>JAABUL010000231.1_pt1 | contig 118612 bp, 119 predicted proteins | sample 5559151 | NCBI WGS metagenome assembly JAABUL01 (sample SAMN10711876, study PRJNA513368) | rock metagenome | isolation source: Antarctica rocks | place: Antarctica: Victoria Land, Pudding Butte sud | reverse complement strand
CGACCTATATAAATATATATTAATAGAACTAGACTTCACTTAGAAATAAGACAAGGGAAAATTCAGGGGTAAGAAGTAGCTTAAAAGGGGTAAGAAAGTAATAACCTATTATAACTATAATAAACTAGGCCACTTCGCTAGAAACTACTAGTTAAAGAACATAGTACCGCGACTATAATTAAATATACTAAGAAGAGTTCTATATAACGAACCTTCTAAGGATCTAGAGAATTATAACTCTAACACGATCTATAAGTAGATAGAGGTAGAGAAATTACTAAAGGAAGTTATAAAGGAAGAACGCTATTTCAAATTTATACGAAAAGTATATTAATTTATTAAGAATCTGAAAGATTATAAAATATCATCCTAGGATATTAATATAAGAACCACGAGGTATCTTATCCTAGTAGGTCAAGAGGAATTAGAACTTAAAGAAGTTTTAAAAGACCTAGTCATTAATATCTAGATAGAGGTAGACTAGCTATAATAATAACTTTAAGACATTTAAGATAAGAAGATAAAATAAGAATCTTTAAATAATAGTAAGGTTCTAAAGTATAACTTAAAATATAGATAAGAAAGTTAAGAGAGCTTAGAGGAAGAAGCGCTATACTATAAACTTAGTAGGGATACTCTAGATAACTCTCTATCTTATACCACCGTATTATAAGGATTAAATAAAGATAAACACTTAGAGGAAATATATTATAAAGAAAAGCTTTATATTAAAGACTACTGATTTAACTTAATATACCTAGAACACGGTATTATATATTAGATAGCCTACGCCGACGACTACTATAAGTACTACTTATAAGTTCGGATGGAACTAGGAAGGTAGGTAGTAAGTATATCTTATAAACGGATGATTTAAAGAGATTATATAAGTGATAGTTATAACTAGTACCTAGCTAGCAAGCGACATGACTTATAGTTTCCAGGATCTACCGCAGGATAGTATAATAGTATTAAGAATTAACTTGAGTATAACCTAAACGCAGTGGAATACTACCTACTAGAGTAGTATACTTATATATATAATAAATATAAGAAGTATCAAGAAATTAAAATAATATATAGTTTTCTTCTTAAATAGGGAAAAGAGTAATCTCTTATATTATAAGGAGATATAAGTATATTAATATATTAATCTTAAAGTAATTCCTATATATTACTTAATATAATATATATATAAATATACTAGTACTAATTAATAGTTAATAAATTATTATAATAATAGATTCTAGAGTAGCTAGAAACTTTGCCTCTTAGGACTTAATACGGTTGATAGGCTTACTAACTTAAAGGAAGAGGGAATAATATAACTTATAGATAGCCGACAGGTTAACACTATTAATAAGAAGGATAGATAAGGAAATATACTCGCTACCTATAATAATTTAATACTATTATAAGGAACTAACCTTTAATATAATTAAGATAGCTACTTATTATATCATTTTAAGAATACTTTAATTAAAGAAATATAATCTAGTAATTAACTAGAAGAAAGGAGTACTTATATTTATAAATACTAGAGATATTACTAGTATATAACCTATACGCTAATAGAGGATAGTAATAGATAAGAAATAGAATTAAAGACTAGTTAAAGCTTGTTATACTTTAGTTTTAAAGAAGGATAACCTTAGATAAGGGTCTAACTTAATATATATTAATAAGGATTAGCCGGATAACTAAGCTAGAGTTATTAGGGGAAAAGACGAACCTCCTAACATCTTATAAGAGTATAAGAAATAGATATATCTCTTTATAAAAGAGATAATAATAAAAGCTTTACTTATATACTAATCTTAGGATTATAAGATTAAACTTAAACTAGGAAAGGAACTAATATTTAAACTAATCTATATATTATTAGAAAAGGAACTTACTATATTATATAGGTATATTAATAAGAACCTTAAAAAGGGATTTATTTAAGAATATAAATTACTAGTAAGTTATCTAATCCTCTTTATATTAAAAAAAGATAGAAAGCTTAGGCTATATATTAATTATTAGAAGTTAAATGATATTACTATTAAGAATCAATATCCTTTATCAAATATTAATAAGCTATAGGATAGACTCTCTTAAATAAAGATATTTATTAAGCTTAACTTATAAGGAGCTTATAACTTAATCTAAATAAAAGGAGGAGAAGAATAGAAAACTATATTCAGGACTTAATATAGATATTATAAGTACCTAGTTATATTATTTAGACTTACTAATGTATTAATAACCTATTAAGTACTAGTTAATAATATTATTTAAGCTTATCTAGATTATACTATAATTATCTATCTTGATAACATTTTAATCTACTCTAAGATTAAGTAAGAATATATCTAGTATATATAGGATATCTTAACCTACCTCTTACAGGCCAGATTACTCCTTAAGCCAGAGAAATATAAATTTCATAAGGAATTAATAGAATTCCTAGGATTTATAGTAAGTATTACAGGCATTTATATAAGCCCTAAGAAAATCAAGGCTATAATAGAATAGCCTATACTATATAATATGAAATCAGTCTAGAGTTTCTTAGGATTTGCGAACTTTAATAGAAGGTTTATTAAAGGGTATTTAAAGATAGTACTACTACTTATAAAGATTATCAAGAAAGAAAAAGGATTTTAATAGGAATCTAGTTAATAGAAAGTATTCATGATATTAAAGGAAGCTTATTAAAATCTATTAATACTCTATACCTTTTAAGTAAACGAACCTACTTATATTAAGACAGATACCTTAGATCTTATAATCAGCGCCTATCTATATTAGGAAAGAGATAGTAAATAGTACCTAGTTACCTACTACTTACGAAAGATATTAATAGTAGAACAGAACTATAATATCTATAATAAAGAATTATTAGTAGTAGTATATATACTTCAGAATTAGAAGGTATATATAAAGAGTTATTTAGAACTTACTATCTTTATAGATTATAAGAACCTCTTGAACTTCACTATAATTAAGGAGTTAAACCGAAGACAAGTCCGTTAGTTAGAATTACTAGGATAGTATAAATTTAAGATATTATATATCCTAGGAAAGGATAATAATCGAGCGGACGCCTTAAGTAGGTATATAGATTATATAGAATCCAAGGACATTATAAAGAAGCTAATTCTTAAATAGGAAAAGGACGGATTATTAGTACTAATATAGAGTTTAGTAGCTACGGCGCGAATTATAGTCTAGGATATTACGCTAATCCTAAAGGAAGATTATATTAATAATAACTTAATATTATAATTAAGGAATTAATAACTAGGATAAGAGTTACTCTAATATAGGGGGAAGATATACTTACTTAAGAGATATACTAAAGAAGTAATCTAGGATTATTATAATAATCCTTTATTAGGATATCTAGGAATCTTTAAGATAATAGAGCTCCTTTAATAAGAATATATAACGCTATAACTACGGACGTACGTCGAGAAATATATCAAGGAGTATATTTAATACTAGTAGAATAAGTCTATATACTATGCTAAATACGGGTAAATATAATTTATACTAGTTCTAGATATATTATAGAAGGATGTAACGATAGACTTTATTATTAAACTATTAAAATCAAAGGATCTAGTTATAAGAGATACCTTTAACTCGATAATAGTAATTATTAATAAATCAATAAAGTATATAATCCTGATTCCTTATAAAGAAATATATAAGGTATATTAGCTAGGATTCATCTTATTAGATAAGCTAATAAGGGATTATAGTATACCTAAGTCTATTATATTAAATAGGAATAGACTCTTTATATCTTATTATTAGAAGACTCTAATCGCCGTAATTAGAATAAAGCTGCGAATATTAATTACCTATTATCTAGAAATAGATAGTTAAATAGAATGTATAAACTAGATAATAGAAGCCTACCTAAGATACTATATTAATTATAAGTATAATAACTGGATCTTATTACTTCTTATAATATAATTAGTATTTAATGATAAGAGATTAGATATAACTAGACTATCTTTATTCTTTATAAATTATAGAAGGCACGCTAATTTATTTCTAGAACTAAGAGAAGGTTCTAAAGTAGAAAGGATAACAGTATTAGTATCCGATTTAAAAAGATTATATAGCGATATATAATAGACTATTAATAAGGTTAATACTAAAACTTAATAACAAGTTAATAAGAAAAGAAAAATATATCCTTAATTAAAGAAGGGGGATAAGATATACCTTTATATAAAAAACTTAAAAAGTAAGAGACTAAATAAGAAACTAGATTATATTAAAATTAGACCATTTTTAATTAAATAACCTAAGGGGCCTATTAATTATAAGTTATAATTACTACCTAATACTAGAGTATACCTAGTATTCTATATCTCTTTACTAGAGCTAGCCGACTCTAAAATACTACTTTAGAAAGATTAGAAGTTTGAGGCTAAAACTGAAGAATACGAAGTCAAGAAGATCCTAGAATAGAAGGATCAGGAATACTTTATTAAATAGAAGGATTACGATGAATTAGAAAGTACCTAGGAACCTATTAAATACCTTTAGAATTATTAGACGCTTCTATAATAATTCTACTAGGAATAAAACTAAGGGCGCCCTAATTAAAATTATCCTCTAGCACGAGCTATTTAGACTTAACATCTAAGAGAAAGTCCTCTATATTAGGATTACTAGCCGAAGTTACTTCATCCGCCTCTAGATCTATAATATTTCGGAGCTCGCCTTTAACCAGCTCTTATTCCTTCCTCTTCAGTTAGTCTACCTCCGCTTGGAGCCGCGACTACTTTATAAGTACTTTATAAGCCTCTATTAACTTTTACTTTTATTAACGCTTAAGCCTAAGCTATTACTCTATTAAAAATAGAGCTAAATTATATTAATACTTAGTATGAATATACTCTATATATTTTATTGATTACGCCCTAACGCGATATTTTTCTAAATAATTCCTATCTATATAGTACTTATAAACGCGTATAATAATTATTAATAAACTGATCTTATCTATAAGAGCCTTCTAATAAGTAGTAGAGGATGTTTTAGAATTACGTTATATAGGCATTAAATAGGAAAGAAGACAGGTTTCTTAAGATAAGAAATCTTGGAGAGGGAACCTAATATTACGTATATTAAAAGTATAATATAATATACTTAACTAGTACGTACGGCAGGATACGCCGTACTTAGCGCGCTAGTATACTAAGCTATATTACTTAGTCTACTAGAGTACTAAGCTATAGGAATAATTAGTATACTTAGGGACTAAGTATACTAAGTATACCTCTTGATATAGATCTCTTATATCTATATAGATAGTAATGTTTCTACGTAGATAAGAGCTCCATGTTTAACTTATATTATAATTCTAGTAATCTCCTAGGCACTGAATATAATACCTTGTACTAGACCTGTTTAATATAAGCCTACTTACCCTGCTTCCTTAATACTCCTCTTCATAAGAACTAATCATAGGTCTACCCTATTCACGGACGGAGTCAACCGTAACACTTAGAAGATACGTTAAAAAGGAAGTTATTAAAATTAGGAATAATAGATTACTTATTAGCCTTAATCTCTTTAATATTCTAAAGTTTACCTTTTACTATTTTACGCTCTTATCTTTCTAGCTACTCTAACTTTATAGTTAGGCGCGTTATACGTACCTAAGCCTCTTTTTATTTAGAAAGCTTTCTCTCTCTCTCCTTTTATATACGACTCTACTAGATAGGGGAAAAGGGAGCTAGATTATAACTATAACTCTTCTAGGCGTATTTAATATATTAATTTAATAAACCGCCTACTTTATATTTTTTAGAAGTACTAGTACGCTTATAGTCTTTATATACGCGTATTAGATCTATAGGGGATTTAAATAAATTAATAAGGTTATAATAATAAAATATTAATAGGAGCTTTTTAGACTTCTTACGTAATATAATTAAAATTATTATAGATAATAAAACTTAAAGGGGGACCTAATATTATAAGTATACCTATAAATCTTATATTACTTAGAATAATAATATTTCTTATTATAATTAAAGCTCTTAATAACTAACTATTAAGATAATAATCGGTTAGATCTTAAATAAATTAAACTAACTATTAATATTATAATTAGATTCGTTTATAGCTAATTAAACCGATTATACCTCTTAATAGGATTTCCTATATCTATATAATAGTAATGCTTTCCCGCCTAGATAGGAGCTTTATACTTAACTTATATTATAAACTTAATTATCTCCTAGATATTAAATATAATATAATTATACTAGACTAGTTTAGTATGAAGCCTACCTCCTCTGTCCTTAACACTCCTCTCTACGAGATCTACCTAGACCCTAGACGACAGGGTCGTAATACTAGGATAGTCGCTCTAGAAGAAAGGCTCCTAATACGCTAATATAGTAGACTTCCTACTAGAATACTTATAATAAAACAGTGTTATATATTAAAAAGTATTACTTATAGTATAGTTCGTAGATATAATAGTATCTTAGTAGCCTTTATAATTATAGATATTTCTACGCTAATGATATCGTCTAGTAAAGAGTATTAGTATATAAACCTTAACTAAGGGCGCTAAGCCCTTTATTAGGTATTATATATATTGTTACCTATTAATACCCGTAGTTTTTAAAGGTTAGATTCGGTCGATTTAGGTGATTTTCTCGCGGGGGTGACCTCCTAAATACCGTACGCATGGTAGTAGTAGTTAGTACCTACTACAGGGAAGGTACAGGGCACGTACGGTACGGTACTCCTTAGGGTAAGCCTAGTTAATAGCGTAGTATTATTAGCGCTGTCATAAATACGGCTTAGTCGGCTATTTCTAAATGGATATATTTCCTCCACACGATATTTTTGCATACCAATTTCGTGGCCCGGACATTATATGTATGTACCCCGGGGTACTTTATTCAAGGAAATCTATTGGTTAAGAATGTCTATAGATATCCTCCCTATATGATTTATCCTACCCCACCGGCGCCCTTAAAGTATGAGCCTCTTCCAGGTGAACCCTTCTAGGCGCTTCCGCCTTGGCACTTGCGCATGAAGCTTATCTGTCTTAGCGCACAGATCCTGTGTTTACTTCCTAGACAAATAGCAGGAAGTAAAACCTAGACTCTCAGCAAGTCAAACCGCCATCCATCGCGCAAGTACCTTTGATCATGCCAAAGTCGAAGCCCATTGCCTCTATCTCGGGGCTCATCGACACCGACATGGAAGATGACACTCTGAACGTGGAAGCCAACGCGTTTCCCACACCAGATTCGAATCAGGAAAATGGACCAACGAAAAAGAAAGGCAGAGGCAGAACTACTATTAGGAAGCGGTTCACTAAGCCAACAGCGAGGCGGAGCGGTGACGGGATTGCACCAATGAACGCGGCCCCAAGGACAAGAGCTGGCACGAATAAGGCGCCGTTGAAAGAGCAAAAGAACATTCAGCAGGCTGAAGAGACGGAGGAAGTCGACGAATTTGAAGGGCAAGGAATTGAGGATACTGCGATGGATGAGTTGGTAGAGCCCAAATTACCAGCGAAGCGAAAGGCGCCACAAAGGAAAGTAGGCCGGCCGCCAAAGAAGGCCGCCGCACAGCAAGTGAACTCAACACAGAAGGACGGCGAATTCGAGTTTACTCCTACGGCAGTCCGCCAAACTAAAGGCATCAAGAACGTCGCTGCGGCACAAGCCCAAAAGGGTAATGCCAGCAAGCGGCAGCAGTCAGCTGAGCCACGACAACAAGAGAGAGTCATACCAGAGACACAGATCCCAATGGAGGCCCACCCTTCTGGTATTCCGGAAGAAGATGAGGATGACGAAGACGCAGTACCGCAGTCGGTATTTCGACGAACAAACAATGCACGCAACGAACCCCCACAGCGCCAACCTCCTGTGGCCAGGAGACGGGGGGGCAGTGCGTCGGATGCAGAGATGGCAGGTAACGATCCAGCAATGAGGAGGAAAGTCGGAGAGATGACAAAGAAGTTGGAGAGCCTAGAATCAAAGTACAACAATCTGAAAGAAGTGGGCTCGATTGAAGCAAAAGCAAAATTTCAGGAATTAGAAGCCAGTACGCAAGCCAGAGCTAAAGGTAACTAGATTCGCCTTCAAGATCCAGTAATAATGCTAACACGTTCACTTCCAGCTTCGCACGAACTTATCACTTCTCTGAAAAAGCAGCTTGCGACGCAAAAAGAGCTCTCCCAAGATTCTCGCTCTCTGCAAAAGCAAATCACTTCACGCGACGCAGACCTGACCAAAACACAAGCTTTGGCAGACGAACTCTCTACCTCCTTATCCGAAGCCCAGAATGAGAACAAAGCCCTCCAAGCAAAGCTGGCTAATTCACGAATCGCATCTACCGCTGTCGAGAGTCTCAATGCCCGAACACCGGGAAGCGGCATGAAAGGGAAGATGCCAGCTAATAGGACTGTTATGGTCGGCAGCGCCGAGGCCGCCCAAGCAGCACAAGTCGCTCAATTGAAAGAAGACCTCTACAGCGATCTGACTGGTCTGATTCTGCGCGGTGTCGAGCGTGGCGCCGAGTCTGATGTCTATGATTGCCTTCAGACGGGTTCCAACGGCAGTAAGTTTTCTCCCTCAATCATGAATATCCACCTATCGAATCCTGATATGATGCCCTACAGCTCTCCACTTCAAGCTTGGCATTGCCAGAGACACCGACGGTGGTTATGACAATACCGAGTTCCAATACACTCCGCGCCTAGATACCAACCGTGACCACGATCTAATCGCTTTGCTACCGGAATACTTGACTGATGACATCACGTTCTCCAGAACTAATGCTGCAATGTTTTATGGCAGAGTTGTCAACTGTCTGACTAAGAAGCGGCCTGTTGAAGGACAAGATTGAATGCATGTGAATTATGACTCGGGGCTTTCTGACAAGACATGAGTATGGATCTGGAGTGCAGGAGGGGCTTTGGCGTAGGATAACATGGCGTTGACGACTGGACACTATAGCGCCTGAATTCTCGAGCACTGATGAGGGATTGTTAGGCATGCATAGTTCAAATCGAAGGTTGTGCTGCTTGCCGAGAAAACAAATCCCACATAATGAAGCAATTTGTTTCTAGCGTCTGTTCTATGATGAGCCCCACAAGCCGGAAAACTCTCATCTCGCAACGATTGTGGACTCATATCGCAATCAAATCCTACGTCCGATCGCCATCAGCCAGCTTGGGGAACGTGAGGTCAATGACTTCGGGATAGTAATCTCACTATCGATCATCGGATTCAGGTACAATGTCTCTCCCCCTTCCGACGGTCTACCCATCGTGACCTCCGCACTCGGCTTTCTCAAATCAATAACAATACTGAAAAGAGTGGCAACAGAGCTCTCCCGTGTCCTCGCCCTGCAAATTGCTGTTGGAAGATTGTCCTCATCCGCAAGCAAGGCGCGTATTGTCTCTGTCCTTAGAGGCCCCTGTGCTTCAAGCTTCGCTTGTTGGACAAGCTTGTCGATGCGTTCTAGCCTAACAGGCGAGTCTTGCAGTGCCATCTTATCTTCTACACCGCTGTGTGGCTTAAGGAGATGATTGGTATGCGTCAAGACGCTTTTCGTAGGCAGTCCAATAATATCGACGTTCGTGCATTCGAGTCCAACAGCCTCATGGCTATCGGCGACAAGTATGTGGCATGCACTCGCGACGCCAGCTTTCTGTAGCGTAGCTACAGCTTGCCCGACACTCTCACTTTCCAAACAGCTTCTCAGCGCCAAATGGCACGGCAATCGTTCGAAATCAACGCCGAGAGCACGGATGGCGTTCAAACATACGCCCACACCGCTGGAGTTGAGGCCGATCTTTCCGATGATGCCCGCTTCGGTGATCATACTGATTGATGGTTTCGATTCTTGACGGATGTTGAGGTTGATGAGGTTTTCCTGCTGTTCTTCTTGCCAGTCCCAATTCTGAGCGAGGAAAGTGGAGTGCTCGTTGCGCCAGAATAATGCTGTGCAGCCGTCTTTGGACATTCCGTAGGCGATTTCGGTGCGGACGTTCAGCGCTAGGATTGAGTGGTAAGAGACTTGGGAACCGCTGGCGATACCTGGGAAATTCGTTATATTGTGGAAGACAATGAAGGAGATGTGCACCTGAGATGGTGACTCGTGCCTCAAGTCCAAGGATGCATTGGTCGAAACAGACAAATCGAACAACAAGAAGTCCCAGTATGTGCTTAGGGAAGCTATTGAATGTGTCCACTTATTGCCCAATGCGTAAAGAAAGAGGCAGACGTTTCAGACAAGCCAAGCAAAGACCGGTGTGCCATGGAGGACAACCCATTTACAACGCTACCAAGCTTGAGGCGAGTTGTCCAGATCCTCGACTTTGTATGTAAATGATAAAGAAGAAGGAAAACATCTTCAATGAGAGAAGCCAAGAAGCTGACCTACCACGCATTTCTTCGCAATACTGCGGCCAACCCTTCTGTAGTACTGGCTCGAATTTGGCAGCCGTATCACAAACTTCCGACCACGACAGCCCGCTCGTCTTCTGGAATAGATCCCGATAGAAGACCAGTCCACGATCAATCTCAACTTTTGCTGCCTGGCCATGCTGAAAGCCAATCGCAAAAGGCGTAGCACTGCAATAAATTTGCTTCATGGCTGGTGTCTACCGTATCACGATGTGGTTTAACAGCATATTCAGTACTCATAACCTTATTCTGGCCTCATCGTAACAGGGCTTGCCAACATTTCGGATAGAGTCTGCCGTATTAGGTTAGCCTCATGCCCTGCTTCCCGCTTACCACTCACTACCCAATACAGAACCTTCATTCATCTCATACGATGGCTGCTTCAGCCCTGCCTGGCTGTAAGTGCTTTTCCTAGTGATGATATTTACTGCTAATACAATCGTCAGTCCTGACTCACTTTGTGTACCCAGCTGCTCTCACGGCGCTCGGAGTTGCTGGGAACGTCTATGTGATTGGGAATGAGATACAGGAGATGAAGCAGGACATCAAACACTTCACCAAACACTTCACAAACCGTCAGAGAGAGATGGAGCTCCATGAGATTTTGATGGCGGAGAGCTTACTCAGGGACTGCGGCAGGAAGAAGTGAGGGTTTGATGAGCGGGAGTTTCTTGAGGTTTTTGCTTTGCTTTGCTCCTTCCAGCGTATACCCTGCGGTGCGAGCACTCTGTGCTCCAACAGCTTCCAGATCATCGGTTTCCGTTCCTCTTGCTTCTGCCACCCGTCTTTCATTGCACCGACTCTGCTGATTACCCACGCTAATCTGAACTTCGTTCTGAGAATCCTTCTCTCTCCGTAGCCGTTGGCGTCGTTAATCAGTGGGGTAGCACGGCAGGTAACGCACAAGAGCCTACTGTATGACGTCAGCTTCTTCTTCCGTATCATCATAGGGATCTTGCTCTGCCTTTCTGCACGCACTGAGCGTCGCTTTGACAGCCTTGAGCTCGCCCTCGAGCTGTTTGCCTTCTTGGTACGTCAGTAAAAGCTGCCATTATGTAATTTCGCTTAGAGCCTCTCGCGATTCATCTCGACACTCATTCGAGGAATCTCAAGCTCCCTTTCCGTAGCATCAGCCTCCGCCAATGCGATCTATCGCGTTTTCATTGCCTATTCTCGTCTGCTTCTACCGTGACTGATGCAGCAATCCTGGTTTCCGTAGACAAAGTCGTCCGCCTTTACTGGCTTGGCCAATCTTCCATTTGGGTCCCTGGCGCTGTATCTTAGAAGCGCCTTTTCGAATTATTCTTCGTGGCTCCTCTCGATATCCTTAGGCCAAGACACCTGACGAAGAGCTTGGTGCATTCGGAACCTCACAGCTAAGCTTAACGCATTCTTTTTCCGACCAAGAGTACTGATCTTCATAATTTGGGATCCGGGTATCTGTAAGATCGTTACCGCTGCTCCTTGTCCATCGAATGGTCTCCTATGAACTTAGGGGATTAAGCATGATCAGCACGCTTTGGATAGTTCAAGAAGACTGCATAAAGACTAGCAGCTCTGGTGTGATAAGGTAAGCTTCATGAGTCCTGCTCGTGCCGGGTCATTAAGTTTCCCCTCGGTCATGGTAGCGCTTTTCTGATAAATGAGGAAAAGGAAGGGCTTGGATATCGCAGGTCGGGAATAATATAGTGAGTTAAACAGGAAGGTGAAGTATTCTGCCGTTCTACAAGATGATCGAGACTTCGCCTCTGTATTGAGGACGCTGATGGTGTTGCTCCTGTGCTATGATCAACGATGTCCTGGATCAGGTAACGGCAGGCTGAGCCCGAAGTCTGAAGATATGGTGATAGTCGGTTGTCCAATATCGTCGATGATGGATTCGATCAAGTCGTGAGCTTACCAATAGGTTAGGGTAAGACCACGTGAAGCCAGGCTTCTGGCACGTATGTGGCACTGAAAGCACTTGGAGAATAGTCGAGCCCGTTGGTAGGCTTAGTGAATATCAGACGAAGTATCATGTGGACGGACTTAGTCTTGATTAGCCTCAGCCATGACTAGGAAGTAGTAGACAATCTAAGCCATGAGAACGTATATCATCAAAGCATGATTTGAAGCATTACAACTCTGTAACTGCCTGCAATTGCTAACCATTAGAGCCCCCAATACCCTCAGGCACTACATCCATTACTTGGAGCAGGTTGATAGCAAACCAAACGGAAACCCAGTGTTGGTTTCCTAAAATGAGTACTGTCTTTGGTTCAAGGTCCCTCACAACTTGTTGCCTGAGCTAGGCACAACGGTTGAATAAAAGACCGAGATCGATTTCATAGGAGTTGACTCCTATATCTGGTGTTCGCTGTTTCGAGGGTTTTTCAATGATGGAAGGAATCATTGGCTGCAGCCCCTTGTAGTACACTCGTTTTGCTTGAACCCTGACTAAGCTAAAGGTCGGTGCTGTGCGGATGAAGTGAAAATGCAAATGAGAAGCAGTCCCACGTAATTACTTGGGGGAAAAAGCGCGCGAGCCAGAGTTTTGCCATCTTTTGCTCCATAAATTACAGGTACTGTGCTACCTCGGAGCCTCTGTCCAAGCAGGGAAGACATGACACATACTTTCTGGATCCTGATCGGGCCATTCACTGCGGATCAGCTCCATCATAGATTCATACATGAGTCTGTAGGCATCTGGAAGAAAGTGCAAACCTGCTGTCAAATTAGCATGAGATATTTGGAAATGGGAAATTTTCAAGAAACTGACCATCAACCAGCAGCTTGTCCAAAATCTCGCTCCTTGGCACCTTCTTCGAGCCCACTAGTGGCTCGCCTGCATTCCAGCCGGCTTTTGCCATGAAAAGGGACCAAATGTCAAAGACCACCACACCGAGCTCAGCTCCAATCTCACGGGTGGCATCTGCGTATTTCTTAGTGTGCTCAGCTGTTCTTCGAGGGTCAGTAAGGCCTTTTACAAGGTCACTTTCCTCCAATCTATATTCGTTGACAGGTGGCGGCGTGATCAGGATCATTCGAGGCTTCTGAGCAATTACGCTTGAGTGGTTCACAATCGCTTTCAGATTCTTTTTGAATTGGTCTAAAGGTACGTGCTGGTCGGTGGAGCTGCCGGGCAAACATGCATCATTGGCGCCGAAGAACACAGCCTATGGACAAAGGTGAGCTAAGATTGGGCGACTTGCCAGGTAGCCCTGTACCATAAAACGAAGGCGCGCCTGGTCCTTCCTAGGCATGAAACCTGGCAAGACAAGTAGTGCTTGGGTTGAATTATAGCCCTTTGAACTAATAAGGTTTGTGCGATTCAAGTCGCATTGTCGGTCAACGTACAGAAAACCCCCTGTTGATGACATCCAGCCGCCTAATGAATGCTGTGCCATCGAATTGCTGTCAGCAGGAGCAGCGCTCAGAGCGCATGCTGTGACAACATCGTGGGTCGACGGCCCAGTAAAGAGAAATTCGAGGCTGGCTGGTGGAGACCATACCGTTCTGCAATGCTGGAGTAAAGGCAAATCCGCTAGACTGATCGCATGATTGCTGAGTTATTGAGTCGCCAAAAAGTAGGAATTGGTCATACGGTCCCGGACCATCTTGCAGTGGTACCTCGAAGAACCATTAGCATTGCAAATCGACTTTTGAACGGGTCTTTTGGTACCAGCATCGTGGCGTATATTTTTACTTAGCACTTAGACGGTATATCGACTAGATAATAGACACTCATAGGAAATGTACACCGTTAACTTTGAGAGGTGAGGCCGAGATTGTGGAAAACGGCGTTGAGAACGGGGGAGAGTTTATCCATATGTATAAACTGCTACATCAGGTTAGTCTTGAGTGGATCAAACATTTCGCTTGCGGGCACATATTGACGCGCCTCGAACCATCAACGTCTATCGCAATTCGTCTATCAAATACTACCATCGACCGACCTGTCGAAAACAGGGTGGCACATATCTGCTTGCTGGACCTGCTATAGTTACTACGATGCCTCGCCCGAAGCGTTCCAAAGTCGCACCTTCAGCCCCCATCACCCTTCGTCGCGTCGCTCAACCTCTTGTTAGAGTACCTGCGGCGCAAAAGCAGAAGGATGTATTCTCTCCTACATCTTCAGGACGCGTTACAAACGGTAGCGACGACAGCGACGGTTTGGTGGTCGCAAGGCGAGCAGAGTCAAGAGGCAAAAATGCGATCCCACAGGAATATACCATGAGTGGCGCATTGGCTCCAGAGGATATAGGAACCACGCGCTTGAGACCACCTTCGGGCAAGATCAGGGCTACCCTAACGAGGATAGCTAGGGAAGCCGATCATGCGGAAGCGGTGGAGAACGCAAGAGCAAGGAGGGCGGCGCAACCAGTAAGGACAGAGCCAGAGCAGATACAATCCTCTTTTCTTGAGGAGTCTCTCCTAGGGGGGGATAATGCCATTGAATCAAGTCAGTCACCAGCACGTAATAATTCACATGCAACGCTCGGGTCAAGAATCCAGGAGACACCGCGATTGCAATCATCCATGCTGGGAGGCGCTATGTTCAAGAGAAGGCCCAGACAACCAAGTCTACTGCAAATGGTCCAGTCGCAAAACCAGGTTCAGGATGAAGTGGACGACGACGACATGTACAACTTCCTTCCGGATGACGAGTCCACTCCCCTTATCAAGTCGCTGTCTCAACCACGCGCACATACTATATCTTCGTCATCACGCCAGACTTCGGGCTCGCGCAAGCGAAAGCAAGCGACACCAGAAATCCAAGTCGCGACGTCCCAGTCGCAGTCCGATAATCCCCACTCCTCGCCATCCTCAATTCCACCACAGCCACCGGAACCCCTAGAATCGTTAAACCTTCCAGCAGAAGAAGACGAACCACAACCTACCCTTCCACAGTATCGATCAGCTCGAACGCTCGAAACTCAAACGCTCGAAACTAAAATACATAGCGACACACTTGCGCCTCCCCAGAGCAGCAGTCCAGCTAAGGCACAACCACAAAATACCCGCAGAACCCTTTCCAAAGCCTCCAACCAGCTTCAATCCACGGGTCGGCCGCCGAAGCGCAAAGAGCCTTCAACTGCTCCTTCGCCTATGTCATCAACTTCTACTCACATCTCCCCAGTCCGTCCGAAACCCTTGAAAACGCTCACAACTGCCACCCTCCAGAACCTACTTCCACGACGGCGCGTACGAGGTAAGCCTAAAGGCAACTTTGACATTCCGAGCAGTAGCGACGTCGAACTCGACACCACTGGCCTCGGCGAGGACGAAGACGAGTTAAGCTTTCACAGTACCAAGGTGCGGCGGAAGAGACCGAGCATGACTGGGCAGAAGAGTGTAGCGAAAAGGAAGGAAACTCTGGCAGGGAAAAAGGCTTCGAAGACGTATACGCGAAAGAGTGTTGTTGTTTCCGAGGATGAAGACGACGAGAATGGGAGTGCAAGCGGAGATGAGCTGCGGGAGATTGCAGCGGGTGGGAGGAAGAAGACGCCGGCCTTGGATGGAAGAGCGAAGGCGGAGATGAAGCGGCTGGCGGATAAGTTCAAGGAGGTTGATGATTTCACGCTGGAATTTGAGGACATGACGGGGAGTAGTAGCCAGATGAGAGATGCCAGATGACCCGTTTCGGATGAGGAGAAGCTATCCACTTCATTTTCGTTCAAGAAATGGCTTGGCCATCTGCAGTTGGAGAGAATGCAGGTTGAGGATATGCGGAATCTCGTTCAACAGTAAAATTGCTCCACGCTGCATGCTTTAATGCCAATTTATGCTCATATTTACACCCATTGAATGCATCTGATTGACCGATTCCTAGCCTGCAAGATGAACGCCTGAGAACCCATGCAAGGCTCAAATTGAACGTGCTTGATTCACGCTTCCTCAACTATGGGGCCAGGAGTAACAGGCCTACTGCTTTTCTCTCTTTTCGTCAAACTCACATTCTCCCTCAACGCAACATACTCACTGTCCGCATACCCCAAAACGCCTTCAATCTCGCCACTCTTTGATCCCTTGATCCTGACAATCTCTGCCGCTGAATAATTGACCAGCGCCCTGCCGACTTCAAGAGGAGTATCAATATCAACTGAAACACCTCCACCATCGATGCTGTTCTCAAGAGCAGCTGATGACCGAGGAGGCTGAGAAGCGAGCCGAGTCACGACGACGAGCTTAACAGCTTCTTGCTGTGCAAAGTGACCTTCTACGTCAACGATTCCGGCGGGTAGAAGGCCGGCTTTCGAAGCAAGGGCACGGTGAGCACCGGCGTCGATGTACAGAGTCCCATGGGCGGCTAGGCCGTGGAGGAGCCAGAAGGAGCGGTCGCGGATGGGGAAAGGGTCCGGAAGGAAGCGAGTGTGGAGTGGGGGCTTTGGGAGACTCTCAAGATTGAGTGAGGAGATGGAGTTGGACAGTGAAGCGTCTCCGCCAGTTGTTGGGGACAGCGAAGGTGTTTTGGAGCTCTGAGTTTGCTTTTGGCCTTGAACATAATTGACGATATTGATAATGTTGCCAGGTTTTGAAGAGCGAGTGATGACGGTCAAGACGCCTGCGGAGGTTGCGAGACGTGCAGCGACTATCTTGGTAGACATGCCGCCTGTGCCTAGACCAGAGCCGGGTGAGGAGACGTCTGCTTCGAGGGACCCTACATCATCAACGACTTCGATTGCTTGGGCGTCAGGGTTAGTCCGAGGGTTTTTGTCATAGAGGCAGTCCACATCTGTCATGAGAAAGAGATAGTCCGCGTGAAGCATGGCGGCGGTAATGGCAGACAGGGTATCGTTGTCTCCAAATTTTTCGAGTTGTCGTATTTCCTGGCATCGATCAGCATGACTGAATAGTTCCCAGTCTCCGAGTCGGGCATACAGAGACGGCTAGAGTGTCGTTCTCGTTGACGATTGGAATGACGCCCATATTCAGAAGTTCCGTGAATGTGTTCTGAGCATTTAAGTATTGTGTCCGCTGTTACTTCGTCAGCCCTCTCTTGTGCATCAAAATCTGGGAGAGAATAGCGCACATCAGCAATATCATTCCTCGTCAGGAGAACCTGAGCAACGGGCTGTTGTAGATGGGCAAATAGGCTTTCCCAAAGGCTCATGAGTCGACATTGCCCTACTGCAGCCAATGCCTAACACGAAGTCAGACCCCCTCCGTGTTCCCGACTACAATCTGGCGTCCATACCTGTATTCTGGGCAGATGTTTGGGCCTTCTGCCAATATTCATTCTCCGTAATCCAACGGCAATGGCTCCGGAGGAGACAATGACCACTCTGTGCCCATCTTTGATCAAGCTGACCGCAGTTTCGACAATAAGTGAGAGTGTAGAGAGCAGTGGCTCATGGGTCTTTTCATGGACTATGGAGCTCGAGCCTGTAATCAAGCTGAAGTCAGCTACATGGTATCAAGCCTGCCCATGCCTTGCATACCCAGTTTAATCACAATGGTGAGATGCCGGTGACCCTTCATGCTTACCTCTGAAGTTTTGTGTACCCCGCCATTAATGGTCTCTTCGCTGAGAGCCAAATTCAAGGACTAGAAAGACTTGGCTCCTCCATGTGGGACCTTCTTGAATGTACTTCACTGTCAGAAAGGGCGACCCATCAATTGGCACTAGAAGAAAATGTGCCGCCAGGATCAGTCCGCGCACCCGCAGACGAGCCAAGCCGGGCAGCCCGGCAGCTAGCCATCTTAGTCAACGATAACCTGAAAAGGCTAAGCTTGAGGTCGTAACAAGGTGTGTGGGACGGAGAAATAAACCTGTAGCTGTCCAATACCCCAATGTCCGAGGCAGACCCAAAGGCCCCAGCCAGCAGCCCTCCTGATGCGGAATTGAAATCGAATCCTCAAGAAACAGGTTACACATTCACTGACGACCCGTGGGTGCGATGGCGGAACACCTGGCGATACGTGACCGGCGGCTTGACCGACGAAGGAGTAAAGCAATACCGTGAAGGCCGTGATGCCCGAATGGAGGCATCTGATTGTAGGCGATGTGAAGAACAGAGAGATTATCTCCTCCAATATAGTTAGTTTATGCAGCTCTCAAACACACACGCGGGAGTCCTGCTAATCAGGTTCCCCAAGGTCCTATTGTACGCTTTATGAACCAGAAAATCGGCGCATTGGGAGGCGATCTACACAGTGGGAACATCATATGCGTCAGATGCACAGAGGCGAGAGGAGGAGGTCTTGATCCGAACTATGGTATTCAACTCTGCGCGAATCGAGCGGGCGTCGAGCCCTTGGAAGATACGTTGACCCACGGTACGCCCCTGCAATTGCTACCAGAGATTCGTGGTGCTGAGACGCGAACAGAAATGGTGCATGCCTACGACCATCTCCGCTTCAACTGTGACATGGCGAACAATCTACGGCACGCCGCCTGTGCTGAGATACGAGCATCGTCCCTGAGCGGCGAGTGCAGGTTCTGGAGGGAATTCTGGCATAGGAGTCAATGGAAGGTCACGTATCAACATCAAGAGTGTGTCAGAAGGCGGGCTACGCTATCTGTGTCGCACAGGCCGAATTGTAAGGATGATGTTGAGGCTGCGAAGGTGGTTAATGAGGTCTGGGACAGCTGCTTTGCGGATACGAGGCCTTTCGACGAGATATACAAATAAGGGATGTAGATTTACAGTGACTTCCTTTAAGCTCGAATGTACATTATCAGCATTTTCGGGCGTTTGGTAGGCTGTACGCCGTCAGGAAATACCCCAACTCCGAGCATTACGCTTTTCGTTTCTACCCAAACATGGCTCATGAGACTGAAAAGATTGCAGCGCGCATAACACTACTGATAAGGAAATATATCGAGGGCTCATGACTGGCGAGTTTCAAGACTGCGCTGGCTGGATTGGCTGTATCAACGCGGCCAATTTGGCTTCCTTTCCCCCCGAGCTTCTTTGGGTTGCTCGCTCGCCCTTGATGCAGTGCTTGGCTATCCAAGGATGCTTCTGCACCTCGACGAGAGGTATTCGCTTCTCTGGATCCAAGACAAGTAACTTCAAAGGGTCAGCATCAGGGTTACATGTCGCAATACGACGACAAACTTACTCTCTCAATCAGATCTTTAGCCTCGGGGCTCACAAACTTCGGCACCGTCATTTCTCCCCTTGCTATCCTTCTTTGTGTCATAACTGGTGTATCTTCGAAAGGGGCCTCTCCCACCAGAAACTCATAGGTCAGGACACCCAGACTCCACAGGTCGACCTTTTCGTTGTAAAAGTTCTCTTGACTTCCCGGCTTGATCATCTCCGGAGGCAGATAATCAAGGGTTCCGCACATCGTATTCCTTCGGTTGTTTGGGGCATGTACACTCCACCCAAAATCTGAGATCTTGATCTCACCATGGATTCCGACAAGGATGTTCTCTGGCTTGATATCCCTGTGCATGACATGTTTCTTGTGCAGATACTTTAGCGCCGCGGCCATTTGGGCGATGTATTGTGCTGCCTTCCATTCTGGAAATCTATTCTCTTTCCGCAAGTGTTTGTACAGCTCTCCCTTGCCAGCGAACTCAAGAATGAGGAATACCCTTTTGCTGTCGTGGAAATGACCATAAAACCGAAGGATATTGGGATGGCGCAGATTACTGTGAATCTCGATCTCTCGTCGCACTTGCTTCTCAACTTTCCCTTGCTGCAACTCGCTTTTATGGAGAACTTTCAGTGCGCAAACGAATCCCGTGGATCGCTCCTTGGCCAGATACACTCTTCCGAACTTACCTTTCCCCAGGGGTTTGCCTATCTCAAACATGCCAAGGTGGAATTTCTTTGGCTGCGGCTGTTCATACATTGGAGGATTGGATAGGCGCTGTATGGCACTCTCGTCAGACGGCCGCGCGGAAGACGATGTGCTGGTGCCTTTATGAGTGGGTGAGGCGGGTGGTGGTAGGTTTGAGCCGCGCCATTGAGCAGCTTGCGAAGCTACATTGACGGAGGTAATGGTCGCAGCCTTCGTGTTTGCTTCGTTGTTATTCTGAATGGCGATCTTGAGCAGATTTGAGCGATTGGGGTTGGAGGTCAATTGATTGTTGGATCCGAGTCCGGATATTGACATAGCCGTTGATAAAGACCCCTGGAGTCATGAGTACGAGTATACTGGAGCCAGTATCTCTCAGCTTACCTTAGACTTGTGATATATACTGCCGCCATTGACAGGCTCATTTTCGTCATTGACAGTCAAGCTTTCCAATCGGGATTCAATTGCTCGTATCGCCATGGTAAAAGGGATACACAAAGGGTACGATGAGGGCTTCCGGACCCGTTGATGCCGTGCTGGTGACCTGTTCTGTCAGTACTAGAAGCTCTCAATTACAAGTTGCTAAAGAAGTAATAGGTACAGCCGATAAGGTTATCAACAATGGTTGCGGAGCAACCAAGCACGCACAACTTGCCGTAGCAGCGGAACGTTTCCGAAAGTCATAACGTCCGCCCCACTCTTTGAAACCTCCACCATCAATGGGCTTGCGTCTACATTCAGTTGATGAACTTTCGGGCAGTCTAAAGTTAGTCTCCACGATGGCATTGAATAACCGGTCAGACCCAAATTCGCACTACCCTTCTATCGCCGACGCCAACAACTCAATCACCCAGCATGGCTTCAAGATCACGACCCGAAAGCTACCAATCCTAAAGGCCGAGCCCATTGAAAAAATGACTGTTGGCTTAGGTATTGCACCTCCAGAGATGATATTCGGCGATAACATGGTATCGATCGAGCACGTGGGTGGATGGAGCATCAACTTCAACACCTACGATGCGCTGGACAGGGTAGACAAGACTGGGGGCTCCATGTTGCAAGTTGCACATTCGAGGGAGTGGCAGAGTACGCGGTACGGATGGCGTGACAACCTATGTTGAGGCTACTTGTGCTGAGAAAGAGTAGGGAGAAGAAGCACGAGGGTATTACGGAGGTTGTGAAGCCGTTTGACTGGTCATACAGCACCGATTACAAGGGTACTTTGGGATCATGTGCAACAGTCTTTGAGCCAACCACGACGCCTATTCCGTTGGAGCTTCTCAAGCGACCTGATCCGATCCTGTTCTTCGACGAGGTCATGCTGTATGAAGATGAGATGGCAGACAATGGGATCACAATGTTTTCTTGCAAGATTAGAGTCATGCCCCAAAGACTGCTACTGCTCTGCCGCTTCTTCATGCGCTTAGATGGCGTTCTGCTCAGAATCAGGGACACCAGGGTTTATGTGGACTTTGGGACTGGTGAGGTGATTAGGGAGTATGTTGCGAAGGAGGAGAAATATGAGGTTGTCAGAGAGGTAAGGACATCTCAAGGAGTCAAGTCAAGCAAGCTGATGTCGCTCAGAAATTGTCGGCGAGAGGCCAAGATGCGCCAGCCCAGCTTCGAGATCCAAACAACCTGAACGACATGCTGCCAGTGGTAGATAAAACGCTTGAGAGGCTGGTGGTCAGGTAGTTTTTGGGCAAGTCTGGACATCTGCGACGAAATATTGAGGATTTGGCATTTCCAGCATTTGCAAGGCGTATAGTACGATACCACTTTTTCTCAGACATGAATTTAGATCTCGAGGCATACTGGCGGTAGCCATTCCTTCATTTGACAGCATATCACCCTTTCTCAGCACCGGCTAAACCCCTCACCACTCCCGCAATCACAGGCACACTCGTTAAAGCAACCATCACCGTCCCAAAAAGACTCATACTCAGGCTACTGAGCGCAGCCGCTCTGGGATCACTAACGAGCAATAGCGCGGTTGCTATTGCAGACGAATTCCCTCCCAGCGTAACACCCCTTGTCACATAATCATCCTCGGGGATCCGCAACCACTTCAAGATCATAGGGCCCACGAGAACTCCCATCACGCCACTCATGATGCACAGTACAGCGACAAGCTGGAGATCGCCGCCAAGGTTCTGTGTAGCTGGAGTGGCGAGCGCCAGGGTGAGCGACCGGGATGCGAAGGAAAGACTGCGAGCTGGCGAGATGCCGATGGCGTGACAGAGAGCCGGATATCCGAAGAGCGATGCCGTGGCTATGAGGATGTTGGGGAGGATTATGGAGGGAAAATGCCGCTTTAGCTCATTGCGGTACTGAAACATGGGTAGTGCGAGAGCGACAATTGATACGTCGAGAGCGGAGCTGAAGATGTCGCCTGCCCCTGGTGGAGGAAGGTGAGGGGCTTCGCGGTTGAAGAGCTGGAGATAGCGGGTCTTTGTTGTATAGCTTGTTAGTGCGGCTTTGAGCGTGGAGCGGTGTGTCAGAGCTAATATCCAGATCCCAAGGATGGTGAAAGCGGAAGAAACTAGAACGGGGTGGAAGTACTGTTTGTATCTGGGAGGTATGGAGACGGCAGCGAAATAGGTGAGAATCGATAATGTGAGATGTGCTGGCATGGAGTAATCAAGAACATAGTAGACGGGAAGGCCAACGAATACGAATAGAATTGCATAGGTGATGGTGTCGAGATTAGAATTGGTTACAGCGGCCCATATTTGGGCACGTGTGGGTGGGAGAGGATCCTGGCGAGGTACAGGGAGAGACGGCTGTGATATGCTGAAGGCGTCCGACTGCGGTGGGCCACCAGTACCACGAACTCGGGAAGGATCTTGGGCACGAGAAGGATGTGCGATATCCAGTGTATATGCGTTTGAGGATAGCTCTGTTGTCAGGTCCGTTGTAGACAAGGCTTCAGTGGTTGATGGGTTTCTGGATGACTGAGTGAGAGGGATGTCATCATCCTCGACACCGATTTCTTCAGCTCGCTCTATTAGTGCTCTTTTAGAGCTACCGAGCAGTATTTGAAGACCGCGGGTGAAGTAAGCAGTAGTTGCAAGCATCACTCCAAATCCAATCACTACAGAATAAATCAGCAAATTGCTAATACCTCGAAGGAAATCTCCTCACGGAAGACAGCAATAATCTTGCCCACTTCAATTCCACTGACAGGGGGGCTGAGAGGGAGAGTGACTACTTTGATATCAGTACCGTAACTAAGACTGTCGCTGTCATTGAAAGGTGTTGCACATGGCGCACTGACCAAAAGAGGGCATGAAGAATACGTTGATGTATCGCAGGGCAAATCCAGCCTGACATACCGTGAGCCAAGACCACCATCCCACTCTAGCATGAACGAGCGCATAGGCTCACGGGAACGTCAATGATCTGCACCACTCTCCTGGTCCTTCGATCCCCCAAGGTAGTCTCGCCCAGGATAAGAGCGAAGAAAAAGACAACTAGCAGTGCGACAGAAGCCGGGAAAGAGACAGAGCTCAGTTTAATCAGACTGTCGACACCCCAGCAGGCCAGCAAAATACAAAGGACGCCAAATGGAACATAGATCCATGCTATCAGAGTTCTGCGCCAAGCTAAGCGTGAGACCTGATTCCTATTCAGCTGATGTTGCGTTATACTGCGGTACGACATACCAGACAATACGCTTCCAAAGCGTCTTGCGGCCAGGTCCGCTCTCCTGCCATCATGGACTGGTATGCAAAATGAAGGAATGCATGAGCGACATCAGAACGTTTCTTTGGGGTTCAGGCCATGATGGTGACTCAGCGGGGAAGCCGAGTCTGGCCGATGTTCTTCGACCGAGCCCGAAATAACAAATTCTGTACCAAGAGGTTGTGCCATTCCAAATCTTGTCTTCTGATAGTCGTAGACGCCGCTCGGGATGTATGAGAACGATCGATAGTTACTGTATGTACCGCTATTGTTATTGTAATCAAGACATCGTCCATGTTTGCCACTGATACCCAAAGTAAATGTGGTTCGAACTAAAAAAAAGAGGCCTTTTATTGTCGTCCCACCTGGAACCTTGCAGTTGGTATAGATTGACGGGCTGGAACAGTAGACATGTTTACTGGACTCGCATTGACGTTTTGCCAGAAGATTCATGTTATCAGGGTCCTGACATTACCCCTGACGGTCAATTCTTCTTTTGATGTAGATTTTGCCATCATCCAGACGTTCGCCCATGAGGTGCTCTTCGAGATCCCAGAGTCTGTCCTCATAGTCCTGCACAGTCTTATCCATAGTGTGAAGTTTCCTGAGATGCGAGCTTAGCATACGCCTTTCCAAAACCAATCATGGTCGACTTACATTAGTATATTACTAGCATCGCACGCGATTCTTTGTGTCTGGATTCGGTTGACTCGTTCTGCCAGGGAAATAATATCAGACTTAGTCCGCATCCATCTCCATCGACGGAGTAAAGTCATCGGGGCGTATTCGGTATCGTCGCTAACATCTGATCTTTCAATGTCTTTCTCGGTCCTTTCCGGCGATGCTATCAAGAACGGTGCCTCCAATCTATTGAATTCGCGGTGAATACGCTTGACCGTCTGTGCAATTCTCGTGTTAGCAGTTCCACTTCTACCTCTGAGAGCTCTATCTTTGATTAGGGTGACCACTCTGGAGAGCCAAAAACTCTTACGATATGTCTCACGACTTGACATACTGCTAGAATCGGGAAAGAATGGCTCCGCAAGGCGGATGGCTTACGGAACTGAGAATTTCCAGGGGCTGCACATCCTCATGGTACTTCTTGACGCTTCTGCTTCTTGATCTGGTCCGCCGTAACGCTGACTTGAAGTATGCACGTTCATTGTGAATTTCTAAACGCAAGTTGTCCACATAGCCTCTCATTTGTTTCGGTGCAGAAAGCAGAGTCAAGATTGTCTCCCAGAAAACCCTTAGGAATGTAAAGATTGTAAACGCAAAGCTTATGAAACCGATAGTGGTAGATGCAAGAGAGATGCTAGAAAGCTCGGACATCTTGACAGCCAAGCAAAGGAGGTAATGCTCAGCAAGTACGCTCCTCAGCTAGGAAGCATCTAAATGGGGGCAAAGATATGCATCGTCACGAACACAGAACGCTGTGGAACCGACATGGGAATCCAGAATCGTTTCTATGGTTTAAGAAAAGGTTGAAGGAGTCACCCGGTCAGCGTGACAGTGTAGTCTACCACATGAGTAGATAACCATCGTGAAGCGTAACAGATGATCGTCATTAAGTGGAACAGAGCGGCTTGATTGCCCCTTCGAACAGTAAACAGCTCTTAATTTCGTGACTTCTACCAAAATGATCGACATCATGTGCAGCTGATGATGACGACTCTGCAGGTCCCACGTGAATCTCTTGCCCAAGGTATTGGTACTCGGGCTTGAGTTGCCCCCGTAGACTGTTTGTATTGAGATCAGATGAATGGGCCATCCGAGGGATAGAAGGGTTTACCCTGACGGTCCATACCTAGTGATTGTCCACTCTCAATAGCTCCACAGCCATAGGTTTCGATAGTTCACTCTCGCTGATGAATGTGTAGCGCTCTTAAGACTAATCAATTCTTGTCGCAAAAGTTCTATCAGAATCCGCCCGTTCAATGAGTTACAGGAATTGAGTATAATATCTGGGGCCACAGAGTGCCCTAAAGCTTGAACCCGGAGTACGGAAGCTATATTACCTTACAGGCTACAGGTGATTAACCGGATAGGGCTGGACCACATCTACTTTAGGTGTGGACTACTACCTTAGCGGCCAGAGGTGGGATGTTTGTACGGTAACAATACCGTAGCAATACAGTTTTATCTTGGTTACGTGTGCCCAAATCTACATCGCCTTAACACAGTCCCCTAGAAAACACGTATATTTAATTAATAGTTTCATATAATAGACACGTTAATAATTCTTTATGGTAATAGTAAAACTTTAAATCTTAGCGCGGTATTTAAAACCCCGCTTTATTATCCCTATAACCGGAGGTCGCCTAGAGCATGCCTACCCCCACGTCGCCACGCCCCTTGCCGCCTAGACCCTCCGTCCCACACATAAAATTCGGCTGAATCGCCTGAATCTAAGGTCAGATTTCGCGGAACGTTGAAGAGATATATAGCCTCATACTCCCGAGGAGTAGGCTTAGCAGCCTTGGCAGCCATCACGGTATAAGACTAAGTACGTTAGCTGATAAGATACGGAGTATAATAGAGACCGTAAAGTATATAATTAATATATAATACCTCTAAGATCTTAGACGCTTAAGGTTTATAACGTTAATTTGTTAAATTACCGTACTAGAACCGTTGAGAATCTGCTACCGCCTGTAGACCGTCCAAGCAACCTACATCTGGCTGCTAAGGTAAGCCCCCACGCCCATTCCACTGTGACCGACCAAAAGCTTATGTTGACGCGCCTGACCACATCTCCGAACCACAAGCTGTATGAATGCAGGCATAGCTTCATCATCGCCTGTGTCTCTGCGCACGAGATACATATGATTCTGCTCGCATGGTGAGATCCGCAAGCCCAATGACTCGCAGAAGTCAGCAAGCTATCGGTGCCCGAGCAGTGGGCGGTTTGGCCTCTCTGGCGAAAAGGTTGCCTACTTCTTGGGACCCATAGTGCTCGAGCACCCGGGCTACCAGTCCGCATACTATGCGTGGTGACCTTGATGGGCAGTACATGTAGAAATGCCGGAAGTGCCGACTTAGGGAAGAGCGCAAAGTATGGTCAATCACAGCCACAGAAAGATGCCTTGAGAATTGTAGGGATGAAGCCAGGTAGACTCCAATTTGAACAAGATCTGCCTTTGACCGACTGGTCATTGTAACCTCCTTTCGAGGAGGTGCTACTGTTCAATTCTGCGGCACACAAGAAAGTCAACACACCACCTTGATGGGAAGTTGCCTCCAGTATTGCCCTCTTTTGAACCTCGCACCCGCACAATCCTTTCCACTACCGACGTACTACGCTTCATTTTCTTCACAGTAAACATGTCTCCAGTAACCAAGTGTCTTATAGCTCTATGCATTGCTTTCTCATCTCACGCTTGGACACCAATCGTTGTTATGAATGTCACAACGCTCGGCCCACAGTTCTCCCCAGATGTTACTAACGTTTCGAGAGACGGGGGATACTCAGCCTTGATAAACGGAAACATTATCTGGCTCTATGATGACACAGAATGCACAGATTTACAGGGTAACCAGCTCTCATTCATCTCCAACACGGCTACTTACCAATTGGATCGCAAAAACGTCTCGACAGTCACTGATTTTGGGGTGGTCAATCTGGGTACGACCCCTGGTGGGAGTCCGAAAACAGCTATCCTTGCTGGTACTACTGTGGGTACGGGAGGATGGGTACCATTCCAGCCGGACGAGCTCGACTTCAATCAGCAGATGGTGGGCAAAGAGCGCGTGGCCATCTGTAAGCTTTTTGAAGGGACGACATGGCCTTCTCCTCATTGATAACCATATTTCAGGGCCTGGCACTTCTCCTACACCAGTCAGTACTACAGCGGCATTCATCTACGCACCATTGGTCTATGTTGATTACAAGCCTCAAGACCCTACCAAGGAGTATCAAGCAAGAGGAATGACTTTGATTGCAATCACTGCTCCGAATTCTGGCCCGGTTGCAACCCGCCAAGGTGACCTTATAATTCCTGGAACGGAAGTCGCTTTCGGAGGTTTTTCGACTTTGCTCGGCTATAAAAGCACGGACACCGCGTCAGACAACGACGATGGTGATAGAGATGTCTATCTAGTCGGCATGACCAATGCTGGACTCCAACTCGCCCGGGCTGGCATCAACGACTTGACTGATTTCGCTAAATACACCTTCTGGAACCCCCACGGCCAGAATTTCTCGGAGATTTCACCTATGCCAAGTGTTGATGACACCACACAGGTCTATGTGCCTGGTTCATTCTCATCTGGAAACATCATCTACAGCCCCTACTTCACGACATTCATCATGATCTACTTTAATAAGATGGTTGACTCAACATTTTACTCAAGGTACCTAAACCTGAATGAACCCATAGGGCAGGACAAGACGTGGGTGGCAGGGGGCAAGAATGGCAAAGGGATTATAGCAGACGACGTTGAAGCTCTAGTCAAATACCGATGGTCCGCTGAGCAAAAGCTGTGGGAATCCTCTACCGGCAAAGGAGGCTTCAATTACGCAGGCAAGCGGCGTCTTCACTATAGGCATTCGTAGCTCGCTAAGTTCTCTTACGCAGGCAATGCTCATCCTGAATATTTCAATACGCGATACTTCCCCCAATCTTTGTATCCACGAGGGACAAAGCCCGCACAGCAGCGCAATTCATGGTACGGAGGGAACCTTATAGCACAGAAAGACGCAGGCTCAGATGGCAAGAATATAATGCTTAGCTGGACTTCCCAGGTCACGGGTGGAATCGACCATGGTATTTACCAGATCGAGCTTGCGATGCTTGCCTTCGACGACATTCCCGCAGATCCTGATGCGACCTCCTCGCCATCCTCATCGTCTGCTATCAGCTCAGCCGTGCCCAATCCTTCACCTCCTACGCAGGTCAACGGTCAAGGGTCAGGCCATATATCGGTCAGTTCACTGCTTGCCGTGGTTGAACACGGCAGTGCAGGTCCGTCTTTGCAGATGGGAAGCAATCGGCTCTTGTGGTACTTCTTTATCTCCATGGAGTTGCTTTATCTCGTAGGACTGGGTCGACGAGTAATCTAAAGGGGGAAAGCATCTTGCATGCCATCGATCCGAGACATGCCAATGGGGATAGTGGTACAGCGCTATAACTGAGGATGGAGATCTCGCTAATTCCTAAATCAGAGAGTAAGGCCATGACGATGACGGCAATTGAATTTTGATCTCTCTCATAAAGCGTGCTGGGAGATTGGGCTGAGGTTGCACTCAGCTATAGTAGTGTCATAGGAACAGATATCCTAGTTGATATGTTTATAGACTTCAAGGGAAATTCAATGATTGATGACAGTTTCCAAAGACACAATTGGTTGCAAATACTGACCTCGATAATCGTGTAACAAGTAAACCAATCTCTGCTTGGCGTAAACAATCCCTTAAGAGCCGAGTCCAAGCCTACTGAGCCATTTTCTCCACGTTCTCAGCACCATTGAGGTAAGACCCCTTCTCGCCCTCGATGTTGTAGGGATTCACTCCCTCGCCGTACGCAATTCCAACCAGGCTTACTTTTCCTTCGTTCTTGGTCTCGTTGGGATCCATTTCCTCTTGCTGATGGCCAAGACCAGAAGCACCCATATATTGAACCCACAACTGATTGACCATATCACCGTTTCGGGGCTCGCCCCCTGGTTTTTGAAAATTTTAAAAACCCTCTCACTTAGAGGACTCTACGCCCGATAACTCCATGTCTCCGCTCCCAACGCTGATTTGACTTGTATCCGCGTTTCCTCCCATTTACGACAAGCTTTGCCAGTCCGATCGAGCTTGCGGAGCCTCTCATTGAAGTGACTGCGACTGATACTCTTTTTGTGATACAACTCGTGGCCGATTTCGTTGGTTGGACTGCTTACGGTAGCGAACCCGTCAGCTTTAGCAGCGTCGGCGTGCTTTTTCGTGGTGGGTGTATGCTTTGGTCGATTCGGTCTTTGGGATGGGGTGGATGGGGTTGGAGTTGGCGTGCTTGGTGTTGCATTGTTCATCCTCAAAATGAGAACGCGCTTGCGTGGACTCATAATATGGGCGGGAGTGGATCGAGGCTGGGTATGGGCTTGGTGCCGTAGGGTTGGCAATTACTAAACTCAACGATGATCGGGAAGTGGCATTTTGACGGAACGGTTGGGGGAGGTGATGAGATGGGTGCCCGATGCTGTTTGGGACTTGCTGTATCCATAGTCTACTCAACCAATAGGAGTGCGGAAGATGTCGACTTAGGCCTTAGACAAATTGGATGGTGGCGTGCTCGTCGCGCTGCTTTGGACCACCCATTGCTCGCTCTTTCCGCTGGGGGTGTTGAGATTGGTCGGTTTTGTGATATTGGGGGAGCAAATGTCGGATGTCTCGTCGCCCAAACAGCCAGGGGCGTTGGTTGACATGACGTTAGAGGAATTAGTAGGGGCCTATGGTTGGTTCAGTGAACGCTGAGATCACCAATGGTATGGTTTGGGGCTTGCATAATACCAACAACCCGAGAATGCTTACCTTTACTGCCCTGGAACGCGTGATAGCAATAATTGCTCGCACAAATGGGAGAAACAGTGCATAATCAGCCTGCTTGGTCACTTGGAAATATCCCTAAATCTTCGGGGTATAAATGACGTTATTCCTTGCCGGCTTACTCTGATTGACTCCTTTTAGGTAAGATGATGTTGGGCTGGATACAGCGCAGCCAGATAGGGGCTTATCGCAGCTTGAGATAGGAGCTGATGTGGATTGATCAATACCGAGAGCGACTGCTGTAGGGTGGCAATTTTGGGAGTCAGGAACGATCTCTCTTCTGTTCCGCTGCGGTATCCCCAAAGGCAGCTGCTGCAATAGAAGTGGTCGGGCAACACCAGAAGCAAGATGTTGAGCTGGTCGGAGATGATGCGGGAGCCGCAGCTGAGCGCGTTTCGTACTATCTGGAGTGGAATTGTGAGCTGCTGGAGGAAAGGGGATTGGTGAACTAGTGATGAAGGTACCATTAACAGCATTGATACGGCGAATACTTGCTTACCTCTCGCAAAGATGAAAGACATGCCTGCTGGCCAGGGTTAAGTCGAGTGCGCTCCAATTATATCACAAGAGCCGACCCGTGCAAGACCTGGGAGCATTGAGAGCATTCGTTGGGTCCCCTGGTTAATATGGTGTATGAGAGCCCCTCTGGTAAGAAAAAATCACGGGATACTTTTGGATCCGGTCCCAGGTCAAAGCAGTACGGTTCTGCATTTTCAGCCGCGCTTGACGTCGGTGTGCAAGTCGAAGGTCTGATGAGGTGTTGTTGTTGCGACACAACTACTGAGATTGAAGCAGACTACTCTGTCTGACAATTTTCCCCAATGCCTTAGTCACTCGAGAAGGGCTCCTCATTATGCTTGTATTGACCTCCAAAGTAGTATCAGTGTAGTTGTGACAGGGTGCTGACCTTTACATTTTGGACATACTTGGCGATCTTAGTACTCGACTGGGTGGCTGATAGGGCATTGTTTCATCCATATCCTCCTGCAGAAGGCACATCTACCCTGGGACTTGACTGGAGAGTGCATTGCTTGTTTGTGCACCTCTTTCTCCTTCACCAATTTGAACGCACAGAGTCTGCACCCATTTTCATGTGCCTTGCGTTCCCAAACAGTGCTCAATAATCTGGCTTGATCAGCTCCACCAAACCCTGGTCATATTTACGGGACGATGGATGCTTGCCGTACTAACTCAAAGTGGATAGAGGAGTCTTTTGCGAACGCGAAATGACCTGGAATAGACCGCTGTAGTAATGTCAAACTGCCGTCTACCAATTGCCCTTCGATGCTTTGACGCACGGCGCATCTCTCGCAACGATCCGCATTGCGTAGTAGGCGTGCCATTAGAGCCGCAGCGACTTCTAGCCGCTCCTAGACCTTGATAGTAGAAGTGTATGCTAGTGACTGAGAAGATTCATAACGCATCCGTGACCGCCGAATTTTCAACGACCTACCATCTGCCCTTAGCAGTCCCTTAGGAGTGCTCCAAACTAGGAGTCAATATGCTGCTCCTTAGGACCCTTTGGACTGCTCTAGCACTCTGGCTTTCAATAGATACCATTGCCGTGGCAGCAGTGACCTCCTCCAACTTGACTCGCACTTCATTTCCCGACAGCAACTCCCTCGGCATCAACTGTCGAGGCAACTTTTGGTGTCCCTGGCTCTCCAGACCTTCCAATGATATCCTTCATTACCTTCTTGGGTGGATCAGCACCGACATGAACGACAAGGACTTATACCTACATGGGCAACAAATTGCATGTACGACTCTTTATGATGGCGGGCGCGGAGATGGAGCAGCTTTCTGCGTTTTCACTCAAGGCCGGAACGTACCTTGGCGAGGAACCAATGGATCGGAGATCAAGAGAAAGCTATCGGAATTACGCGACCACGGATGTTTTGCCTGTGGAAGCGTACCGCTGGGAGACTCGAATGATCCTAATACGTTAGGTGTCTTGACACTGAATTACGTCCCGGAAATTCAACATCAATGCTGGACGGTCTTTGATCACCAGTCTCCGATTTGCCCTCCCTTTAGCCCAGGCCCAGCGGCTGGCCCAAACTCCCAACCACCAGGTACTCCACCAGCTTTCCAATCATTCAATCTCACTGCCATGGACTCTGCTGCTCAATTAGCAGCCTTGCAAAGGAGCTAGCGTGCTGAGAGAGAAGAGGAGCCACGGAGATAGAAGTAGATCTGAAGGCAAGGAAGACACCGCTAAATATCAAGGAATCATAGGAGAGCCAGACTGGCCACTGAGAGAAGCTGTGCTTGGAATGCCTCGAGACTGGCAAGACTCTAGTCAAACAGCTCAGATGTAGGACGTCGGGCGAACCTGTACTTATCGCGTAGTACACTCCCAAATTGAATTGTGATATTCCACAGGAATGCTCTAGTCTCCGATATCATACAAGAGCCTCTGCTTTCGCCCGTGCTCGCCTCCGTTGACCATCGACCATTTATTGCTTCGCCTTCTCTCCCTCTGCATTGGTCTGCTTTATGAAATCCCTGGAATATCATTAATCCTACCCCATTGTGAGGATGTTTAGAGCTAGTAAACGCCACGAACTGTATAAATTGCTCTTCGTCCTTGCTTCCAGCATTGATCGCTGGTCCTTTTACTTTTGCCTTCTCCTTCCCTGACATCGCATACCCTGCTGCCGCAAACGTTGTGCCGAGAGTCAACATCGCAAGCTATGGGGAATTGATTAGTAAAGTCATACCTTTGGGTTGACCATATGGGAAGGTCGGAAGAAAGCAGGCAGTACTTACGACGTGAGAGCCGACTTTACGACCCATGATCTCGTATGTGGCGACCATGATGGATGTTTGATGTCTAGATTGAGCGTAGAAGTTAATGTCGGCGGAGCAATTCGGTGGTGGATAAGCTCCTCCAATTCTGAAGCTCTAATTGCGGAGTGGAAAGCGCGGAACTTGCCGCACGGAGACCTTCTTGCAGCGCAGGTACCTCCTTCTAGACCTTCGTATTATGTCAAGGGCGTCCAAGGCACCATGTCAAATAACAATGAGTCCAATAAGGCAATCCAGAGGAGACCAAAGCCCTCAGAAGTGGACCCTCTACCTCGAGTAAAGCTACCAACAGATTTACAGAAGCGAGTAGATGACGAAGAAAGATTGTTAGATCAGATATATGACGGAACGTAAGTAGGGCGTAGTTTCATATCTTAGGCATAGCTCTTCTGATTGCACATGCAGGGCCAATCAATCCACAGATTCCAATCTCCGTTACGCAGCATATGCCTCACGTTTTCGCACCATTCTCCTCAGTGCCCACCGTTACGTCGCCTACACATCAGACATTGGAGAGTCGTTTCGGCCAGTAGCCCATCCATGGCTCATCAGAGGAGCCTACGGCATCTCGTGGGCGTATCTTGCAGGAGATGTGGGCTACGAAGGTTATAAAGCCTACCTGCAGAATCAACGTGTAAAGCATCCAGGTATGCCTGGGGTGCTGTCTACGAGGTCTTCGGACGCTCGGGAATCGTTGGCGACGGTAGATGGGAAACCGGAAGTTGGACATGTACCGGCCATCGAGGATTTTAGAGCCGTGATGGTTCAGCGAGCCGTTTTCCAGAGCATAGCGAGTATGGGGCTTCCAGCTTTCACCATTCACAGTATCGTGAGGTATTCGGGTAGGGCATTGAAGGATGCGAAAAATAAGAATATTAGGTCTTATGGCCCTATAGGTGTAAGTTTCATGTTTGAATCCACAGGATGTCCCTAAATATACTTATACGGATACAGCTTGGCCTCGCTGCAGTGCCATTCCTGCCTTACATGTTCGACAAGCCAATCGAAGAAGCCGTAGAATGGAGTTTCCACAAGGCTTTCCAAACTTTTGGTGGACCTGATGCAATTTCTCACAGGCCGGAAACGGGCAGGGTAACAGAGCTCTTGGAGGAAAGCAAGAAGGGTTCGCAGAAGGAGAAAGAACTGTAGAAAAACAGCTCAGCAGTCAACACCTGTGATCGTAGGTTCTGGCGTTCTTGTCACACATGATACCACTCGGTCGTTATTCTCTTCGATTTAGCTCATTCCGCTTATTCCTACGCCTCCGTAACGAGTCGAGAATGAGAATCACGATCAGTCTTACTCAAGGACAAGTTCACACGTCTTTTTACAGTTTGCCAGACTTTTTCTATGCCATATTTGTGTCAGTTCCGTCTACTGAATAAGACGTGGGTTGCCGATCTACCTGGGAACTTTGGAGATCGTGAAGCATAAGCCTGCATCCGAAGAAGGAACCAAAAGCTTAGTGACGGGGAAAGTAGAATGTCTCTTTGGTAGTAATTCTTCTGGTCAATTCGGACGATAATAAATGAGCAGCGCTATCCAACAGTACTGGTAATCCAGGAAGTAGCAACTTCAAATGCAGCAGTAGTCCAACAGTGTCTCCTGAAGCACCGTCTCATGCAGCAGTGATGACAGTACAGCCGTTGATAAAGAAATGCTCTAAGGTCCAGACTCCCTATTTGTTGGAAGGGAATGCATCCCTCGTGCACCATTTGAATGCCCTGACTACCAAGTCGACAGTCGTCCTGAATTGGCAGCGTATAAGTACTCGTGGCATGCTATATTCAATACTGATCACCCAGGGTGCCTTCGCTCGCTGGTACGCTGGAACTAGAGCTCCGTCCTGCAGAAGTCACTCGGAACTATCCACTTAGCAAGCATGCTCGCATGCCATACCTGAATGGCCCAAGACAAGGCAACCATCCATCGGTCCCAAAGTTTCTACGCAACCGGGAAGATTTGCTTGTGCTGAAGAAGAGACAAGGATCGCAGCCCAGTGAATATCAGAACTAGAGATGGATCCTAAATTACCACGTTGTGAGCCAAATTCTCCGTTCGTAAAGCTTGCCCGCGAGTTGCGGGATGAGATCTAAGCCGGTATCTTCGCCACTCGTTACCATGGCGCGGGTTGCTCGCAATTGAGAAATAGTTGCACACAGAGGCTCTGGTTGTTCTGTAAACGAGCCATAATTACCAGTTCAACAGCTATCAGATTATTATGCTGTCAGCAATACCGAAACTCACTTACAACAAGTGTATTACATCGAGCTGGCAGCCATGACCAGAATCTTTGAACCGGCCTAGATCCCATTATAATATAGCCGTGCGAAGGCAAGAACATGAAAGATCTAGCATTAGGGGGAAACAGCGCCGCAAAACCCCTGAAACGTAATGCCACAATTGGTCCCCACACAGCGAACGACACACCTAGATAGCATGTGGGTCTGGCATGACTTGGTGTCGAAACACAACATCGGGCTTGTTGATATGGCGGTCAGATTCAGCACTATGGTTTGACTATTCTGTATCAATCAGTCCCCCAGTCAAAGTCGTTCGCAAATTGTGGTCATTCTTTGTCATGCTGAGAGAGTCATGAACGCTAGGCTTCGGTTTGATCTATCCAAGGTGTCCGCCCATAGCAGTCGACAAACACCACACTGTGAGGAAGTTCGGTTCGCTCGCTTGACCTCCGGCTGCTTCATATATCTTGTGCCGCGTCGGAAAGATTCGCATGCTTTGTAGACTACTTCAGCTGAATGCTCGGCAGAAATATTACAATGCGAAGAGCTGGTCGTTCGAAACAGGCTCGGCTTAAACTATCCTGAGGAGAATCAATCTAAATCATTCCGACGAATCTTTCTCCTATGCTGACTCCATATGGTTTCCCTCATACATTCATCGAAGCCAACGATAATATCTTCGACTGCTGCTTGTGCCTCAGCTCTGCGCCCACAACACCTGTCCATACCATGAGCAACGTAACTTCTTTCTCCGCGTCTCGTACACAGCTACACTCACCGTTAATTCTCGTTCCTAGCGGTTCTCCGTTCTTCCCAATCAAGGCACAGGCATTATCGTCGAACTTGACTACCATGCCATCCTTCCTCTGCACCTTCTTTGCTGTCCGGACGATTATAGCATGCCTAATATCACCTCTTCTGACCTTATTTGCTGCTGCGGCGGAGGTGCTCCCGGGGCCACTGTCGCCCATTGAACGAGACTTTTGAACGACTACTATTATGCGATCGCCTTGTGTGTTGTGAGTGAGCTGAAGATGCGAGAGGATCCCGACAATGCCATACCAATCCGGCCATGCCTCTTCATCCGTAGATTTGCAACGCATTCAACAAGGGTGGCTCCGGAGTTATCGATGCAGTTCAACATTGTCTGGGACAATGGGTCAGCAGGTATCCGGGCGCAAACAACCTTCACATCCTGTTTGTATTCTACCTTCAGTTGTATCATCGTGCCGACTTGAGGCCTTAAGGCCCGAATTAGTACTTTTTGTACGATAAAGGACTCTAACGTTGGCCCAGTAGATATGGTCCTTGCATGGACGTCTGATTGATTGCATGGAGCTGGAGATATCATATTCACGCGCGGGAGATCGACGCCAGATCCGGCCCGCGAACGCTTTGCCTTGCCCGAGTCTCTCCTTGCCAGATGCCTACACTCAGCGGTTCTCGCTCCTTCCGTACAAGTGACCAAGGGATGTATGGGAGTTGTGCTGTGTCGTCTTTCCTTTGTCTTTTCTTGCCTTATCACCCAAACTCTCATTCATCTACAGGCGCAACGTTTGTTCAATTAATGACAAGGTCTTTCTGTGTCTAAGCCACATGAGCTGAAACTTCACTCTTTCCTGCTAAAACTTTGCTCTACATGTCATCTTGAGAAGAACAGCAAATCTCACAAGTTATCTTGGTTCAATTGTGGAGAATGGGGCGGACTCGAAAGGATGCTACGCCAGAACTACCATCAAAGAAGGAGAGGTTGACCGTCACTCAGCTGGCTGGCTACGACGACATCCTTACTGACGCCCTCGTTGACCATGTGTGTTTTTTCTATGTCTCAGCCTTTACGTATGCCTACGACTGACTGGTTGCTTAGGTGTATTTTTGGGCAACCATCAGGAAAAACCGCGCGAAATATAATCTCACCAGGGGAATCAGCGAGGAGGACATTACAGCTATTCTATTTCGGAACGTCGTTCTTGAAAGAGATGTTCCGACCGCTGAAGCTGCTCTGCTCCAGCTTTCGGGGCTCAAGAAATACGTAGGTCTGCTGAAGAGTGACCGAGAAAGAGAGGATTTCCGACGCCACATGCGAAAGTACATAAATATCTGGCTACCCGACTGTCCATTCGAGGTGTCAACTTCCAACCGCTATACAATCGTTACGCACGAGGCTGCGATTACCGCGAGACGGTCCATCAAGAAAGGTGAAACAATCAAATACCTTTGCGGAAATAAAGTACAGATGACGCCTGACGAAGAGAAAGATCTCGATTTAACCAGGCGTGACTTCAGTGTTGTCATGACGAGTAGAAAGAAGACGCCCTCGCTATTCTTAGGACCAGCACGCTTCGCGAACCACGACTGCAAGGCTAATGCGAAGCTTGTGCCTCGCGGACCTGAGGGTATGATTGTGGTCGCAGAGAGAGAAATCATATATGGTCATGAGATCACCGTCAACTATGGGGAGCACTACTTTGGCGAGGATAATTGTGAATGCCTTTGTGCGACTTGCGAGGCCGGAGCAACAGGAGCTTGGGCTGACAAGGACGACGACGAGGGCGAAGTGGCTGGTACTTCCTCTACTCCTGGCGACGATTCTGACCCCGATACGATGAAGCCACGCCAATCACGAGGGTCCAGAAGAAAGGAATCCCCAACGAATTCAAGTCTAACAAGTTTAACAAGTTTAACATCCTTCAGCTCTTATAACGGTGGAAGCGACGAAGAGAGTAATCCCAAGAAGAAGAGAAGACTCAGCGTCAGGCAAACCCCAGCAGCGCTTGATATTGGCATATCGGAGGACATACTACTCTCTCCCACGACCAACACTCGGAAAGTTGGCTCGCCGCTGCGTAACGTCCTACATGTTGAGGATATCATTATCGAACCGAAGTCTGGCCAGTCACATTCATATCCACAGCAACCATTATCCTTGAAAGAAGCTGGTCAGCATGGCAAGACTACTTCAGTAGAGGATGAAGTACTCGCTGATGTCAGGACTGCTCTTGTTGGCGGCAACTGCGTTGGAGAACCAGCACCACAACAACTCGAAGAAATACCCTCAGCTCAAGAGGACCAATCAAATACTCGCTCGAACAGCGAGTCTTTTGTACCGTATAGGTTCAGTAGCCCTTTTTCGTTCTTGACTGGTAAAACGTCGAGTAACTCGTCAGGACGCTTCAAGCAATTTTTCCACAGAGCGAGAACAAATTCTTCGAAAGTGAAGCCGGAGAAACAGAGCCTCGGAACCTCCAGCATGTCTAGCGGAGGAGACTCGACAATGGACAACTCAATGCCGCAACGTTCTAGCCCTGCCACAACACTGAGCACGAGGTTCTCAAGTGGCATTGATTGGAATACGGCTGACAAAATGGGGCCCATATTGTTCAGCAGTGTAGCTTCAAGCGCGCTCTCTACGGCTCCCTCAACTCTTACCTCTATCGCCGGGATCGATGATAACAATTTCACCATCAAACGCAAGCGTGTACCTGTGAAAAGGGGCAGACCACGAAAAGTCGGAGGGCCTTGCAACACCGGGCAGCCAAACGAAGCAAAGGTCACAAAGCCGAAGCCGGCACTCCGCACGCCTCGAAAACCCCGAGTCGTTCAGCCAACCATTGAGATCGATCTTCCCTCACGCCGTGCTCCAGGGGATTATGTTCGCACCCGACTTCTCCTTGGCGAAAGTCACTCTCGCTGGGTCGGATGTCGCACTTGCCGTGCTTGCTGGGTGCAAGCGAACGGCTATCAGACCCGTAAAGAATGCCCACGGTGTGAACGACATAGCAAGCTTTACGGGTATCAATGGCCCAAGACAGAGAAGGCTGGCAAGAATGATGACGAAGAGCGAGTGATGGATCACAGGATTGTGCATCGATTCATCCCTGCCGAAGAAGAAAAGCTTGAGATGAAACGTGGCAGAGGCGTGGGGATCATCACTGAAGGGGCAGGCGTCAGCGAGATGTCGGAGAGTACGGGTGATGATTTTGGGTCCTCTGAGAGGACCGATTCGCGAGCAGGAAATGGGAGGCTGATTAGAGGTCGGAGGCCATTGATCTATACGAGGTGACCGAATGCACCACCACCACATCTCTCCGTCTTGTACAACATCTTTTTATCAGCGGCCGGGATCCAGAACCTTGATGATTTTATCATCGATGTCATCTGAGGGATATTCAGGTACCGAAGATTTGCATACGATACCCCCAGGCTCGATCATTGGGGCATGTCTTTCACGCATCATATAGTTAAGAACGAGACTTATGCACATCTAGCTAGAGGAATTTTGGCCAAATAGTAGTTTTAGTCAATTATCGACCTCCATACCAATACTCATTAACATATTAGAAACCAGTGCGCTCATGTTTCGTCGAACTCAAGGGCTCGGCTTGTAGAATGGTTGGCAATGAATGATGTCTAATGATAGAACAGCCTATGCTACGTCCAGACTTGTGAATACACTAACACAACCTAGCGATCATAGAGCAGCGGCTGACCCTCACTATCCACACTTTCGCTGTCCTCAATTTCCCTAAACAGTACCAATTCCCTTCCGAAAAGCATTGGTATCGTGAAAGCCAGCGTCACGAGGAGCAGAACGGTTGTGATAATAATAGCAAACACCCATTGAAGAGCGGCCACTCTCACGCGGAACTGCTGTATTGCCAAAGCTGTTTTTCCAAGTTATCAGCCTCGCTGACAACCAAGTAAATGCACCATAGATATCAGTGGATCTTACCGAGAGAAAGTACGCTCAGCTCCCAGCCAACCGCATAGTCCTTGAAGGCGATGAGGAAGAACAATCCATAAATCAGCACCCACCAGACAGCAACATTCGCGCAAATTCGTACGGCAAAGGAATCCGACCCAACCATGACAGCCCCATTGGCGAACATTACCATGAAGGTGAAACACAGCGGGCTAGTCACCACGGGATAATGGACGAAATGGGGCGTCTTGATGTGTCGGAAGTAGAGCGAGGTCAGATTGAAGAGGTTCAGAACGAGGATGACTTCGGCGAGCAGGAAACGGCTATGCACCCATAGCAGGATGAATGCCGATTGAAGAAGGTTGTTTAGGATGAAGTGGGAGCCGACGTTGGCGGCGATGTTGACGATTTCGTTGTTGAAGGCGGATAGGAAGTAAATGTAGCCGAGTTGGAGAAGGAGGAGCAGGGTCCTGGTCATATGGATGGTAAGCCATTGGATTTTGCAATGCTTGGATTGAGCTGGTCTCTTCAACTGGGACCCATACCAATACACTGACACAATCTCAGGGTTGAGAGAGTAGGCGGTGGGGTGTGCCTTGCTCTGGCCCCAGATGCTTCTACCATTTGATGGAGCATAGAAGGAGTAGTAGATGGTAAGGGCAACAACAAGGAGCCATGTACAAAAGGTAAGGATTCTGTAGGCGAGGAGAGACCGCTTGTCATGACTTTCACGCTTGGCAAAAGGGTTCACTGTAGGGCCAAATGTTAGTATATGGACGACCTTTGGAAAGATAGGGGAGACGAAGTTCGATCTCCGTACTGGTCTGGACTCTTTCCATGATGAAGCAGTCAAAGCTCAATGTTCGGTCTAGGCAATTTGAGCCGGTGCAGGTCCGAAGCTATTTATACTTCTAAAAAAGGAGAGACAGCATGACTAAAGAAAGACGTTGCCTTTGAGTGGTCAGAGCCAACAGTATGGATATAATGGGGGCAGGAGTTGATGTGAGGGTGTAAGAGATGAACGCAGGTTAAACGGAACGCCGGGCTGAGCTTGTTGCGTGGTAGTCACCATGAGCTGAGGAAAGAGCTAGGGGGAAGCACGAAAGCGCTGGTAAACAGGGCGGCTCGCCTGGCGTTGAAATATGGCGTTCCTCCCAAGATAGGTGGCAGCAATATGGCTCGTTTCCCAATCTGTGAGCTTATAGTTGCGCAATTTTAACCCTTTCTTAGCGAAATAACAGCGACTAATTGTCCCCAAGCCGAAAGGACTCTTTTTTTTCGGTACCGTCATGATTTTAAGCTGTAGTGCCGCTCATTCATTAGACTCCATATTACCGTAAGAAAAATGGGTTATGCTCAGATCCCTTCGCTGAGATTATGCAAATCGCTCCGATACTAAAAACGTATACTACAACCCGCTCACCAGTGCCTGAATGTTTCAATCGAAAGTGGCAAATGCCAATTCATATACCAACGCCAGCGTCATCCTTGCGTGCTGAAGCATATGCTTGAAGTCAAGATACTCCAGTTTGTCCTGGGACGTGTGAATCTTATTGTCACTGTATTTAAAGTCCGATTCGATGACGAAAGCAGATGGATAACCTGCTTTCGAGGCTGAAGCATGATCTGAGCACGCGTAGCCTAGATGTTCTGAGTCAGTATACCGCCAGATCTTTGTGATACAGCAACATACCGCATTTCGTCAGCACATAAGGAATCGAGCAATACTGTGTGATGATCTGCTTGATGAACTCTGTGAGAGCTGGGTTGACGAAGTCTGTGATCACGCCAACGCTCTCTGGCTCTCCAGCTTCGAGTGTCTTGTGTGTATAGCCAGTCATGTCCTGTTGCAACATAGCTTTGACATCCCTGCCTTGCTTCTCGTAAGCAGAAAAGATAGCCTGGCTTCCGAGCAATCCTCCTTCTTCTGCCGAGTACCACTGAAATTCAATAGTGTTAGAAGCATTTCCTTGCTTTATGGCATCAGATTGGAGCAAGACTCTCAGGGCTTCAAGAATGGTGACGGTGCCACTGCCATCGTCGTCTGCACCTGGAGCTGATAGTATCGAGGGTAAAAACAAATTGATGCTGTCTTGATGTGCCCCAATCACCACAGTCTTCTCGCTTTTCCCCGGGATCGTGGCAATGATGCTGCTCTGCCCCCAGGGATGCTCAAATGTCTTGACATGGGCCCCGTATTTAGCAGCACCGGAGTCGTGTATTGTTGCATTGATCTTATTATAAAGCCAAGCTGACGATTCGGCACCGTAGGTCGACTTGTAATACCTCGTATGAAACGAAGTAAATTTCTCCAAATGATTGTGCATGTTTTTTTGTTTTAGTTCCTTCAACAACGGCGTAAGGCTATCATTATAGGCAGGCTTCTTTGGGAACTTCACGGTAGTCTCTTGCCTGGTGCGGAGGGATTGCAGAGCTCCCAGATCCTGGGTATCGGTAATGTCCATAAAGTTGATGCCGTCCTTGTGAGAATAAGTTAGCGGTAATATTCCCAGTCACAAGCTCAAGGATTCAATGCAAACAACTCAGAAACGGGCCAAGAAGATACACTGGAACGATCCCAAGGAAATGGTGACGGGTTAGCACATACCCTTCTCAACGCCCACTTCTCGTCTTCTCTTATCCATCTAGTCTCTCCCGGTGCCAACTCAATGAGATATCGATCAATTGCATTGTCGATCCCAAAGACAGCCTGCTTCGGTTGGGAGAGTGACGAGGCAGCAGCGATTATCGAGAGACCTGCTAACATTAAACCGTGAACAATAAGCTTCATGATGAGCGCAGCAATTCGCTTATGGATGCGGTACGGAGTAGAGAAGCACAAGATGGCAATTGAAGTCAACCAAAGACGGCGATAAGCTTCTTCCGCCACACCACGAGTCGATTCTATCTTAGCGCAAGTCTTCCTCGGCCGGACTCGGGCTTAGAATCGGGATGCACGGCGTCCGTTCGAGACTTAGGGCGTTTAGTATCGTCCCGTCATGTTCCAAATCCGGATGACTCCTGTTGAGTGACTCGCCACGACATTGACTCCCATCTATTGCGCTCTGGCTCCTTATTGAATTTGTGTCCAGCTTTGTCTTCCCTCTCGTTGCAAATCTTCCTCACGTAATTCTTGTTCAGTACAGGCTAAGAGCGCTCATACTCGAGCTTATCTAGCATAAGGGTCTCGCGGTCAAGTGGAATGGCAATCTATCCCAATACCAGCACGGACGCGCACGGCAGCACTCCAAGCACCTCGCCTCCGCAACCCATCAATATTGAGGCATGGACCGAGCAAGCTATTCAGTCGCTCAATGCGGTTTCCTTCGTCTCGCCTGGTGGTGTCCGCGGCACATCCGTATCCCTTGCCATTGACCTTAATGAGAAGTCCGCGTTGAAGCAAGACCATCATGCCGATGATGCTCCATCCGTGTATCATCCGCGCCGTGAGCCGCTTCGTCGCGACAGCCTGAAGCGTCGCGAAGCCCTTCTCCGAGGCAAGGAAGGAAGTCGCCGACGGACTCGATGGGAGAACGGTTCGTATCAGATACAAGCAATGTGATGCGGATCGTTCATTGACGGACTTGGGCCTTATAGATCGTCTCTTGAATAATCCGTGGGCGCAACCACCTTTGCCAAGTGATTGGGAAGTCCATCCTACATATCCCAAGCATAGAGTCCCTTACTATCTCGCGCCACTCTGGGACCAAGACATGGCCGCCCGCGCCGGTGCCGAGAAGACGAAGCGTGAGGCTGCGCGCAAGCAGGCCCAAGCATCGGACGAGAGTGCTGGAAAGATACCCCGTGAATTGAGAGAGAAGCTGAAAAAAGCCAAAGCTGCGAGGGGTTTGCTCAAGGACTTGGAAGAGCAGGTGAGGGTGTTTGTAAAGAACTGGGAAGATTCCACCAAGAAAGATGCGAAAGAGAATGAGCCTGAAATAGATTCCGAAGATGAGGAGATAGTCTTCGTTGGGAGGAATGGGCAGATGAATGATATGCCCTCATCACCCAAGTTCAAGAACAACAAGGAGGAAGACGAGATTGAAAGGGATCGATTGGTATTCGATAGTCTGGCCAATGATCAAGGGGCGAGCTTTGGGTACGTGACTTGTAGATTCTTGTTACTGGCTTCCGTGCTGATAAATCCAGACGCTGGTTGGTTCACTCAATCGCTTCTTATTATGGTCTACATACCTGGTCGGTCACTGTCGGAGATCCAGCACGCCGTGAGGCCTATGTGGGTATCCCCTCCAAACCGGGTACCGGCAGACCACCATCACCGGTACTAAGAGCTCGTCCATTGTGGGGCATGGTTTGATCAGCTAGCCTCTCCTAGCCAATGGCTTGATGTTGCAGTATCTTCCCTAATGTAGCCTGAAGCACTTTCGTACCGCTGCGCCTCTATCTTATTAATATACATTGGTTTGTCTACTCGGTAGCGCACACTGCTTTACTTCTATTTTATAATGTTTAGCAGTCTAATGTAAGCCCTCACCAGGCTGTCAACCCAGTTGTGACCTTTCAGACCCGCAGACAAGCAATAATCTTGAAGGCTTTGGACCTTTTCACAATGCACTCGTACTCGAGTTTGCGACGGACTATAAATTAACGATGCTATATGCGGATCATCCCTGTTTCTGATAGATCCTTATCTGACTTTCGTCTACCTCCCAAACCACTTTATCTCTAGATACCTAAGCGGTGGAAAAACGATGAGAGTAAACGCCGCACCGAGCCAGATACCAATGTCACCACCGGTACCAGCACCCACACGCTTTGCCACCGGGCCTACAAACCATACCTGGTCCATTCCGATAATAGCGCCAGCCCACCCAATCAAAAACGCCAGCAGCGCAGCAAATCCATGGGGTAGATACTTCTGATCTTCCCACTTCGTCCAATCGAAACCAACGTTTCTCCTAAAGATAAGATGTTCCTCGAGGACGATGGAGACGAAAATCATGAGCCAGTAACCCATAAGCGCTAAGAAGTTTTGAAAGATGGCGAAAAGGTGGTCGCGGCCTGCAATAGCGCAGACAAAGTAGATGGTGACGACCGCACATACCCAGAGGTAACGGGGGATGGCCTTCCCATACCGACCGAGTACTTGGCAGCCAAGGGCTGCTGCATAGGTACCTGGGACGTTGTTTGAGATGACACCTAAGGCAACAACTACACCGCAGAATCTGCCAAAGCCGCCTAGAGGAGCAAACCCTTCCACGATCAAAGCGCCGGAGGAAACGGCGAAGGCGTCGGACCATGCTAGCGTGTTTGCAACGCCGGACGCGAGGCTCACGCCTATCAGAGTGACAAAGACGAATGAAAGTGTCAGGCCAGTCAGAGTCATGAGGAACGTTAAGCGCTTGTTGGTTGATTCGGGATAGTAGACATAGAAGTCTGAACCGGCGGCTGCCCATGAAAGGGGGACCGAGAGACAGAGAGAAAAGAAGGAGAGACGATAGGCATTGATCTCGGTGGCGGTACCTGTGGATTGGAGGGAGGTGTCGATATGGGGACTGGCTTCGCCAATCAAGATCAAGAGAACAACGACTTGAGGAATCCAGGAATAGCGTTCGTATGTGTGGAAGACCGCCATACCAAAGACAGCAACTATCCAGCTGATCAAGGCGACGATGATGATGCCGACGATAATGGTCATGCTGCCTCCACTGACGGCTGACAGGATTTGACCGCTGATGATGCAGGCGATGGTGCCGTAGCCTACCATGATAACCTATATATTTCCGAATCAGCCTTTGACTCGATCCAGCAAGAAGGGTGGAAACTTTCTAAAGCATTCAACTCTCCGAGACATCCGCGAAGGCTCACGGGCATGTCCGGTGTGAGAAAGATTTGAAAAGGAGCACATAACGAACCATGTTCAAGAAACAAGCGATCTTGGAAGGCCAGTATCCCATGAAGTATCGAGCGCAAATCTGATCCATTAGCCATTGACTCTCGGCGAGCACATGACTCCGAGTGAGGAGATCCATACCATTGTTCGGTTGCCACTCTGTGCACCCCAAATACTCATGTACGCCGTTGGGATGGATCCCACAAAGCTACCAAACGTAGCCATCATGGCACTATCCACGAATCCCAACTTAAAGAGCAGTGGCCCAAGCATGCCGACAGCGAGGTTGTTGGCCACCACGTTCGCGCCGAACCAAACCATAGCCATCTGGGCATATCCAAGCTTTGACGGAGCATGTCGCTCCTCTGGTAGAACCCGTACGATACCTCGTGCCTCGAGGCCGGCAAGGCCTTCAATCCTGGCATTCCATCTATGGAATCTGGTTGGGACAGGGATGTGAGTAGCATGTTGAGCGGTCCTGGATGCAACCTCGAAGGTGCTCTTCTCGTCAAAGTCGCTGCTAACACCAATGTTTGCGCCCAATTTCTCCAAGTCAGCAGGAGGGATCTCATTCGAGAGCATAACGGCTGATAAGCAATCTCCGTTGGATGTCTTGCGACCACAAGGGACTGAAGATGGTAAGAGTCATGTTCCTCGAGGCCAGAGCCTTTTGTCGAGGTAGGAAGGAATGGTGGAAGGATTCTAGCTTGGCTAGCAAACCAATCCAAAGGCTTGACTGGAGCAATCAATGGACCTTCGGTGTGCTAAAGATGCAATACCGTGACTAGTTGCTAGGAATTGGGGCCTAGATGCGAAGACCAAATCGCCCCTCCTCACCAAGCCAAGCTTGCTGCTGCGTGGCACGCTAGCTTCGAATGACATTGTCGATCCGTATGAGGGCAGAGACGGTGAAATTGATAGGCGTTGAATCGATCCATCACTATTCTCATCTACGCGAGCTGAACTCCTCTCTGCTAAATATCAATAAAGCACATTGAAGCGGAAGAGAATCTCGGCCCTGTGGTCTGCACTAGAATTAGTGGGCGCTACAGCGAGGTTCCATGGTCCGCAACCCCCAAGCACAGACTGCCAAGCCTAGAGTTTGGGTGGGATTCTTTGCGTAGCGCTAAACTTAAAACCTTTCCAGCTGCATGGCAGGAATAGGTCTGTGCCCATGATCTTCCCCACGATACGCTAAGTCCTAAAAGGCTTAACATTAGGGCTCTTCCGTAATCTTCAACAAACGCGTCTGCGCGAGTTCAGGTACACGGTTGATGTACAAATCCTGGAGGCCTCGACATCGGTACCAACATCTTTATGCCAGAGTCGCAGGATCCTATCGCAGCTAACGGTGCAATGCCCTCTCCACGGCACGATGAGCATCAATACCTCGACCTAATCCGCAACATCCTTCAGAACGGCGAACATCGCCCAGACAGGTAATCTGGACCAATCATTCGGCCTACATGATATCAAACTCACGTGTCCCAGAACAGGAACAGGCACACTGTCCATTTTCGCTCCTCCGCCCCTCCGCTTCTCCCTGTCACGTCCCTCTCCTGACCCTTCATTCCCACCAACGCCCATTCTTCCCCTCCTAACCACCAAACGTGTCTTCGTACGCGCCGTTATCGCCGAGCTCCTCTGGTTCATCGCTGGCTCCACGTCCAGCCTTACCCTCTCCGAAGCGGGCATACACATTTGGGATGGCAACGGCAGCCGAGAATTTCTTGACAGCGTCGGCCTTTCACACCGCGAAGTGGGCGATTTAGGCCCAGTGTATGGGTTTCAATGGAGACATTTCGGAGCAAGTTATGTGGATGCTAAGGCGAACTATGAGGGACAGGGTGTGGATCAATTGGCCGAAATTATCCAGAAGTTGAAACATAAGCCGTATGATCGAAGGATCATACTGAGCGCGTGGAATCCGGCCGATCTGGGAAAGATGGCACTGCCGCCTTGTCATATGTTTTGCCAGTTCTATGTCTCGTTTCTCAAGTCTGAAAATACAGCGCATAATGATGGAAACGCTACCGCACACCCCAATGGAGACTCCGCGGCACATACGAACGGTGACGCGCCGAAAAAGCCACGAGGAGTGCTTTCATGCCAGCTTTACCAACGATCTTGTGATATGGGACTGGGCGTCCCTTTCAACATCGCTTCTTACGCCCTTTTGACACACATGTTAGCCGATGTGTGTGATTTGACGCCTGGGACGTTCATACATACCATGGGAGATTGTCATGTTTATCTCGATCATGTGGATGCATTGAAAATCCAACTGGAAAGGGAACCAAGGGACTTCCCAGTGTTGAATATATTGGGCCGTCATGACGGAAAGATAGATGGGTGGAAAGCTGAGGATTTCGAGATTAAGGATTATAAACCACATGCGAGTATTCCAATGAAGATGAGTGTATGAACGAATGTATGGCATTATTAGGATAAAAGGCGACTTTATTGTCCTATTACGTCCATACCTTGTAACATGACTCCATGATCATTCGACCAAGCCTCGAAATGACCTTATCTTCACGCCGTCCAAGGTGTCCTCCGGCGCTGTCGCTGTGATCAGGCAGATAGAAAGCAAAATCATCCACGTTTAAGGGGCGGAACCCACGCCCCTCAGCAAGACGATGGTGTTTCCACTCGCACACACATCTCCAGCCTTTTCCGCGAATCCCAGTAATCGTCCAGCCTCCACATGGAAAACCCTCAGCATCTCGTTCTCACCACCTCCGTGATTGTTCAGATTCTCCACCTGCAGGTTCTTTGCTGCTGCGTCCAACATCCTCCCAACAGACCAGTCTTTATTATACCAGAACTCGCCTTTGGGCAATTTGCTGCTGGTTGTATTCGCCTCGGCTTCTACATATAGATATATGCGCTTCTCGGTAGGCACATTGGCATCGCCCTTGGCTGTTCGCTTCAAGGCATTAATCGCAAGCACCCGGCTGGCTGCTGTAGAAGTCTTGGGTTTTGGGAGGACAGCGCCTTGTTTTTCCTTGCCCCAAACTCGTAATCGACTGAGAGCCGCCTTTGCCTTCTCCGCTTGCGTAGGGCCTGACGACTGCCGTGCTCCAAGTGGAAGGAGCGTAGAACAGTCATGATCCTCTCTTAACCGATGTTTGAGACAGTACTGCCTGTTACAAGTAGGACATCCCACACCAACAGAGCTAAGTGTGTTGATGTAGGTCTTGCAGTTTGGATGTGAGCACTGTGTCGCACTCAACAGCGTAAGTTTTCCAGCGCTCGTAGCATTATTTTTAGGGGTCAACGCATCAGCTTTTCGCCTCGCCGCTGCCCAATCACCTGCTCGTGGACATTTATGGGTGGTTTCGGTTCGGTGTTCGAGGCAATAAGTCCCTTTGCAGGATTCGCAGCGGAAGGGTAAGAAATCGAGCTGGTTGCAGTAGGTGTACTGGCAATGTGAGCCGATGGAGTCGAAGTCTTTGTCCATCGTTGTGAAGGTTTGGGGTTCTGGAGGCGCCGGGGAGGCGGATGAGGAAGCCATAATGGGTGACTTGCAAGTCTATATCAGCTGTTTGCGTTTGCCCGAGTTGAGGTTTGGTAATCAAAGTGTCAAGGAACATACTAGAAGGCGCTCGGTATGAAACACCTGGAACTGCGATGGCTTCTAAGGCCAGCTTATGGGGCTTTATGTTGGACCCTTCTGATTTTATCTTCTAGACTTGTTATCTCCCCTGAGAGTTTCGTGTATCAGTGGATAGGATCTAGTAAGATTGAGTGGGGCCACGTACTCTTCTTCCTGTTCTTGATTTCATCAGTCTCAAGCTTCACCCATAACCAATAGAACGCTTGATAAGTGAATATAGCACCGAGGAACACTTTGGCGACCGGACGACTAAAGGCCTTATAGAAACCCACCTTATCATGTCAATGAAGGGTTATCAGGACGTTAGCGAACCGAGGCCTACATGTGGGGACTCGGGTTTCGAAGGCTTGTCCATCTAGATGACTATAGCCGGCGGTGAACGAGTAGTTAAGACTCACAAAGGCTATGTTATACACATCAAAGTAAGGTGGATATAGGGCGCCTTTTGATACTTAAACTATTCAAGCGAAGATAGAATACGCTCGCGATCGGAACAAGAAGTGAGTTCTTCAAGTGAGGACTTATGACTTCTGCGTAATAAAGCAGCACCATCGTTTCATTACCGAATATAAAACATCGAATCATATACTTCAATTGTCGCAACTTTCTTTGAGCATCCATCCACATCATCTGCTTGTACTACTCTCGTCGCGTCTCACACGGCTCCTCATAAGACTATAGTACTTCGATAGTAGTAAATGAGTATTTGCTCTGATGTTCAACGCGCTGTTCGACCATTGTTTATCTCCTTCTTTTCATCGATCTACAACACTAGCGTCCTCCATGAGGTAGCATACAAATGAGGAAAAGATCGAAGCCCTCCCATGCATTGTAAAGCTAGTCCTCAAATCCTCACACGATGGCACCTAAACCTTTTCCCTTTCCAATAAATGTCGGGGTTGATGTATGCAAAATCAACCGCATAGCGGCTCTTATACGGCAGAATGATCTTCGAAATCGTTGGGCCCGACGAGTCTTCACTCGTTTGGAATGGACGGGACTCTGTAGGAGGTGCCAGCAAGCCAACCTTTTGGAAGGAGAACCAATCAGCCAAGCGAAAAAGGAGATGCAGAACAGGACAGACTCCGAAAACAAAGTTGGAAGTGATATTTGGGCATTGCCATTGCTTTCTAAGCACTCCTTGGTACTCGAGAACGACGATGAATCGGCATATTGGTCTGCAATTACCGACGACAGATCGAGGCTGGGAAGACTGGCGCGTTATCTCGCAGGGAGGTTAGTCTCCAATGTCGGGTTGTTCTAACCTAACGTTTTGTCTAATGCATGGTTTAAGATGGGCTGCAAAGGAAGCAGCAATCAAGGCACATCGTCATCGACGGCTTTACATGCAAGACATTTCTATCGTCAAGTCACCAAACAGTGACAAAGCAATCGCGTTGATAGATCCAGTTTGTAATGTGATCCAGATGGACGAGCGAGTAGCGTCTTTGAGGGGCTTGCGGGGATTTGGTCCCCAAAGTCAAGGACTCCGTAAGGGGTCTTTGATTGGTAAGGATGAGGACGTATCGGTGCAGGTACAAGGCACTATAGGCAAACACTTCAACAGGCGCCGCAAAATCAAGGAGACTGAGAGGCAGACTGCTGAGATTAGCATAAGCCATGATGGCGAATACGCTGTTGCAGTTTGCATGGCTTATGATGCACCCGGACTTCATCCAGAGGGAAGACGCATAGTTGATGATGGGACGGGGCCTGCGATACACGAACCACAATGGGGTGACCATGGCTGGTTCGATGTTGACTTCATGGCAAAGAACGTGGAGAGAAGGAATGGATCGATGGACGACTTGCTGAAAGGGACAGAGATTTCAACGGAAACAGAAGACTACGGGAACGCTTTGAAAAAAGCACTTGAGAGCGCAGATGACTGGAAAATACCACCTTTGCTATGACATTTACCACGAGCATTTAATGTTTCACGTGGATTAGGTATGAAGCGAGCTAGGGTGTGCTAGGAGAGAAGGCCCTCGTAACCGTAGTAGTAGAATAGGACGTCAGGGGAGTCGATTTGCCCTAACTCAATCTCGAGTACGGAGGTTGACACCAAAAGTCTTGAGCATGCGCTAATGGGAGGAGCACCAATCTTATAAGGATAGTCACCCCGGAAACCGCACCTCGGTAGTACGTGGATCCCCGGAGCAAGCTAAAGATCTTAGGCACCCTGATCCCTACGGATATGGCGCTTGCTCAAGACTTTTGGTGTCATGGCCTTTGCAACTACTTCCATAACACTCTCATATGATCCTGGTATCTTTGGGACCTTAGTACCACCAAAATATAGGGTTTTCTACGTGGTGTGTCTTGACATAGCACGTCATTTGAGACAACCATAGAAGCGCGTAGTGAAATTTACATGCGTAACTTTGCCATTCTAAGTCAGTATACTATTAGTCTTAATGGATTGTTTCTATCACAGGGTGGACGGACATTAGGCCATGGAAGATCTCGTGATCGTCCGTCGGTAGTAGTACATGTAGATAGACTCGTTACCTAAGCTTAGCTTATCTAGCCGCAAATTTTATTTATAGCTAGATTATATAATAACGACAACTTGAACGAAACTTCAAACCAAGGGGAGTTTCAATGGGGGGTTGGCGCAATGGTAGCGCGTGTCTCTCCTATGGCTGCACCGGCCCAAGACAAGGTTGAGGTTGGTGAATCTTCGTCAACTTTTTCTATCTCTATCATACTTACAATGTGCCAGGGTTCGAGTCCCTTGCTCCTCGCAATGTTCACTTATTTTTTTTTAGTTTTTCTTCATTCTCACAGATATACTGCTTAATTACACTCCAACATACGTTTTGTCTAACCAGATATTTTGGCATTGGTCGATATCTTGCACAACATCGACTTTCATTTCCGAGAAGTACCCTTGGGTTTTGCCAACTCCATCGTTTCTCTTCCGAAGATCGCTCGGAATTACATCAATCTGGGAGATGCCTTTCTCCCATCACAGTCACAGTGGCCAATTCTGTGGTCACGCGGAGAACAGCCTTGAGGACGTCGTGCTGACAGCCATTGAGAAGAAAATGGAAGTTTTCGCATTGACGGAGCACATGCCTCGGGAAGAGGAGGATTTTTACCCAGAAGAGGTTATCCCATCCTCTACAATTAATATAAGCATGGGTTGACGGACCAATCAGAGCGAAGCCCACACTGCAGCGACACTTTCTAAGCTATTTGCGGATTACTACCAGGAGGCCTTACGGTTGCAGACACTTTACGCCTCCGAAATCAACCTGCTCGTCGGCGTGGAGGTTGACTGGATTCGCCCTTCCTCAAAAGGATTCATCCATGCTTTATTGGACAGGTACCGACTCGACCTCTTCATCGGATCTGTGCATCACGTACACACCATCCCCATCGACTTTGACCGCCATATGTATCTTAGGGCGCGCGAAAAAGCTGGTGGTACTGATGAAAGGCTTTTTGGAGATTACTTTGATCTGCAGCTTGAAATGCTGCAGGCATTGAAGCCTCCAATCGTTGGCCACTTCGACTTGATTAGGCTTCTTAGCGATGACCAGAACGCAACACTCAAACGGTGGGACGGTGTGTGGCAACAAGCTCTCCGAAATCTTGACTTCATCGCGGGATACGGGGGTGTCATTGAACTCAACTCGGCAGCGTTGAGAAAGGGGATGGAAGAGCCGTATCCCCAAGCAGACATTTGCAAGGTAGGCTTGGAGTATCTTGTCAAATGAATGCTAATCTTGGTCGAGTAACATAGCTGAATGTACTTATAGGCGTTCATGGCTAGAGGGGGACAGTTCACTATATCCGATGACAGTCATGGCATAAATCATGTCGGCACCAATTATTCAAGATTATTGATGTTCATTGAAAAAACCAAGATCTCCCCGGTCATCTTCTTCGAAAAGGGCTCGGCTACAAAAGACATTCGATTCCCTGGCATTGCAACAAAGATTGTCAGCCTCGCAGAAATCAAGGAGCATCCAATCTTTGCGTGACTCGATCTATTGATCTTCGTCCGAACGTATATGCTGCTCTTTGGAACTCTAACCACAGTCTCCGAGACATTTCATGCACGAGCATATGCTGAAAGCTTGCCGATGTAGGCTTTTAATGGATTTACTTCGGTTCCTTCGAGTTGATCGAAGCCATGACAGGTACCCGCAGCCGACGCGCGATTAGGCCAGCCAGTCATCCATTCACAAGCTTCAAGCGCCCGAAGGCTTCAACCCAGAGCACTCTTCGACCATCCATCCCGATGCTGGCTTGACGGCTTTGCATGAGGAGGAAGCTCCTAACTGATAAGATATAGCCACTCACTCCTCCACGGTGCAGTAGTGCGGGGGTTCAAGGCAATCTCGATTTCTCTGTAGACGATGGAGCACCCATATCCTAGAAATGCCAACACATGCACATCGCTTTGAAAGCAGTAAAGACAGTGCAGTGGCTTTCAGCCTATGATGCATGGATGGCAAGGGTCACACATCCAGAGCCTGCCAATTTGAAAAGGCGTCTCCGAATCTGGCTTGCGGGTGAGACAAGAATGCGTGCATTCAGGGATTAGACCCCACCAAGGCAATCGAAAGTACTCTAGGAGCTCTCTGGTCAGCATGTGGTTCGACGGAAGCGCATGTGGCGGAAGGACTCGAAGGTGCAGCATTCCGGCAGAAGTAGTCTACTTTTACTTTATGCTTGTAGAAGGTGTTAAAGTTATATCAAGATGGAAGAGATGCAACAGTGATTGTCACCCCTGCAATGCACTGGCTCGAAAGACGATGAACTTGATCATTTGCCAAGAATGCACGAAGCACCATGTGATCTAGAGTAGTCCTGATCTGCCTGCGGACTGCCCCCTCGTGCGTTGTTTCCAAACTCTGGGAAGAGCATGCTTCAACCAGGGGCCGCCCATGGAGAAGAGGCTTGACAGCTTGTCAGTTGTCAGCCTGTAGATCACTGCGCAGGGATCTTTCTTGATTCTTCTGACATCTGATTATTGACACATGCCGTTGGCAATGCCCGGGCGTCTTGTCATCCTGAACAGACGCGACAACACAGGCATCACACCAGACTGTTCCAAATACGATACCTTCTCCTAAAGGTCCCGGGAAGGCCGACCCAAAGCCAGGCGTCATAGCAATGCCCCGTCTAACCCTCTTCAGCATGAGCCTCCTCTAGCTCCAAGACCAAGTGGGCTACTCGGACTACTCTGACTACTCTGATCTTCCCATCCACCAAGTTTAAACGACCTACCTCGTCCTTCTTGAATTGGCTCCCCACTACTCCGGAACAGCCTGCTACTCGTAAAGCTTCTACCACCCTCTCGAGCTGGCTTCTAGGATCGATGCTTTTGAGACTTGCATAATGCCTCGAAATGGACTCGACGGCCGACGGCCCTTGAAAACAGTCTATATCTGTCATGGACAGAAGGCGCTCCCGGGCCACCAATTGGCCTGTTGGGCTTGATTGAACGGGGAGAAATGGGAAAGCTCGTCACATTGTCTTTCCCCTACAAGGAAACTCTTCTCCTACCTCCGAGCTTGCACACCAATTATTCCCCACTCTTTCCCTCAATTGGACTTCTCACGCCAAGGTCGTGCAATCCAGACCCGTAACCTAGTCTCTCTTCTTTCCCTTATCTTTCTCTCTTCTATTACCGAGCCTCCAGTCAACAACATTCAATCCGTTCGACCATCTTCAAGGTCATTCCTGGCACCTTCAATATCTGACTCAACTCGGATTCTACGCTACGCTCCTAGCTCTACAACCGGCCCCTTCACTAGCAACAATGGGTGTCACTAGGAAGCTCGTCACCAAGGGCAATGGCACTGACAAGCCCAAGGTCGGGGATGAAGTCTCCATCGAATACACAGGCAATCTCTACGATGAGTCCAAGGGAGCGAAGGAGGACTTTAGGGGCAAACAGTGGGTACCCCCACGCCATCGCTGCGAGTCTGGCAACGATTTGTCTAAGCGGTATGCTAACAAGTGTACCACTGCCACTAGGTTCGACTCCTCCAAAGGCCGTGGAGACTTCAAGACTCAAATAGGCGTGGGCAAGGTTATCAAGGGTATGACAAACCTACGATAACCTCCAGGGCCAATCGTTGACAAACACAAGGCTGGGATGAGGGCGTTACGGAGATGAGCCTGGGGGAGAAGGCCATCTTGACCATCACGAGGTACGGCTGTCTCGTTGTTGAAGCATGTGCAGCGTTTGCTTGCAGGCTCTCCCATGACTATCGTTTACCCTTGCACGAAAAGGTGCTGACAATTCCACTCAAATAGTGACTATGCCTACGGCCCCAAGTAAGTTTATACAATTCCTCCGCCTTCACGCCCGGGCTTCGAGCATGGAAACACGCTATCTCAGCATAATCGCTACATGCAGGATGGACTGATTCGAATTCTCCGTACAGCGGCTTCCCGGGTTTAATTCCAGCAAATGCCACATTAGTCTTGTGAGTTAGCGTCCGTTGTCTCTTTTCAACCTACGTCAGCGCCTTGCACGATGCCGTACCAGTCAAAACCAACACTCAGCATGTAACCTTCTTGCCCAGTAGACCCATATCCAAGCCATATCGGCATCTCAACACCCAAAAGCTAATCGTTCCATGATCACACACAGTGAGGTCGAGCTCAAAGGCATCAACGGCAAGAAGGCTTAGAATTGCCCGATTTGATACAGCAGGATCAACCGTCCCAAATGATGCCGCAGGGTTATCGATTTGGCGAGATACACAAAAGACACGAACGGCATGCTTTATGACTATCCTTCCCAAGCTCAGACTGACTGCAGGATCCCATCTCGAAATTTGGCTGGCAAGCTGGTTTGAGATAATACAATAGAAGCTCACTAGATGGTATCGAACCAATCCAAGAATACACAAGGAATTCTCTTGCAGACATGTGAGCCATTTGCAGCCACCTTTCTCGGCACTTGCGTCCTCCCCAGAGCGCACAAGACAAGCTTCATTCACTCATTATGCTCATCACCGAAGCATCCCGTCTCGCACCCCCAATTCCCATTGTTCACTTCCTCTCAATCCGTCAATCTCAGTTGCACGATATTCCCATCCTCTCCTACAATCGATCAGCCCTCCAGAGCAGGCTTCCGAGTCGTATCGAATCGCCGTCAGGGACCAAACAATAAACCAGAGCCTACAGGCTTATGACGAGGCCCACGGTACTCGCCCTGAATTCTAGATCCCGCTGCCTTCCGAGAACGAGCAGCCACTCTTCCCTCAGCATCCGCCCATGATACATCCGAGCATATCCAGGTCCAGCACCAACTATGGCGCTAACCACCACCCCGTTGTCGTCGCGGCTATACAACCCTACCAAGCAGCTTGACCTACTAATCCAACCTCCAAATCCCAACAGGACCCATAACAAATCAACTGTCATGCATTAAAACCCTCCCTACATATCCGTCAAAACATTTACTGAACTCGTCCACATACACGCAACTCGAACAAACGACCACTGTTTGGCCATAGCCGCAAACACATCAGAGCCCCATCGTTTTCAAGGCTAGGCGTCAAACGGGCAAAAGGATACATATTCCTGGATCACACGGCGCTGTCTTTGTGGCCGGGTTGTTGGGTATACGAGGTCAGAGGTAGGATAGTGGTGAGGCGTGCAGGAAGCATCATACTTTCGAGGTGGGGGCAGTGGCTCGCAGCTCAAGCATGTTTGTGGTGGGCAGGCCAGGTTGAGATTCACCGGGGGAGTCCTTACAGGGTGGGGGATTGTATTTGTAGGCAATGGTGCTGTAAATATAGTATTTCCAAATTCAAAAGTCTACTTGTCGTTGGTCTGCACATCAACGCATAATGGAGCCAATTGCAAGAGCGATCCTTTTCGGATTGATTATCCTAAGCCTCCCTAGTATCGACATGCTGAATGCCATTCTCCTGTATCGTCCTACTCTACTCCAATATGACAAATGAAATTGCCGGGTGTCCACGTGTCAAGACGTAAGTATACAAGCAAGGGGCAAGATCCTTTGCTCCACAGATCCCTTCCCAAATCTCCAAGCCTCCCTCGCCCTTTTCACCCTCAACGCGAAACTCTAATCATTCCGTACGCTAGGGGGAATATAACAAAAGCACTAGAATAATATTAAGATCTAGGAGTAGATCCAACACTCGGTGAAGAAGATGGTGGTTAGGGTTGGGGTATAAAGGCGGTATGATGTCGTTTCGCAGACCTCCGCTCAGATTATGTTGGTGATATATTACAGGATCCTTCACATGCAATCGTTCAATTCCCTTCGATAGATGGATTAGCGTTATTCCCTCATCGAAAAGGGTTGGTTGAAGGCAAAGCAAGGAGGGTATAACTTACAACCGAGGCTGTTTTCAGCCATCACAGGCGCGCTGATCTGCTGCCTGCCGGTTGATCCACTTCTTCCACTCCCTCTGCTAGCTGCCCGTGCACCGTTGTCGTGGTAAGGACTGAGACTCCTATGACCCCCCATACCTCCACTCATTAAGGCTGCACCAGCACCAGCGTCAGGTCCAAGGTGTGACATTACTGGCGAGCTGAACATGCTGGGTGACCGTAGGTGTGACTGCCTCCTCTTTTTATATCTCCTGGCTACAAAGAACATAGCAGCACCATAAGCGGCCGCGCCACACGCGACACCAACGCCGATTCCTACAGACGAGGCTCGAACAGGGTTCGAGCTGCCAATTCCACCACCAACGGGTGCTCCACCATCTTTTGCCGTTGCTGTCGATGAAGGCGAAGCCCCAGGTACAGTGGAGCCACCGTCAGTCCTGTTGTCTGCGGCGATGGGAAGTGCGATGTTAATCATCGAGAGCAGGGTATTGGTGCTGTTGTCGGGAGTGTGGTAAAATTTGGAGGTTGGCGTGTGTACAAGGAGGCCTAGGGCGTCAACTTGGCCCCTGGGCACAAAGGCAAGGGCAAGGGTGGTGACATAGTGGAGGTCTTGGGTCGTATCCCATGCGCGAAGTGTTTGCATTGTTACATTCTCGGTGGCGATCTGCAGACCCCACGCAATGCCCATCGGAAGGTATTTGAATATCTGCTTTTGTGAATCTTCGTGTGTCCAGACAAATTCATAGTTCAACGGGTATAAGAAACCAATTTGTACCAACTCGGTGTTATCGGGCTGCTTTACAGCGCCGTCCGGTGGGTACAGGACCAAAGGCCAACCCGTGGGTAGGCCAGTTGATGCGTAGTTTGAGGTTTGAGATGGTGGCATCGATGATGGTCCTGCGAGGATACTTGTGGGCACAGACTGTGCTGTAGCAGTATCGTAAGCAGTTGGGAGTTGGGTGAAGGGCCCCTTGGCGTTGGATTGGTAGTGTTGGTCCGTGCCTTGTGCTGGTAACGTTCCGGCAGCATTAGGAGGTGCGGTAGCTGTACCAGTAACGGGAGCGGGAGCAGAGAGTTCAGTTTGAGGTGCAACGACACCAGATCCACTAGGTCCAGTAGCGCCAGCTGTCTGTCCAGCTGCAGTCTGGCCAGCGGCTCCTGTTGCTTGGCCACTTGCGGCAGTGGGCGAGACGTTTCCTGAAGCATTTGGAATCACAGCGCCGCCAGACACTGAGTTCGAACCTGAGCCAGCACTGGATGGAATGAGCGAGCCGGAAGCAGGAGCTGCTGTTGGGCCAGATGCAAAGGCTGGAATGACGGAGCCCCCAGATAACGTTGAGGACCCTGTGACTTGGCCAGCTGTAATTGGAAGAGCAACGCCGTTACTGTTGGTGGCAGATCCTACTACAATCGGTGAGCTGCCAGAGCCTGCTGTTGGTGTCGCAGCAAGAACTGGAACGAGGGAGCCCCCGGATAACGTCGAGGACCCTGTCACTTGACCAGCTGTGACTGGAAGAGCAACGCCGTTACTATTAGTGGCAGATCCCACTACAAGCGGTGAGCTGCCAGAGCCTGCTGTTGGTGTTGCAGCAATAAGGGGTACGACAGAGCCCCCAGATACTGTTGCTGATCCCGTTGTTTGACCCGCTGTTATCGGAAGGACTTCACCATTGGTGTTGGATGCAGAAGCTACTATAATAGGTGAGATGCTAGTAGATATGGAATTCGAGTCTGAAGCCACGGCAACTCCTGAAGTGACGCTTTCTCCACTGGCCAGTGTGGGTGGCCCTGTCTTGACGGCGCCAGTACTACCAGGGTCAGTCGTTTGTACTGGTAGGACAACTCCGTTGGAATCAGTCACTGAAGCTTGAGGCTGGGTACCAGAGCTTTGCGGTGTGTTAGAGATTGATGCAGCTTTTCCAGATGACCCAAGTAAGCCAGCCGATAGCGAATGTGAACCGGCAGGTAGCGAAGCTGTATCTGATATGGGTATATTGGATGCTACGACACCCGAGGCGCTGGAGGCTGGAGGCGTCACAGTTGGCTTGAGTCCCTCTGACAGTGATGGTATTCCCGATGACAAGAGTGTAGCTGTAGGATTTTGGATGACGCTCCCTCCCGGCAGAGTCACGGAGGCTGGAATGATTGGTGGCAATACTGTGTTCGAGACCGTAGCTGCGGGACTCTGCGTAACGCTACCAACTGGCAGAATGACTGAAGCTGCCGAAGTAACTTCTTCGCGATGCGGTGCCGCTGTATTCGACGCCGACGGATTTGATGCGACAGTTTCACCTGAAAGGGTCACCGAGGCCACTGGGACGACTCCCGATGTCAAAGGGTTTGGTACGACACTCCCACCTGGCACGGTACCTGAAACAGGTGGGATAAGTGCTGACAACGATGGATTTGGTACAACGCTCCCACCTGACAAGGTAACGGGGGTTTCTGGAATGGTTGCGGATACCGAGGGATTGAGTACAACACTTCCACCTGGCGAAGTGACTGAGGCTACTGAATTGACCGCGGATGCCGAGGGGTTCGGGACGACACTTCCACCCGGCAAGGTGACTGAAGCAACAGGGACAACTGCTGATGTCAATGGGTTTGGTATAGCACTTCCACCGGGTGGAGTAACTGAGGCTACTGGAATGACTGCGGATGCCGAGGGGTTCGGGATGACACTTCCACCCGGCAAGGTGACTGAAGCAACAGGGACAACTGCTGATGTCAATGGGTTTGGTATAGCACTTCCACCGGGCGAAGTAATTGAGGCTACTGGAATGACTGCGGATGCCGAGGGTTTCGGGACGACACTTCCACCTGGCAAAGTAACTGAAGCAACTGGGATGACCGCCGACGATGGATTTGGTTCAAGACTTCCACCGGGTAAAGTGACTGAAGGTACTGGGACGATCGGGACTGCCCCAGTTGACTGTGCTTGAACCCCAGTCTGATCCGTCACTCCGCTCTGCTTTCCTGTTGCCCCAGTTTGCTGCACGGACTGTGATACTGCTCCGACCGCGGACGATGCTGTTGGCACAATAACCCCATTTGGTAGCATCGTTGAACCAGGACCAACGGTGTTTTGTAGGGCATTGGTCAGTGCGCTATACAATGCTGACCCTGTAGGCGTTGAACCCTCAGCGCTTTCGGAGTTGACAGACTTGCCAAGATTTGATTCTGAGGCCGAGAAGAACACGCCAGCCTTTAAAGTTCCTTGCTGCATTGTGCTAGCTGGGATACTGCTCTCTCCTGGCCTTTGGGTGCTAAGAGGTTTGTTGTCCGCCCCTGTAGGAAGAATAGCAGAATTTAGCAGTGTAGGGGACGACGCAGGTTGAGCTACGCTGACAAGGGACGCGACAGGACTAGCACCCACTGAAGCCCCGATCGAGGCGCTCAGAGTGGGGATCAATCCATTCTGGGAAGTTTTGGTATTCGCATTAACCCCTGTATCAGGGTTGGTAGATGGCACAGCATTTCCAACACTGCTTTGGATCGTCTCTCCAGACAGTGGCAAAACGCTGGCAGTAATGGAAGGCGCCACACTGTTAGCAGCTGTATTTGTTCCTGTGGCTTCAAAGGGCGCAGTTGTGTGTGAAGCAGTAGCACCTTCCCCAATGGTTTGCGTTTGACCAGGTTGCGTGATGGGCAGCTGGCTGGGACCAGTCAAGGAAGCAACCGATGCTGTTGCAGTGTGTAGTGGCTGCTCTTGAGTCGTAGATGGCGTTGTGATTCCAAGTGCAATCGACCTCGCTGGGGTCTGCTGCCCAATTGCACTTTGCTGGCCTGCACTGGAGATTGACTGTTCCACTGCAGAGACGACCGGAGTGTTTGACAGCTCAGGTGCAGAGATTTGAGTGGCCTGGCTTTGCTGTGTTGCTCCAGGTTGAGTCTTCGGAGGGACGCTTTGTGGTGTAACGCTCTGCGCTGTCTGTTCGCCTGCTGATCGGGTCCCGCTTGCCATTCCGGTATTTGTCTGACTTTCTGAAGAAGCAGTGCGTACAGTGACACCTCCAGTCGTAGTCTGATCACCAACATTTGTAGTTGATCCGGCGACCGGAGTTGCAGTTGGCTGACTCAAGCTTTGTCCAGCAACCGACGGAGTCCCACTATGGCCCGATGGTGTTATTGCGGAGGATTGACCAACAAGCGACTGGGCTAATGTGGACGGGGAACTACCAGCAATTTCGCTGGATCCCGGTAGACTCTTTACGACGGGACTACTCGTCTCCAAAATACCTGCTAGTGTAGTCGCTCCAGATGCTGTTCCTTCAGTCCTAGTATTAACCAGTGGTGAGGTAGTAGGTAGAGCATTGGTCTCGGTGTTTGCTGTGGGTATTGTCGGGCTCGTTGGTAGTCCAACTATATTCGAGGTCACTGGCAGCGAACTAGCGGGCGGAGTATTAGTCTTAGTGTTTGCTATGGGTATCGTTGCGCTCGTTGGTACCCCAACAATGCTCGAGGTCGCTACCAGCGAACTAGTGGGCGAAGCATTGGACTCAGTGTTTGCTGTGGGTATTGTTGCACTTGTTGCTACACCGACGATGCTCGAGGACGCTGGCAGCAAACTGGTGGGCGAAGCATTGGACTCTGTGTGTGCTGTGGGTATTGTTGCACTTGTAGCTACACCGACGACGCTCGAGGACGCTGGCAGCAAACTAGCGGGCGTAGCATTAGACTCGGTATTTGCTATAGGTATTGTTGCGCTCGTTGCTACTCCAATAATGCTCGAAGTCGCTGGCAGCGAACTAGCGGGCAAAGCATTCGTCTCGGGATTTACGGTGGGTATTGTCGCGCTTGTTGTTACTCCCTCAGTCCTCGACATCACTGGCGGCGAGGTGGCAGGTAGTGTGACGGAATCAGTGATTCTAGCACTAGTTGTTGGGTTTCCTGCTGGTTGTTCGCTGTTGGAGCTCGGTGGTAATGAGGTAGCTGGTATGGTAGCTGTAGTAGGTGGTGTCTGTGATTGCTGCGGGAACGATTGCGGAAACTCCGATCGAGACCATTGTTCGTCATGTGTCACTCCTTGGTCAGTCGTTTGTGTAGTCGCAGGAGCGGCGGTGGTTTCTGGCACTACCTCGGGGGTCACTGATAAAGGAGGTGTGGTCAATGTACGAGTTAATTGTTCGAGGTTCGAGGATGATTCGCCGAACGGCGGATTTGGTCCATTGGAAGTGGTAGTGTTCGACAAGGGAAGGTAACGCTTGATTTCTCTTTTCATGAATCGAGGCCTTTCGGTGTCATCTCGATGATGGGCTGGTGCAGCAGCCGCAAAACTCAGCGTCGGTTCAAGTGTAAATAGCACAGCTAACGAGGCCGCAAAGATTATCGAAGATCTCTGGATCATGATTGATATGTGTAAGAATAAGAGGCGTTCAGCAATTATTACTGAGGTAGAACGTAATTTGTGAAAGCGACACCTTATTGCAGGGTTAGCTGACTTCTCTCGAGTGTAGAGGGCATTCATAGCGGCACTTACTGTCAGGATTGTGTGAAACGAGTGAACTTGACAAGTCAGGATTATAAGATTGTGACTGTGAAAGAATGTGTCAGCCAAGGCATGGTTGTGAATAATCTCAAGTGTGAGCGCGTTGCTGTACAGGGTGAAACTCACCTTTCGCAGTGAAGACGAATGGGAAACGCTTGAAAAAGAGTGTAAAGGGCACCGAAGGCCCAAGAAGCAAAAAGCGACTACAGAGCCTTGAAATGGGTGTCTATAGCCCTCGATAGGCCTTCGATGGTGACCTCTTCCTCCGAAATGTTTCTTGAGGATTCGCCAGATCCTATAATCAAAAAAGCTATGCCCGAACCAAGCCTGCCTGCGGTGACGAGCTTTGTCTGGAGAATTGAACTCTTTGTCTCTAGTTGCCGGTGTAGCTTGTTCTGTATTGCTATATTTGCATCTTCATCTGATATGTCGAAAGCGGACTCTTGGCGCGTGGCTTTTTAACAAAGCATTCCCACTTTTGTCGAAGATTGAGCGCAGTCTATCTCACGAATACTTCATGAATCGAAGGTCTTCAGTGTGGAATTCGTAGGCTGCCAAAGAGTATCCTGTTGATTGATGCAAGGGACTGCCGAAGCGCCAAACAGGTTCTAGGAAGGGTGATTGTCCCACGTATCCCAACGTCAATAGAAAATCACAATTGACAAATATTGCGACTGTAAGAGGTCGGAAAGCGAGCGTGTGAGACAGTCGAGGGAGGTAAAGAGCGTGGACGACCGTACTGTCGCAGTGATTTTGGATTCTTTTTAGACTGGGTGGTTGGTCGGTAAGATTGGCTGTTCCTCCTGCTGATCCTTCGAAAGCGTCGGGATGTCGACTGTCAGTGCCTTCCGGATATGTGCACTTTTGTTGTTAGCCAGATTGAATGGAAGAGCGCCGGCGACGGGGTGGGATGTCGTGGGAGAGCGACGACTTGGTGAGTGACAGGAAGAACGGACAGCTGGTTGGAGATTGCGAAATGAAAGAGAGGGAGCGGAAGGCTAGTCAGCCAATCTCAATAGGGTAAAGTGCCGCTTGAGCGAAAGGCAGAAGTAGGGGACTAATAGCGGCTCACACGCATGTGAGCCGTGGATTGGTCCAATCTACAGGGGTAGGGAAATGTGCAAAAGGAGCAGGCTAACCCTCCAATTAGGCCTAGAAGGTGAGAGTATGCTATGTATGGAAGCGCTGCTACCCATCGATCAAGGCGGAGACAATCATTGTTGCAAGGACCGGCGAGCGCAAAGGACGTCTATGTGAAAGACATCTTCTATGGCGGTTGAGAGTGTTTGCGATGCATGTGTTGTTGCCCTCTGCTCCCCCTGAAGCCAAGATGCGCCAGGCCGTTGGCTTTAGACTTCGGATTGCGTGGTCGCTGACTGAAGGAATCATGGTTCGTGAAAAGGTCGGTCGCCGCTAGCCAGGTACCGCATGGAAAAGCAGCGAGATGATCACAGTCCTTATCCGCCCGGTGAGCTAGTCTCGAGTGAGTATAACGTCTTCCTTCTTACCAATAGCAGAGCACTGTTCTCGGATCATTGCCGACGTATTGGACAAGCCGGAGCATGCTAAGGTCTGGCCCCTCTAGCACTGTTCGACGAGCATAAAGTAAAGAGAGAGGGAGAGAGATGATTGTCAAGAATGCGAAACGATCAAGCAGAGAGCATTGGCAACACACAGACAGGTCTTCGTGAGGTGTGCACAGTAGGAAACGACCTGCTTGGTGATTGATTTCTCGCCGGTTCAAGGCGCAGCAAGCGGCAGCGCAACCAGTCTGAAGCCTACCTTGAGTAAAGTACTTACAATACCCTACCTACCTTCCCAATTCCTCCACTCCTCCAGCTCATGGTCTGATACTCTCTCGGAATTCGTCACATGCTCATTCACAATCTTTTGCGCAAATATGTCGCCGACCATGGTGTGCAACCCATCTCGTATAGAACCAAGGAATGTTGGGGTCCACAAAGCTTGGAGATGCGCGGATCATAGCGCAAGTACTCAGCACTGAGCAAGCTGCTCCTCACACAATGGGCCGTTGCCGAGGCTGCATTGAAGTGTTTCAGTAACCTCTTACATCGTGTATGTAACCGCCAGCATCGACAAGGCGCCGTCAGCGCTTTTTCTGCATGTTTGGTAGCCCTCACGCAACATTGTCAAGCTAAAGCGTTCCAGATGGCCACAGTCTTGAAACAACACAAAGGATTCGCTTCGCTCGTGGCTTTTTGTGCCATTGTGGCTTCCTAAACATGATTACATAATCCTTGGAGTCCTCAACTGTCTGACGATAGTACGACGACCAGCTAAAAGAACCCAAACTAAGCCTTGAACAACCGACGATGTGAAGCCAGCAATTGCCAAAAGCGTACAAAGGCTGATATCCGCATAATGCTGCTAGCTCTATCCCAAACTCACAGTGTGATGTGAGAAGTATAGATGTACTTACCAATTGTTTCCAATTCGAGGAAGTCAGACGAGATTCAGAACAACAGTCACTGATCTTAGCTTAGAATTTGAAATATAAATGCATCTGCTCGACCGAGGTGAGTATCACCGAGTCAAGTCCGCTTGCATGGTTGACATGCTGCAGAGTGGATCAGAATGTTGGGGAAACGGCGCAACAATGGAAAGAAGCTAAAGGCTGAGCTTGCCTGCCTACCCCGACCCACGTGGTTCCGATTTGACAGCGTTGACGACGCCGCTACTTACTTACTTAATATCTTTCGCACGCATGCATCTCCAGTAGCCGAAGCAGTTACTCCCAGCATCAGTCTCGTTGATTTGCATCGAATGGCACGAGGCAACACGACTGCTATCTAAATATACTACTTATCCCTCTGATTCACCATCTAGTTCAACTGTGGCAACCAAGATACAAAAGCTACACCAATAGCGGTGCGTGGTTCTCCCTTGAACCCTTCTGCCAACAGTACATTCATCATCGATTGGATCACGGCCAGGAATACTCTGAAGCCATAGAAAACGACAGCGAGATCCCACCTCCACGTACTGGACTTTCTTTAGCGATGAGCTGGCAGTGGTATTCATAATCTACGGACTGCAAATGAGAATCTCGGTATCAAATGTGTGATTAGGTAGAGACTGATCTCCTTGTGGTGGGAAGGTGTTCTCAGTGCGGATACAGATGTCAAGACCTTGTTGCTTGCTCCAGGGGATGAGAAGAGACCTTGCACAGAACATAGCAGGTCTATACGAGATGAAAATGGCTGTCACGTCTGCCTGCTTACCAGAGACACCACAACTAGGCCATGAGTTCCTGCGCTCTGCATAGTAGCCGCAGCCAAGACGAGTTCGCAAAGGAGAAAATATTGCATCGACGCGCCTTACAGGGATACGTTGCTGATGGGTTTGCAGAGCTTTGACCATGATGCAATGGAATAGATAGGAAACGCAGGTGGGAAAGAACATTAATGACAATCGCACCGACGAGAAAATGTGAGGGGGTCCTGGGTGACAAGAGACGGGTCGTAGAGGAGAGGTTAGACGACATAAGGGTTCCCAGCAAACATTGCAAAGGCATCAAGGGACAACATGAATCTATCGAAGGCGAAAGATATATTCATACCATACGAATAGAGTAACAGGAGCCGAAAGTCGACCGTCTATATAGATACTAAGCAGATCAGGCAGTGCCAGGCTCCTTACTCATAAATCATGGATCCATCCCGCATCGTCTCATCATATATGTGACCGCCCACCCTGATGCACCACCATAAAGCCCCCGTAAAACCATCCCATCCTGCATGCTCCCAAGGCCCAATTCCTCTAATGCTGCATCATTTGGCTGATCACGCCGACCGCGTAGCAGGAAACTGCGGTGACAATTCCCGTTACAAGAACATTCTTGAGCCTGGACTTCTTGAATTGCTTCTCGGCGCGCTTGTGCTTCTTGGAGGCCCGTCTTCTCTCGGTCTCCTCCCAGTTGGGCCGAGAGCGACCAGAGAACACTGCCTCCTCTCTACGCACCCTGTTGCTCGATGGCATAATACTGGCCGGTGACGGTGCAGCTGGCTTGTGCTCTCCTGGTTTAATTGCAGCCGACTCGGTCGAGCAAATCCCTGCGGTAGACGATGTAGGGCTAGCAGAATTGGGTGGATATGATGAAGCTGACGAAGGTGGGACTAGGGCACAAGGGCCCTCGTGCTGCTGGTCACGCATGGCTTTGTTGTCCTCCCAAGTCATATGCGGACCACAGGCACCAGCAATCCGATCAGGAACGCTCGTCGAATCGACGTAGTCCATGCCTTTCATGACCTGTTCACGCTTGCTGTCGTCAAATTCTTGGGTGTTTGCAGGTTTCTGCAATACAACCGCATTACTCGTTCCCGCGACAATAGTAAATCCCATGTTGTGCAAGGTCATAACGTCTGGGAGGAATCTGTCAGGATTGTTGAGGAGCTTTAGTGATTCGACAGGGAGGAGTGGTTGGAACGGTGCTAATGAAGTAGCCTTCGAGGAAACGATTTCCTGCTTGGCAAAATCGAAGGCCAAAATGCGGTAGATAGTGAGCGGTTCGGAATATGTGGACTCGAGGGAACGATCGACCTTGAATTTGGGAGAACCATCCGCACCAGAAACGTCACGTCCGAAGGTTGCTACTTTCCCTGCCCCCTTTGGACTTCTACCCTTTGACTGTTCGCATGCCCGTCGCACAGTCTGTAACATCGTGGCAAACTCTTCGGAGCTGGACATTTCCTTGACGTTAGTGCGATAACTTTTGATAATTGCTTGTATTTGGCCAAGCTCGCTGAAAAGCTTTTGAATGATGGCCAAGACCTCGTAATGCTGGGAGGAAGTATGACGTTCTTGAACGAAAGCTTGTCCCTGACGAAGTTCGTCAAACAGCTTCTGTATCATGGCAAGAGGGTCAGAGCTTGGATCGTTGCCCAGTAGAGAGGCGTGGAAGGCTTTCCAGGGCTGTAAACTCTCGGCACTTGAGGGACGGTGTGAACTGGCTGAAGTAGATGAGCTCGTACTGTCTGTATGTGGGAGGGAAGTACCGGAAGTAGTAGATGCTTGGGTCTCGGAAGTGCTCAGAGGCTTCGGCACCTCCTCGCCTTGAGGTGGTTGGCGATGGTTTGTATCAATTATCCCATAAGTGTCTTCGTAGATGCCTCTTACTTCCTGTATCAGTGCCTTATCCTTGGCGAGTCGCTGGAGCTTAGCGTCTGATTTATCGCTGGCATGCGGCGCTTTTTGTTTGTACCAGCGATCCCTACTCGCAAATTCGTGCACGTTACTAGCCATGTCCCCTTCGCCTGGAAGCAGACTCTGAAGCTGCCGACGGGTTGGCTTATGGCCAGATTTTATGCCGCGAATATCATCAGCAACGGCTGCGTTACGCTTGCTGGTACTCTCAACACCATGCATTTCCATGGCATTCATAGCCACCTTCTGAGCATTGACTTCCTCTTCGTGCATAACGCGCGCCCTCTTTGCAGCCTTTTCCTCCTTTCTATGCTTCTCATCAAGCCACCGCTGCCTGAGGGCATCATAGTCTGCTTTCACCGCATCAAGTCTAGCCTTAAGAGGCACGATCTGAGCCTTGATCTTATTCGCCTTTTCAGTGATCGCAGCCACCGCAGATTGCTTGATGCTTTCTATTGGTTTCTGTGCTGGAGTTGCTTCGACGTCCGATATCTCATTCACCCATTCAGTAGTTGTGGCTTTGTTTCCATCATATCTCTGCTTCAAGGCTCTCAGTTTCAACATAGACTCGGATGGGGCTTCTTTAGGCGCGGATTCCCTCGACTCCCAAGTTTGCTGAGGTCTTTTCGCTGCCACTTCTTGCGCCAACCGAATTTCACGATGTTTACGGCGGCTTTCGTAGTCCTCCTCAAGCTTTTGTTGTCGTACACGCTTTTCTGCGTCGCTCTCCCTGGGAGCTCTACCTCGAAGGCCTGCGGATGCTCTCACGTCACTAGACCGGAGAAGATCGATATCTTCTGCTGTGTTCTCCGTAGGGTCGTACTGGAGCCCTAGGCGTCTGCTCTCTGTTTTGATTGGGTTATTAGCTTGCACATGTCTATCAAGAGCGCTCTCGATTCTTGGATCAGACGCTTTTGGCTTGATATCCACCGAAATATGTGACTGAGCATCTATTTTGATCTCTCGCTCAAGACCAAAGCCTTCCTGCGCAAGCCAAGATTTTGGTCGTTGAGAACATGTAGTCTCACGGCGTTCTAGCTCAGCTACTGTACTCGTCTGTTCGCGCTTGGTCTGCGAGGTCGGTGACGAACTGTTCGTATGAGGTACAAAGCGTCTAACGGGAATGTCGAAGCTTTCCTTAGTTCCTAGGCCCAAGGCTATCCCATTGAATATCGAAATAGGAGATGTCTCCGGTATGACAGATGTATTGGCCTTGGGTGCTACATTCGTCGTAGGAGGTACTGTGGTGATAGGAGGCATCTTCGATCTGGAAAGAGGCTTGGGGACTTTGCGGTTTGTGATGGGGTCAATTTCGTAATCTCGTTCCAGAGTTTGATCGCCCACAGTACCAGATTGTGGCTGCTCGTCAGCGTATTTTTCCTCTGGAGGCTTCACACTGATTGTCGTGCGTTCGTTCCCGCCGTCCCAGTATGTTGTTTGGCTTTTTCCAGGGACATCGCCTCGCTGAGCGCTTGAAGCTGAAGCGTTTGCCAGCTTCGCCTCGGCACCATCAATCCAACTTGCCCATCTCCTGCCAAAAAGCATCCCAATCGGATCATCTTCCATTCTCTTCATAAAATCATCGTATTTCTTCTTCTTCTCCTGTTGGTAGTTGTTATACCAGTCTTCCTCCATCTTCCCTTTGCTCTTAGTGCTCGATGCAGGGGCCTTGTCTGCTTTTGTGTGGGCGGTACTGGTCTTTACCAAGGAGCTTGTCAGACGCCAATCTTGGACCGGGAGGTATGGGCGGGGATGGAGAACGTAGTGATCGTTCCAGATTGACCCTCGATAGAGCTTCTTTCGGGACCGAGTATTATCGTGGGTGCTGAAACCTTTCCATACCTTGCCAGCATGTTTCGAGCCCAACGTGTGTCTCGCTCCCCACGAGAAATTGCGTTTGCCCAAGAGGTGGGATGTCTCTGGAGGAAAGCGTGAATTGAAGGTCGTGGCTACTATTGACTTTAAAGTCACACCTTTGGCTGGCGAGCGGTGCAGTCCTCGACGCATCACAGATTTATGTGAGGAGAGCATATTGACGACTCAAGGAATCATGCTTTGAACTGGCAGGCGACTACTGATTGCCTGGATGAGCTGTGGTGACCGGCACACTGCTCGAGGCTCGGCACAACAGGCGGGGAGGCGGGGTAGAGGTCTTGGGCCTAGTCCTCTCCGTAGTCCGGTCTTAAGGCTTCAGATAGACCCCTAGAGGGCAGGCCTATCAGCGATTGCAAGCCAAGAGCTCCTCATCCGCTGCAAGTCCGCATCGCGGGTATTTTTCACAATCATCGAAGGGATGAAGGTAAATGGCGAATTCCTACTATTCAAATTTCCCAGAGGGATTCCCCAGAGGGAAGTCTAGTCATTCATATTCTATGGCTGCACCGTTTGACTTCTCGACCTGGGAGACGGACGACTCAAGCCGCCCAGCCAAAAACCATTGGCCGGGAATTGACTCCCAGTATCCCTCCGACTTCCTCAGGGTTTTCCACTTCATAGCAGTATGGGTATTTGATATATCGTAAGTTACCCACCACTGGGCCGGGTCTGGTGTAACTGCTTCTAAATTCTCCGGTGTTCCCTGTCAATATCATGTGCAATCCTAAGAGATCCCATTTCCTCCCACTAGAATATTGCTGATCAAGTTCCCAGTGACAGCCCGCTCCAACTTGTGCGACATAGACTAAGTAACGTGCACCTTCTACTTCAAGCAAGCTGTCGGACAGCTTCACTTGATATCGAAGACTTCTTTCCCTACCAAAATCTCAAACGAAGGGTCCTCAGAGATAGTGAACCGATGACAGCTCCCGTCCTCAAATCGGGAGCTTTCACAATTCGTCATCAGAACCATGGGAAGATAGCTTCCCTTTTTGAGATATGCCTCAAAGACATGCACAAGCCCCGAACAATGTGTGCTCTCCATTGCCCAGCAAACGCCACTCCGCGCTCCCCACAAAGCTATCCTCGTCTCGTTCCGCTGGGCAAATCAGCACGGACATATCTAGTGTGACCAAAACAAATAGCCACGAGCACCAACGAGCCCCACCGAGATGTGCGATCCCAAGAGTCCGCAAGCCTTGACTGGATTTTTCAACCATGAACTTGAAAACATCGATTTTTCGAGTGCGCCACTACCAACGCCGGATGAATAGCAACAAGGTCACGTTTGGGCAGTATATAAACTTGACGGGAGGGCAGGACGTTGTAGGCCGAGTTCAATTTTGGGGATGGCTGCGAACATGGAAGTGCATACCTGGGCCCATTTTCCAGACTTTGTTGAATAGATTAGTGTGTTGATCGAGCAGATCAGGGAGCGGCGGATAATGCGGGTGGATTTCGAGGATGAGGGTAGCTTTAGGAGGCTTATAGCGCTGAAATTCGGAATGAAGGGCAGAGATCGAAGTGGAAGTGGTATGGGAGAAGGTGCATTGATGGAGTCGCTACTGGACTTGTTGGCACAGAGTCTGGATATGGGATCAGGGGAAAGTCAACAAGTAGCATGCAAGTCTCCCCGGGTTCGCGTGGAGGCATGATCGGAATCCAGATGTTTGACGTCAAGTTGTGATGGAGAACTTATAATTCAATGCAAATTGCTTCCATTTGTAGAGAGCTGAACAAAACTCGGCAGGGTATCGCTCTGGTGTACACTGCTGAATTTGGATGCATCATTGGTTCTGCTGCTTTACAGCTTGATCTCCTTTAGATTCTCATACTAGTGGTAATTGTTTGTTACGAGCACGCTGAACACCACAGCTACAGAAGCTAAAAGTGAAGCAGTCGACTAGACTTGTTCACATACCTTGTGTTTTGCTTCTAGGTGGCAGCTCGCCAGCCGTCCTTTATCCTCAAGACCTACTCTAATGAATCCATCCAGGCTTGCATATCGTTATATCGAGGTGACTCCCTCCAAGTCTCAAGTCCTGACTCTAGTCTCTGAAACCTTTGTGAGCACACCATGTCAAACTAATTACGTAGTAAGTCTGCAACTTATCCTCCGGTAAGCGTGGTTCCAAATCCTCCTCGATGAATTCCACGCCGTCTGCGACCAATCTTTGCTTTGCACTGGGGGATTTGGTGGGAGTTTTGGACGTTGAGGCATCTGAGGTTGACTCTGCGGTGCCGGCTTCTGCAGGTCGGTCTTCAGTAAGCTCTACAGAATCCTTGTCGGGTGCCCCATCTTGCCCAGCGTCTACGGCCTCGTGCTGATCGGCGCCGTCCCCACTCTGAGGGACATGAAGGGCATCAAATTCTCTATCAGTCTCGACGAATCCTAAGACCCGAAGGTTAGCATTCTAGGCTTGATAGCCCGGAGGCTCATGAGAATCCGAAGGCACCTTACCAAACAAATGACCAACCCACCCCGTCCTTCTCGTCTTGGATTGATCTAGAATAAGCAAATTCCCATCACCTAGGGGGAACTGCCAGCCAGGCGCACGTGCAACGATGGCATCAAGCTCGGGTCGCTTCTTTTCTATCGTCTCAAGTTCTAGCTGAAACGTTTTTAGCCCGTCAATGTTTCTGAATTGAGCGCCCCAGGAATGTGCTTGGAATGGATCGGAGGGTCCGGCATGATGATTGCATGCTGAGGCTCTACCCGATCGCTTTGGCTCCAATCCGATGGGGGCCTCGTGCTCCCACCACCTGTTGTCTGAATCAAGACAATCTCATACAACATTGGGTCAAACATACCACCAGTCGCTATGGCGCAATGTGATCCTAAGGCAAGTCACGCTTGCGAACATGGAGTTCCAGTTTTGAGTGAGGGTCTGAAACCCGAATCTCCAGGCTCCTCGCTGGTTTTGCCCTTCAAGCCAGTATTGTTGAGTGAATAAGTGTAGGGTTTTCAGTCGCAGACGGCGCTTGAACGCAGCAGGGTGGCTTTCCATAGACAATTCATTGTTTGCTAGATCGGCTGGTGGTCTCTCATACCAGGATGTATGTTCGTTGATACTAGCAGGAACGCTTTCTGTTTCCAAAAAGATGCGGCGGCAGGTCAGGAGCAGTGTAGTGTCAATCTTCTGAGCATAGCGATGACCTGGTCTGTAGTAGTATGCACCCTTCTTGTATGGTCTTGTCTTGTCATCTAATGAAGTCAAGGCAAGCTGGAAGATGTGATTACGTAGCTCGTTGGGGATACGATTGAACAGAGGACACGCAGGTTGGGGATTGATTTCTCCGCAAATTGGAGTCTCCATTTCGCTTGCAACGCTTATATCGGACTCTTGAAGGGCCGGTGGTTTGAATTGAAAATCAATGAGACTGCAAATATACAGCTTGAGAAGCGATAGGAAACTAATAGTATACCATGGCATCCTGCGACTGGTGAACTTGAAGCCCGGCTGCTGCCTACATTCCTTTAGTCCAGGCCACTCTTTAGCTGCATGCCATGTTCTCACACTGCTAGTGCTCTGTCTCACAGCAGCTACAAGTGGAGCTCCTCGTTACGATTGTTCATGATCTGGGCAGATCCGATGTTTTGGGGGCACAGTCTGTCGGGCTCATCGGCACGTTGACATGCGCCGTTCAGTCACTGGAAGGCGTCGAGCAAGGCTGAGCTCCAGAGTCGAGAAGGCTGGCTCCTGGCTGGCACTGAGATGCAAGTGCACTAAGGCGCTTTTCAGAAGAATTAGCTTCCGTCACCACCATCTTTCTCCAATCGAGCGTCTCCAAGCGCTGTCCAAAGTGGTAGTGGTTTAGCCGGCGACGTGGACTACTACTGGTCTCCTAGGCCAGATCCAAGGATTCTATCAAGTGACTCGGCGAAGGTGCGCGCGAACCCTGCCGTGATACATCTTTGCCTGCATGTAGAGGATTCCGTCGATCGCTGGGACTCGCAGCTGACCCAGTAGTCCTGCAAAGACCCGCATCTTGCATGCTTTACGAGTACAGTGCCTTGCCGAGTGGAATGAACCGTCTACTGGGGACATTTTGAAAAGATCCAAAAATAATTCTGCCTTCATTCGTGTTCTCATGGTCACTTCGCTGGTGCCACCTTTTCACCCCGTCCCTCGGTCATATCATGTCCACATCTTGAGAGTTGTATGATAAGTTCAAGAGAATCCCTGCCAAGGCGCGACACCACCAGGCAAAAGACCCCTCTTTTTACCCGGGAAAGCTGGATTCAACCCATGCTGCTGCTCTCACCTCTCGCAGATCACCACGAGGCCTCCATCTGATTCCTTAGCGACCCATGCGACTCAAAGTCAATCGAGGCTATTATACTCCGAGCGCATGACTATCATACTGCAGTCCTTGGCCATCCATATTTCTTGGTCCGGACAAGAACAAGACGAAGGAGCACAAAGACATCCTGCAGAGCACAAAGGTCATACGTCTCGCTCTGCCACTTGCAACCACGACATGAAGGTATGTCTCCATCGAGAAAGATCTGGCGTCGCATTGATTCATCTGCCCAAATAGGCCATAAGGCGATCGATCAAGGGTGAGAAAGATACCAGACATTTACATACCTCAATCACTCCCAAGTCCGCAATAGCCATACAAGCACCGAAAAGGGTACGTCTAGCTAGGCTACACGCGCATTGGCGTCCCTGTCTCCTGCTGACCTCATAACTCCTCAACAGGTAATTAAAGCCATCTACGATTACACTCCAGACCCCCAAAACACACAGGAATTAGGCTTCGCGAAAGGCGACTTTTTCCATGTAATCAGCAGAGAAAACGACCCAAACTGGTACGAGGCGTGCAATCCGCTGATACCGACCGCTCGAGGACTGGTCCCAGTCTCATACTTCGAGAATATCGGAAAGACAGAAAGGCAGAGTGGAGGATCAACGGCATCAGGCGCGAGCAATGTAATCCCATCTCATGATTCGGGATACTCGGAAAAACCAGCGCACGTTCGTCAAGTGTCAAGCAGCGACATACGAAAGCCAGGTCACAGCAGGATGTCAAGCATGGGGAAGGGTTCGGGGGCGATGGTCTATGGGGTGGTACAGTACGACTTCAATGCAGAAAGACCAGACGAGCTGGAGGCGAAACAAGGGGAAGCCATCATTGTGATCGCGCAATCTAACCCAGAATGGTTCGTGGCGAAGCCCATTGGCAGGCTCGGCGGCCCTGGGCTCATACCAGTTTCGTTCATCGAGATACGAGATATGTCAACCGGAATGGCAGTACCAGACGCTCAAAGCGCTGTGACAAGAGCAGGCGTGCCAAAGGTCGAAGAATGGAAGAAGATGGCGGCAGCCTACAAAGATAGCAGTATCACATTGGGCAAGTTCGAAGCAACGAATGCAGCTCCCATGCAGAAAGATCTCGAGAGGATGAGCTTAAACAACGGCAGTCAGCCATACACAACATCTAATAGCAACACATATGTAGGTATCCGATAGGGCTCCCGTGGGTTCCAAACGCTAATAAGTATGGATACAGAATCAGGGTGCTCATCAACGTCAAGCCTCGAGAAACACACAAAATGGCTATGACCAGCGATCGCAGCGCCAATTACTTGCGCCGGTATCTGCGTCTATAGCTCGATACATCTTTGAGAATGATAAATATTGGTACATCATTGAATGTCAAATGGAAGATGGATCGCATTGGGAGCTCTCTCGCATATATCAAAAATTCTACGACTTCCAGATAGCACTTTTGCAACAATTCCAAAGGGAGTCAGTCACACCTCCCGGCGGCAAGCGATTGCTACCTTTTATGCCTGGGCCGGTCACATATGTCACAGATGCTATCTCCAATGGCCGACGAGAAAGCCTCAATCAATATGTCCACGAACTTCTGGCCCTTCCGCCGTACATCTCCCGATGCGAGCTCGTGCGGGAATTGTTTGCGCCTCGCGAAGGAGACCACGAGCTTGACCCTGACAGGGTAACAGAAGACTACCGTCACTCCAGCGGATCACAGCAATCGTCTTTCACGGGGAGTCTGTCCCAAACAGCATCGAGGCAGTCATCTCAGGGACAGATTAACGGCACCAATGGTTACGGTGCCATGGGTCCACCACAACACAAAATCACACACCAAAGAAGTCAAGGCTCGACCAACGGTGTACCGCCAAATCAGCATTACCGGAATCAGTCCGACTACCAGTACCAGAATGGAGTCAAACCTCAAGCCTCCACGATCACTCAGGCATCAAACAGCTCCTCTGCTCCCAATAATTCTACTACCAATGTCAACGCTTCCGGCGCACTCAAGATCAAAGTCAACTTCCAGGATGACCTGATAGCTATACGAGTGCCGAGCGAGATCAGCTTCCAACAGCTGAAAGATAAGCTGCAAGACCGGCTGAAGGTCCAGGACGAGATTTTAGTAAGATACAAAGATGAGCCGACGAACGACTACATTGACATGCAGAGCGATCGGGATTTGGATATGGCGTTGAGCAGGAACCAGAAGCTGACGTTGTTTGTTGGCTATGTTTGATAGGGAGTTGTAAGGCGGACTAGTAACAAGCCGATTGGATCATGGACGATCTGAGTGGAGGACGACATGATCTCTACTATCTACGAGGGGAGGGTGGCCTCAATGTCCCGAGCATGAGCTACGTACATCTGATGCGCGAGCCAGCTACCTCCGAGGTCCACGTTCATTGCGAGCATATGATGGAGCATGTGGCGGGAAGGGGGAGGCGTGCATTGGAGCTTGTTATTTTGGGTATCTGTCGTAGGTAACAGCTAGATATCCTTGAAGTCCGTCGAGACCATTTATTGACCATACTGGTTGATCTCTTCCTCCACGCTGTCCCAATAGTACTGTGCGTCTTCTGTCATAACGCCTTCGTTCCTCTCTTTAGGTAGCTGCTTCGACCAGTCTCTTCAACTCCTTTCTACCCCGCTCATTCGCCTCCTTCAGCTCACTACCATAGCCACCGGGCCCAACCATTATTTCCCAGGTCCTATACTCACACTTTCCATCACCCAGACCCACTATCTCTTGCACCTGTTCGGACCTCAGAGCCCAAGTCGGCAAGCCCAATCCTTTCCACGCCTGTTTGTGGTTCTCGTGGTCAGACAGGGTCATTTGCACCTTGGTAGGCCAGTTGTGGTCGTTCACGTCCACGTAGGCGTCAAGGGTACCTTGATCACCAGCTTCGATGGGGAAAGAGTTACGTGTATTTCCGAAAACCCAGGAGCTTCATCCAGACAATCCTTATGCGGGATCATTGGTGCTTTTTGAGCCAAAGAAGGAAGGTGACGTCGGAAGCCAGGGTAATGGAAGGCGTGGGCAGGCTTTGAGGAACTGGCATTGTCCTTTGGTCAAGATCGACAGATTGTTAGCCAAGTAGCTAAGATGTTAGATACTGTCTGGAAAGTAAAACTGCTCGACATCAAGCCAACGGCTGCCCAAACCCAGAATAGAGGATATGTCATTAGGCTGCATGCCCGGAAAACATTGAGTACTGGACTGAACATTCTCACAGATCTTCCTCATTTTGCCGTTCTTTTTCGATACCATCAAATTGGACGCCTGAAGTACGAGTATTGTCCCTGCTTTAGGCAAGCTATCGTAGAAGCCGACCCTAAAGCCCGATGTTCTCGGCCTTGATTCCCCACCTAGGAAAGCACGTGGAAAGGAACACGGCCCTGAATCAGTCGTGCCTCGGAGTAGTCATGACAGTCGTGAAAAACTTTCGACTTGAGCAAATTTCTATTTGATGATTGTAATCGATCAATGACACCAGTCGTTCGGCTTATTCATGGCTAGAATGTCGTGGATTACGCAAAAGCCCCTGAATGCTCCAATACAGTCATGCAACCATCCGTCCGATTCTCCGCTTTGCGATTTGCTTTCAGAGAACACAGCCAACCCACTCTATCTAAACGCTATGGCAACCTTTGTATCGACTGCCTTCGAAGCTTCACCTCGTCGGCGATAGGGCGAGGTTGGGATTTTGGGTTTTATCAAAAAAAGGCAGCCCTGAAGACGCGAAAGCAGCCACGATGGCCAAAGCTACAAAGCGTCAGGAGGTTCGCTACCGTTGAACATACAAATCCAGACGACTGGGGTCCTCTGAATGAGTACGATGAGCGAGTACGCTCGGGGCAGTTGAAGGATGATGATCATCAACGGGAAATCGTACAGAATCTCCACGACCTTCACGACATGCTGAAGGACTACCAAGCGCCCAAAGTCGCCCATCCCAGCATCGAATCCCTCCGGCCCCCGCGTCGCTCTCTCATCAGCTCCCTTTTTCATCGAAAACCTCCTATGAAAAGGACTCAACTGCCTCCGAATCTCCCAAAAGGATTATACATGTTTGGCGATGTTGGTAGCGGAAAGACAATGCTGATGGACATGTTTTACGATACACTCCCCCACAACATTACCTCGAAGACCCGCATCCACTTCCACAGCTTTATGCAAGATGTCCATAAGAGGCTGCACGCGATGAAGATGCAGCATGGAACTGATCTAGATGCAGTGCGGTACGTGGCGGCTGACATTGCGGAGAAAGGGAGTGTACTATGTTTTGATGAGTTCCAGTGTACTGATGTTGCTGATGCTATGATCTTGAGAAGTCTCTTGCAAGCTTTGATGTCTCACGGTGTGGTTCTGGTCACGACTTCGAATCGACATCCCAATGATCTGTACAAAAATGGCATACAGCGCGAGTCTTTCATTCCCTGTATCAATTTGCTTAAGACGAGTCTGCGAGTACTTAATCTAGACTCAATGACGGATTACAGAAAGGTTCCCAGGCCTCCTTCGGGCGTCTACCATCATCCTTTGGACAAAGCAGCGGTCAGCCATGCAGAAAAATGGTTCCGATTCCTTGGGCACTTCAAAAATGATCCACCTCACAAGGATACTCTTCACGTCTGGGGACGGAGCATTGATGTTCCTAGGGCGAGTGGAGAGGCAGCAATGTTCGCCTTTGATGAATTGATAGGAAGAGCTACCGGGGCTGCTGACTATCTGGAGCTGACCAGGACGTACCATGCATTTATCATCACGAATGTACCAGGGATGACATATCGTGAAAGAGATCTGGCTCGAAGGTTTATTACCTTCATCGATGCAGCCTATGAAAGCCGAGCTAAACTCGTCTTGACAACCGCTGTACCTTTATTCCAGCTTTTCATGTCCCCAGAAGAGATCGAAGATGCTCTCGAAGATGGTAGGAAAAAGGGATCCGTCAAGCACGCAGAAGATCATGAACATGTGGACGACGTGATGCGCCAGATGATGGATGATTTAGGGATGAGCATGAGCATGTTGAAGAGCAGTAGCATGTTCACTGGGGATGAAGAAAGATTCGCATTTTCGCGAGCGTTGAGTAGGCTGAGCGAGATGGGCAGTAAAGAGTGGGTGGAGAGAGGTCTCGGAATGGAACACCGAGGCGGACTGGATGAGAAAGAGGGATGGCAGAGAGTCAGATCTCGATGGAGGGAAGACAGCATGTGAGTCTATGGGAATTTTGTGGATACACTTTGGGGGAGCCAAATCAGGATATTTTGCATGCAAGATGCCTTCAAATTTCCGGAGCATCGTCGAATCTGGGGTCGGACATGGATCCACACTGCCTCGCATTACGCGTTTCGAGATACCCACATATGTTGCGATGATCTACCTGTTGACATCCGTTGGAGTTGCGATCCGAGTCTGGTTGGAGCGTTTGTGGCGCAATAACGGTGGTTGGATCATGGCGGGATGGTGAATAGCTTCAGGAGCCTGTCAGGATGGTTGAGACAGATGCGAGTTGCGATACTGCCCAGGCATTCGGATGTCAGCTGTCAGTCCTGTTGTTACACGGGGTACCAGCCTCGATGCCATGGGAAGAGTTGCATTGCACAGCCCGCAGAATGGACCATAGCCCGGAAACGGGGGTTGACTGTACAGATAATAGTCAAGTCAGAAAGAAGAGCAGGTCGTCAAGATCCAAGGCGGAACAACGTTGAGTTCGTCAGATGCAGCAATTTGCCCGCAGGGACTGCCCAGCATGGAGCCGTTCGGCGTTCGCACACCCCAAACCCCAAATTTCCCCGCTACTCACAGTCAGAGGCAGCACTGCGCCGAGGCCACGCCCACCAGCACGGCTCCAATTCAAGCAAAGGTACGCCCAAGCGCCACTCCCGCGGTGGACCCAGACACCTAGGTGTCAGTACCTGTTTGTTGACCTGTTTCCTTCTCTTCAAGATTCTTCCTGAACTCATCTGCGACAGCTCCTTCATACACATCTCGTTGACAGATCTCCCCGCCCTCATCTCACATCCTGGTCATTGCGCAATCTGCCGAGGATCTTGTTGATCCCCCACCATCTGTCATCTTCAGAGGCTTGAGACTCAGTCTCAGGCGGAATCATGTCCCATCACACACTCTGGCACAGACCCAAAACTTCGGATGGTAACCTGCTCTCTCCAGCCTTGGGCGGCCACAAAGTCTCCTTCTCAGACTCCTCCAAATCTACCGACAAAAGACATAGCGCCCGCCCCTCAAGCCGCCCTTCCACTTCCTCCAACTCGCCCTCGTCCTCTCCAGCCCCACATCAGCATCAGAGGCGAGCAGCCCCTGCTCAAAGACCAAACGCCCAGGCAAGACCTTCTCAACAGCCGTGGAAAGAGACTCAGAATCTCCAGCATATCAATCGGCAAAGCGAAGCATTATGGCAGTATGCACTCTCCCCAGTGAACCGGGAAAGTGTCCGCTGACCTGCGTGCTTTCAGATCCACTCTTGTCTCCCCTACAGCTCCTCAACCCAAACCCTTCCTCATCTACCACGATTCATTTCTCTCCATCCTCGGTCCCAATCCTACTCTGCAATGCCTAATTGAAGACAATCGCGCTCCCTATTTCCACGAAGCTGGCGTCTTTCACCCACCTACAAACACGCTCTTTGTGACTTCGAACCAGCTGGAAGACGCCTCTCCAGACGCCGTCACCACCCGTAATAAAACAATCGTCATTACAAAAATCGAGTTCTTTTCCCCTACAGACTTTACCCGTGATAAGGTCCGCTGCCCGGAGCGCAATTACATGGCCAACGGCGGCACCAACTACCGAGACGGGCTCATCATCTGCGCCCAAGGCAGCCTCAAGGAACCGTCCGGCCTCATATACATGGAAGCCAAACGCCCGCACAAGACAACGACGCTGCTGAATAACTACCACTCCCGCCCTTTCAACTCGCCGAACGACGTAATAGTGCATTCCGATGGCTCAATCTGGTTCACAGACCCTATCTACGGTTACGAGCAGGGATTCCGTCCCAAACCGGTTCTCCCTCAATTTGTATACCGCTTCGATCCTTCTACTGGCGATATCAGAGTAGTAGCAGATGGGTTCGGGCGGCCAAACGGTCTCTGCTTCTCCCCAGACGAGAATACGATATACATTACAGACACGGACCTCATCCACGGCGATGGTAACACAGACTACCGCCGCGCCGCTACGATATATGCTTACAGCGTGCTCTGGGACCACGATGCTCCATATTTGACGAATCGCCGCGTTTTCGCTTACGCAGACACTGGAGCGCCGGACGGAATCAAATGTGACGTTTTTGGCAACGTATACAGTGGATGCGGCGATGGCGTCAATATCTGGAATGCAGGGGGTATACTGATCGGGAAGATACAGATCGAAGGTGGCTGTGCCAACTTCTGTTTCGGCAGAAACGGAGAAATTTGGTGCTTCGCGGAACACAAACTCTGGAGGGTCAAGTTGGGAGACGAGACGAGGGGCGCGTTGCTGGGGATATGAGGAGTTTGGCTGAGTACCATGAAGAAAAATATACAGTGAATGCGTGAGGGATACAGCACAGGGAACGTTTTGATGAGGTACAAACGCTTGGGGGATATACACCGCTGACATAGACGTAGGTATGGCATTTGGAATGGCCGACCGGGAGGATTAGTTGGTTCTTATTGTACTGCCATTTAGAACATGAGATTTTTAGCGAGTCCGTACATGCAATGCATACAACTTTTACATCTGCTGCGTGCACCGATTGGCATCACTAATGGCGCCAACTTCATAGTTGATATGAAAGCCCGGAAAAGGGTAGAAGAAAGGGGTATATGGTAGCGGGAATAGATCAACGATATTTGTCTTTCAAAAGATTTAGGTGAGATGGGAGCGCAGTACAAGGGTCATAAAGGGGTATGGATTTCTAGAGCGTGTGCAAAGGCATCGCAATTCGTAACCAGTATTCTACCTCACAGGAAAACCACAAGGGAAGAATAGGAGTAATCACAAGTCAATGTAACTTATCGCTACTTGGGGGTTAATTGAGGAACATGAGCCAATACAACTCATTGGACTTCTGTAGATTTCCTATATACCAACCTCCATAACGGTCAACCCTTCCTTCCATAAAGAAGGCCTCCCCACATCCCAAACATCCATCAAAGCCACCCTTCCCCCTCAACCCCATTCCCCTCCTTCCCAAACCCCCAACACCCACCCCCCTAAGCCCACCACCACTCCACCCCTCCCACCCTCCCATCCCCCCCCGGCGCCACCTTCCGAAACAACGCCGGACTCGCATCAAGATCCTCCCCCCGACATCCAACGCAGGTATCCACGACCGTGGCATCGTGCACGAGCCCACCGTGCCTGATCTTGATGTGACCGTAGCATTTGGGGTTGGCGTTTGGGTTGGCGCCGTTGCCCATCATGGGCACCGAGAGGGCGACGATGTCGTCGTTTGGGCCGCTGGTGGTGCCGCAGGAGCCTAGGGCTGGGGCGTAGTAGGTCATGTCGCCCTGGTAGGCGAGGGCGGCGGAGGAGAGGGAGGCGAGGATGGCTAGGGCGAGGTGGGAGAGGCGACACATTCTTGGTGGTGGTGGTGGGTGGTAGTATGGGATAGGTAGGTAATCAAGGTGTTGGAGGAGACTTGAGAGGGGATTTTCTTTGGAAATGAAAGGTTTTGTGTGGTGATGAAGAAAGATGTACCGAGCTTGCAGAATGAGAAGGAAGCCATATATATATAGCTACTGAGGCTTCCAAAGTTTGAAAAATTGTTTTACCTCCAACGGTCAATGAATTGCGGAGCCGTAAAAGTGGCTCCATTTTGCTTGTTTGCTGAAGAAGGTTCCCAACGCTTTTCCACTCAAGGATACACTTGCGGAGGGCGTAGGAACTAGTGGAGAGTACAGCATATTGCACGAATAGGGATCAAGAAGATTGACTTCGTCTTTGCTCGGGAATTAATTTGCCCTGCTTCCAGAGCGGAAGTTGATGGCCAAAATGAGAATGAAGAATAGATGTTAGAGGACCAACGACAACAAAGCTTACAGTGCATAGGACTCCAGAAAGATAGCTCAGGGCCATTGGACGATACGATTTCCAGATTTCACAGGTGACCAACAGATGTACGAGATTGAAAATGAAGATCAAATTGGGATCTTGTTCAAAGCCTGAAGTGGGCAATTAAAGCGGGACAGGTAATGCTTCTCACAAGCTGAATGCTGATGGCAATACCCCTCGCCAAGTTGCTTGATAAACTCCGAAACTCGCCTGAGCCTGATTGAGTCATCTTGCTTTGTATACCACGCGATATCTTCATGGAGTAAATGAAAGATTCAGTCACCAGATTTCAGTGAGAAAGACCGTTCCAGGCTATGCTGTTGTGCTTCATGGTGCCAGAATTGATTGATGATGCCGACGAATAAACCACGCTGACCCCACAAATCCTTCAATACTGCAAGGCGTACCCGGTCACGAACGACATACGAACTCCTAGAGGTTAGTGTTTCGACCCATCTATGCCCGAGGATGTGCCGACCTCGTGATGTCTGGGATCGAGGCTAAAGGAGAAGGTTGCAAGCAAAGCCACGGCAACGGAGGCATAAATGTAAAGAAGAATAGAATATGAAAAGTTTGGGTATCCCACTGTCGCCTTTCTCCCTGCTGTAAAAGCGAAGAGAGGAGGAGAGCGCGCGTGTAAAAGACGATGAGAAACTTCGGGGAGATTAAGTAGCATCAAATCTGGCCCTTGATATCGACTTTCTTGAATGAAGCGTTTCGAGCAGGCTCGAAGACTCTCAGGGCTTTGCCAGTGAGCAATCTCACTTCGCCCTCACGTTCTTCGAGGAAAGCTTGGCCGCCACGATCGCATATGAATCGTGCGCTCTCATCGTCGGATTCGAAGCCGAGTTCTTCCGTGAAGAAGCGGAGCTTAACGTCAGGTTTGTATCTGTAAATATTGTTAGCGTAACCAAGGACCCAAGAACCTGATAACGTACGCTATGCATATGTTTGATAAGGCGGCTAAACGTTCTCGAGCGACAAACATGTCCATGAGGTAAGCGCCCATGTTAGGCGTTTCGAGATAGAGTTGAAAGAAGCGATGATAATTCCCCAGTGCGAGAGCGGAGCGGGTTTCCAACGCGTGCTTTACGGCAGGGTCTTTCTTCTCTTCTGCTGTCAAATCTGCTAAGACGTCGTTCATATCGGTACGATTGCATGTATGAATGAAATATAGGATACGATAAGCCTTGAACTCTTCCGGATGTCCTCCAAGATGCTGCGAATGCAGTGCCCGCAGTTGCGTCTGGCACTGGTTATACTCACCCAGGTCTCCCTTCTCTAGAGCGATTCTAGCGTGTATTTCATAAACATTGACAGTGAAATCATTTTTGATATGCTGCACAGTCAGGTCTTGACGGAGAGACTTGAACTGGTCACATATGTATGAATAGTTGTTTTCCTTCTTCCACTTCTTCTTCAACAGGTCCAAGGTCTTATCTAGCACTGGTAGTGGGCGTACGGTGTCCGGGTTCGGAGCAGACGTAAGTCGAAAGTACTTTTTCTCCAGATCCTGGCATCGTCCGACAACGGGACCCTGGTCCATATCCGGCTGACAGGGGCTGACTTTGCTTGGCATGAAAGGCTGCCGGGACATGTGTCCAGGTTGACCGTCTTCAAAACGCTTCTTTCGGTTCGCCTTTTCATTATGGGACTTACTTGATCCTTTTCCTGTCCCCTCGTTTTTTTGGCGTTTGTCAGGGTGAGATATCCGGTCTTCGAAGACATTGTGATTGTTAGCATTTAGCCGCCAAGGAGGAACATTTTCCTGTGTATATTGGTAGGTATCCAATTCAGCGGGCTTCCTTTTCTTGGAGAATGTATCAGTGCTCTTATGGTTAGTGTCGTGCAAACTCAAGGGAGCCACCCCGTTTCCCCAAGGTGGGATTTGATGCATCTGAGTAGCCCTTGTACGTTCCTCTAAGATCATATGCTGGGGCAACAGCAAATTTGACCAATCAGTTGTGAGTAGAGTATTACTTTCCACTGCATTTGAGATGACCTCCTTCAGCTTTATTTCCATATCTTGCCGACTAATGCCTTGTACAGGGTTCTCCGGAGCAAAAGCCTTCTGTACGTAAAGTCTTACAGACTCTGGCCAGTCACGCTTCGCCCTCTCCACAGTTGATGAACTGCTTGCTGGTGATGCCGAGGGAGGCGGGGTTGCTGATGGGGTGGATCGCGCAAAGGTTCGTCTGACAGCAACCGACGTGAAGGCAGGATTAGCTGCTTGGGGGTCAGATATGCATGAGGAGTGAGGCGCAGGTGTTGAAGAGTTGCTAAACGCACATGACATTTGGTAAGTTGCGGTCGGCGGTAAGTGCCAGCCTGGAGCACCAACGCTCATCGAGAAAGCTTAGAGAGAAAGGGCAAGGCTAGAAAAAAGTTCAATATTTGACAGGCCAACTAGAGTAGACGGACACAGATGGTAGGACGTGTATACAGTGAATCTTGTTAATAATGATGACGAACATGAAAGCCGCCGCAAATAGTCCGACTTTAAAGTATCTAACGGATTAGGGACTAGAACTATCCTAGCCTCACTAAGGCCCGAAGCGTCATTCCGCAGGCAGATGGGAACCAAAGACTATGAAGGTATGACTTCTGTTGAAGCTATGATACTGAATGTTCCTCCAGCATCTGGAACTTACCCCTGCTGATCGGCCTTGCCTACTTCCTGAGGAGACTTTACTCTTCGTCCAAGATGCAGTGGGCCTTTACCAAGGGTAAACGATCTTCCAGCGTCAAGGAAAGCATAAATGAATATCGAAGCTAGATGTGCTGATGGTACACGCAAATAGGAAATACAAAATACCAAGCCTCCAGAACGGTAAGGCCTACTTGACCACCCATCGGGCTTGTTATGTCGACGACCTTGAGCCCAGACGGAACCCAACCGCAATAGAGCTGAAGAGCGTCGATGGATATGATTTCTACGTAAGGGTTTGGACAGCTCTCGCGTTGTCGAATGTGTACTGATACTCTTTAGCCACGCTGGTTCAAGTCCTCTCCAAAGGTCACCCTGCATCCCAAGGCTGCCAGGCGGTTACCGATCCAGGGCCGGGATCAATCGACGACCTTAAACCTCCAAAGCGAAGCGCGATCTCCTACGCGAAGCTCCAATGCCTTCCCCATACATAGTGGTGGAAGCTCTTCTATATATCCAGGCCCAGGCTCCAGCACTCCCAGACCCAGCAATGCAACGTGGGTCTGCACGATCTGTTCGTTCGTCAACCCAGTGCCCTCGAACTTCGACCCGGCCACAGCAAACCCCAACATGATTCTCCAACCTTGCCTAAGTTGCGGCATCAAGCCATCGTACCCGCACATATTGAAGGCGGCCGTCAAGAACGCTGTGGGAAGACAATCCAGCCAATCTACCTATCAAGCCTTGGCGCAGCCGCTTGTTGAGCCCAATGGTCAATACAACGACGACTCGAGAAATGACTATTACGAGGCAACATCAAGCTCGATAATTGCTCTTCCCCAGATTTCACGTTTTCAATGCCCTAGATGTACATTCCTAAATCACCCATCGTTGTTGACCTGTGAAATGTGCGGTTTGTCTCTATCATCCATTAAGGATAGAGCGCCAGGTGATCACGGAGAGTATTTCAAGCGCCCTGAGTCCCCTGGAACGACTTTGGACGGAGCAAGCAAAAGTCTTGACAACGACACAGAGTGCGTCAAGTTTTCGTTCCGAGCAGGTGGCGAGAAGGGCTTTTGTGAGAAGCTGAAGGGTGCAATGGTGCAACGCAAATGGTTGCTCCAGCATGCCCCTCCGGTGCCAGATTCATACCAATACCCATCTTCGAGTTACGCTTCTGGTAACGGGATGACACTAGATGGTCGAGCTCGACCACCATCAGACCGGCCAAGAGCTCCTGGTATTGCCGGCCTTGAAGCCAAAGGTCTCGAGCTCCGCAAGAAAAATGAAGCTGTGATTGGGTCCGCCTTTGAAGACCTGGACGCTCTCATGGCATCGGCCAAGGAGATAGTTGCACTTGCTGAGAGCTTTGCAAAGAAGTCTGACGATGGGTCTGCTGATGCCAACCAGATTATCGCCGATTCGGCCAAAGCTCTATCGATGGTAACAACAAAGAACATGCTTGGTTCAAGCGCTGGCTCCGAGTCCCTCTACCTCTCCGAGCTATCTAGAAATCTTGCCGAGTACCTGACCGATGACTCGAAGAGCGTTCTACGCAAGGAAGGTGGCATCATGAGTCTCGTCGACCTCTGGGCTGTCTTCAATCGCGCAAGAGGCGGAGTCGAGCTCATCAGTCCCCTGGAATTTGAGAAAGCAGCCCGTCTATGGGAGAAGCTAAAATTGCCTGTACGGCTACGTCAATTCAAAAACGGTCTCCTGGTGGTCCAGCAAGCAGATCGTACTGACGACAAGACCATCGCGCAGCTGCTCACATGGCTTCAGGAATTGCACTCGTCGCTCTCTAACAATAACGTGCCCTGGGATGTCGAGGCGTTCGGAAGGGGGATCACAGCCCAAGAGGCAGCACAGCGCTTTGGATGGAGCGTAGGCGTTGCAAATGAGGAATTGGAGATGGCCGAAGAGAAGGGAGCACTTTGTCGCGAAGAAGGCGTGGAAGGTTTACGCTTCTGGGAGAACTGGATTATGAATGATGATACAGATGGCGAAGATAATGATGGGATCAATGTTGATCCGTTGTACGATATTGATCCTATTAAGCAGAACCTCGAAGATATGGGGCTTTTCTAGACAGAACTCACGCTTTAAACACAAGCAATCCACTCCAGGGTATGGGATTACTGATGCTATCGATGAGCTCATGCAAAATCTTCAATCGTTTACAAACGGGCATGTTCTAGTCCGTCTTCTCAATCATGCCTATAGATCAGCGGCGCCTTGTCTGTTGGCGAGGCAAGCCACCACAAAAGAGAAAGCTGTGGTGATCAGGATGTTGGCTTCAATGATCAGCATTGTTTTCGAGAACACGTTACTTTTGGCCTTATCTGTGATCAATCTATTGACAAAAAGCCTGCTGTCCTCTACCTTATACGACTTTGCGGGAAACGATTGGTCCCATCAAAAACCTTGAGCTACGAACGTCGAGTCATTTTTGCGAAAGTCATATGCCTATAGCAGCCAAGCACCAAGATCGCTCCCTCATCGATTTTACATAGAGGGTTACAAACGACCTTATCGAGCTCGTCGGTCCGGAATCAAATGGGAGACCATGTGTCTTCGGCGTAGATGATTGTGCTCATTCCACCCTCTGGAGATTTGTATTATTCTTGATCCCATGAAGAGCGTGTTACGAATAGCAACATTCAGCGGCGGCTCTAGCAAGCGAGAACCCATGGGACTGTCACTCAGAAAGTGGCTCTTGACCGCCCTGGGGACGGCTCATAATTGCTGCAGGAGGGCTGAGTGGATCAATTCACATACATGACATCTTGGGCAGCTCTGAAGAGGCCATAATGTGACCGCTAGACATGGTCGAGGGGGCATACACTACGAAGAGTAGGAAACATCTTGGGGCAGAACATGCAGGGTAGCTGATCAAGGCAACATGGATCAACTCCCAAGTGCCCTACCAAGGTGTGCACATACAGAGGACTGCAGCCCAATTGGGCTGAGTCTACAGCCTTTGCACCGTAGCGGCAGAAGTAAGAGCTGAGTCCTTCGGAAGCGTGGAGCACATGGCGGTCAGGATCTTGCGGTGAGCAAAGAACACAGGGCGCAGCGGCTCGTCGTTGCCTACCACCCAACTTGAGCATCTAAAAAAGCGTGGCAGAAGCGCAAGGCAAATAAACAGGGGAGTATCTTCTTGGGAACGAATGGAAATTCAAGTCCGCCAACAGCCTCATCGTTGAAATCCTTCGAGGCTTAGCCTGTACGGACGGTACCTGAGTCCTGTAGGCAACGGCAACCGCGTAAGCAACGGTCCGTGAGGTAAATTGGGACTCATGGCTTGCAAGGGATCGTAAGTCTCATTATCACAAAGCGTCTAAGGTCTTACTGCCAGCGTTGATAGTTGTCCCAGATTAATAAGACATCGCGACGTTGAATCTTCATCGTGTGCTCAGTACGTCAGGTTGCGCTCATTCACAGACGGCAAGCGGTACATCAAATGTCTCGTACCCGTAGGCATTACCAATGTGGCGCTATGTTAAGAGAGACCATAGTGTGGAAATTAAGATGCCGACAGACGTAGCGTCGACACGCTTTTGTCATATTTGCTGAGTCCTCCAGCTCAGCGCGCTTGTCTCAACGCAATATGCATGACATGAAGCAGTGCCTTTTCAGCATCTGGTTACAGAGAGTCAAGGTATGCTACTGCTGAACACATGATGAACTAGCCACGGCGCGTAAGTAGTGAGCGACCTACTTTAAGTTCATTGCGCGGTAGACAGCGGCGACGGTCTTTCTGATGGACGGCCAAGATCCGAGTTGTAATTCTGTCACCTGTGCTGCGCAAAGACGCTACGCAGTTCTCTTCATCGGCAGTTCTCCAAGGAGCAGGTACCCAAGGCGCAAAACTTTAATTTGTATGGACGGATGAGCCCAAAGGTGTCAACAAGGGTGGTCGAGTGGTCTGCCCCGCGAGAATTAGCTTGTACTGCAAAGGTGCGATGGCGTTGACTTGCGCCAACCACGCGTTGGTTTGCTGAGGAGTTGCGTGTGCATGGTGGGATGAGATGAAGGCTGCATGGCTGATGGAGGGGTGCTGCCGACTCTGAATGGAGCTGAAGGGAATGTTCCTTGAACTGCGGGCTTTTCGAGCCGTTCCAAGAATATGCGCTCACAGCGAATGAGAGGTGTGTGATATTAAGTAGAGGAGCACTGTAGTTGAGCTAGCCCAAAGTAGTTTATTCTAGCGCCTTGGTTGGAGGTGGTGGCCGGAAAGGCAACATCAACCGCCCGTCCTTTTGTCATGAGCGCGGCTTTCACCATCCCGGGTTGTCAGCCCACGGATTGTGAGAACATCTTATGCTTGACTTGACTTCATCCTCGCCCTATCTTTCATCACCTTATCGCACCGTTGTTCTTGCATCACTTTTCCATTGAAGCAACGTTGACCTGACGCTTGCCACCAATTGCAGAACGAACCTATCTGTTGCACGGCTAGATACACAAATATGCCTGCAAAAATCTCCCAAGATCGGGCCACGGGAAGTAGCAAGATCAGCTCGTGTTCGGATTACAGCGTGTATTCCGATAACTCGGCGAGCACCGCACCAACGGACAACAGCGCTCGCCCATCTGTACAGCAATACAAACAGCCCAGCAGCCCATACGGAGAAGATGGCTGGGACCTACCGCGATACTCATCTCGTGACTGTATGGAGCCAAAGGTGTCGGTAGAGACATACGCATCCAGCCTCTCATCAGAAGTCCCAGATCAGGATCAGGATCAGGGTCTCCCACCATACGACGTCCCATATGATGGCTATGAGATTGTAGCTCCGAAGCCTCTGGCATCCTCGCCCCAAGAATTTGCCGAGTACTTTCCCTCAACCCAGAGACTATGTATCAGGCACGATGATTCGACGTTGGATGGCAATATGAATCTCAGAGTCGATACAAAAGCTCAGACCTACGATGGAGGAGATGTTGATCTAAGTCTCTTCCATCTTCGGATGCATGATTTGAAGCGTCGAGAGTTTTCTCTTCGTCGGTATTGTAGGGACTCAGGCCGGGAAATCTGCCATACAAGTATGAAATGCACCAAGCCATCTATAATGAAAAGGCCTGCTCTACAACGGTCGATGAGCCATGCGCTTTCCAGCCTAAGGTCAAAGTCTGACTCGAAAGTTCCAACCATAAAGAATTTGAAGAGGCAGGACTCTGGCTACAACACTATGCATGAGAATGAGTTCGATAATGAAGACGAAGTCTCATCTTCGAAAACTTCAAGTAATTTGCAGGTCTCGACGAATACTACACTGCTAGAATTCTCAAATTACGCCCATCTTGAGATCCGACGTCAAGGAGCTAAGGGCTCCGAAAGATATGAGTTTGAGTATTGGGGTACGAAGTATGTTTGGAAGCGGATCGCTGTAGCATCAGGCAACTTCAAAGAGATATCATATCATCTCTGCAATACGAAGACCTCGGCTTCGCTGGCGCACATTGTACCGGTTCCTCAGAGTAGCTCGGAGCTACAAGAAGAAGTTGCAAAAGGGGGATGGGTCCCTCCGTGTGCTTTGATGTTGGAGGAGTCGGTGATGGGTGATTCCTCTGACCTGGCGGAGTAAGTGTTTCAATCTTGAAGCAAGACAAAGTTTCTGAGACACATACTAATTGTGACCAGTGTTATTGTCGCTTCTGGATTGATCGCTCTTGTCGATGACTGCATCAAGAGCCGCTGGCATCAGAAGAGTCGTGTCCAGATGGCGGTCCCGATGCTCACCAAGTCTCCAACTAAGATGAACATGGAGTACGTAGGACCTAGGCGTTTGATGGATGAGGTGTTCAATAGACGGGAGAAGACATCTCTCCGCCCCCCTGTGCTCATACGACAGATCAGTTGCTAATGTGGCTGTCGGGGAAAGCTTATTTGGTTATGAGTATATTTGGATTGATCTTACTTGACGATTAATGTTTCAATTCTTCACATCATGTTTTATTATCAACGCCATCTTATGTTACATTCGTCTGAGCATGGGATGGGGGCCAACGGCATTGGGGATATGGTCAACGGGATATCACATATTTGACGTCTGAGATACCCGGATCTGTTCCAGATCTCTTGCCTTCTGGAACTCGTGTGAGATTAGTTGACATGGTATTGATTCGCTCGACTTTACAACAGTATATTGGACGAACATGGGCGCACGGTCCCTCTGAAAGATGTATTATGACAAAAGTTGGACTACGGAATCATCTTATAGGACCTTACTGCAGCCCAACGCCAGAGCAGGAGGGTTAGAAGCTATATAGTGTTCTTCCGGAAATCAAGATCAAGTCAAACACTGATGTGGTACTTAGCAGTTAGCACCAATTAGCTCAAACGGCAGTGATACCCGAGATACCCTACCCATCTTCCCCCCTCCCGGAGCCGTTCGCTCCTTCCGCTTTACTACCACTCATTCTCCCTCAGCCCCGTTCTTCAGAGATCTATCACTCTCCATTGGTAGCTCCGCCAGCCATGAATCTGGCCCCTTCGGATAGTACTGGGTCCAACACGTCTCGGTACCAATATGTCGGGCCTCCCACCGCTTCCCCTCGTCAACCTATCGATCGCTAGCGACGGACACCTCGATGATGATAGCCCAAGTCTCTCATACCAAAACATGTTGACACTTGACAGATTCAGCAGCTTGTTCAACCACCCGTGCTGAGTCATGCAACGTCATATCAAATGCCTCTTGTTGTCCGTTTTGATAGCCCTCCTTTGGGCCTCCATTCCCCTTCTAGCCGAATCAGCTGGCCCTTCTCCCACGAAACTACTTCGCTTCCTAACCACTCTCGAATTCCTCAGACAGACACCACAAGTGCCAGCACACTCTTGAACAATTCCACCCACCAATCCCTCCTTTCGGCCCCTACGCTTGGATCCCGTTGCGATCCTTCAGCTCCGAACTTGAGCAAATACCTGTGGGGTTTAAGCTAACGTCGTCAACATCTGAGACACTCTTCGAATTGGGGATTGGGAAATTTGAATCATACGATCCTGCATGAACGCCTCTCTACCTCTTCTCCATGTCTTCATCTTACTTGACGGCCACATGCCTCACCTGATTCTCCTTGGTCTTGCTTTGGCCTTGCCCTGCTGTTCTACTATCGATCCCTGACCATGTAGCCGATGCAGATGCCATCGGCTCTACCCTCCTCCCCAATCTATAGATACACCGACTATCCTCTTGGTACTCCATAGATTTGCCTTCTTTCGTTTCACCTCACCGCTTTGCCTCGAAATACAAATCCCCCTTGTCTGTTGATCAACCATTTACAATCTAATTCCTCTATATACAAAAATCTCTAAAATTTGTGCACTACAAATTCAATGTACCCACACCGCTCGTCGTCGGCCAATCTCAACATCAGACCATTCGACCCGTTCTTCCCCTCGCGCCCTTCGTGTTCGTTTGGAAGTCCTTTGAATTCGTACGCCCCATCCACACTATCTAGGATGTCCACGCTCTCCTCGGGCGTTGCTCAGCGCTCCTCTACCTGGCAGGATAAGCTCCAAGGTTTGTCCATCCTACCACCTGTTTAAAAAACCTTCTTTACACGACTCTATGTCCATATATTCTCTACCGTGTATGAGACCTTGCCAAATGCACCTTTTGGAGCAAAGGGTCTTCTGATTCCTGAGAAGACCACCCTCAAGTTTCTAATTTTCTTTGTTTTCCTGCGGTCTCGCACATTTTTAGCGCGTCCCTAATGCCGTTCGATGTATCACCAAAGCATCTGACATCTACACAGAGCATTGTGCAGCCCGCCGCATCCCAGCACCTTCATACAACGTCGTCTCCGATCGCCGGGGTAAGCGCACTGCTTGGTCGTGCACGGTCAGCGTCAGCGGCCAGACTGTTCCTGCCAAATACTGGTACGACGGGCAGTACGTCAATACAGCCAAAGAAGACGCTGCTGAGGCTGCTTTGCAAAAACTTCAGGGAAAGGCCAGCCCGGGAGGAGGGAGCGGCGGACAGGGGAGAATTATGGGATGGGGAAGGTGAATGTTGGTTTGGTTTGATGGAGAGGACTAGAGCAAATTGCAAGGAGTGAAGGTTGCCTGGATCATATAGATGCGCTTTAATAAGAGGGATTGTACGGACACTGTGGATTTTCTTTACTTGGAGCATTGGAGGAAGACAAAAGGATCGTGTGTATCAGAGAAGACACTCATTTGTCAACGATGTTTGGGACAGGGGTGGCTTGTATATCTCGGTTACCTTGGCAAATCTATCAGGGTATTGGTGGATGGATCGCTCATATTTGATGTATACTGAGCTCATACTAGGAATTGGATTTTGTGATCACTTGTGAACGCATAACAATACTCACTAGCTACCATGGAAGTTGGTGTTAGTCATTTCAACACGCTACAAATGTGTATAGCAAGGTTGCCAAATATTTGTCCACCCCCTAGTCTCTAACCCATGTCTGATTGATAACCTCCATCGAACTTAGCCTTCATTATCAACACATCAACATTATTCCCCTGCCACCTCATACCACGTATACCCAACCGCATAGACGTCACTAGGTTCGTTCGAAGAACTTCGGCCTTTTGTTCCTACTTGAATGGTATTCTGACAGAGCATCAGTCCACTCGGATCCAACCCCTCGACCTTGAAAGCGACGGCCACATACCTTACATACTCATACCAAACCCACTCGAGCGGAGTCTCACCCAAACCAACCAACAGTAGCCTCAACCACATCAACACTGTCAACGCTGCCAACGGAGCGCATCACTCAAGCCAAACGTTTCAACCAAGTGCATGAACTTTACGAGGCACAACTAAGATTACTGCGGCCGGACATAGATAGGATTGAGAAGACGCGCGTTGAAGAAGCCATGCGATTATATTTCAGTAATGTCGCTGTCGCTGAGAAGTTGTTTCACCATTTCGAGAGAATGGTGACTGACCAGGACTTTTTCAGAGAGCTGTGCGACCATGTGCATATGAAGGGACAGCGTCACAGCGGAGGTCTTTCTTCAATACCTAGTACAGGATTGTGATATTGACAACATAGGTCAGTGATTTAGTCCTGTGGGACATGGTCGTTTCTCTGGAACTACTGTGACTGAGGCACTTGAAAGAAACGATATCTTGTCAACGTACCGGAATGTCCATGGTGAACCTTCCATTCATCCTCAAGAATCCTCCAAGAGGTTGACAATCTCTTGCACTGCAATGGAAATTGCTGACGCCTATACCCTCTTAATCAAGCGCCCTTTGCGAGAGTGCACGCTCCTCAAATCACACATAAAGATGAAAGTTCAAAACGTGATGTCAGCTTGGCGCAGCTCTGACCTACGCATCCTTTCGAGTGACTGGGTTCAGACCTTCTCTCGTACTTTCAACCTAAGAGACCAAGCACCAGGAAACAAACGAGAGGCGCGATGATAACGACTATGGAGGATGGGAACTGACAAGAGGGTGGCGAAATCAGGCACCAAGGGCAGACAAAGACCTCTGTCGATAACAATGGCTTCACGAACACCATGGGCAAGAAAGGTACTGCGGCCAATGCTGTGTATGGAGGCAGAGCATGTACATTGGGCTTCGTACCTTCAAGAAAAGTAGACGATAGATCAGCAATCTCTGATAAGGAAAGCATTGCCTCGAATATGCGGATTCAATATTTCCGATACATACTTCGATGCCATGGTGTCCACGGACGCTTCCTCTATGCATGAAGATCCACCCCTACCAACCTCAACGCCGTCACCGCCCACATCGGCGCCCTTTTCACATCTCCGTCATACATATTCGCAAAATACTCACGTAGGAAAGTTGGATATCGGTCTTCGATGATCGCCGCTCGCACTCTACCCATCAGGGAGAGCTGGTAGTGTACGTTATGCATGGTCAGCCTGTATGACAAAATCTGGATCAGGCTTTTCGTCTCATATTATCGAGGGAGTTAGAGCACCTACAGATGGGCGCCAGCGGTTTCCTTGGATGCTACATGATAGATGTATGCTCGGGTAATCCCAAGACCTCCCTGATCCTCTGGCTTGCAGCAGATACAGTCACAGTCCGCATCTATGGTGTCGAAGTCGTTGGCGAAAGAGGCATGACGGAGGTTTAGGGTGCCGGTTGAGGTTATTGCATTGCCAAAGCGCTGATTGCAGTCTATCAGCTCGCAAAGCCACTGCAGAGGTGCATAGAACCTACGGCCGTCCTTGTGGGCCATACGCAATCAAACATGTCGGCGCCCAGTGCCACGGAGACGACTAGGTCTTCAGGATACCCTACGCCCATCACATAGCGTGGTTTGTTCTGCGGCAGCCGGTCCGTGCAAGTACTGACACTGAACTACTACGTCAACACTGCAAAAGCTCCACGCGAGGTAATTTTCGCACTTACACTACACAATACGAGATCTTATCCTCACCTCCTGACAAGCCGCCAATAGCTACACCAGGCGTGTTCCTTGCGGCCATCTCATCACAGCACACCCTTCTCAATGCCAGATCCAGTCCTCCTTGGATGATGCAGAACAAACTCTGGCTCTCAGGCTTCTTGTGAGCAGCAATGCAACGGTCTAACCATCTGATGGACCTCTCCATTGCTTCTTTCATTCGAGCAGTATCTGGAGATGTGGTGGCGATCACATCGTCAAGTTGCATTATTATATCGGAACCGATGGTATTTTGGAGGGATATTGAATGTTCTGGCGTCAGGAGCCTTGCTTTCCTCAGCCTTCAAGACCGGAGGAAAAACTCTCACAGCAAGTGACTTACATTGGCGTTCCGTCATGTGGACTCAAGAAACGTACACCCTCTTCTGTAACTTTGGCCAATTTGAGTAGACTCACCATTTGGAATCTGGAAAGTGTTCAATGACTTTTAGCAATTTACTCCTACCGTCCGTGCACCTAGGAAACGAAAAGCAACACCCACCAGCGGACTCACCCACCACTATCCGTTAGTATGTTACCGTTCCACCCTTGTAATACATGTGCTCCGCCGATCTTTTCCAACGTCTCTTGACCTGGTTTCAGGCCCAGATGATACGTGTTGTTCAAGCATAGCGTGCAACCTGTCTGGGCCAGCTGCTGAGGCGTGAGTCCTTTGAGCGAGGCTTGCGTTGCGACGGGCATGAACATGGGTAATGACACCGGTCCATGTGGTAGAATCAGATTCGATGCGCGAGCTTTGGTGGTCTTTGAAGTTACAAAGAGTGCGTTAGTGTGTTCGGCAATAAGCATAGAGATGCGAGATGTTTTTCTAAAGACGAAAGGTTTACTGACAGAGCATTTCGCTATGATCTCGAATTTGAGAGCTGCTGATTGTGCAGATGTTGACATCGCTGCAGTGAAAGACAGATAACGAGATATCATCTACGGCGGATACACTACATACTTGATAGCGACTCTGGCTTTGGTACTAATGGTGTTTATTGAATATCGATCAGTTAGAGGTGTTCAGAGTATTTGATTTGGGTTGGTGAGAGTCATGATGATACCGGATCGCTACTCAAAAAATACTTTACCTGGTGGTAGAAGGAACGTTCATCCTGGCAAGCGCCAAGACTCAGGGCTAGGGTTATAGGTAGGTATAGGGGTCGGCCCTCCATTACGCCTCCATTAGATGCTCGAGATCCGTGATATCAGCACCCTTTAGTCTGACTGCGCTTTGTTACTGTAGACGGCGTTTCCTTTAATAGAGCTACCATCTAGAGGCCATCATCCCAAATGCACCCTCTGAGGTGTATCAGTAGAAATTATTCGACCACAAGAACACCTGGCGAGTATTGCCGCGCTGGAAACTGGACGTTAACAACACACAGCACTTCAAAGTCAAGTATCTGATGGTATGTTGATGTCGAACTAATCACGCTCTTGAGGCGGCCGCTGATGCTCTCGACGAAGGCGGACATTGTAATGAGAGCTTTAACAACACGTTAATTGGGATAGAAGCTTATGTACTGTTTGCTACCCTAGTACTGGTGATACTGAGATCCGCGGTCCCCAATCCCATTGAACTCGACATCTTTTCAATCTATAACCCTATCTTTTGCCCGCCGGAAAGAATCTTTTTGCATTCGTTAGTATCACTTTGCGTGCGTCTCGTTCAAGGCTCGCCTCAGCTGCTGGCAATGATAATACCGTTCGAGCATTATATCCCGAGAGCGAGACTGAGAAGATCATACTGGCCACCCTGATCGCAGACGAAGGAGAAATTTGCGGCGAGGCCTGGGGAGCAGCTGACCGTCAGATTGGCGGTTGCTGGTATCATAAGTGCGAATTCCGTGAAGGGTCACGTTGCAGTATGTGCCAGCGGCGATGTGACCGAAGAAAGCCTCTCACGTGCTGTTGATCCTGCCGGGTGCGCAAGAGGGAAAAGGTGTGCGGCGGGTGGTTTCAGAGGATGGCGTTTGATATGCAGCTTTGCCCGACCTGGGGGATCGGTGAGAGACTTGCTCGACCGAGGAAATTGTAACGGAGGAAAAGGCTAGGATGACGAGGGTTGGGAAGAGCAGACTGCGTTCGTAGACGGTGTGGAGGATTTAAGGAGGGTGGTCAAAAGAGGAGTGCATGCATGAGGAGGTGACACAAATATAAGACATAGTTTGAACCAGAGGCAAGAGATGATGCGATTTGAACAAAAGAACGCCAGACGAGGCCTTTTACTGTCCCGGCAGACTCACTATCCTTGCCATCCAAGATTCGGTTATTACACAACGAAAAGCGTACGACGTAGTTGCTAAGCTACACGTAGCAACAACTTGCGTACACTCTTCGAAGATGACGGCAACAAGCTTTGAAAACGGCTGGCGAAGCTCATAAGTGGTTGACTACCCAGAATCAGCCTCTCAAATTACCGGGCTTCAGCAGGAGTCTACCTCGAGACCTCCGACAGGAAAGCAGCCATGTAACAACCGGCCTGACTTTAACAATTTGTGTGACCACGTAAAAGTATTAGAGCCTCGCCCGGTCCGGTGAGGCATTAAGCTGTGGACCTGGCACAGCGAACATATGACCATTATAGGCAGACATGTAATATTCTAAGGACGCCATTTCCCCCTCGAGATGGGTCGTAGAAAGCACCGCCTTGGTCCCAGGCTCAACACCATTCGAGGGATCATCCCCTCTAAGGATCCGTTGCAGATATTCCATGTATTCGTAATGAGATCATGGCGCAGGAAGTCCAAGGGCAGCCATCAGCTACACATAGTCAAACTGGAAGAAACTCTCAAGTATAGCTAGACAAGCCATGCATGCGAGAACGTCTGTTGGTGTAAAGAGTGATCGATATTGCTAGAGAAGGTACATATGTATCAGAAGGGTTACGATAGCAAGGGTATGTGTCAGGCCAAGTTTCCTGCATTGCCGTGTAATGAAGATAGTGTAAAGTACAGTGGCTTTTGGGCTCAGAGTACAGGGTAATTGTTATTGATGTTACTTGGAAGAGAACGGATCAGAGTTCGCTTTGGTGGAAGGAAGGGCGCCATTGATTAATCTATTCTTAGGATGCTTGATACAGTAGTTAAAGAACCAATTTATTTGGAGATTCAACAGTGCAAAGGGTAGGCTGGACGTTTCGGCAGGGGAGAATGAGAGTCCGCGATCCCTCGTGAAGGAGTTGTTGACTGGAGCGCGTTTGCGAGTCAAACGCGAACTCAAATTTCGTGTCTCGTTTGGGGTGGAATCATACTCTTTTGATGGCGAAGTTCTCACTCAGTGCAGCTGCTGTCAGCAGCTGCTGCCAGGCGATTTGAAGAGTATAATATAGAAGATATGCAGGCCACTGTGTCTTAAAGCACAGCATTCTAGCGACAGAGCCATGTCTCAATCAACAATCAACGACGTAGGTGTGCCCGCTGGTAACGTGAAACGACATCCACTGCCTGCAGCGGCTGCACCAGCCCTTCCAGCTTCTTCGCCAGTCACCCAAAATATGGCAACTCCAAATGGCCATGGGACATCTTCTCCTCTTCGCTCAAACCGTTCTACAAAAACACCTCTTCGGAGAGCCCCTAGCTCTAGCTCCATCGGAAGCAATGAGCGCTCTACAACACCAACATTGCACAAACGTACATCATTGAGTTCTCTACAAGGTGTTGGTGCCGTGACACCAACACGATCTCCCGCACTTCGCCGTACCTCCTCGCATGTCGCATCCTCACCCAGCACAAGCATGGGCGCTAGATCACCTCTTCCGCCTCCCACAGAAGAACCATCTCGGCCTCCTCCAACATCTGCTTCTGTTGCGCGTGAATTCTTTGCGAAAGAGCTTGAATCACATGATGCTGGGGGTAACGCTGCCCAGGAACCCCAGGCGGTGGCAATACTCCAGGACGACTGTTATGGTCATCGCTTCTCAAGACCAAGAACTTCAAGGGCCAATCTCAGTACTATTGTGGAGCGTCCCGAACGTATTCATGCCTCTGTACTTGGTCTAGCGACGGCGTATGTTCGGCTTGGAGGACGACACGCGGAGGGTCACGCTGCTCATCATCCCAGCAAACTTCCCTCCAATTTTTCACCACCGCCGTTCAGGATACAGAAGACCGCGCGAAGATTACCTCTGAGATCGCTCGCTGTTACTGCCATACATGGTGCTCAGTGGATGAGTGAGCTTGGTCAGATGTGTGATGCAGCAGAATCGAAGCTTGCACTCAGTGGAAAAGAGCTCTCGAGGCCAAGCGCAACAGGGCAACATAATGGCAGCACCCACACAGAACAGCCAAAATTACATGAAGGAGACCTCTACCTCTGCTCAGAATCGCTGCATGCCCTTGAAGGTGCATTAGGCGGTGTTTGTGAAGGTATTGACTCTGTGTTCAGAGAGCAAGGACCGAAGCGGGCTTTTGTATGCATTCGGCCTCCGGGGCACCACTGCTCTGCAGACATGCCGTCTGGTTTCTGTTGGCTTAACAACGTTCATGTCGGTATAGGCCATGCGGTACTGACTCATGGGCTGACCCACGCGGCTATCATCGATTTTGACCTACATCATGGTGATGGGTCGCAATCTATCGCGTGGGCACATAATTCAAGAGTGGCATCAATGCCAAAGAATGTGCCCGTATCAAAGAAGACCGCCATTGGATACTTCAGCCTGCATGATATCAATTCATACCCTTGCGAAATGGGCGACGATGACAAGGTACGAAACGCAAGTTTATGCATTGAGAACGCGCATGGACAGAATATTTGGAACGTTCATTTGCAATCATGGAAGACCGAGGCCGAGTTTTGGCAATTATATGAAGATAAATACTCGGTGATACTAACAAAGGCGAGGGACTTCCTTAGAATTCACGCCGAAAAGCTTCGTCAAGCACCGACCCATCCTGAACCCAAGGCTGCTATTTTTCTATCTGCAGGTTTTGATGCAAGTGAATGGGAGAGTCCCGGTATGCAACGACACCAAGTAAATGTCCCTACGAGTTTCTATGCCCGCTTTACACGCGACGTCATTGCATTGGCCGAGGAGGAAGGTCTTGGAGTAGGTGGACGGATTATCAGCGTTTTGGAAGGCGGTTATAGTGATAGAGCGCTTATGAGCGGTGTACTAAGCCACATCAGTGGTTTGGCGGTCTCTACGGGCTCTCCTAGGCAGCCCGTGGTGGGTAACCGGCTAAGCCAGGAAATGAGCCGGAGGCTCGGAAGGCTGGACATCAACGGTGATTCATTGCATGGATTGGCCAATGGTACGACAAAGGGCGGAATCGAGCCGTTCGATTCGGACTGGTGGTCTCTTTCTCAATTGGAAGAAATAGAGGCTTTGGTCAATCCTCCGGCTCCTGTCGCGGCACCAAAGAAGCAGAGAACCGAAGTGAAAACGACATACACATCAGCAACTCAATCATACTCAGCAAAGATCGTTTCGCCACCTCAAGGCCGCAGGTCATTCCCAGGAGCAAGTCTACACCAGGTGCCCAATTCCAGGCCACCAAGTCCTCCACCGCCAGTTGTAAATTGGGCGACGGCTGCACATGAGCTGAGTAAATTGCTGGTGCCTTCAGATCGCGAGACCAGGAGCTGCAAGCCTGAAGATCTGAATGCTGAGGCTAGTCGAGCGCGGCGCGATCGATATTCGACGATTGGATTGCCTACGAGCATTCAAGCTCCTGTTGTTGACGCCAAGCGGATGCAGCTGCGCGACAGAAAGGGCAAGACAGCACATCACGGGTCAGATGAAGAAGAAGAAAAGCTGTTGTCAAGGGCAAATCGACGAAAGACCATCGCTGATGTTTCATTGCTGGCCAGTGACATGGAGCCAGAGTCTTCTCTGCCAAACCACCATGCACAGCCCGCGAGACATACAAGGCGACGTTCAAGCATATCGTCGAACGCTAGCTCTATGACGGCTGAGAAAAGTTCGGACTTCAGTCGAAGTTCTACGATAGATAAGCCTGAACCCTTTGTGGTTAAAAGATCACGGGCTCCTGCGCCTCGTCCAGAAGGCGCCAAGCCGAAGCCTGTCAAAAAACAACCTCCAGTTCCTCGTTTCCCTTCGACATCTTCCACGACAACAATTCTCGAGGACGATTCCGCCCCAACGCTGTCCACTCAAGAGAATACGATGGCCGGCCTGGCCATGAATGAAGAGCTTCAAAGCAAGGATGTAAACCAACTAGTGTCTTCGATGCGAACGATGAGCATCAAGTTGCATGTCCCACCCAGACAAGAGTATGAAGCCAGAGAAAGTAAACCGAAGGTTGCGCCAAGAGGGAGGCCGACCAAGTCTGCGGCGCCCAAAAAGGCTCCAAAGCCAAGCTCGCCCACCAAAGCAAAAGACAAAGCTGTTAAAGATAATCCACCTAGAGATTTGCCTACCGAACGCTTGATAGTCCAGCAGCTTCCCCACCCTGCAATTGATTCCGGCTTTCTCCAAGATGCGACTGCGATAGCACCACCACCAGGGTCAGCACATTCTTTACAGTCAGCAGCATCGGCAATGTCAGCCGATGTACCCTCCTCGCTCGCACCTGCATTCGATCGCCCACCTATACCTGCGTCTGAGAACGCAGTCGAGGTTCCCGCACCGTCTTTGCCCGATGTCAATAACCAGGAAGGAGTTAGGATGGAGACACCAAGGCGGGTTCCTCAGTCTGCTGTAGTAGCCCAAATGCAGTCGCCCGAAGTCACAAATCCAGACACGCCGATTACTGTGAAACGGACAAGGCAGGAGCTTCCTGTTTTCACTGCAACTTCCCCAATCTCCTTCGCAACACCTAATGCTCTCCCTTCTAGCATCGATCAGGCTATACCGCAGGCTAGCCCCTCAGCGTCTGGTCCGAACCAAGATGCTCTACCGCCTTCCCCAGAAGTACCAGATCTCACCCCGCCAGCTCATCCGCAAAGGTGCATGCCTCGCGAGGAACAGGTCGTTGAACAACATTCTCTCAAAACGACCGTGAAGATCGAGGAGGAACGACAGCCCTCTGGTTCGATCTGGGATGTTCCAGATACTCCACAACCTCAAAGGCCTTGAAGAACGGGTCTCCCTTGATCTTCGAGACTTTGCATTCCTGAAGTTCACCCATTCGAGAGATATTTTCTTTTGATTACATGTGGACGTCATTTGGTCAGCGATTAGATACCGAGATACCCCATGCAGATACCCAATACAGCTTCAATTCCACGTAGCCAACTTGAGCCAGATCTTCGACCTCAAATAACGCTAATTTGATACTCATATAACATTGAGGCATGCTCCTCTTATTTGAAGATCTTTCGTAACCCCGGTATTAACAAGAAAAAGAACACTTCATATTGATTGATTTGGAAGGACATTTCCGCTAGAGTTCGTCGTGGCATGCGCCGTCGTACAGCAGGACATAAAACACCTGAGCTATGTCATCAGAACAAAAACATTGTTACCAAGCCCTTTTCACCACATCACGACTATCTATACATTAACTCCTCGACGACTTTCCCATGCTGCTCCTAGTGCCCCAACTACTCGCCTTTCCCCAGCTGCTTCTCCCAAAGAAGCTGAATTTACTGCTGACTCTGCTTCCTATATCAGACATGGCATCCGGCACCTTCACGCCCTTCCAGGACATCTTCATTCTTCCTTCAGCAATCGAATGGATGATGTTGATGACTCCAAAGGCGCTACTTCCAATCGCTCTGAAGATCGCTACTGCAGCCACAGACCACAGGATGAACTTGAGATAGAAGTTGTTGGTGATATGTGTACTGTTGTAAGCTTCGCTCACAGCCATGGCGAGTATGGCATTCGAGACTAGCCAGACAATGACCATATAGGTACGTACGGCGCGGTAGTAGTCTTCTTGCTGCTGGGATTCGCTGACGCCAGGCTTTTCTACTTCGAGTCTGTCGCGTAAATTGCGTAGAGCCTCGTCATAGCCGGAATCAATATCAAGTTGCTCGCTGGGCATTTCCAATTCCACTGTGTTGCCTTTCCCACTCACTGCGGCACCGAGATCGATGTTGATGACATTGTCGCCTTTAGTACCCCAAGTCACGTCGTGGGTATTGCAGAAGGCATACACCTGCAAAGTACAAATATAGGAAGGTAAAAGAGCAAAGTACTGCGCGCTACTGGTGAACATGTGCCAAGGATCAAGATAGAGGAAGGACATGAGGAAGTAGATACCAACTGTGGAGCCGGTAGAGACGATGAGATTGGTGAATATGTTGTTGCCGAGATGGAACGACGTCGTCGGGCTCTTCAGCTGTATCACCACGATGTAGATGGATGCGAAGACTGTGTATGCCATGATGATGGAGTAGGAAATCAGGCTGCTCATGAACATCTTCTTCGCTCTAGACGACAGTCAGTCTCATTACCCATGGGAGGATGAGAATGGGCCTTACCCTTGAGGCCGGTTTCCCATGGAGAGAATAAATTGGCAACAGATAAGTAGTACACAGGCAAAGCGGAGAATGACGAAAATGTACAATCCAATGTTGTGTCCAAAGGGGTCGAGCTTCGGGTCTGACAAGGAGCCGGCGATGAAATAGAAAGTGAGGTAGAAGTTGGCCTATAAATGTAAGCACTCGACCAACTGTTAGTGCTAATCTAGGGATTTACCAAAGAAAAATAGGTAAAAGCCAAGCTAACGAACTGGTAGACGAATTCTATATGTAGAAGGATTTTCCGCGCAATAGTGTGGTCTGTGTGCCAAATTTGTTTGAAGTGGACGAGGGAATACACGGCAGCGAAGAAAGCACCATTGAGCCACCTTCTCCGTTGGGATATAAATTCGGGTACAGCATCTGCAAAGCATTAGAAGTACATCTACCTACCAAGGTCAGGATTTCTTACCAGGCACATCAGTCTCTCCAGTCGCACTCTTCACATACTTCAACACCCACCGCTCATCTCTCTTCGCTACCAATTCCCAGCAGAGGATACGATCCTCGGCAAGATACATGTTCGCAGTGAAGACATCGGCATTCTGACCATGCAGCCTTTCACCCTTGAAATACTGACTCAAGGGACCATGGCCTGTGGCGTCATTCTGAAGAGCGTAATATCGATAGGCACTCAGTGCTCCGGGCAATACGGTGATGTAGCCAAAAACCGACTCCAATGGCTTGTCCAAAATGTTCGACATTTTGTACTCAAAATTCTGCGACGCTACCAACGGATTCAACAAGCCCAACCAGCCCTTGCCCTTCCCGGCTTTGATTTCTCCGCAGGCACCAGCAACATTGGAATCGGTGTCAAAAGCTTTCCAAAGATGATACAGAGAATTGGGTCCGGGCTTCGTCCCAACGTCCAATAGAATGCAGACATTTGGGCTCAGAGCCTTCCCAAAAGCATTGAAGAACCACCGATGTGAGTTCAGCTTCTTCTGGTTCTTTTCCTTTAAGCAAAATATCATCTGGCATGGTACGATACCCTTTTCTGCACCCTTGAATTTCAGATCCGCATCCAGGGAAACCTGCGTTGTGTACTCGTACACGTGCGCCGTGACTTCCTTTTGGTTGACCAGATTTTTCGCGATACCATCCTGATAAATTCCCATTGCAGCAAGAGCGTCCAGCGTCCGTGGATGTACTTTTCTACGTCCGTCAGATACTATACAAACAACGATCTTTTGCCACCCATCTTTTCCCCATGTTCTCGACTTGGATCGAGAGCAAAAGTGAGATATATTTCTCATAACACCGTGCATCGTTCGGGTAAAGTCAATTTCGTCCTCGTTGTACATGGTGACGCAGATGAATAGTTCAGTATCTCTCATTGTACTGCCGATATTCTGTCTCAACTTGTATCCCTTTAAAGTAAAGTCGTCAGGATCACAGGTTACGGCAGTGTACCGCATATGAGTAAACTCGATCTCGTCTCTCCTGGGAAGAAAGCTATAAAGTATGGTGGGGATTTTGCATTCAAGGATGAGCTCTCCGTTGATCAGCCGAACTTCTTTCTTCGCCATCTGTGCCTGTCTGGCACCGCGTCTTCGTTCTTGTCTCCCCGTCGGCGCAGGCCCGTAATGGTCCTCATCTTCTTCCTTGGAGTAAAGGTCTTCTGTGGAGGTTGATTGGGACTGAAAGGACTCATGGGACTTGAGGCTTGGTCTGTGGTCTCTACTTTGTGGGCCAAAAACGTCGTCTTCATCGCCTCCTTCCTGAATCGGAATCGCTGTAGCTTCCGCCAAATTACCAGAAGAGTGACTGGCTGCTTGTGGTCCCGAAAACAGGGGAGCGGGAGGTAAAGGCCGCTTTGGACTGCTACTGTATCTTGACGACGGCGTCCCCGGACGCGGGCTCCCGTTGATATCGGCTGGCTCATAAGGGATGTCTGATGGTGGGGGTCGAGAGGATTCAGATGAATGGCGCGATAAAAGTGAGCGAGTTGGTGAGCCTCGTGCAGGGATATATGGAAGGTATGTGGGAGCATCTGTTGTCGTTGGAAGTAATCTTGGAGCGGTATCCAGTATCGATGGAGACTGCGCCCGAGGTAAGGAGGAAGTGGATGAGGAGGGACGGTACGAAAGGTACGTTCGTCGGGAGGAGGAAGGCCTGGGATTCCCTGGGGGTGAGCCTTGCTTCTTGAAATGCACACGAGCAGTAACGCGACGCTTGGGGTATTCCATTTTCTTGCCAACCTGGGCAGAGGAAGACCATTGGGAGGACATTGCATTGGCTTCGTCCTGATCCAATTGGCCTGTGCCATTGGAATCAAAGGAGTCATTTGCCCATTTTGGTTTGAAGACCGGCTTACGCCTCGGCGTTATGTGTGCTTGAGGGGGTTTAGTTGGAGACACGTACGACTGTTGCTCTGTGTCCTCCTGGGGATTCAGCAGACGCATGGAAGAGCCATTATTTGGCATATTCGTAGGGGTGTCCTCATTGGGGGTTGTTGCGTAGGATGGAGGGGCTGGAGAGTATCCAGGAGGACCTCCCAGCGGGGTGGAGGGGCGCTCCATCTCAGCTGTAGCTCCGTGGAATGTACCTAGAACTCAGACAAATGATAGAACTATGTCATAGTCATACGTTTTGTACTAAAAGAATGTAGCCGCGATTGTATTGCCAGAACGATAGTCTTCCAATCAGATATACCACAATACAGTGTACTGTAGACTCTGCGAAGATGTTGGTACTTTCAATGGCTCGATATCAAATAAGGCGTAGTATTTCCCCGAGCTGTCAGTCTATTTTTGTGATGATCTACTCACCAGGCAACGGACCCGATGCGGTAAGGTGCTTTTTGTAATCTTGGAGACTAGTGGTACACCGACGCTTTTGCCTTTCTCTGTGCATAGACATATCTCGGTGCTCGTCCTGATCTACTTTGTTATCCGCATATGATGTCCGTACGGAGACTGTCGCCCACAGCGAATCTTTTGAGGACGTCCAGACTTTTCTCCCTTCCACCGCCTCTTGCCCGCCCAGGGCCAGTCCTCTCTGCCATTTCGAATTTCGATTCTGATACAGCTACCACCCCATACCCTACATATGCTGCAATCGAAACCACACAATCATCCCTGGCTAGAGGTGATTGGGGCTTGAAGCGCGCACTACCCTTGAAATCGACTACCAAAACCTCTACCCCAGTGATACACATTGACAATATCGACTCTATTGACCACATAACGGATTTTGGTTCAGCCGCAGACCACGCTCTGAATGTTCGAAAATGGCAGGAATTAAATATGGCCCTATTGATTCAAGAGAAAAGAAAGACTGCTTCCAGAGATTTACCAACGCCACGAAGTGTGTTTGATTCTCGGTACGACAATACGTACATCAACGAGAATAAACCTTCGAGTGGTCTTGCTAAACAGCGCTGGAAATATAAGGGCCCATGGCTAGCTGGAAAGACAGATGGCGAGTTCAATGATTACGTGGAAAAGAAGGTGAAGAGGCGGAAATTAGACTTTCGACGATTTCTTGGTTATCATCTTGAGCAGACCAAGGCGGCCGCTCAGAGTCGCGAAGCTGCTGAGAAAGGCGAGGATCTGGAGACTTTGAGCTCGGGCGAGGTCGCTGTCTCCGAAGATGAGATTGAAGGATACATGCGGCATCTACGAGACAACAAAATGGATTTGCACACACTAGTCGAAGAATTTCTTGATCTTCCAAGAGCAGAGGGCCAATCGCTTGGGGGATCGTCATCCCATTACGACGAGAAGGGGCCGCCAACTACACATCCGTCGGCTGGTTTATCATACTTGCGCACCGATTCGCATATCTACAATCACCCTGAGTTGGGACCTCAGGAGAACAAGGCACCGATACAAGGCCGTGTCATTGTCCCTCAGAAGACTGGGGATAGAATGAACACTGAAGCCTTCATTGGAGTAGCCGGTGTGGTTGGCAAGGACATCCGGAAGACCTTCTTCAAGGAACCAGCTGATGAGGGCGGTGCCGGCGTCGGACGTTTCGATCCTGACATACCTGGTGGCGGAAAGCTCTGGACTCATCCACAGCGGGCAAGTATCGATTCGCATGGCAGGATTGATTTAGTACTCGATCGTGCCGAGAAAAATGCAATCCATGTTGCTCAGGGCGTACATTCAGACGGACCGAAGCTTCCCCAAGCTGCTGTTGCTGCGGCCCATGATCGGGAGGTTCCCGACTTGACGCAGACGCAGCGCAGGGCCTCAGGTACAAGTTCGGGCTATGGCCTGGAGGGCATGACTGGCGGCAATGGCAGTGCAAGGGCTACGCCATTCCTCGGACCAGACGATAAGATGCCAGATGAATCTCTCCAGCAGCTTCTGAAGACTGGTTCTATATTACCTCGAAAGTAATACAAGGAAGACATTGCCTTGGATATGAAGACGTACTATGAACTGCATATATTCTCCATTCAATACCCACAAGAGTCATTAGATGTTCAGCAATTTCACCTTTCCGTAGGTTGATAGTTCAGCGTATTCTCATCCGCTCTATTTCCTCGATAAAGTCTTGGCACCTCGTTAGCGCACACAAACTTCCCAGAGTAAAGTAAGCGGGGATCTTCAACATTCGTAGGCGCACCCCCAAAGTTCACATAATACCGCCATCATGGTATGTATAGCAACGATTCCATCGCTTCGTTACTTGCCCACTTTGACAACGCTCACGTTTGTAGGGACGTGTGAGGACAAAAACGGTCAAGAAGTCGGCCAAGGTCATAATTGAGCGGTACTATCCCAAGCTCACCCTCGACTTCGAGACCAACAAACGAATCTGCGACGAAATTGCCATAATTGCCTCGAAGCGTCTCAGGAACAAGGTCAGCCTCGCACCTCGACTTGGACGTGTTATACAGCGTAGACCGAAGTCCTCAATGCTAACTTAGCGGCCCTCTACAGATTGCCGGCTACACTACGCATCTTATGAAGCGAATCCAGCGAGGTCCAGTCCGCGGTATCTCGTTCAAACTACAAGAGGAGGAGCGTGAGCGGAAGGATCAATATGTGCCTGAGATATCGGCTTTGGACTTCACGCAGACATCGGAGACAGGACAGCTGGATGTAGATGGTGACACAAAGGATTTATTGAAGAGCTTAGGGGTACGTAATTTTTGTCTTCATTATCCATCAACATGAAGTTACTGACTAGGCTATTCAGTTCGATTCCATTCCCGTCAATGTTGTCGCTGTGACACAACAGCAAGTTGCCGAACGCCCCAGGAGGTTCGATGGTCCAAGACCTCCCAGAACTTGAAGAGTTCGCGTGAGGCTGGGTCACAATGGAAGCTTGCATAAGTTGAATGAGACCCTTGCAGAGTCTGTTCATTCTGTGGACAATCGGATAGCTTGAATGGAATACATTCTACAAACAAGGTGTCGCTAAGCTTTCTCACGAAGGCGAGGCTTGACTGCCAGTGCTATGCTAGCTATGTGAAGCGTGATATGCTCTCGACAGCCCTGTTTTAGGCGCGTCGTTACTCACCATAGTCATTCCAGTCATGGACTAGGGTTCTTAACATATCGAGATGGGGTGAATGGAGGACGTACTTCCATGCTGGGCTATGACAATGGTAAGCCACATCTTGAGGAAAATTGCTGTGTCCAAGACTGTTTGGTGGAATGAGTATAGTTTTGCTACAGTTTTGTCAGATTTTTCTTTACCTGGTGCATTTGACACGTAGTGGAGAGTCCGTGAAAGGGCTTGTACCAGGTCTTCGCACCGCCGCCAAAGGGTATCTATCATTGAAAAGCCGTAGAGCCTTAGAGAGGGAATACCGAGCGCTCGGCGGATCAAAATGGGGTAGTGAACCGCTCGTAAGAAATTTTGAACCACCATCTTCATGAGATGCTGTATAAATATTGAGCCAATCCTCGGCTCAGTATGTGCAGACACCTAATGAACCCTCAGATGGTGTGCAACAAGTCCTCTTCTTCCTCATCGTTTTCCTTTCCCTTCAGTGTCGTTCCCACAAACCTAGGTGTGTAGCCCTCAATAGAATCATGCGGGCTACCAGAGCCGCCTACCCAAGACTTTGGTGACAACACCTTGCTGTTTGCGCTGTTGTTCTCCCGAACGTTTAAGTCCCCAAGTCCCCTAGGCCTGCTAGGTGCCTCACCGTTACCTCTCTCAATTGCGAGAGCCTTCATTCTTTCGACGAATTGATCTTCTGCGAGGCCGACATTAAGTTTCTTCATTTCTTCAACCAGAGCCGTACCGCTGTCCAAAGAACTTTTATCTTCGAGCAGTTCTATGTCTCCGCTAGTGGAATTCGCTCTTGTCCAAGCGGGTTCTTCATTCAGCTGTACCTTGATAAACATCGCCCTCTTCCCACAGTCGTCTGAACACCACATCTCTAGACTCTGGGTCAGGACAAATTTCAGCGCATCTAAATCTTTGCCTTTGCCATGGAGTATCCTGTATTTCGCTTTCGTGTCTTGCTTTTTATTGTTTTGGGGACAGAGCACGTAACCACATTGTTCATTGATGTTTCGTTCTTCAATAAGAGCGTCATAATCTGAAGGCTGAAACGGCCTCAGTAGGTTCTTAACAAGGGTAGCGTCTGAAGGAGATGGATGAGCGGGGTCCGCATCTAGTGAAGATGGCACATCAAGAAGAGCTTCGGTTGAGGCAAGAACGAGCGCTTCCACATCTTTACGTTGCTGAAGGAGCTGTGCATGATATAGTGCGGTCTCCTGATTGCGATCTTCTCGGGATCGGGCTGCTGGAGGTACTGGCTTTGTGGCAGGGGGAAATTTGGACTTCTTGAGGATGGAGTGAGGCATGAAGTTAGTATGCAGAAGATAGCAGCAGCTGGGCAAGGGTTGATATCTGTTCCAGAAGCCCTGTAATCAACTAATAGTCTAGCAAATTACCATAGTGCTTAGAGATTAAAGCAAAGATATAGTGCTGTGAGGTTGGTTACCAAGTTACCCTGAGTCATTTGAGTAACGTCTCTGAGTCCTCCACGGTCCTCCGAGGGCCAAAGTAGGTGTCATACCCGTACCAATATCTAGCATCGCATGCCCCACCATAATTCTATGTATTCTAGCGGACTACCGTGATTGATGTTGCAGCTCTCATAACGGCCGCCAAGGCTCGACAGCAAGATCACCATGGCTGACGGCAGAGACACTGCCTGATCCCACTCCATCCCAACGACTCTTGCACAGTGCGAATACCTCGCTAATGTGCGAAATCCTGCCGCAGTCACTCCTTATAGTCATAGCTAGCGGGCTCTATGCGCGGGCCTTACTTTGATCTACGTCAAATACAACAAATTCGACCACAACAATCTGCTGGCACAAACGGATGGAGCGAGGAGCAGAGCGTCTCCAAACCGCAAACTTTATCTTTCGCCAGGAACGTGTGCTGAGTGGGACAATCTAAAGATATCGAATCTTAGTCCAAGGATCCCAATCTCCTGGCTCATTCCTAACCATGGGTACTCCTCCGTTCCGAGTCAAGGCTCTTTACGAGTACGCTTCGAAGGAAGAGGACGATCTGAGCTTTCCCAATGGACAGGTCATGACCGTGTCAGATGTGGAAGACGCTGATTGGTATTTTGGAGAGTATACCGATGCTGCTGGGAACAAGCAAGAGGGCTTGTTCCCAAAGAATTTTGTTGAGTTATTTGAGCCAGAGACTCCTCCGCGGCCTTCGAGAACCAGCAAATCAAAGAAAGAGCTGGGGCCTCTGGCACCTACAGATGAAGCAGAAAAGGGTCCCACCATCGAACAGAGTAGAGCCCCCTCGTCTTCAGCTGTTGGTGTACCTTCACAACCTGAACAGGTCAGACACCCTGAACAACCACTAGGTGAGCCACGGCAGCCACCTGTACGAAATTTCAAAACAGAACCTCCATCTGCCGCACCTCCAGAATCATCGCTGACAAAACCCCCTCCGCCTACAGTATCGAAGCCTGCCCCTCCGCCAACCGCAGAGAAACCAGTCTCTGGATCGTTTCGAGACCGCATCAATGCTTTTAACAAGTCTGCAGCGCCTCCTTTGGCTCCCATGAAGCCCAGCGGCTTGGGGTCGTCTAGCGCTTCTGGCTTTGTAAAGAAGCCTTTCGTGGCACCCCCACCGAGTAAGAACGCCTACGTTCCTCCACCTCGGGAACCACCACCGCAGAAAGTGTATAGGAGGGAAGAAGGTCCAGAATTTGAGGCTCAAGGGTCGAAGGGTGTAGAGAGCGAAGAACTGCCTAGTCAACCACAACTTGCTCCTTTGGTGATCGATGAAGAAGACCAACCAAAGCCAACAAGTTTGAAAGACAGAATTGCATTGTTGCAGAAACAGCAGATGGAACAAGCTGCTCGACACGCAGAAGGTGGACAAAAGAAAGAGAAGCCTAAGCGCCCTTCGAAAAAGCAAGTGGAAGCCGAGGAGCATCAAGCCGATCAAGAAGATGATCCTCAGAGCGAGCACCTGGAAAGAATGAATAGTGGCGAGACTACTCGGAAACGATCTATGGACTTATCTCGAGCCCCTCCTCCACCCCTTCCGCGCCCCAACACTAGGCCTCGGAAGTCTCGAGAAGCTACGCCTTTGGGAAGTCCGGTTGAGGCTCTGCTGCGAGATCCTCTTAGCGATCCAAACGACGCCGATCAATCTGCAGTAGGTGACACAGAGGAGGGCGAAGAGCTTTCTACGGGCAGGGACGATAGCGACGAGAAGCCACGACACCAGGCGACACTCCCATTACCAAAGCCTCCACAAGCTCCTGTCCATGAAGCCGATATTGGCGACGAAGAAGACAATGCAGAAGAAGATGAGGTTGGCGCAGAGGAGGACGAAATAGACCCAGAAGTGAAGAGAAGAATGGAGATTCGCGAGCGTATGGCCAAGATGAGTGGTGGTATGGGAATGGCAGGCATGTTTGGCCCTCCGGGAGGCCTGCCTTCTAGGTCCTCCGCGAGACAGCCTTCAGCATCGAGTGAGAGAAAGGCTTCTGGCAATTCTACCTCAGAGCTAGCCGACAGCCCGGCAAACCGCGCACCTCCTGTCCCAATCATGCCTATGCCTAGACTTCAAAGGGTTCAAAGCCCTGAGCAGAGCGAGCCCCTGCCAGAAGTGACCAAGGAAGAAGGAGACGTACCACTGTCCGTTGTTCAAGGACGAGATCCTGAAGAGATGCCCGATGTCGAGGACATGCAAGAGGAGCCAGTACCACCACCACTTAGGAGCTCGACGGAACGCTCTGAACCTCCGCCAGTACCTCAAGGTAAGTCGATTACTGTTTTGATCGGCCGTTAGGTGCTCTGTTAATGCCTACAGATCGCTTTGTTTCTGCTCTTTCCGGCCAAGGTAGAGCTCCTCCTCCTCCGTTGCCTGCTGAGCGGCTAGTAGCGCCCCCACATAGTGAATGTAAGTTCTAAATACGACAGTACCAGGAAAGTAAGATCACTCATGTTTCTATCAGCACGACCCGTCCAACCCCCCCATCTCAGCCAGCCGATGTCGCCAAGTGAAGGTTCAGAGTCCGATGACGAGATGTCTTTACACACGAGAAGCTCGTTGAGATTACCTCCTGCACCTGACTCTCGACCCAACAGCCGTGGAGGTCCGCCTCCAGTACCTTTGGCAGGTCCACCGCCATCTCTTCCGAGTAGACCTGCGGCTCCTCCTTCACGACCCTCGGATTTTACGAGTCGAAGTCCAGAGACGCCGTCAACAGAGATGTCTCCCACATCGCCAACCGTCTCTTCGGCTGCTGGTAACAGGAATAGCCGAGTTCCACCAATCCCTGGAGCGAGTCCTGCATTGCCCTCGGCATCTCAGAACAGAGCGCCTCCGCCACCGCCTCCTTCCAATGCTCGTCGACCAAGAGTGCCAAATGGAGACGGTAGATCACCGCCAATATCAACTCCAGACCCAAGGTCTCATGGCCTAGAAGAGAGCGAAGAAGAAGTGACCGAGTACGAGGGTGACTATGACACTGATATAGCTTCAAGTGCAACTCATAAAGATGCCCTCAAATCTCATGCGAGAGGGGCTAGCCTTGAAGATGACTTCATGGTGGAAGATGCATCTTTACACCATTCAGGCCTCCCATCTCTCGGTCCAGTCCCTATTAGCGCCCCTCGTGCGGTTCCGCCGCCACCGCCTTCATTGCCTCGCCCAAGAACCAGTCGTCAATCTTCCGATATGCCGAGAGGTGCTCCACCGCCTCCGCCGCCCCCGAAAGAGCACGACTATGAAAAGGGGAACGAGGATGAGGATTACGATCCTTATAAGTATGCCAAGTCTGACCAAAGTCAGCCCTCGGGAAGCCGTTATGCCACGGAAAGTCCCATAACGCCGAGGATAGAGGACCATGATCCGATGCTGTCGGCGTCTCCACCTCAGCGCTCCGTTCCTCCACTAACTGTCCAAGGTCAATCCCAGTACGCTCCGTCGCCCAATATGTCATTACCATCAAGGTCTGGCACTGGTACTAGGCAGTCAATGGATGTTCAACGCAGTAGTACTACGATTCGAAGATCAACGGATGGGTCTCGTCCCTCTGGCGAGCAGGGTTTCATAGCTAGTAACGTTGATCTGGGACAGGGTAGCCAGTGGTGGGCTCGGCCTGATGCTCCTCCGCCAGTCTTCCAGAACCGTTGGGATCTCATGTTTGAGACGGAGGAAACCAGTACCACAAGGCGGGGCGGTAAACAAGCCATCACCAAAGTGGTATACGTGTTGTTCATGGACTATTCGCAGACTGTGATCACAGTACATTTCGAAACCAAGGATCCTGCAAATGCTAGCCTGGAACAACGCCACGAGCCTCCGCCCCAAAACCTGCGTCAGGATCAGCTCGAGAACGCTCACGCTAGATTTGGCTCACGTATTGCGGAAGCCGCAGCGACAAAGGAGGGTTTCGTGGTTGGCGATGGCTCCCCAAGCGCTCTAGTATTGGACCTGCTCTCCGCCCTTCCAGAAGCGTTGCTGCCCGTGGGCGTGCGTGCCTTTGGTGCCCTGGTGTATGCCAACCTGGCAAATGCCTCCGTGCGGCAATTTGACGAGATTCGACCCGGCGATATTGTCACGTTCCGCAACGCCAAGTTTCAAGGCCATCGAGGGGCTATGCACTCGAAGTACAGCAACGAGGTAGGCAAGCCAGACCACGTCGGTGTGGTAATTGATTGGGATGGTACGAAAAAGAAAGTAAGAGCTTGGGAACAGGGCAGGGAGAGCAAGAAGGTCAAGGCGGAGAGTTTCAAGTTGGGTGATATGCGAAGTGGTGAAGTGAAGGTTTGGCGAGTCATGGCGAGGAGTTGGGTAGGATGGGATGGTCAGAATTGAGTGCTTTTCCCCTGACATCACAAACTCATCTGTGCATTCAGCAAGTCAAACGGCCCTACTCATGTGCATAGCGCGATTTACAATCGTATCAAATATACTCAATACAACTTTGGAGCTTTGTCGCCCAATCCTCCGTGCACTTTCTGGCCCTACTTCCTCACCGCCAGCACTACTCTTTTACAGGCCAATTGCCAGTCCTGATATATTAGACGCGTTAGCCTTCAATCTAGTCCATTCCTAGGGTGTATCCCTGTGCTCATTGACTGATTGCTCGCCCCTATCTGTTTCTATTCCCACCAGGACCTCCAAATGACTACAGTCTTTTACGCCGTTATCACAAAACAAAATCCCACGGCACGTTAAAAAATAACGCCATAGCTATGCGTCTAGGTGGTCCTATCAACTCTGTTCCGTTACTCCTAGCTAGTCCATGACTCCATTTTTAGCCTCTCTTTCGTCCCTCTGCCTCATGACCCTTACCCTCCGCTCCTCCCTCCACTTAGGGCCCCACTTCAGCTCCGCCCACAGCAACGGACTCGTGAAGAAGATGACCGCCGCGATGAATGTGAAACACCATCCCCTCCCCATCTTATCAATCATCTGAATGATGACTGCAGTTCCCGCCGCACCGATCCAACATCTCACAAGGTTATTCGCCGCTGTAGCCGTGGCTGGGCTCAGAGGGTACAGATCAACAAGCATGGTGCTCATGGCGTTGAACGAGCCAGTCAAACAAAACCCAATGATGAAAGAAAGCACCAACGGTGCGGCAAGCGGCACATTCCGTTCGAGCACCCAACCCCAACACAGAACAGCTGCTATGCCGAAATAAAGCGGTATGATGAAGACCTGGATACGAGCTTTCTCGAGAGGGAAGTTCCGCATGTCATCTCCGCGCTTGAGGTCGATCCGGAAGGCTGCTTGTTTGGCAACACGCTTGTAATTTACATCCATGAGGCGACCGAAAACGATAGATGCTATGGAGGTCCCTACGCCGAAGGGAATAAAACTCAAGCTGGACAGGTCTTAGTATTTAGCGCCAAGGAGAGGAAAGAGGAGCGATACCCAATCTGCAGTTCATTGAAACCATAAATTTCAGCAAACAGACTTGGCAAACTAGCTGTAACGTCATAAAATGCTGTATAGACCAATGCGTTGTATAGCAATAGCATGCCGACATCTTTTTCCAAAATGATGTGCACAGTCTTCATCGGGTTTGGCCATCTGAGCTTCCGCTTGCGCGCTAGCTCTGCCTGTGCAACTTTCTTTTCCTGGCGTGATTGTGTACGGTTCAGGACATCGCTGTGTTCTATCCTGCGGGTTTGCAAGTAATTCAGAAGAGACATATTCCAGCCTGGAGGTGGAATGGAGCCATTGCCAACAACGTTACGACCGGTTTCGGGGAAGGTTAGTGCCAGAGGAATTAGGAAAACAACGGCTAGGATGGTCAAGAACCAGAAGAGCCATCGCCAGCCTAGGAGATGGGTCAAGATACCGCCAACGACGGGTGCTATTGCTGGAGCGGCCATCGGTCCGAATTGAGCAATTCCTGCATTCAGTCAGTAATCTGATTTGTGGACGACCGAGCACACAATATACCCATGAACTTGCCCCTTTCGCCACTCGAAGCAATGTCTGCTACGACCCCACTGCCCAAAGCGACCGTCCCACTGCTACCCGTGCTCTGCAGGCATCGTAGCACAAGAAGCGCAGCATAATTATTCTGCAATGCCAAACCTACATTCGCACCGATATAGACGATGAATCCAATCAGGTAAGTAGGTCTTCGGCCTGTCATATCGGCCAAGTCGCCAAACACGGTCGGAGCAAGACCCTGAAAAATCATGTAAGTCGTCAAACTCAAGTTCATCATTCCATTCGAGACCTTCAGATCCCTAGCGAGGGAGTTCAAGGCAGGGAAGTAGATGTTGGCGGACAACGGGGAGAAGAAACCTGCGCAAGCAACCATGAAAACAA
>JAABUL010000230.1_pt1 | contig 118620 bp, 25 predicted proteins | sample 5559151 | NCBI WGS metagenome assembly JAABUL01 (sample SAMN10711876, study PRJNA513368) | rock metagenome | isolation source: Antarctica rocks | place: Antarctica: Victoria Land, Pudding Butte sud | reverse complement strand
AGGGGATTACTATTTGCCAAGCAACGCGTGTAAATTCCTATAGCGACCCTATTTAAAGCTGTTCAACTCCGCATCAACTCCGTTGCTTGATGCGCCTGAAACTCCGATGCCAGGTCCTCTTCTACAAACAGTATCGATAGTCTCTATATTTGGTGATGTCTTCGGCTTAGCAATTTGGAAATTCTCTCAGATATGTATAACAGAGCTCGAAGGATCAACGAGCTTCTCGAGGGTTTCAAAATGTTCAGGATGTGCTGCAAAGAGCCTTGTTACCGTTGGAGTGTTTATCAAGAGCGCACTCAAACCTCTGCTACCTCTGCTCTGAACGAGCGCTTCACTCACATATAGGGCTACCATGGGTTCAATTTCGATCTGTACCTGTAGGGCGTGCTCAGGAGTATGCATTAATTATCAGGTCAACCTACACTCCATGTTCCTCCTAGATTCTTCTCATCGCCGGCTTCGAAGATGGTCACATCGAAACCATGACCGACACAATGCGAAGCAGCGGATACTCCTGTCAGTTATGCCCCGATGATTGCAATCCGAGGCCTGCCAAGGCGAGCATGAGGCGGTGGAGGGGTTGGGGAGAGAAGCTTCTCAAGTAACCACTGGATCCAGGAATAGAACCAAAGAACGGGATGGAAGTCCATGATGCTTATTCTGGGTACATTGACTCCAGATTTGAGAAGGATGTTACCATGATTGAGATAGCCATCGATCCTTAGAATTTGTAGAGTCCACAGAAGATTGCACGACGATGACGGAATTTGCATGTGAAAAGGAAAGGAAGGCAACCCTACGCGAAGCGCGTTCCTGCAGGTTTCCCGCCTTGGCGCTTCTGCGCCTAGCTTAGGCGCAGATTCGGCCGCGGTTCTCCTTGTTCATTGCCTCAGTAGTCAGACCCTATAAGAAAGATTATGTTTGCACTCGTCGCTTCGCGATCCTAATCTTCGGTTAGAATTAATAAATTCTCAACTCTAAAACAAGTTCTAAAATCTTTTTTTAGAAGCAAATATTTAGTAAAATAGTTCAATACTAAATGCAAAGTTTTATTTAGTATTTGTCTACTAATTTTAATAGATAAAACGCATATTTAAATATAATCTTTCTATAGAATCTAAGAGCAAAATCTTATTTTTCTATTAAAATAAGAAAAATTTTAATATATTAAAAATTCAATAAAGACAAATTTTTACTATTAATATATAAAATTTAATTGCAGTTTTTAATATATTACTGTTAAATTGCTAGTAACGCAAGTATCTTACAAACAAAATAAAAAGATATTACAAAAATAAACAATTAATTGCAATTACAAACAAATATATAGATATAAGTTACTATTTGTTTATTAATTAACTGTAACAGAATAGAATCGAAATCAACTACATCGAAAGCATCTGCGAGATATTCGCGCGTTGCAAACACCCGCGAGGAGTAATATATATAGAGGTGGCAGACTACCGGGTTACAGTTATCTCTTTTTCTAGAAATCTCGTCCCGAAATTCAGGGTTATCCCCAGGGTTATTTCAGGGTTATTTCAGGGCTAATCTAGGGTCACTCCAGGGCTACCAAAAAATTCCTGCTGTGTTTCGCACTCAGAGGCCACTTTGAAGACATGGTGCTTGACACGTGCTCAGAGGTCGCCGCGACGACATGGCAATATAGACGCGTGTTATAGTGCCTCCACGGCAGTACACTCACGTCTATTCTGGCACATCTACGTGCGACGACGTGGCATGCGACACAGACTATCAGATCTCTTGCGCAAGGCATACGGTGTCAAACTTTGCGTTCACGATCGCTACTAAATGGGATCAGGAGAAATCGATCTTGAGATTCAGACGTGATGCGTTGCACCGGGCCGAAGCACGAGCGCGAACACTACTGTAACAGGATAGAATCGAAACCAACTGCGCCAAAAGCACCTGCGAGATGTTCGCGCGTTGCAAACACCCGCAAGGAGTAATATATATAGAGGTGGCAGACTACCGGGTTACATTAACTATCTTAAATTGTATTTCTGTTAAACAATTTATACAAAATTAATATCTTTAATATCGAAAATAGATTCTTGCAATACTTAAAGAATATTATATATTTTAATTAACTATTTTTGATAACAATATCTGTTCTTTAAAAATTTAGAAGATTTAGCTTTTTTTTTTTTTTTTTTTTTTTTTTTTTTTTTTTTTTTTTTTTTTATATTTTGAGCTTTTTTTAATTATTAAGTTTCGAAACAATTTTTTTTAATAATTGTTTTTTTCTTTAGTTTAGAATTTTTGTTTGTTAATATTATTTTTGTTATATTTTTATTTTGTTGTTTTGTGTTCTTAATAAACTTAATTTGTTATTTTGTATTTTTAATAAACTCGAATTTAATTGTTTTATAATTTTTTTTTTAGAGTATACAGATAAAGCAAAAATTTCTTAAGATTTATAATATTTATATTATAAGAAAACTTAGCAAAAAATTGCTTTAAAAAATAAATTTTATTAATACTAAATTTTAAATTATAATATAATAAATATACAAAAAAAGTATTTAAATTAAATTTTTCTATATTATAGAGTAAAAAGATATCTCGATATTAAAAATAGTAGTAATTCTATTGTTTAAACTTTAGAATACAATTGTTAATATTCTTAATATTAGTACTAAATTACTATTTAATTGTAGTCTTAAATAAAATGCAATAAAAGTACAGATTATCTTTTTTATTAAATTTAGCTAACTATTTTGTGCAATTATATTATAGTACAACTAAAATAAATTGCTAAATAGACTAATCTGTTTTTAAGATATACTTTGAACTCGAATATATTTTTTGTATTAAAAACAACTATAGTAAAGATTTTTTTGTTAATTATAAACAAATAGTTGTTGTACTAATTAAAAATCGACAAATTGATATATAAGATATTTTTAACTTAATTATCTGTTTTTCAATTGTAGCAAATATAGTTTGCAATATTATATTTTAGCTCGAAAATATAAAAGAAATAAAAAGATATTATAATTTTATTCTTATAGATTGTAGCAAAAATCGAGAAATTATTATTGTTAAAATTCTTATTATTAAAAATAATTTGTTTTTTTAAATAATTCTATTTGCAAAAATATTAAGACAAAATTAATTTAATACAGATTGCAAAAAAAAAAAATTTATTAGTTTTTAAATAAAAATAGTTTTGTTTTAAATTTTTAATAAAATCTTCTTTTTATTATTAAATATCTTTTTGTTATTTTTTTTATTTTTAACAGTTTTCTAAAATATATTTTTAAATTTTTTTGTATATTTAACAAATAGAAAACTCTTCTTTAGATTTTTAATTAATCTATTAAATTTTTTTTTGCAAAAATAATTAATATTTAATTGATAAACAAAATTAATTAATTAAAAAAAAGATTTGTTAAAGTAATAGTTGTTTTAACAAAAATTTGTCGATCAGAAATTGTAGAAAAATTCAGAAATATTAAAATTTCTGCAGTATTAGAAGATACAAAGCTTTTGTTAACAATTAAAAATATTAAACTTTTAACAGTATATTGTATATAAAGATATCGATTTCTTAACAATATTATCTAACTTAATTTCTGAAAAAAATTGTTTTCGTCTATAATAAAAGAATATATTAGAGAAAGATAGATATAAAATAAAATTTTAATTTTTATAATCGAAAAAATACAATTAAGTACAGAAAAATTCAAAAAAGTACAAAAAAGCTATTCTTTGCTTAAAAAAAAATTAATAGAAAAAAGAATTTATTTTCTAAAAAAATCTTTTAGCAAAAAATATAAATAATTGAGTATTAGATTAAGCAATAACAACAAATATATAAAATTCGCAAAATTAACAATATTGCGCAATAAATAAATAAAAACAATATTTCTTAAATAAATAGATTTTGTAAATATTAAAAATATTGCTATTTAACAACAAATATTGATTTTCGAAAATATAGTACAAATATTTTTCTATTTATTAATTAATTAACAATTTTAAGATAGATTGCAAACAATAATAAATAAATAACAAAAAATACTATATATTTTTGTTTTAATAGTTGTTTTTAAATAAAAGATTATTATACTAAACTTTCGATTATTAATATATTTTGTAATTTGATTACAGATGTTGGTCTCGCTGGATTTGACGTTCTCTCGATCGGGCAAGATACGATTGCACAGTCTCTTGCCGCTTTCTTATTGTATAAATATTGTCGGTCTCTTTTATCTCTTTTATCTTTTTTTATAACTTTCTTTTCTTTTTCTATCTATTCAGATTTTCTCGCTCTATATTGTTCAGCTGCCGGCTTTTTCTTGTTGTACTAATATTTTTGCTCGAATCTCGACTTATATCTGTACAACAATAAAAACTGTATTGCTTGCTGTACTGACAATAGCTGCAACTTCTGCTTTTCTGCTTAACTTTTTTTGTTTTTAATATAATGCGCAGTCGATCTTCTGAGTTGTAATTTTTTGCAGATTTCTTTGCTGCTGACTTTCGAACACTCTTATTTTTTCGATATTTTGTTTTTTGCTCTTCTTCTTTTTTACAGATAGTTTTTTCAGTTTCAAATTAACAGTATAGCTATCTATCTGTCTGTCTGTCTGTCAGCTTGTATATATAGTCTACCGACAATTGCTATAACTACAATCGAAATACTAACACTGTAAATCTGATTCCAAAGCTGCTGTATATAGAATCTTCAGATCAATTGAAAATATATTTTATTATATATCGATAGAGTTTTTTCTGACTGCGTTGTCGACAAAAAATATTTCAATATTGCAGCAATCTGATAATATTTTCGACAAGAATCTGGCGTAAACAATTATTGAATACTGTTGTCAAGAATAGTTTAGTCGAATTTCAGATATCAGCTATTGCTGATATATCAAAATTCGATTGCAAGAACGTATATATATACTGCTTAGTAATATCTGAATCGGCAATTTGAGTTTCGGAAGATATAATGCTTTTCTGTATTGTTTTATTCAGCACTTTCTCGGATTAATTGCAGTAATCTCTCGAATTTGTAACAGTAAAAATTTTTGACTGTACAGATACTAAGTTATACAGAATTGTTCGATCAGCAACAACAAATTCTCGAAAAGACAAAAATCTGTATTGCAAAAATACTATCAAATGTTTTGCGAAATGTTCTGCGAGACAAAAAGTTGCAACTATTTAACTAGCTGTCGCGGCAGAGCTTGTTTAATGCATAAAATTAAAAAAGAAACAGAATAATTAAATATCAGAAAACAAAATTTCGGAAAAAAACTATCTGTCGAATATTGTAAAATGTGTAATACAACCGATGCGTTATAGCAGTTTCAGCTCGAAAATCCAAGCTATTACAGCTGATATATTTGATCGAATATAGACGTATGCGAGAAGCGCAGTTGAAATTATACTGTATAGAATAGCAATCGAATACAAGATTTCAGAGTAAAAACAATATTGCTGTTGCTTAAAATCGGCAATCGATAGATTCTGAAATATAAAAAAGAAAAGATAGAATTTTGCGCAAAGAAGATTGCAGTCAATAGTCTGTTAGCTATTGACATATATATAATTTCTTTTTCTCTCTGTTTACTGATTTCGAATTTCTTTTTTAAACTATCTAACAATTAATTCAGTCGATCTGTTACTCTGTTCTCTTTGCAATTCTATTCTACAATAGTTTTTGTCGATATAAATTTTGTTTATTTCTATCAATTATCGAGTATAGCAGATCGATTTGAAAAAAGACAATTTGCAGTTTTTAATCTCGATATTTGCGCGATTAGCAACAAAAACTACAAATCTATAGTTCTCGAATTAAATAGCAATTCGAGCGGTAGACTCGAAAACTACAATTCGATAGAATTTTTTAATTCGACTGTTTTGTTGTCAAGAAAGTTTCTCGATTTGTTTCGTAAATCGACAGTAGATTTTTGTAATTCTTAATTATACGCTATAGATACAACTTGCTCTTATTATTTGTAATAGACAATTATTAATAATTTCAGATTTCTCGAACAATATCGATCTTGAATACAGTTACAATTGCTGTAATTATAAGAAAGACAACAATCTTCTATCTTTTAACAAACTGCTATTTGATTTCGAAGAAGCGCAAAAGCTATATTGTGCGCAATTTAGATATAATTACGAAATAGAAAGATCTGATAGCGCTATTAATTATTTTTTTTAAAACAACTGCAATTATACTTCTATTTCCGGATCGAAACAATACAATATCAAAAATAAGAATATCGACAACAGCAGCAACAGCAGTTTTCAGCTCAGCAGCAACAATCTGACTTGTAAAACGCAAAACAAAAAATACTGCTTTTTCAGTATTTTATTAACTTCTATAGCAGACTCAGAAGCTAGATATAACTTTTAATATTGTTGCTTATTAATTCTAGTTCTGACAGATAGAATCTATCTAGATATTCTATTTTTTGCAAAAAAATCGAAAATTCTATTTTCGATTTTTTTTTATTATTTTTTTATACTTTTCTCTCGTCGATACGCGACAATATTTACAAAGATACTGAGATTTACTACATATCTAGCGAAGAGAAAGAAAAGAGAAACAAAAAAGATTGCTATAAAAAAAATAAGTAGAAAATTGAAGAATCTGAATTTCTATACAGATCTATAACAACTATAGACACTACTGACATTCGAGACTTTTTCAAGTGCACAGCGGACAGTACTGAATTGAACAATAGTAACAAAAGAAATTTTTGAAAACAATTGTATCAACAATATCAGAATACAATAAATTCTAGTCTATCTAGTAAAATCGGCAACAGTTAAAATAAATATATATTTCTGATCAATTCTCGGGATTTTCTAATATATTTCAGATAATTCTCTTGTAATCGAGAACAAAATCAGAACAATCAGCAAACTTGGTAATTCTATTAGATTTACAAGCGTTATTGCTATTATTTTACGCTTTTCTGAGCGTCTGCAAGACAAGCAATATTCAGCACTGAATAGAGAGAAAAAATAGAAAATAATAAAAATTGTCGGCAAGAGATCGACAAGAAGTAACTATAAATACAATATGTACTGAAAAAATATATAGCTATCTGAAAGCAAATTAGAAAACGCACAAGAATTGCTGCAGAATTTTGAAACACAAAATTCTGTACAGTATAAATACAAATAGACAAACAAGTTTCCGCAAAAAATTATTAATCGATAGCTGCTTCAACGTGCTAACAACAAAAGACTGTATAGCTATTTCGAATCTGCTATTGTATTTCTTGTCTGCAGTACTGTACTAATTTAAAATTGTAATAAGCGGAAAGCTCTACAACATTTTTATTATCAGTATACAGTATTTTGTCTCTGATAGAAACAATTCGAGAGTTACAGTTAACTGCTGAACGTTATCAGTTCTCTTCGATCTCAAAATGTCAGTCTTTAGTTTTTAATATCTCAACTTATTGTTTACAATAATTATTTGTTTAAAAAGATTTTTGTTTTTAATTTTGTATCTGCTCTTGCAACAATCAATCAAAAAAAAGAGAGTCTCGGATATAAAGTTGTTTTAACTGCTGTTTTAGAATTTCGCTACTCAGCTATTACAAGTTTTAGAGAATATAAAAAATAAAAAGATCAAAAACTCGAAACAGATATAATTAAGATGCGGAGATCTATTGTGTATTGTTTTTATTGAAGACAACTTCTAGTATCTATTGTGCGCATTTTCAATACTCTATCAGACACGCTTGAACCGATAGATAGCAATAATAAGTCTCTCTTATTGTGTCGAAATATTAGTTTCTATTATCGATTAACTGTCTCTGTTATTCAGATTAATCTGTTGATTCTGTTACTATCTCTTTTTTCAATCTTGTAACTTGTAGTTGTTGCAAACTCTTTTGTTTGTATAAGTAGTTTGTAGTATCGAAGAATCTAGAGCGGCAATAAGTCGAGATAGATTTTTTTTCTCTATAGTAGTTACTGTCAGATTTATTCTTTATCTGAACTACTTTGTTAATATAGATTTCTAGTCGAATTGCTATTGTTGTAAGCAGTATCTTCTGATATATCGATCTGACTATTTTGGATTTCTGATAACTGATTGTTTTCTGCACTCTTAAAGCGTCGAGCATCAATTAAGATTGTTGCATTAATAAAAAGCAATGTCTCGAGACAAATAGATGCTATTTCAGATTTTTTGTATTTCTCTTATAAATCTGTCGGATTATTTCTTTTATAATTTCAGTTTCGATAGATACAGAATTGACTGTTTTTGCACTCTCGGTCTAAAATTTTGAGATCTAAGTTTTGAGTAAAATAGATAGAATTCGAAAAACTCAAGATATATTTACTGTAACACAATAATAATTACTGTCTTAAAGCTGAAATATAGCGTTATTTGTTTTGAGATTTGGCGTTTCGCTGAAGCAGAATAGATATTTTTATTTTGACAGAGTCAGTTCTCGATTATTTTTTGCAATTTGATTAAGTTCAAAGCAAGCTTGTCGATTCGAAAAATATATATACGAGACGCAGCAAACTGAAAAAGAGCTGTAGATTTCGACAGAAAATTCGAAAGTGCAGATCTGCAGTCAAAATATTTGAATTACGCATAATAGTGTCAGATTTGACTAATTACAACAGACTGATTTTGTTAGACTGGACAATTAACTCTAAATTATATCAAAATTCAGTATATCAGTTAACTGTCTGAAAAGACAAGTCTTCTGTTCTGTTGTTACACTCTGATTTGTAGTTTCAAAACGCCGATCTACGTAATAGTAAAGTCTATAGTTCGGCATACTTGTTTCGCGATTGAATACTTGATAGATTTTCTGAAAAACAGCTACTTGAAGCTGGTTTTTTCTGAATATCTTGAAAATTGTCTAAAGCAAATTCCGGATAAAAAGAGAGCGAAAACAAAGCAGATTAAAAGAACTCGATTATTTAAATATTCAGTATTGTTTTTTAAAAGTATATAATATTTTCTTTATTTCTTTAATAGTTTGATCGATTTGCGCTAGATTTTGCAAATAGTAATCTGTTTAATACTTGTAATCTGTTTAAATTTATTGTCAGACTTCTTTAATATTATTCGAGATTCGAGACTTTTTAATTTTATATTTTTTTGAGAATCAGATATTCAAACAATTTAGAGTTAAGAATTAATTTATAGAATGCTGATAAAATAACTATTCTCTTGTATGTTTAAAAGAGATTTTCAAAAAAATAACTGTAAAAAATGCTAGAAAATTTCAGTCTCTATTGTCGATATCGACAATATCGAAAAAATAGAATTTCAAAATATTATTGTCCAGTTTCTGCATAGTGTTGATAGATTCGCCGATAATAGAATCTATATTTTTTCAGTCAAAAATATACAGTTTATAGATGGAGTTGATAGTTTTGCTGTCAATAAAATTTATATTTGTTCAGTCTCAAGTTTTCAGTATCTGAGCAGTACTTATATTTTCTATATTGTTGAGATTTATATTGTTTCAGTTTAATAATTCTCAAAAAAAGATAGATTTTCGAAAAAGAATATCAAATTCAACTCGAGACAACAATTATTTTGCAATAGAATTATCGACAGAACGTGCGCATTTTATTTTATTTGCTAACAGAGAATAATACAAGATTCAGAGATAGACAAGTCTCGAGTAACAATTTCGATTTCTGTTGTACTATATCGATATATAGAATAGAGATTGTGCAGACTATTTAAAATTCGGTACAGAAAATTAATAATTGTAAAAAGTGTAATTATATTACGTTTAACAAGACTATTTCTCGACAAATTTTTTTAAAAAACTCTAATCTGCTCTGCCAACTTCTGAACAGCAGCTATATTCTTAATCAGTTTAGTCGAGATCAGAATATATTGAAGACAAAATATCAGAATATTATTACAAATATATTGTTTACTCAATATTCAATATCGATTACAACTAACGCAAATCTCTATAGCAAAAATATATCGTTTCAGATAATCGAAAGAGATAAAATAATCTAATATTTCTGTTTGCTACTACAAAGACAATCTAAATTTGTTTTCTCTACTACAACTTCTTCTATCGAATCGAATTGGACAGCGACCGTAAACAATTAATTTACTATATTAATTGTAGTTGTTTCTGAATTGTTTTGTACTTCTAGATATCAATAAATTTCTAAAATTAGTATTGCGGAATTTCAGAGTTATTTGAAATACAGAGACTATAAATCTGTATATTAACAAGATTAAGAATATATTCTGAGTTTTGTAGAAATTCTTAAAAATTGCATAGTTTATCTACAACAAGTAACAAAGTCTTGAGAGAGTATCGACAGAAAGTACTATATTGTAAAATTTGTTATACTCAGATTTTCCGACGCTTGCAGATCTGACAGTATAAAAGCAGAATTTGTTGAAATCAGCAGACAATTCTGTAAATTTTGTAAAAAGAAATACTGTATTTACTGAATCTTGATACTGACAGAAAAAATATTTAATATCGAATCTAGAACAATAACAAAAATAGAATCGAGTATCAGTTATCGGTCGAACTATATTCTGAGCTTTTATATCGAGTGTTCTAGATAAGATATTGATAAAATTTATATCAAAATCTATTATTATAGTAATTCTGTAAAAGAATTCTGTTCAAGAAAATAGTAATAAATGTCTCGAATAAAATTCGAGAATGCTAGACAATAATATAGCACTGAATTAATAGATTATATATATTAAGAATAATCAATTTACAGACGGATTGTTCTAAAATTCCGAATCAAACAAAGCAGATCTATAACTGACACACTGTTTTCAGAATAGTATAATTCTTGCGCTGTAGACTCGAATTTCTCCGACACTATTTTTACAACAACTTTATTTACCAAAACATCTTTCTCAAATTCAAGCGAGATTTATGGCTCCGCTAATCAATAACAGTAGCTTCCGAAACGCTTTTATATAGCTTATAAAATAGTAAATAATCAGAGAATCTAGAAATGCAGACAAAGCACATTTCTACAATCTTATTTCTTTTGAAGAAAGTCTCGAAGTCTGTTACTTCGATCTCAGTATAATATATTCTATATATAGTATGTGCTTGCAGTCCGAACATAAATTATCGGATTTACTTGAACAATTCTTTTTGCAAGCGCAACACAAAAAGCGCTTTATTATTCGAGATTTTTTTTTAATTTTTGTACTGCTGTCTCTAGTCTCTTGCTCGGACTTCTGTTTTGTTTTCTTAATTTCAATTCGAATATTGTTTGTTGTCAAATAGTTTTTATTTAATATTTCTGCAATCTTTTTTCGACTTTGTTGCTCTTCTTAAAACTGTTTACTGTTTACTTGTTTTCTCGATTCTTTAGCAGAAGCTTAAATTTGAAATATTTCTCGGCGAAGTGCAATATAAGATATTTTGAATATACTGTTAGCTAAGTTGTCGCATATATAGATTTATTTATTGTACTTTTTATTTTTCGAAAAACAATAATATTGTATTTAGAAATAGAGAAATAATAATTGCTACAGTAAATAGATAGAAGCTGTAGACTTTGCTATTTTTGTTTTTGAGCTGTATACAATATAAAATTATAAATTTTAATCAAGATCAGCGCTGTTGTGCTGAGCACAGATACTTTATATAGAGAAGAAAGTTAATCAAGTATATATTGTAATATTGCAAAGTAGTTTTGTTCCAACATATTATATACGGAAATTGTTAATTGTCCAGAATCTATTGAAATAGATAGTTATCGGACTAATAATTATAAATTCTTTACAATTATATTAACTTTTCTATCTTAGACGCTCGATCCGACAATAAATATAAAAGTGTTCAATAGTTCTCTCGATAGCGTAAAGAAAAGTACTGATAGAAATTTTTTTTTTGTCAGCTATTCGTGGACAGCACATATTACTTTCTATTATAAAATTATTTTTTAGATTTATTTTGCCCAGCTCTAATCTAACACAATCGAGTGCAAAATACAATATTGTAATTACAGTATATCTCTGATTTTGTCAGTCGAAAAAGATAGAATCAAAAATATATAAAATAAATTCAGAAATCTACAACAGAGTCTGTACAATTTTATCTCTAGCAGTATATTTTATTTAAATAGCAATATAGTAAATATATAGACAGTCTTCAAATTTTACAGACAAAAATTAAGAAAGTCAGTTTAATAGCTGATACAACAGATATTTTTACTGTTTCAGCAACTGAATAGTGCTCGATCTATTCGATTAGAAAATAGTTTTGTAAAATTAATTAATAAATTTATTTTTAGCTTCTCTAGATACTTTCTGCAGAAATATAGTATTGAATTTTATAACAGACTTGACAATTTTGTTCGCGGAATTCCAAGTTCTGTTTCAAGTGTTCGATTGCTGATTGTAACAGATACTCAGAAAATTTAATAAAAAGAGTTCTATTTTTCTTTATATTATTATTCTAGTCTTGATAGAGAGCTCTATAAGTAGAGAGTTTAAGATTGTTGTTATTGTTTGTGTCAAAAATAAAACTTCTTCGAAATTTTTTTTTGCAAATTTAAAAGTTGTTCTCAGCTTTCTTCTATAAGTGCGAACGTTACTAATAATAGCTCAGTTTTTATTTCAGTGTAAGATTTTTGTCGAAATTTTACTATTTTCAATCAGAGTCGCTGTGCAAGAGATTGTTTAATTAAAAATTTTATTTCTTTTATATCTATTATATACTTTTAATATTGTTCTGTTCAAATCGAAACCGACTCTAAAGCAGAAATTTACTTGTAATAATGTACAGCAAAACGCAGATATTCGATCAGTAAAATACTGTTAATACAGCAAATATTATCTGTCTATAATATTAAAGTTTGAAGCAAACAATATTCAAATTCTACAAAAAAATATATTTATATTATTGGCTGGTCCAGAAACTTTAGAAAAACTGTATATCGAATATATAATTGTTCAGATTTACAAAAAGCTACAACTGATAGAAAAATATACTATTTAAGATTTAATCTGTTAACAAATCTATATTGTAGCACTTTTCAATTTATACTGTCGAATCAGAAAAGTTTCGAGATTTCTGATCGAAACTTATTTTATATTCAAAAATATTGTATCGATCTCTCAGATTCTTCTGAAATCAGATATTGTTTATAAATTACAGCAGAAAATCTGTAAATAGATTAAGTTTTATTTGAAATTCGATTAAAAAATAAAAACTATAGCAGATTGCAATAAAGATCTCGGAATCTTAATAATAATATCTGAACTTAATATAATATTACAGCAGTAAATAAGTGTGTTTGTATTATCAGCAAATTATACTTATTTATAGTTTTAGATAGATTACAGATATTAACAATAAGAATTTCGAACAAATACAACAACACTTTCGGAATATCAAATTTGACGAAGTTGCGAAAAATCAAGATATACAAAATATTGCAAATCTATTAATGCGGAAGTTTGTAAGTTATAAAGATCTTTATCTATTACAGCACGCGGATATTCTAGACAGCGGCACAGCTGCTTATTTAGATTTTAGTATTTTGTCCGAGAAGTCAGATCTATCTTACCGATATAAAATTATTCTGCTAAGAGAAAAATCTATTATTATAGCTAATTATTACACAGCGTCCGGTTACAATACTATATTGCATTAACTAAATAATATAGATGCTATCAGATCTTCTGAATCTCTGATAAACAATGCGGCAACATATTGTACTTCAGCAATCTCTATATATTCTGCTCGCATAGCGATCAGTCAGAAAGTATACAATAAATTACAACTGCATCTACAAAGTTCTATATCTAATATATCGGATTTTGTAGCTTATTCTATAATAAGCTACGAAGCATATAGCATATTACTTTATCCACAATCTCTTACGTCTAATATATCGGATTTTGTAGCTTATCCTATAATAAGCCACGAAGTATATAACGCATTACTTTATCTACAATCTTCTATATCTAACATATCAGATTTTGTAGCTTATTCTATAATAAGCTACAAAATATATAGCGCATTACTTTATCCACAACTCTCTACATCTAATATATCAGATTTTGTAGCTTATTCTATAATAAGTTACAAAACATATAGTATATTACTTTATCCACAATCTTCTACGTCTAATATATCGGACTATATAATTTATCTACTGGCTCTCTGTAATATATCGAGATATTGCAGAAACTCAGATAGTATAACAGATTCAAATATCTATTAATTGATTTTCAATTGCTCTGTCGAAACGCAAAAGAATTAAGCTGTCTGCAGCAAAATCAATATTTTTGCTTTTTCCAATCGCACGTCTTTCTGTTAAACAAGATATTCTATTTGTTAATCTTTTTATCGCTTGTCTTCTCTTCTGCAATTACAACAAACAATATATTTAAGCTTGATTCGATTATTATCTTCTGCTTTCTGCGCACAAATATAGCGACACCGGTACAGAGCTGAAGATCTTCAACAATAGATTTGCAATTTTCTGAAATTCGTATTAACATTAGATAGAAGAGATTATCTGCTAGAAATAATAAAGAATTTGGATCTGATACTCGAACAATCGAATAGTCCGAATTAGTAAACTATAATTGTGTTAGCTGAACAACTTTTACGATTACAAATATCGAATTTGTTAAATCAAATGTATTTTTTCTAGCTGTCTCTATATCTCGGACAAGCTATTGTTTACACACAACTCAAATTCAGTATAGTTTTGCTTTGCAAACTTTGTTTTTAACAGTCAATTCTGAAGATATTCCAGAATATTTTTGTTGTAATTGTTCAAACTTTGCTGCTTCAAATATACTGATATAGTAATAAGTAAAGCGAGAAAAGAATAAGATATTAAAGTTGTCGCGCAAGACTCGATATTGCTCTACAAAATAAGCAGCGCTCGACTCCGAAATTTATTGTAAAACACTTATTGTTAAGTTGCTATTTGTAATACGCCGGTTCTGTCCGAAAGTGCTCTACACTTATCTCGACGCTATCAGAAATTTAAGTTTCAGTCTAGTATAAATGCAGCAGTACTACTATTTTTTTGTTAACTTGATTAAACAGAAAGTAATTCTTTGTCTGTCTCTATTATTTTTTACAGAGCTATTAAACTCTATTAATATCGAACAATTAATTTTGTCTGTTGTAATAATCTTAGTGCAAATATTTGAAAAAATAAAATTGTAGCTACAAGTACTGTTTTACTTTACAAACAAGTTACTGTATATATTGCAGCTTTATAATAGAACAGAAATTCATTCTTGTCGAATTCAGCTACATTTTATGCGCAATTGTTGTTTTTTCTGCTTTTTGACTCTGCTTATATTAACAGCTGACAAGTCTTTGTTGTGTGCAACTGATTAAAGAGATTACCGAGTTTCTCGAAATGCAACTCTTTAACACGTTAGCTAAAAGTAGAGATTGCAATACAACAGTTTTACAGAATACAGTTTTGTTTAGATCTCGATTGTTTGTTTTCTTCAGTTTTGTATCGGATATTCAATAACAAAATTATAACAATCGAGAGTTATTTTCTGTTATAACGCGCTGTTTTCTAAAAGTGTCTGTAATTGGATCAGACTTGATAGAGATAGATAGATAAAAATATATCGAAAATACAAGTTTCAAAAGTGTAAATATTAATATTGTATTTGTAAATACAAATAGCGATATTCGAAAAACAGATAAAAAACAAGCAAAATCTGCAGTAAACAGATAATATATATTTTCTGTACTCAGTATTGAAGCTGACGTACAACTAGATATTTTGCTACTTTTAGATTTCTATTTAATAGAGCAACTGAGATATCGAGAGATACTGAGAAAGCAAATTATATATTTTTCGAGATCTTTCTATTGTATCAGAGTCTTGTTTTTTTGCAATTTGTATTATTGCAGTTTTCGAGAATAGCAGTTCTATCCGAAAGAATCTTGACTGATATATTGCTATATTTTTTTGTCTCGCTCAGATACTGATTTCTATTTAGATCGATACAGAGAGCAAAAAAGAGAAACTTTTATGCAAAATATTAATAGACTTCTTTTTGAACATATTATTCGGTATTGTTTATATAGATCGGTTGGCTTACTTGATTTTGTTCTGCAAAAATATAAGAAACAAAGATTGAAATTTCTGTATATTGTTGTTAAAGATACGAAACTTCTTTTATTATAAAACAAGAGTCGATTAATCAAGAAAATCGAATATACAATAGTTCCGTCAATAAGAAGATTTCTTTATTCTAAGAGATTCTATAATAAAGAACTTGCTGCGTTCAAAAATATAAGTATTAATAAAATTATTGTTACATTTCTCGATTCTATATATGCTCGACTTTGTAAAATTTTTTTCGAAAAATTACTAGAGTATTTCGCCAAATATAATGTTTCAGCTGTATATATATTTATAATAGATTATAATAAGTTTGTCAAAAATATACAAAAACAGATTAAGAAGAACTCCGATCTAAAACTTTTTTTTGAGTTAACAGTTAAAGTACTGCAGATCTGCAAAAAGTCTGTAACAGTTTTTTTTGATAAAATTATCGATTTTGCAATTGATTCGAGTTAAAAAGCAAATTTTTGAAGACACTATCTACAGATATTAAAAGAAGATAAATATAAATTCCGATTTACTATTAAAAAAAATCTAGTTTCAAAGTGCACGATTCAGTTCTTGTATATAAATATACTAAAAAGCAACTTGCTAGATAAGAAATCTAACAATATTAAATCTTTTATTGTCGAGATTCTTGTCAAGAAATTTCAATTCGCAAAAAACAAGATAACGCTATCGACAAATATATTAAGATAGATTTGATTTTTTTATATTGAAAACTCGATACAATATTCTTAAGCAATTAAAATTATTGTTGAGACGCTCTTTACGTCTAATATGTTTGTTCGCTATTATATTGAGTTTATTCTGAGATACTTGCTATTTACAACACGTAAAACTTTTATTTGAAACGACGTAATTTTGTTCGACTAGAATATTAGAATTCTAAGCGGAATCTCTGCAAAAAATAAGTTTTGCAGCAATTGTGCAGTTCAAATTGTTTTCGGAATTGTATCTGCTGTGCTCAGAATAGTTTTTACAGTAAAAGATTGAAAATATATAAATCTGTTTCTCGATAAATTGAGTAACAAAGTATTTGTGCAGATACTACTTTCTCTGTAAATATCTGTTCGGTGTTGATATAAATTATATACTAGATTATTGAAATCAAATATTGTATTGATTACTCTTATTGATATAGATTGTACTTAAGCAGATAAAACTCGATTCCGATATTGATATGCAGTAAAATATGTTGTTTATTGTTATCTATCGAGTTAATCTGCGACGAACTCTGTTCGAGAAAGCTGAAAATAATAAGTAATAAGTATAAAATTCTATTTTTGTTTGTTCTGCGAAAATAAAATTGCGAGAGCCGACAAATTTTGCAATATTTATTATTGATCAGATATCTATATTGGTCTTCGACATTCTTATTAATAAAATATAGCTGTTGTTAAAATTCTCTTTCTATAAGCTCAATAAGCGAACTATCTGCAAACTCTATAATTCAATTATAGAATTGATACTTATTTTCTCTTTTTCTGCTTTTCGATATATTTTTATAACTGTTATCTGTTATTTTTCTATCTGCAGCTCTTATATTATAGCAATATATCAAATAGAACAATACAAGCTAGATTTCAAAATATACTACTGTCTGTTCAGAGCATATACGCGAATTTTTCAGAAACAGATAAAATACTGTTTGTATACAGCAATTCTGCGACTGCTGCAATTAGCAATCGAAATTGTATATAAAGAGATCGGAATAGATATCTGAATTGTAATACAGTATATAGAAACTAGTATCAACTGTTATATTTCTAGATATATATATACTGTCGATAGTAATACTGTCTTGTATTATTTTACAGAAAACGCTGCTGATTTTAAACAAGAAAAAACGCATAATTTTATTAACGCAGACACGAAAATAGCGGAAAAAACTAAGTGTAGAGTTGTTAATCTGTTCTACTGATATAACACTGAAATATATCTTTTTTGCAGTTTTGTCAAAAACGACAGAATTCTTGAGTTAATAGAAAATTGTTGCAATAACAGTAAAACGCACAATATTGCTATCTGCAGCTATTAACAGCAAGCTGTCGACTCGAAGCTTATATTTGTTATAAAGATTGACGCTGATTAGATACTGAAAAATATTCGAGTTTTTCAAATCAGTATTGTTTTCAGTATACAATTTCTTTGCTCGGTTTGCAAATATCTTTTTTGCAAAACTACTGTAGATCTGCGTATCGACAGCTGTCTATATATACAGCAAAGAAAACAAATTCGAGTTCAGAAACTATTGTTAGAACTGCACAACCGAAGTATAGTCAGTTCAGTAGAGAAAAATGCTTGTGTTTCTGAGACAGTTTGAAATTCAACAGTATTTCGGACTCTGCAGTATGTCGAGAGACTTTTCAAAAATAATAGTATCGATAAAATCGAAACTATATCAGCTAGTTATTGTGCTGATCTCGACAGATATTGTTTAAACTTGTTTTTTTTCTTCTGTTTTTATTAAAATATAAAAATAGCTTTCTGCTATATCTGTAAATTTTCGAACAATCTGATTAATATTTCGAAAAACTTGTTCTCTGACTGACAGTATCCGATTAAGTACTTTACATTGTACTGTATATTTTTTACTGTTAACTGTTATCTGCACATTTCTGCCGCTCTCTGCTTCTCTATCGAGAAGTCTATAGAATTTGTTGTTTTTAAAAATATTTGATTTTCTAGTATAAATTTTCTGAAAAACCGAGAAAAAGCTGAACGTTATCTGCTGTCAAAATTAGTTATATCTTTTATCGAGCGACACGCATTTAAGTTTTGAAAATCTATTTGCAATACTGATTGCGTTCGGAACATTTCTGATTATACTATTTATATTTTTGCAGTCAGCCGATTTACCGAAGCAAGTCAAGCCGGTATTGAGAATACAGCTGAAACAATATTGTAATTCTTATAAGTTTTCTGTTCTCTTATATAACAATTCTTTTTGTAATACTGCTATATATACAGTATATCAGATATTCTCTGCGCCAGAGAGCCAGAAATGCGAGCTAGAGAATAGAAGAATAAACAATATATAGTCAAAAATCCAAGCTAAGATCTTATCAGTAGATACTTTTGATATACTGTTGATTTGCGTCTATATAGAGAGTTATAGATAATGTCAGAGCAACAGCGGTCAGAGTAATACTTGACGTTAAATATATTTTGTTGATTTTAATTAGTGCAGAGAGAAAGAGAAACACTTGATTATATAAATGGACAATTGGATGCACTCGAAGAGAGATATAATATTTAATTAAGTACAATATTGAAGACGCGAAACAGAAAAAGAGAATATTATATACAGATTTCTTATAGTATATGCGTCTTTGTAGTAGCTCTTCCGACTGCATAATATAATACAATAAAGCTGCAAGATTGCTGCATTACTTGACTAGCAAAAATTTGCAGCGCTAATATATATTGTCTGCATTAAACTCAATATACAATAAATTATTTTTTTTATCGCAAATTGTAATATCTATCTCTCCGTATTTGTCAGAGTGTCAAACCGAGCTTTATATTACAAAATTAGTTTGTTAAAATCGAAAACTTAACAATCTATTTTACGACTTATATATCTAATATATAGTGGTATTGTATAAGTCTAGAGAAACTTTTTCAGTGTATTAATTGCAAGTAGCTCAGTAAAGTTTTTTACTTCTCAGAATAAAATATACACTTATAATAGTTCCGAATAATATAACACACTACTACAGCGCATTAATCTCTTGTAAAAACTCGATTGTTCGATAGATAATATTATTACTATTTTGATTACTGTCAGCTCTGTTCTGTGCTGCTTCTATCGAATTGTACAAGTTTTATATTTTTGTTTTCGATTTTTTATATTTTTTATACAACTCTGAAAACAACTGTTGCTGAAAGTTTTTGCTCGCTTTTTGCGGTCGCGCCGCTGTAGTTAAACAGACAAATTTATTTTTTAAAAAATGCTGTTTTGATCTGATATTGGAAACTTGTTCAAAATAGCGTAAAAATAACTTGTATCGACTGCTGTTACTGAGCTCGAAATTGTTTGTATTGATAATTTGTATTTTGTCGAATTAAAGACTATTTCAGAATTGTTGCGAACATAATACAATTGCGCAAATAACTGAGAAAAAGATTACAAGAATTTTTCAGATATTTTGAGTTGCGCGCTTTCAAATCTTATCTGTAATACGCTGCGTATATAAAATAGCAATTATTTGATTAATAGCAACAAAGAGAATACTACTATAAATTAGCTCGATACTTCTTACAATAATATATTTGACGCAAAAGTTCTTTAAAACTGCAGAAAAATCAGACTTATATCAATCTCGAGAACAGAAAAAATATAATTCGGATTTTTCTCTTATATAATATTTTTTGTGCTCAGATTAGATGCAACAGAGCAAATATTAGTCAGATATCAGTTGTTATATTTAATACTATTATTGTATACTGTATAATTTTGCTGTTTAAATATGTATCGACAATCAGATTAATAAGCTTCTATATCGATTGTAAATACTGAAAAGCTAGCAGAAGCAGACAGATTGCGCTTTAAATCTCAGTTACAAAAAAAAAAATTTTGAAATTTTAAAACAATCGATTATCGCTATTCGACTCTATATGTCAGCCAAGATCGATACTGAAAAGTTTTGCAATTTATATTGCTATTATATCTAGAAGTTGCGTTGCGTAAATTAACTAATTGCAATATTAATTTTTCTCAATTATAATCCGAGCGGAGAAATACAATATCTGAAATATCTAAATAATATTTTGCAAAAAGTAATCAGTCCGATAAGTGTTAAGATCTGATAAAACAGTTTTTGTGTAAAATATATAAACTGCAATCGAAAATATCTGATTATATATTTATAAACTTAATTATTTTTTAATTTGTATAATCGAAGATCTGATTAATATAAATTTACAGTAACAGAAGTCGCGTCTGCATTGTCGAAGAAAAACTTGATTTTAGATTTTTTTTTTATATAGAAATATATTATATCAGCACAGATTGTATATACAATCAAAATATATAATATAATAACTGTACTTGTCTCTCGATACTCAGAATCTATTGAAAAGTACAAAATATAGAAGTCTGTTATAGTAGCAGTTTCTTACTGTAAGCTGGCAGACTATATAATATAGACTGCAATTAAGAAAATATTATAGTAAAATGCAGTTAAAATAATATATAGTTCTTCTATATTACAAAAGACAATAATTGTAATCTGAAATATAATTCTTTAATACTGATTGTAACAAGATCTTTTTGACAAAATATATATATAAAAATCGGTCTTCCGGTTTTCCCGATAGATTGAAGAGCAATCTGACAAATCAAATTTTTTTTTTTTTAAACTATCGATTTTTAGTTCGGATAAGAATTTTCAGACATTTAGTAAAAAATTCAGTTATCAAATCGATTTTCTATCTATATATAGCGAAATACTAGATCTTGATATAAAAATCGATTGTCTCGAAAAGTGTAAGATGTAACAAGATTTAAATTTAGTACTTTGTATTAGAGAGATTAAATATTAGTATAACAAGAATTTTTTGATTCGGTTCTTACGTACTTTGTATATAGTATATTAATTGTTAGTATAAACAGAAATTTCTGAGCAAATAAAATCTGTTATACTAACAATTAATATGCTGTATACAAACTACAAAGCGGACAGAATATATATTTTCTACTTTAAATTCGCGGAGACTTTTCGGACAGCTGTAGTGCTACAATATTAATCTATATAAAGTATTTTAGTGCAAAACAATTTTTGTAGTATCTATTTTTCGAATCGAATATTTTATAGCTGAAGTCTAGATTTAGTTGAGAAACAAATTTTTCGAATTTTTGATCAAAACTGTTATTTAGTTTTACACTAATATATAGCGCGTCTTTTAATAAATAGTGCTACAGAATCGGCACGTACGCACCGGAACTTTCGTGGAACATTTTCGAAGTTGTCAGAATTTCAATATTTTATAGCAGTACAAAATCAAAAAATAATATCTTTCTATCTCTAGAAGCTTTCTGATATTTAATATTGTTATAAGATTGAAGTCTGCTGCAGAGATTTTTATTAAAATAGTCTGAAATCAGATCTGACAATTATATTTTGATATTGTGCTACTGTAAGCTATATCTCTGTTTACAGTTTGTTATTAACAATCTCTGCAATAATAATCTGTTGTAAGAGACGTCTGCAACTTCTGCAACTTAGAATATTAGCTGATATAGAGCAGCATCTCCGTGCATACTAGCTGGCAACTCTTGCAGTATAAGAGAGATTGCCGCGACAAACATTAATTGCCAGAAAATATATTCTATATTTTGTTTTGCTTTCAAGTGCAAGTTTAGATTATCTTGCTGTAAAAACGCTCTCTTATTTTCTTTAATTCTTTCTTGTACAACTGCAGACCAATTGACAAAAATCTTTTTATCAAAATAGCAAACAAAAAATATTTCGAGATAACAGTAGCCGAGAAATCGGATTCTTCGATCGACTCAAAAGCGTTCTATATCGAACAGAGAGATAAAAGTATTTTTTATCAAATCAAGAGTTACAAAAATCTGATCGAGATATATAAGCTGCAAAGTTCGGATATACAATATTGATTTGCAATTAACTATTCTTAGAGATATATTCAATTTTTTGCTATTACCAATTTTAATTTTATTCTGCAAGCAGCATAAAAAGCTTTCGATCTTTCTATTCAGTTCAGTCTGCTTAATAGCGACTCAGTATTGTTGCTCTATAACAGTCTGCTGACTGACTGTAGATCTTGTCTTATTGCATTGTTACTGACAGAAATAGTATTTATATAAGTCAATATTGGATTCGCTTTCGCATTTCGCGATGCAGCTATACTAACTTGTGTCAGTAATTCGGTTGTAGATACTCAATATTGCTGATTTGCGCAATTTACTTCAGTATAGTTACGTTTCTGAAACTTGTTTCAAAACTGAATAACTGTTTTTGTCTAAATTACAGCTACAACTGTTTTGTCTGTCTATCTTGTCCAGAGTGTTCAAACTCTTATAGTATTTAACAATTCCGATTATATCTCTTATTTATAATATATTACACTACTGATATGCGCTTTTGTTATCTCTTCTGTCGCAATCAATCTGTAGTTTAAGAAGATTCTCAATCCGATAGAGACAATCGATACTATCGGATACGGAATATTCTGAATTGTAACAATAATTACGCTCGGTATTGCAGACGCGAGAAGCTTTAACTTATTTGTCTGAAAAACGTTGACAAACAATCGAAGCGGCTGAATTCAGTCAGATATAATTTTCGGCATTGGTTTGCTATTAATTGCGTTTCTACTAATTTGTTTTGACAAAATTCTGTATATAAATAAACAAGTTCTGATTTTTTAAAATATAATCTGAGACTAATTAGAATGTGTTGCAGACAAGAAAGTAAAAAAATCCAAAATTAATGTTTTTTGTGCTATAGTCTTCGCCGTAATTCTTAATAGTATTGTACAATTTGTATAGTTTCTTGTTGTTTTATATTGTTTCAGCAATCTCGACGTTGTTGTCAACGCATTCGGCGATCTGACTATTATCGATATATATATTAACGCTACGTATTCCAGAGTTGTAACAACGCTTTTTGTTATTTTTTATATAGTTATTCTTTTTATCTTGTTTTTCAATATTTTTGTATCTGTTGCGCAATTAATATAAATATTCAGTCAGAACAACAGTCTGCTGTTGTCTAAGTACTTTTTATTTGTGCGTAGTCTCTTTTTCTACAAAAGAGATATAAATAGACTGTTAACGAACTTCCAACCGCAGATCTCAATCCGCTGATATATATCAATCCGCAGTTTTATACTTGTCGCTATTATCTGCTGTCTTTTGTTTATTATCAATATCGGCAGTACAACAGCATTTAATGCGCTTATTTTACTGTCTTTTATCGCTCTATATATCAGCTATATTATTTCTATTGTCTTTCTACTGTTTTGCAAACTTCAGAACTGTATATCTGAACTAAGTCTGTTCAATCTAGATCGATAGAATATAGTTGTAAATTTGATTGCTGTTCTATATATTGTATATGTGCTTTTCTTTGTAGTTTTGCCGACTATTATATCGGTGTTCGCTAGTAATATAAATTATACGAGTCCGCTGATTCTGGCAGTAACAGTGTTTGCGCTTGGTAATTGAATTGTAAATAACAGAAAAAGATTTAAGATTTCTGATATTCCGGTAATCTTTTGAAGAAGAGAAAATTCGTCAGAGATAAGATAAAGACATCTGTGTTTTTTAAACAAGTAGTCAAGTTATAATATTCGATAGCAAATAAGAGTATACAGACTGTGCAGCTTCTGTAAAATATATTTTATATTAATAAATAGTCAATAATCAAAGACTTGTTTCAGCTGACAACTTATTTTTAAATAGTTCTTGCTCAAAAACTAGACTATCTCTATATCTACAATTTTGTTTCGAATTATATTACAACTGAGTATCGACATAAATATAATTTCTAGTGTACTACTACTGTGTAAGAAATTGCTTGTAATATAAACAGCTATCAAGATCTGATTTTGTAGAAAAATATATATATTCGGAGTAAATAGATTTGCAGATAACTATTCTACAAGCAATACAGTTTATTTTTTTTGTCTCTATTCAGTTATTTCTTTCTATGCGGATTACAACTGTTCCGAAGAAAAAAAAAAGTTAGTTAATATTCTGAATCAAGTAACTTTTTACAAAAGATCAATAGGAAAAACACTGATCGGAATAGAATTGTTTTTTGAAAACAGAAATGTAGCAAATTGTGTTCTGTATTAGTAGATATTGTAGCGAACAAAAATTAATTCGAATTTACTCTTTAAAGTTTAATCGGCGGAGATTTGTAACTTATTTTAAAATATATTTTTGCGAAATAGACTAACTGCGGGATCAAAATAGATATTAAATTCAGTACCGCTTATTCTGTCAAGACTTTTTGTACTGTTGACCATATTATCTTCTATCAAGTTTCTCTTGACATTTTATATCAGCAACTATATAAAGATCTGCTATCTTATTTCAATCGATATAGTCTGCAATCAAGCAAAGTCAATTATCAAAAATAAGCTACAGCAGTCTTCAGAATCAAAAAATCAAAATAATATATTTCAGATTTGTATATTAGCTGTCTGAGCTGATTAATTGTAGAGAAACAATCTTAAGATATCAAGAAACAATAAGTTGTTTGCAAAAACGTATATTTTCAAACAATAGATTTTTGCAAGCAATTTATATTCAAAAATAATTATATTCGAATACAGATATTTTCTTTCTTTTCAGCAAACAATATTCTCGAGAGCAGAAAAATATATATTTTTATTGTTTTTATTACTATATTGTAGCGCTGATCTGTTCGAAATATTACAGTATTTGCAAATTCTTAACAAATCTCAAAAACAGAAACAAGAGTCAGAAAAACAAAAAGCTGAATATTTTTTTTTCGAATTCGAGATCAGTTTTTTCCGAAACAAGTTCGAACTAAGTTTTCGAGTTGTGCTGAAGAGAAATTATATCCGAAAACAACAAATAATATCAGTAAAAACAGCTCCGATTCTCTCCAATATTAAATTCGGAACAATTAACAGAAATTTTGTTGTCTCTGACAGATAATCGAGACAGATAGAATAGATCGATTACGCTACAGAAATCGAGCAAACAATTGCGATTTTCGAGATACAGTATCGAATTACAAATCGACAATTCTCAGAAACAATTTTTTGTCAATTACTATTTTAGACTATCTTCTGTATCTAGAAATCTCGAAACAAATTATCGCAAAATCTATATTATAATAGAACAGATCGACATCAAAACAATTGCAAAATTACAGACAGTCTTACTCGACAATATTGACAAGATATTTTCTTTTTTATATTCAAATAAAGATTATACGGAAAGAGAAAAAAATTTAACAGCACTAAACTAGTATATCTATTCGAGAAATAAAATATAACAATTTGACTATTCAGATTTCTTCTGTATATCGATTCTTCAGTAGAAAATTTAATCTCTGTTTTTTATATCTTTTATTTTACTTGTCTGTCTGCAATTTTGACAACAGCAATATTGTAGATAAATTCTCTCGATTCTGAAAATTTTCTAAAATATAAATATATTTACAATTCGAAATCTCTCTGAAAAAGTATCAGCTGATTCTGCTTATATTAAAGAAAATTTGTTTACAGTTTAAATTTTCGCCGGAAACTGACAGATTATAATATTTTGTTTATATTGATTGCAAAAATTTTCTGTCGAGTATATATCAAAAACGTTAGCTGATTAGCTCGAGTTAAAACAGTATTTTAATTAATATTTATAAAATATATATAGATATACTCTATCTAAAAAAATCTGTTCTTTAACTAGAAGAACAACAAGTATATCTTCTAAAATTATTATTGTAAAAACTTTTAAAAAGCATTTTTAATTTTATTTCTAAAAACAAGTTCTCGCTTTGAACAAGTTTCGAAGATTGTTTCAACTATTAAAAGTTCTTAAATAAGAAAAGTATCAATACTCTCTGTTTCGCCGAAGCTATAACAAGTTTCTTATAATTGCTGTCGACTCTTATTCAATATTATTTTTTCAATTATGTTCCACTTTATTATAGACTTCGTTACAACGTATATTACAATATATATGTTAAATATAGTCGATAGAGAACAGAAAAGCTTATTTTACAATCAGTTGTTCTGAAATTAAAGAATCGATCTTATTATTACTGCAGAATTTAGACTATTCTTGTAAAAACTCAGTATATCAAAAATATTTCTACTGTTACTTTGTATTACAGAATCCAAGTAGAGAAACAAACAATACATAAATTAAATAAGAACTGTTCTTGTTGCTTATACTTAATATATATTTTTATTTCTCTCAATCGATCAGCAATCTGATCTAGAGTATATTTTTCAAAATTATATTTTTAACTATTCGATACTATTGTTAGATCAATCTTTCTTATTATCTTTATACTATCAGAGACTCAGAAAAAAATATAAATTATATAAATTTTTCTCTCTTTCGAATATACTATAAGCTTGAGAAATTTATACAGCTGTCTATAGAGCGCGTCAGATATTGTTAAACTATATAATATAACAGATTGAGCTGCAAAAGACTTTCTGATAAATAATCTAGTTTATTGTTCAGTTAAGTTATAGCAGACAATCTAATATTTTTATAGATAGAGAATATCTGATAACTTGTAAAAGTAAAATAATCTCGATTCTCGATATCAAGTCTGTATACAATATATTGATAGACTGCAAAGTATACATTTTTAGAGTATATTTTGCTTTTTAATTTATCGAGCAATAGAATTACACTTTTTTAGTTTTTTGCTGTAAAAATTATTCCGAGCACAACACAATCTGAACTGTACAACTGCTGTAATTAATCAAAAGAGAGAGAGTCTCGAATATAATGTTATCTCGACTACTGTTTTTGAATTCTGCTATATAGTTAGCGACTGCAATTACAAATTTTGAAAAATATAGAAAACAAAAAGATCAAGAGCTTGTAGTATATATAATCAGAGTGCGTAAAACTATTGCGTGTTGTTTTTATTAAAAATAAATTCTAGTGTCTATTATATGTATCTCCAATTCTCTATCGAGCTTAATCGGGCGTCTTTTATTGTGTTCGAAGATAATATTGTTTCTATTATTGATTGACAGTTTTCGCGATCAGACTAATATATCGATTCTGTTACTATTTTTTTCTTCGATTTTGTAACTTGTAGCTGTTGCAAATTTTTGTGTTTGTATAAGTAGTTTGTAGTATCGAAGAACTCTGATCGGCAATATATCGAGATAGATTTTTTTTCTTTATAGAAATTACTGTCAAATTTGTTTTTTATCTGAACTACTTCGCCGACATAAGTTTCTAGCCGAATTGCTATTGTTGTAAACAGTATCTGTTAATATATTGATTTGATTATCTTCGGTAAATATAAAACTGGCTGTTTTTGCTCTTTTGATCTGAGAATTTGAGATCTAAGTTTAGAGTAAGATAAATAAGATCTGGAAGTCTCAGAATGTGTTTACTGTAATACTATAACAATTACTGTTATAAAGCTGGAACATAATATTATATACAGTAACAAAATTTGCTGTTTATTAAAGAATGTAGAATAGATATTTTTACTTTGCCAGAGTTATCTCTCGGCCATTCTCTGCAATTTGATTAAGTCGAAAGTAAGTTTGTTAATTTGGAAAATATATATGCAAGACGCGTACAAGCCGAAAACGAGCTGTAGATTCCAGCTATCGGCTGAAAACTGCGACTTTAACAATTAGCAGAGACTACAAAGAGAGCAGATCTGCAGTTTTGCAAACAATTGGTCTCTCTCCAATAATATAATATTCGACTGATTACAACAGACTCGCGTTGTCAGACTACGTAATAGTTCGAAATATATAAATTTTCTGCGCTATCAGTACTTTGACTAGTAGATTTTATACACCAAATTTACAATATAGTAGACAAGACTTCTCTTTCTGTTCAGCTGATCAAAGACTAGCACACTTTATACAATATCCGTTGATTATCTATATCTGAAACGTATAGCGCTTGACCAGATATTGCGATTACAAGATTATATCGAGATTGCTATATTTTGGCACAGTCTGTTGTTATATAGCAGCGATAGTATAAGAAGAGAAGAAGTAAACAGATATTTTTAATTTTTCTTTAGATAAAACTCGCACAAATTGTAGCAGTAAATACTATTTCTCTAAGTCTCTTTCTTCCCAACGTTAATTACTATATAAATCGGAGATAGAGCCGACGTTGTTGTCGACTTAATTGTTTTCTTTGACTCTTTAACACTATAATACTAGTATAATCTTGAATTTAAACAGAATCTATGCAGCAATTTATCAATTGCTAGCAATATAATATAAGAGTTCCGTTTCTGAATCTAATTCAGTCTCGAAAGATTTATTGTTGCCGCTTCTTGTTATTTTTATTATTGCTATTACTACTGAAAAAATTATAAATACATTTTAGTATTACTGATCAGAATCAGTAGAATATATTTTCGAAAATAACAACTGTTTGTTTACTGTTAATAATCTTTTTTTTCCAGATATCTATTTGATAATCGACAAGTTTTCAGTTTTCCAATTTATTGTATTGCGATATTATTCTGTTATTTAACTTTTCGAGAATTTTTTTCGAAAAAGTATTCAGAGTATCGACTGATTTCTGCTGTAGTTTTTGCAATTTCTGTATCTTATTTAGCTGACGCTGAAATAAAATCAGTCAGCAAAAATTGAAGTCTTCCCAAAACTTAAAACGACAACTATAGAATTTTTGATAGTTTTGCACAAGTTCTCAGAGATATTAATTATAGATAGATAATAAAATCGTTTTTGACATATCTAGATTTGCAGCATAAAAAAGAAGTTATTCGGAGATTTCGAATAAAATCTTTACTGCTGCAATCAGTCTGCTGTAGAACGTATTCTTATTTGTCTTTCTTAATTAACTATAAATTGTAATTATAGCCAAGAATTTCTTGTTGCAGTTAATTGATAGATTCAGATTCGATAACTTGTTCTGATTCTGTACTAGAATTCGAAGAAGCAAATATAAAATATTTATAATCAGTAATATAATTATACTGCAAAGATTGTTGATACAGTGCAATTAAATATTGTAATAATATTATTTCAAATTCTAGTACTCTTCTGTTGTCTCTTGCCGAAAATAACTGCGGGAAATTGAAATATTTTGAGACAACTTCAATTTCGGCAGCTGTCGACAGTTGTAACAGATTATTGTATAACAATTGTACTGAAATCTCGAAAACTATTTACAAAATATTTTGAGAGAACTGTTTCTAATCTGTAAAATTCTGAAGATAGACAGACTGATACTGAGAAAAGCTGCAATAGAACTGTTGTAAAAGATTTTGATATTCTTGTATATATTTAAAATATTATTTACTCTAAATACTATCTTCTGTATCTGCAGTCTGCTATAACAAGATTATCGAGCTATTATTGTTATATATTCTATTAAACTTTTGTATTCTACTTTGTTGTCTGTTATTTTCTATATTGTTTATAAAAGCAGAGACTGAATTCTCTATATATTGAGAGTTCTTGAGAGAATAGTGTAGAATATAGAATTATAGAAAATTTCAGTTAACGAGCGTAAATAGCAGACTCTCTATATATAACAATAACAATAACTAGTTTTCTGCTAGTATCAGAGATTTGTAGCATTCTCTCGAAAACAACTGAGAAAATATTTATTTGAAATAATATTCTTTTGCTGTTATAGACAAGTTATCTATAGTCTTTTTAAAATAGCAATTGCAATATTCTATTTGTTAAAAGTTAATTTTCAGATCGAGATATATAGATTACTCTACAACAAGTTCAAATTATTGTATCAGCTTCAGAACTAGTTTAAACAATATATTTTACAAATCTTTCAGACACTATAACAAGCAAAATGTTAAATATATTCTATCTAATTCTAATATCGAGATAAACTTTGTATCTAATTGCTATAAAATAAGTCTTCAAGTCTCTTAATTATTTCTGACAGCTTACAGCAGATTTGAATATTGTCTGTAAAGCTGCGTATATATTTCAGCAAATAGAATTACAGATACTGAATTACAGTTTTTTCTGTACTTGAGAAGACTTCGAACTAATATATTGTCAGAAAATACAGTTGTACAAAGTGTTACTTCTACAAGATCTCAATTGTCGACAACAATATCAGATTACTATATTCGGCGCTGAGATTATTGTAATTACGTTCAAAACAAAAAAACTGTTGAAGAAAATTGAGAAAAAGTTTCTATATATCAAATTACGCGATCAGAATATTTCTGGAAACCGAGAATATTTAAATCAGATACTGAACGCAAAAATTATATTGCTACTGATAGAATTGCAACTGAGTATATATAGCAATATTACTGCTTTAATTCTTCAGCTATTTAATAGTAGTAGAATCTAGAATATACTGTGTAAAAAATATCAAACTTTATAACTATTCGAAACACAACAGATTCTGAATATCTAATATCGATTTGTATATCTGAAAATCTATATTTTAAATCTAAAAATTTACAGCAATCTGAATAGTATATCTGTTATATTGTCGATATTCAGCTTGCTCCAGAGCTGAATTGTATATTTGTTGAAAAAACTAAGAAAAAAAATTAATAAATATATATAACTTTATGCTCGGGAAAGTGCAAGAGCAAAAAGTTGTTTTTGCAGTATTAACAAATTGTTCTATTGTATATACTGCTTTTGATCAAGTATATCCGAAGTTGAATTATTTTGTTGTCGATAATTTCAAAAGTTAGAATCAATATTTTCAATTGACTGTCGAGATAATATATTGAAAAATAAATACTGAACAGAATTAAATAGATTTTCTCGAGATTGTATATTAAGCAAAATATTTTGAGATTGATCAGATCGATAATCTAAAATATTAAAATTTGTATTTTTAATCGAGTGTTGTTAAAATAGTATATTTAAGAATAAATATTTTTTATTATAAAATTCGATAGAATAAAATAGATTTTCTGAAGATTGTATATCGAAATTTGAAATCTTACTTGAAATATTAAAGTTCGTATTTTCGAGTAACTGTTGTTGAGACAGTATGTTAAGAGATATATATTTTTTATTGTAAAACTCGACAGAATAAAATAGATTCTCTGAAAATTGTATATCGAAATTCGAAATCTTGCTTGAAATGCTAAAGTCCGTGTTTTCGAGTAACTGTTGTTGAGACAATATGTTGAGAAATATATATTTTTTATTATAATATTCGGCAGAATTAAATAGATTCTCTGAAAATTGTAAATTTTGTCTATTATAATACTGAAAAGAATTAAAAAGATTTTTGTAAAATTGTATACCGACAGATAGAAATCTATTGCAAATATAGTTTGAAATATTAAAGTTTGTAAAAATATCTTTTATTAGAATATAATCGCGCGAATCGAAGTTTTCTGCAATATTTGTTGCTGATAGTTTCAATACTTGTTCTGTTAGCAACATAAAAAAACAATATAAACTGCTTGATTTATCTGTTTCTAAACTATAGAGCTGCTCGGTGTCTGTAGCAGTAACAAAAAAAGTATTCGAAAATATATTCTGAATAGACTGAACCGTAGCCACGAAACAGTATTCTTTATTGTGTTGCGTATTCTCTGCACTTATAAGTATAACGCCTGTATATAAGATTATTATCTACAATAAGATATAATGTTCGCTGCGTTTAATAGTATCTCTGTCGACAATTTTTTATTTGCAGCTTCTTTATTAGCGCAGTGTCAAGCTTTCAGAGATTGAATAATATACTAATTGATTATTTATTATTAGATTAATCTTGTTTGTCGATTTCTATTAAATTATTAGCTTCAATATCGATTCGATAGATATATTTTTGATCTTAATAGCACTCTTGAATAGAAATACTTGTGCGTAACAATACAGAACTGCTGTTCTTAAACAATCTATTATTCCGATTTTTATTTGTCGACTTGTTGACAGACTTCTTATACTGTAGATATTAACTCGAAATAGATTCTGAAATTGTTTATCTAAATTTGTTCTGTAAACAGAATACTAGATTAAGATAGCTAAAGCTCTGATAAAAAATACTGTTTGTTGTTGTTTTACTCGTATTTGTGCTATTATATCTATTAGAGCTGATCTTGTAATAAAAGAAGTGTAGAGATTTTGTATATAAAAGAATATATTTCAATAAAGAATTGTGTAATGCTGAATGCTGACTCTGCTCCGATAGACAATATTGAATCTCGTTCGATATAGCATGTATTGCAACTGAGATTAATAGTATTAACAGAGATATTATAATATTGTTGTTCAGATATATTTTTCTTTGTTTTAAAATTCTTTAATCTGATATAGAGATTTTGTTTGTTCGCTTCGCTAAATACCAAATTCAATATATCAGTTGCGTCGCTATATTTTGACAATTGCTAGAAAAGAACTTGTCTGTTTTTTCTGCTTGTTTTTGAAATATACTAGTTAACACTATATCGGAAAACTGGAAGACAATTCTACGTATGTTAGATTTTTTCTATAATTCAGAAAATATTTTAAAGTTTTTGTCTATAGTTATAGTTCTGATAAAAAGATCAGCAAATTTACAAAAATAAACTACAGACTGTACTCTGTTTCTGTTAAAATAGAAGCAACTAGAGCTACAAGCTCTGCTCAGAGTAAATACAATTTGTCGATAACAGTATTCTGTTGCACATAGTTGTTGAAAGTTCGGCGCTTTTTTACTTGAAGACCGCTATTATTGCGACGGAACAACCGTAACTTTTGCATTATATTCTCTTTGTATTTTGTCTTGAATTGTAAGCTAGTGTGTCCGAGAAAAATATTCTGTTTAATTTTTTTATTCAAATTCTGATACAGACTCAATTTAAAAAAGACTCTGCAAAACAGATTATTTGTTTTCAAGTCAAGTAGTAAATCGAAAGTCTATTGTGCAAATATCAGATAGTCAGTCTTCTTTTACAAGTTTTAAATTTGTATATAGATATATTTATTATAATTGTATTTAACAGACAGTTCAATCTTCTCGATAAGTCTGCAAATCTTGACTTGATCTGCATTATTAGTAGCTTTAACTTTGTTGTTGTAATTACAATTATCTGTGCTGTTACAATTTTGATTACTTTGAACTTTTTGAATATCAATACTATCGCTATTTGTACTGCTCTGGTCTTGCGAGCATGCTTTATCAGGATTTTCCGACTTATTGATATTACTAATCTTTTTGTTGTTAATACAAGCTTCTGTACGAACCTCTGTATTACTTTTGTTAACACTGTTCTCAGAAATAGATTTTTTGTTGTTGCAGTAATTACTGTTTCTCCGCCGTAAGACATTATTACGGCAGAAGACGGCTAATCGATTATGTTCAAGTAAACGTAATTCAGTAAAAGTTTACAAGAAATGTGTTTGCTGCGATTGCAACTCTTGGACAATAGTAGATTTGGAAGAATTATATCGCATATAGAGATAAAGATGGTCAGAGTTCTTTGAAAATCAGCGAATAATCAATTTAGAATAGCTGAAAAAGTCTTATTTTGTTTTATTCAAATAATTGTTCTGAGTTTTTCAAAACAATATAAATCAGATCTATTCTTTTTTTGGAAAAGAAGAGAAGAAAAATATTAACAGAAAATAATTAGATGCGTTTATATTAAGCTCCGATTTGTGCTTTCTCAACCGAGACTCCGCTTCCAGCATTAACTATTCTATTAATAGCTAGCTCGGAGCAATTACTGTTCCGAGCTAGTCTGAGCTGACAAAGACTGAGCGTAAAAAGTGTTCTAAGATATAAGAATAGTAGCCAGTTTCTTGAACAACTCCGATTTACAAAACAAGAGATATTGCTCTACTATTAATATTTATATACAGCTTCTATATAGAATCTATAGATCTTGCAGTCTCTTTGTAAATATATTTGTTTTCTTTGTTTTGTTTATTAAGTATTGTTTTGTCTTCTGCAGTCTTCTCTGCACACTTGTATTCTTTTTGATTTTTATTATATCAAAAGTTTTACCGAAAACTTATCTAAATATTCTTATATATATTTTTGTAACTGATCTTGCAGTACTTTCTTTTCTGTATTAACAACTTATTTGTTTGAATTCGAAGTCTAAGCTCTTTTGTTAACTACAGCTATAAATTATAATATTGAAATGCGCACTGAACTTCGCTCTACTAGCGCTGAACATCTCAAAAATAATTAATAACAGTAAATATAGTCTTGTTCGACAAGTGCAATAACAACTGACTGATCGATTTAGAACAACAGTTTAGTTTTGTTACTGAACTATTACTTCGCTTCTCTCTTATATATATATCAATCTCAGAGATATGTCTTCTATCAGAAAAATATACAATTTAAATATTAATATTCAATTATAGTTTCTATTTACGCAACAAATCTTTCCGAGTGTCAGTCTACGCTATTTTGAACAATAGTAACATAAATTTGATTCTGTTGCTATTCTTATTCTTACGCTGTTTAAGTTTCTGTCTTTTATCGAATACAGTTATATCAGTATTGTAGAACTGATATATACTAATTCGAACTGCAGTTTGCGTAAGAATATTTTATATTTCTGAACTGTTATTAGCGCAATCTTTCTGAAATTTTTGCTTCTCAGTTTGATATATTGATAGACTCTTATCGGCTTCAAGAACTATCGGAAATAATCTTGTTTAAAGTTTTATACTTTATTCTGCAGTTGTTCTTGCGGCATTAATCTTTTTGACAATAGAGTAAAAACTGTTATAGATTCGATCTCTATTTCTCGAGATAACAGAGAAAGAAATCTTACAACTGTAAAAAAGTACTAACAATAAAAACAGATCTTGCTACTTCTTATTTCGATACAACTTTTGCTATATTATATTTATATCGAAATCAGTCTTACAGCTTGTAGAGAAATATCGGACATAGTATCAAATAAATATAGTACTGGCAGCAGAGAAATTTCAATATTATTATCAAGAAAACTATTGAGTTACAATACAGATAATTCTATAGAGCTTTACGCGTAAAGCGTATTACAGATTTATATAGCAAAGAAGCCGGAAATACTAGAAAAGAGAGTAATTAATTCCGATTTCTGTTAATAGAAGAATTTCAGTATCTATTTTTGTAAAATTGAATTACAATTCGATAGCTTGAATTTTTAGAAATATTGATATTTAGCTTTGCTGCAACTGATAGCTGATAACTATATATATATATCGATTGACCGTTTTCGAAAAGTTTTTACACTCTACTTTGATTTTTTTTGTCTGACTCGCTCGTCTTTTTGTAATCTTGTTACTTATATTGTTTTTTGTAGATATATATTTGATTTCTGTTGCTTCTTTCTCTTTTTCTCTGTCAATAATTACTGACAAGATAAAACTCTTTACCGACTTATCTATTATATAAGCTAATCAAGATCTCAACAGACAAGAATTGATCAAATTATTTAAGTCAGTGTTACTGTTAAAGCTGTAATATATAAGAGAACAATTTAAGAGAGCGAAGAGTCTATATAAAAGAATACAAGCAATAAAAAGTGCGACAAGTTCAGCAGTTCCATAAAAAACAATAAGAAGATATTATTTTTACAAACAAAATTAAAAGTAGTTTCGCGACACTCGCTGCTTACCGAACAGATATACAGAAATAATAGAAGTTCAGCGATACAAAATGTAGTTTTATTTTCAAGTTCAGAAAGCTGTCGATTTTGTATATTAGACAATTCTTGCTCTATTTTTTTCAGCAGTATACGACGCAATATAATTTCTAGAGAGACAATCAGAAGTCTACAGAAAAAAATATTTCGAAAACAATATATTTTCAGTAATTAAGAAATGTTAAAAGAAAGTCGAGAAATTTTCGGTACTGATTTTTCAGACTATTCTCGAAAAAAACAAAATTTTTAAATTTATATAGATGTTCCGAAAATAGCTAGCTATCGAAATCAAATTTTTGTAATTTTGTAGTTTTGAAAGTTTGTTTATTTCAGCAATAATTGACACAAAAGATATAGCAAAAAGAGATTTTGAAAATCTAATTGTATATACTGCTTGTATATACTTGCTCGCTACAGTATTTTATATACTCTGTATTAATTGCTTCTTTACTTTATTCTTGAAACTCTTATTACAAAAACTATACAGCAATATACAGTAGAAAATCAAGTATATATCTGATATTTATATTTCTATAAATTTATATTAATCTATGCAGAGATCTAATAAAACAATCTCGAGACAGCAGTTCTCTTGAAATTTGTGTTATTTATACAATTTATATAATTAGTACTATCCGAACTACTGAAGAAGATATAATATTCTTTTGTATTGCTACAGTATCTTTTTTAAGAAACAAACAATATCTAGCGCCGCTATCGAGCGTAGATATAAATCAATATATGCTTGCACAACTGTTCAAGACCGGAGATAGAAATATATTGAATATACTGAATACAAGAATTGAGATATTGAATAAGTTGCTCAATATCGAGAAGTTGAATAATAGATTATAAGAGATAGTTGTACTCAAATTGTACTGCTCTATTTTACAGACTATGCTTGATAAGATATTTTCTGACTCGAATATCGATCTATATTACGACTCTACTGAATCTACAATTAGCAAGATAAAATATTTGAATTATAATACAACAAAAACACTATACAAATATCTATTTATTAAGAGAGCAGAGAGAATAGTCAAAGAGAGCTGATTAATAACTGCTGATTTTTATAAATATCTTACAGCACACATAAATAGTCGGTACTATTAGACGGCGATTTCTGATATTCTGGCAAGCTTTAGATTACTATATACTGTATTTTTTATATATTTGATTATAAGAATATAGTTCAAGCTCTGATTTTTCGAATATCGAAATATATATATTCTATACTGTTCGAATCTCAACAGAATATAGCTCTATATTCTCAATTTTATAAAAGAAAAGTTGTTTTTATTACAATCAACTTCCCGATTATTTAACAGTACTGCAGCTTTTCAATAGTATTGCTCAATAGATACGCTCGAATCTTCTGCAGACAGAATATATAAATACAAAAAAATCAAATATAAATGTAGTTACTCGATCTATTACGTAAATGCCTGATATTACAAATACTATTATCAGATATTACTTCTATACAATTTCAATTCTGTCGAAAAGTCAGTTTTTACCGTTGTTGTTATATAGATATATTGTAAAACTAAACTTATTTTTCTTCAGAGTAAATCAGAGAAATATAAAGTGTAATCTGTTGTTGTATTCAATTATATAAACTCTCAAATAATAATAGAAACTATAGATTTCTGTATCAGAAAAAAATATAGACAACAGTAATTAACTGAGTACAAAAAAATACAATCAGCTACAATTTCGATTTATTTGTTGCGCTCGAAGCAAATCTGATACAACTTCAAGTATCGAAAAAAATATCAAAACTTATTCTGTCGCAATAATCAGAAAATAAATAAAACTAAACTTATATTTTGCAATACAGAATATATAGACAGATTTCGACAGACGTCTTTCGATTATAAAAATAAAAAGAAGATCGATATCGACTCTTGCAAACCAGTTAGAGTATAATATTGGACTAGAAAGTATGCAAAAATATATTAATAAAAGAGATAACAGCTTGAATCAAATTGTAATTTAGACGTAGAAGAAATTTATTAATATTTAAGATTATATTTGATCGACTCTTACAAAAGACAATCTAGTTATATTTTGAAACAATTATCGATTATCGACTTTTCTCTACAAAAATTTGTTTGTTCTGTTTGTATCTACACTATACAGAATCTTGTAGTTCAAAATTCTGCAGCAATTTTTGTGCGTTTTCTAATTCGCTTCTAGACAACTATATATTCTTTCAGTGTATATTATATTTATAGCTATTTCGCGTCTGTCTCTTGCCGACAATTTTTATTATCTTTTATTTTTTCTTTTTATCCAGTGCTGAATATCGCTTGTCTTGCAGATACTCAGAAAAACATAAAATAATAGCAGTAACACTATAAGAATAAATGGCAACTTCTGCTCCGTAATTGCTATTGCAAATTGTTTGTTTATGCAAATTCTGGAATAAAGTAACTCTGGACAAGATCGGGCGATCGAGAGAGAGAATAGTAGATTTGTTGATAGTACAACTATTCAAATAATTGTACGTTTTTGACTGTTTCCTGGAATAAGAGCTTGGGACATACTTAGCGCTTGTAAATTTAATAGAGTTATCAAGTTTGCTAATTGTTCCGGCGTAGTTCTCAATTACAAGAGAGTTATCTGAAGTATATTAGAAAATTCCAAAAATTGATTCAGAAATATATATTTATCTCGACTGTTGTCAATTTTACTAGATAAACTCGAATCTGTTGTATTCTAATATTGCTGTTTTCAAACTTTCTTGTTTGTAGCTATTCTTGTAATCGCTGTCTTTCTTCGCTTTTATATTTTTATTTTGTCTTGTATCTTTTATATATTCTATCCGTGCAGCTACTCTGCGCCATTCTATTTATACTGGCAACTACAGACTATCGAATATCGACTTGAATAGTCCGAGTTGTTAGTTTTAGAAAACAGCAAGAAAGATTTCTATCAAAAAACAGAAAAAAATAGAAAAAGAAGCAAAAAAATACTGAATATAATAAAATTTTATAAAAATTTTAGTAAACTAGATCGAGACACGCTGAAGAGCCGGTTGTTAACAAATATAAAATATAGAATAAGATAGCGAACTTGATAATGCAAAATATCTTGAATAGCAATATATAGCAACCGTAAAGAGAGATTTCGATAAAATATACAATAAAGAAACGGTCGATAGATCTATTGTATAGTAAATAAATAGATATTTATTTTTTGATATACTAGAGCTAGAATAGAGAAATCTAGAAAATACAGAACAAATAGAAATTACAATAAAATTCGAGAAATGCAGAGATCGACAAGATAGTTTTGTAAAAAATAATTGCAGATTTTCGAATAGATCTTCTTTTTCTATATTTTGTATTAGACAGTAGATTTTATAATCGGTTTGCTCAGTTATTCTGTCTTATAACAAAAACTATAGACAAAGTTTGTAAAATTGAACAATTTGAAAAGCAACTGATAGACTCTGAATTTTAAAATTGCACAGTATTAGTTTCAAAATCAGCTAGACCGGAGTTTCCGGAGAATTTATCAGTTAGAAATATATTTGCTAATATATAATTATATACAAGACTGAGAAGTCTCGAGAGATATAACAGTATATCAGTTGTACAGCGCTGTCAAGCAACACAATCTACTACTATTGTATCGATTCTTGCTGTTGATATCGACAATATAGTTGTAGTATATCGATACTCTAGAAGCTTGTCGAAAGAGTCGATAAAAATTTGCGTATATATTGTCTATTTCTTTTTCTGGCGAGAAACAAGTCAGCCGGCTCCCGTTTTCTTTACGTGCGGATACTGTAACTGATATAGAATATTTTACAGTTTAGATTGATTATCTAGTATCGAGAAAAGCGCTAGACTGCAGCTTTCTTCTATATTTCTATATTGCAGTATTCTCTTTGTATCTAGATATTTCTGATCGGACAATTTTAGACTATTTCTAGTCGAAAATAATATCGAGTTTGTTGTCGACAAACAACTATTTTCCGAAATCTATATTAGTATTTGTTCAGACAAAAGAGCGACTCGACAATATTGTAATAGAGATTTTTATCTCGAAGAACAATTCAAAGAATATAACAGAGAAAAACGCCGAAACTGTAGCTGTAGATTAATTAAACTCGAAACCGGCTACAGTATTTGTACTAGCAAGAAAAGACTTCAACAATACTACAATAGAAAACACTAGTATAAAGAGTAAGTCTAAAAATACAAAAAACTATAATAACAAAGATTTATTCTGTAGAGAGATAGCGAAAAGCAATATCTATATTAATCGAACAAAAACTAATCTGCGTTCAGAGTTTAGATTATAAAGCAAATCTTAGATTACAATTCAGATTATAGAGAATTGAGTTCTTATATATTACTAATCAGATAGTCTTTGGTAAATCTTACAAGAAATAGTTATTAATCAGTATAAATCCGACAAAAGTAACAAATTCTCAATCGACAAGTGTTTCGACGCGACTGTTATCAAAAAGAAAAAGAAAAAGAAGAAATTGTCTGCAGTAGACAAAGACGACGCTTCGATAAAAAGTGCTAAAAAGAAAATTGTAGAACGCAAGAGACAGATAAATAGAAGTTATCTTGTTCTGGAAATAGCACTTGGAATCAATTTTGTAAGAAGTGGAGACAATTGAGCAAGTTAAATATAACAATTGCTGTTTCGGAGACTGACTTGAAATACTCAGAACAGCTATTACTACTATTTTCTGTCTTCTATTGCTTATCTTCTATCTCTTACTATCTTTTACTCTCTATTGTTGTAAGTTGTACACAGTTTTCTTCTTATCTTTTCTCTATTGTCTTACGCACAAATATACAGAAATCAGATTTGCTCTTTACTTCTGCATGTTTTTAGCTCGCAAAAAAAGACAATTCTACAGCTTGACAGATTTGCAAGACTGTTTTGTATTGTTGCAAAAATCTAAAAGTCTATCTGTCTAGTCTCCAGACGTTTTTTCTTCTTCAGACTGACAAGTATACTGCATACAATATAAGCAATCTGAGTACAGCTGTATAGCTCTCTGATACTTTGTGTTGTTTCTTGCGATCTGTCTTGTCGAGTAGCTTAATTGGCGACTATCTTCTGTACAGTCGACAGATAAAAGTATAGTAAAGTAAATACGTGCTCTTGCTTCTCTGCGCTTACGTATTACAACAATTGTAATATTCTTTTAGCGCTTAGTGCTTTCTCTTAACACTTTTCTCAATATTTGAATTCGATCTGATTTACTGATCTTGACATTATCTAAAGATAAAAACTTTCTCAGACAAGAGAAACACGTAGTATTCTGTCTCTCAATTCTATATATTTTGCTATATCAGCAGTCTTGACTTAAAGAAATTTGTATCTGTGCAATTGTACAAGACAAATTGTTTTTTCTGAATTCTCAATAATTGCAAGAAATATGATACATATTTGTCAAAAAACATATTTCGAAAACTCAAAAGTAAAATAAGTACTTGAAGAGTTGACTTCGATTGTAGTGTTTTATTATAACAACAGAGATTTTGTTTGTAAGTTATACAAATTGTTTTCTTTTGCAAATTATTTCTTGATTGTATACAATTTATTTTTTGCTTTTTTTTTTTTTTTGATTCAGAAATAATTCTTTCTTTATTAATTTTGTTCGATACTATTTTTATTTTCTTCTTTTTGCAATCAATTTAGAATAGTAAAAGAAATTTCTTGCTGTTAATAAAGATTCTGCAGAATAATATCAAGATTACATTTTCGGACTATCGATTCTATATACTATTTTCTTTTCAAACAGTTTTGTATACAATTGCTATAGTCTGCTTTTATTATATTTTCGCGCTTTACTCTATGTTTGATCAAGAAATATATAATCTATTATAATTTTACAGTAATATAGATTGTAAAAGACAGATAACTCGAGAGCGCAGAAATTATATATTAAATAAATAGTGTTACAGTTTTACTTGAGTACTTTGAAAGAAACTGATTCTCGATTACTATTTATATAAATAATATAACAAAGCGGAAACAGATATTCTCAAAATCAATTATAATTAACTCGATAACAGTACTTCTAAGATCTTTTTTATTTTCTAGTTTGTGTAAATTCCGACACAATAATATAGATAGCGTCAATACAAAATAATTGCTACTGATACAATTTACAAAATTTTCTGCAATTTTGTTTTGAGAATTTTTTGTCAATAATATTTTTCGACTGAGTTTTTAATCGATATTTTAGTATTAATTCTATATAGTTTCTATAACTTCTATCAGTATACAACTTAATCGAGTTTATATTTGCGTCTTTTTAAGACAGAATATAATATTGTCGATAAAAACAAAATTCTATACAAATATCGATCTCTCTTTTTTTTTCTACTCTGCGCAACTTCTTTTATAATCTGTTTCGCATTATCAAATATAAGAATTGTAAATACTGTTTCAGTTTTTTTCTAAAAAATACTAGACTTATACAGAAGAGTGTAGTTGTTCTGTTCAGCTGTCTGTAAATAGCAATTTGTTATAATTTTTTAAAAGTAATTTTCGACAGTACTTTTTTTCAGATACTTTTTCAGAACATTTTTTTGAAAACAATCTCTATCAGTATTTTTCTTCAAATACTTTTTCAGAATGTTTTTTTAAGAGCAATTTTCGACAGTATCTTACTTCAGATACTCTTTGAGAACACTTTTTTGAGAGCAATCTCTATCAGTGTCTTTCTTCAGATACTCTTTCAGAATACTTTTTTGAGAACAATTTTCGACAGTATTTTTCTTCAGATACTTTTTCAGAATACTTTTTTGAAAACAGTTTTCGACAGTACTTTTCTTCAGATACTTTTTCAGAATATTTTCTTAAAAGTATTCTCCGACAGTACTTCTCTTCAGATACTCTTTCAGAACACTTTTTTGAGAGAAATATCTGTTAACGCTCTTCTTCAGATACTTTTTTAGAATACTTTTTTGAGAGCGATCTCCGACAGTATCTCTTTTCAGATACTCTTTCAGAATACTTTTTTAAAAACAATTTCTGACAGTGTTCTTTTCTAGATACTTTTCTAAGATACTTTCTTGACAAGAATTTTCGGCAGTGCTTCTTTTTAAATAGTTTCTAAGAATACTCTTTTGGGAAGAATCTTTAATACTGTATATTTGAAAAGATTTCTCGACTATATCTTCTTGCGAGCAGTTTTCAGCAGTACTCTTTTTCGGATAATTTTCAAGACTGTTAAAAAGTAATTGATTATCAAGAAAATTCTATTGTAAGTAATTGCTAGAAATACTCAACTGCAACTGATTTTCAAAACTAGAATTAGTTTAGTAAAAATAATTGATCAATATAGATATACAGTCTAAATTATTGTATATCTGAGATTGTAATAGCAAGTAGAATAGAGATCTGAGAAACCAAATATTTAATTTACAAACAGATAGTAATAGACAGAACTACAGATATTAAAGTTTGTATATTTGTAAATACAAAAATATCTGAAAAAAACTGATATATATATTTTGTATCGAAAGAGTTTGAGACTTCTATTTTATTAAGTCAAGAAAATTGATAAGAAAAATTTATATCGAAAAATAAGCGCTCTCTTTTATTCTTAAGCTTTCAGCAACTACTCAATTTAACTATTTTAGAATATAGAATTTTGTCCGTATGCAGCAAAACAGTAATTTGAAAAATAGACTACAGAATTTTATGTCGAAAAATCTAAGTCGATCGAGATATTTTACAAATTTAAACAAAATTATATTTTACTCTTTTTATCCAAGAATTTCTTCCGATTAAAGACAATTCTGCATACAATCAAAAATAATATTATAATAACAGTATACACAAATAATTTCTTATGTGTCCAAACTATATAAAGAGCTCAAATACTATAATTTTCAGATCTCTGAGATAATATTATTCCAATAATAGAAAAGCAAAAGATTAAATCCAATATAAGTTCTCTAATCGAGAAAAAATTATATTAGAACAAGTGTAACAGCTATTATAATCTAAAACTGATTGACAAAGATAGTAAAGAAAGTGTCTATCTTGTTAAGCAATTCTCGGACAAAAAATTTCTAGCTTGCAAAATTCTCTATAATTAAATCGATAGAATATCTATCGAGATTTGTATATTTAGAGATATTTTATCAGTATACAACAAAATTATCCGGCTTGTCGAATTTATTCAGAGCTCTCTCGACACACAACTGTATTTCGAATATTGTTCAGACGGAGATTTTGAGAGTTTTATTAGTTTGTATTACAATTGCAACAATTTTTTTTCTGAAGTTTTTCTCTGATATATATATGTTCAGCTTGCGGAGATCTTGGTATTTATTTATTACAGTTACAATATCTATATCGAAGATACAGATTTATACTGACTAAGCGTTATATATCGAGACATCAAATTAGGAAATATTCTTCTTTGTTTCAATACTTGATAGTCTTTTGAAAATAAATTATATCTATACTCGACTATTGTTCTTGCAGACTTCGGCTTGACTATCAGCGCTCAAATATCAAATTGTAAATTCTATTCAAATTATCTGGTTGGTATCTTAATCTGACAGTCTCCGGAGATTCTCTTCGTATTACCGAAAGAAGACGTCTGAGCGTTAGATACAGTAATATATGCTTTGGTTACTGACTATCTGTCTATAGTTGTTATGTCTCTTTACTGGACGCAGACAGAGAAGAATTGGAAGCGTTAAATCAAAAAGACCAGAGCGCGTAAGATAAGCAGCGTAAGAGACTATTATTCCAGCGTTATAAAATCTTATATAGAAATGGCGTTGAAGAGATATCTGTCGGAAAAAGTTACAAGCTACAACTTATTTATAGATTTAAAGTAGAGACTGATCGATACAAAACTGCAGATATTTTTATTGTCAGAATTAACAACAAGTATCAAGCTTGTTATTAACAATTACAACTCAGTATTTCTCTCAGAGATAATTTCTTTAATACAGTAGAAATACTAGTGTAACTGATTTCTGCAAATATTTCTGTCAAAGAATAATTATATTTCTCTCGATATAACCGAAAAGTCAGTGCATCGATTTAAATATTGTAGCTTGATAAGATTATCAAGATTGCAGAAAAAATTTGAGTAATATAAATATTTGCTGTTATTCTATTTACTGACGTTGTGTATCTTTATCTCTTCGCAAGCAAATATAAATATCAAGTAAATATCTTTTTATCTACTATTTCAGATCTTTTCCGCATAGACAAAGAAATCTGAAAACTATAACAAAGAATTTTGATCTGTCTCTTTATTCTACGTTTAGTTGTGCGACAAATTATATCAGTGTTTAAAGCACAAAATCAGATAATATATTGATAATCAGCTGACTAGTAGATTCTACAAAACAAAAAGATGTCGAATATATTTTCTAATCTCTTTTTATTTTAGCTAAGTTGTACTTTTGTAAATCTTCTGCTTACTTCGCTGTATCGCGAACTAATCGTAACTATATTGTTCGGAACTTTTGTTGTTTATTCTTTGCTATAAAAAGATATAGATGTAGTAAAGAGTACTTCGGAAATTAGATTTTTGCTAACACAAATACAAAATCTCGCGATACTTCAAGCTGGATACTGCAACTGATTTGCGAAAGAGATTATTTTGTCAGCAAGAATATTGTTCTGAATATTATAGTAGATAAGCACGAATCTCTTCCAGATTATCCAGTGTAATAGCAGCTTGGTTATTGCGGCGGCAAGAGCTGCGGGAGTTATTGCGTCAAAATCTCTTGAAAATATATTAATATCTCTGAAGAGATTTTTCAAAATAACAAACACAAAAAGAATTGCTATTATCTGCGCAGAAGAAGGGTCGAGAATACTATAGTAGATATTATATCAGACGTTGTGTTTTGTTCTATTATGCGGCGCACGGTTCAAGTTTTCGCGCCAGTAATTACCGAATACAAACAGATACGCAATTGTATTTATAATTAGTTTAAAATTCTCTGATACAAGATCGGCCGAGTTTTCCGAAATATTGCTCGATAGCTGTTGTACAGACTTGCAAGATCGTTCGGCAATATATATATAAGTTGTAATATTTCTTTTTCAGTATTGTCTCGAAAAAGATATCAATCTCGCTATAGTTCTGATTGTAGAACTGCAATCTCTTGTTCGAAATTATTAGTATTTCGACAGATTACTATAACAATCTAATATTATTTGATCAGTCGAGATCTATTGTTGTAGAAACAATAGTAAAAAAATTATATTTTATCAGTCTCTCGAGATCTGTTTTGAATCTCTGATCTTGTTGTTGTTGTCTACTTGAATTGTAAAACAGTAATTATATATATTTTTTATAAAAACTATCTGGCAACATAATATCTGCTTGTATAGATTCTTCGGTCTCTTGATCGACAATAGATACAAGATATTGTTTGCACAATTGAATTGAAGTTTTAATTGAAACTCTAAAAGACATATTTCCGGTTTGCAATCTCTCTAGAGAGACAGATAGAATAGCAAATTTGATAATATATCGGCGACACAGTATATATCTTTTAAAATCTTTTTTTGTCGAGAGACGTTATATAATTTTGTCTAAATACAAGATTACTTGTTCTTCTGATTGTGTCTAGCACAGATAGCAGAATAGTATATCAGTGTAGTTTTTACAGAGAGCAGAATAGCTATAGAAATTCTTTTCTGTTCTATATTTGTTGTCAAATTATTTCTTATATAATTTTCTTATCAAAGATTTCTTTCTCTCCGCAACTGCTACAAATCTGTATACATGCATATAATAACCAACTAGATATTCTAGAGTTCAAACTATATTGAGCGCGTTGTCTAAAACACTTATTCAGTTCAACTATATTCTCTAAACTACTACTGCAGTTTTACAGCTATCTCTAGTATCTCTATTCTCAGATCTATAACTATCAGACGCACTATTCCGATTCGCGTCAGACAAATTACAAAAATCTGAGATTTTTGTACTACTAGTTCTGTTACTCTGATTACACAGAAAGAGAAGAAATCGGTTAGAGAGATAGTTATATTTATATTAGTAAGAGTTTGAATACTGATATCTTGCAAATACTCTATCTATATATATATCCAATTCGGCAGAAATGTTGAATTCTCTCCGAATCTGCAAAATTGTATAAATGCAAGACGTCAGCAATGTTGAAGTCTGCTCGAAGAAAATTAAAGATACAAGCTCAATAACTTATAAGAATATCTATTATATTACTGCCAAATACAAAGAAACCGCGAGCGACAGTTTTCCGAATCCAAAAATATCCGACAACTCGCACGTAATAGAAAAAATCCAATTTTCAGAGAAGCGGAAGATCGCAAACATATTGTAAAAGATAATACTGTTGTTTATAGTAACTCGAATCTGATTAACAGAAAAATAATTGATATAAGCAGTTTTCTGAAAATACTCGGATACACGGACAGTCTGAATAAAAATATATTCAGAAATCGAATCTATAATATCTGAAAATAGAAATATAAATAGAGTTGAAATCGGAAATCGAGAAACGTTTTCAGAGAAAAAAGAACTGAGACAACGCTGAAAATACAATTTAAGATACAATTCGATTGCTATATTGTGTAACAAACTGATATAAAAACTTTGTCAATATACTCTATCGAAGACAAGCAATATATACAAAAAATAATCGATTGTAATTCGATAATTTTAAGATTCGAATTCGGATTTTCCGACTGATTATATACGGAATCGAGATCAGTTTTTTTAGATTTGTCAGAAACAATATTTTCGATAGATTTTTTGTTAATAAAAAAGTTAACAGAACTGTTCAGATTATCGAAATACAAAAAAAAGATTTCAGAAAACAGTATTCTATAAGCAATTCTATTAGTCAGTCTAAACTATAGACGAAAGAAAAAAGTTAAATCAAAAACAAAATTACAAGAGCAAAAAGTGCTTACTTTTCAGCAGCTTCAGTAACAGGAGAATGCGCAGAGAAAGAACCGAAATTATTATTATTGTTATTTTTGATAGTCTGAATTAAACTTCTACAACAATAATCAGTATCTAGTATATAGTACAGTTCAGCTGAAGATTAGAGAAAATATATCGAATAATATTTCAAACAAAAACAAGTATATCTATTGCGAGATCTGAAGTGTAGCGTACTGAAAAAAAACAATAACAAAAAGAGATAGAAAAATTACACAGAGTAAACAGAAAGATCTGAATTGTAAATCTATCTAAATATTATTTGTTCTAAAACAAGTATAGAGTATCAGACTGACAAGATATTGTAATATACAGAGATTGTACAGCAAGCTACCGATAACAGCGATAACAAAAAAGAGAAATAGACAAATATAGCGAAGACACTCTCAATCTGATAGCAGAACAAGACTATTACAATATATTTCTAGTATTAAGTACTGAAAATAAAGCTTGTCAGATTGCTTTTTCTGCATATATATCAGATCGATATAATTATTGTAAGCAGTATCGGCAGTATATCAGTTAACAATACAATACTTGTTCGGAAAAACGATATATACTCAAGCGATTCGAGAAGAGATTGTATTGCAAGTTTATTACGCAATTAACAGAAGATTATAATATATATTATTTTTGAATATATATCAGCGACACAGTAACAGATTGAAATATAAAAGTACTCTAGAATTTTTGTATACAGAAGTAGCTGCAACAAACTACAACGTGTTACTTGAGATCTATTACAATATTGTTAAACAGCAATTTTGTTAGAATATAAATCGAGACAGCCGAATGCTATCGAATCTATAATATTTTCAACAAAAGTCTTCAATTCTAGTACAACAATAATTAATCGATATCAGCGTTATAAAGTAGAGCGTCGTCTTTCGCGCGTTTTGTTAATTTCTATTAGTTAGAAACTCTAAAAATAAGCTCAAATCAATTCAAGCAATCTTGTTATACAGTACAACGGATTCGACCGAGAAAGCGCAAATATTATAACAGATTTAACTCTGAACACGTCTTTAATTACTCGAGCGAAGAGTTCAGCGACAAAAAGCAAGATAGCAATGCGTCAGATATCAACAAACAGAATAGAGTTTGTAAACAGAAGTACAGATCTATCTCTGTATTGTAAACTACAAAAACAATCCGATAGCATATATAAGATTGACTAGAGACAGCTGTAAATATTGCAAACTCAGAAAAATTCGATTTTCTCGAGAGTTCAAGTATTTTGTCTCTGCATATATTCAATATATAGTTGCTCAACTATTAATATTGTGCAGATAAAATATAATCAAGAGCAGCTTAATTACAGATAGTATATCTGCAATAGACAACTGTACAAATACAAAAAGAGAAAAAAGTCTGACTTGAGAGTCGATTATAGTTGTAAGCTTAAAGAGAAACTTGATATAGACAACAAAATCTGCTTTATATTGTCTATATACTGAACAAGTACTAAATTGTTATAAAACTCGCTTGCAGAATTACAAAAAGCGCTTAATAATATTTGATTTACAATTACTGAAATATCTGTCTGAAACTCAAGCTCTTTCTACAAAGTCAACACAATTGCTATATATTGTTTGTTCAGACGCAGACTTAATTGCTGCTTCAAAAAATTAAGAGTTGCACAAATATTACAGATTCTGCATCTCAAGTAACAGTCTTTTGCTCGAAATCAGCAAAACGCAATTACAATATACAGTTAAGATAAGTCAGATATATCGTTTCTATAATATATATAATATATTTGTTTACTGTATCAGTTTCTGAATAGTTTCTTTATTTTAAACAAAAAGCTTCTGCAATTACTCAGTCTAAATATTAAAAACAAATATTTTCAAGCTTAGACTGTCGGTAATATATTTGCAGAAACTGATATTTTTGCATTTTCAGAAATTTGTATTTTTCTGAAACTGATTAATCTATTTTTTATATATATAAATACTTGATGTCCGGTACTTTATCAGAAAATTATTCTCGAAATTGTTAATATATTTTTATATTTACGCAACAAAAGCGATCAAATTCTATTATATTCGATAGTCGCTACAATATTGCGATTCTACACAAATCTATTTTTTACCAATAAGATAAAAATAAAGCAGAAGAAAAGATCGAACAAAAAAATTCTATTATATAGATTTGAGAATTCGACTGTCAGATTACTTCAAACAATAGCAATTATAACTCTAGATCGGATAGAATCTATTAATAGATTTTCAGTTTAAATATTTCTGACAGTTGTTGCACAATCGATTGTATTGCTAGAACTTGTTGACAAGTTTATTTGTCAAATATTTTTGTCAGACAAATCTTTAATATCAATTATTAAAAAAATAATTTTATCTAGATCTGAGAACTGAATCGAAGAGAAAAATTGTCGATATCTCTTTTAAATAGTATTTTTGCTTGATCGATTGACAATTATTATTACAATATATAATTTCGCTCTTGACAACAAAGCTATTAAAAAACAATTGTCTTGTTACAATAACTATTTTGCAAATAACAATTGTATAATAACTAGATTTTTTAAAAAATCTAAAAATCTACAGAAACTATCAAGTTATAATTTCAATACAGATATATTTGCACTCTACTTGAAGATCTTGAAGATACTGTTACGTGTTTACGAGTTTCTAAAAAGAACTTCTATAAATATCAGTATATATAAGAGCGTGCAAGTATAAGTAACTGAGTATAATAAAATCAATAGATATCTTGCAAGCTGATAGATATATCTCTCTTCTGTATATATTTCTATCAGTTCTATAGAGTCTAGAGATAGAGAAGAGTATACTTTAAGCAGCTACTATCAGATCTGCGATTGGATTATATTGTATACAATCTACTATATATAAGTTTGTCTCTGTTAGTAAATCGAAATTATATCAATAGCTAATTCTATCGAAGCACTATAATTTGTCTGCATTTGTCTATAACTTATTATAGATCTATTTCTGCTTTCTTTATAATATTGTTTATTGACAATATTGTGCGATATTGTATTGATATCGCAGAGATAATTTTGAACTTGTATATCTATATTGTTAATATCGATATAATCGACAAACTAGATCTATTCTTTGTTTATATACTATAGATTGCAGATCGAGTTTTTCTGATTTATAGATATATATTTTGTTATTCAGTAAACAATAAAAATATAGAAATATTAATCTATATACTTAGATATATAGACACTTACTAATTAGTTGCAGATTGCTATTGTCAGCTTCTTGTTCGAGTTTACAATAATTATCGATATAGCAAAATATTGTCTGCCGAATTTTATAATCAAGAATATCTATAATCTGAATTTCTGTATTGTATCGCTTTTTATAGCAGATTCAGATATCTCTAGAATATCTGCAAATAACTATTTCTTCAGACACAATACTGTTTTTACAAAGACTGTAATATATAGAATAAGAAGTATTTCGATTAACAGCACGCAGACCGCATTTCTATTGTCTATTTAACTGCAATTCTGTAAGTTCTGCAGTAACAGATTTACAGATATAAGTAATTTGATTGTGCAATTACAGCAGACAATATATACTAGTACAGCAAGAGCAGCAAATTTGATAAAGATCAGCTGTATATAGAAGACAAGTGTCGATATAGTTTTGTATTCAAAATATATATATATTTATTCTTCTATCTATATTTGTTTTTAGATCAATAAATCTATATCTTATCGACTGTTGTTGTTATACAACTAGTTAAATAGTACGCGTTAAATAACTCAGATTATCCAATAACAATAAAAAATGTAATATTTGTTTCTGACATTTCAACATTTCTGTTCGGCAGTCCGCTGGTTTCTTGACTTCTTAGATACTGGCTCGGTTGTTTAGATAAAGAAAATAATTAGTATAACTTCTTACAAAATCAGAAAGCTCGACTGACTATTATCTTTGTTCAGTATAGATTCGATATTGAATTGCTGCAAACTCTAAAGTATAGATTGAGAGAAAAAAACAGATTAAGAAAAATCAAAATCGATATCGACTGGCAAATTATTAATAATCAAGCAGATTCTTTTGTGCTGAATTGATATTCAAATATTGTATATATTTTTGATAAATTTGTAGACAATCTATTTTTTCTTGCTATCTTGTTCGATAAAGTCAAATATTTGAATAGAATAACAATAGAAAGTAGTTTTGTTCTTTTCAATTACCGAATAATAGCTATAGATTCTTATTGATCTGTAATTGTGCAAAATAGAAAAAACAAAAATTTTTCGATTCAGTTTTTTTTTGCGCTTTATCGATCTAAAAAGTTCGACAAAAGTTTTTACAACAACAATTATACTATATATATTCTGACAGTCGGCAACGTTACTTGTTGTTTTCGAATATAATTTTTTTTCAGCACAACTCGAAAACTCAGCTCGAACTTGTTTCAGAAAAAACTAGTTTTAAATTCGAGAAAAAAGATATTCAGTTTTTTGTTTTTTTTGCTCTTGTTTTTGTTTTCGAGAAAATATAAACAGTTTGTTAAGAGTTTGCGAGTACTGTAGTATCTCGAACAGATCAGCGCTACAATATAGTAATAAAAACAATAAAAATATATACTTTTCTGCTCTCGAAAATATTGTTTGCTGAAGAGAAGAGAGATATCTGCACTTCCCGAATATAATTGCTTTTGAATATAAATTGCTTGCAAAGATTTTCTATCGCTTGCAGACATGCGCTTTTGCAAACAGCTTGTTGTTTTTTAATATTTTAAGATTGTTTTTCTACAGTTAATCAGCTCAGACAGCTGATATACGAATTCGAAATATATTATCTTAATTCTTTGGTTCTGGAGACTGCCGCAGCTTATTTATAGAAATTGACTTTGCTTGACCGCAGATTATATCGACTAGAATAAGATAGCAGATCTTTATATAGTTGCTGATATAAAATAGCAGAAGAGTTGCAGAAGAGTCTGATAGAAAAATAATATAATTAACAGCGCAAAAATTTTTGACAGAATAAGCAATACTGAATTTAGTATCTAGTTCGATCTTGCAGCTAGTCTATTTTGTACAGTTATCAAGACTACTACAAAATCAACAATAGATCTGATTTGTTCTTTCGAGAATATAGTTTTACTGCAAGTTCTCTCGATATCAGCAAACAGAATTACAGATCAGAATAGATAGAAAATTCTGCTTAATATTTATAAATATTGTGTAATATTGAATTACTTCGAAAGAAACAAGTTGACAAAAAGAATTGTTAATCGGACAGTAATATTTAACTACAATAGATTCGAGACAATTCAAGAAGAGACACTCGAAAAGAAGATCGATATATAATATAAGCAATACAAAAAGTTTTCTAATAACTGGTATCTGTTATAAACAACACTACAGTATATTTGCTCTTATTGTATAATTTACGAACTTTGGCAAGATTCTTCAATCTATATAAGTAATGCGTATCTTCTTGAGACAGCAACTTATCAAACAAATTATTCAAGAAATCTGTTATTTAAAATACAGATTTTATATCTACAGATATCGGAAATCTATCTGTTTAGATCAAGTCGATATCAAATCTACAACAACAATTATACAATTACAATATTAACAAAGTTTAGCAAAGAAGAGCGCGCCGCTATCTACAAATCTATATTTAAGAGCAGAGATACCGCGCTTTAATCAGTATAACAAGAGTATTAAAAACTAGAAAAACAAAAGTTGCCAGCGTCTAACTTGCTTTCGAACATTCTTGAAAAGATATATATTCAGAAGTAATTAGCTAGATTTAAGAGATAGAAAATTGATCAAGATTGTTTGATAGAATAGATTACTATATATTGAATTGGAAATAGTTTAACAACTAAAAAGAAATAAACAAATATATTACTATCAAATATCGAATATTATTTGCTACTGTCTTTAATGTATTTAAGCGTCGCTATCTCGAATTTACTATTCGGAACAGAAATTCAAGTAATGTTTGCTATTCGATAAATTATAAAATATTACAGAATATCCGAAAATATAGTTTTTATTCAGTCGAGATTTCTTGCAATATTATAACTTGTATTTCTACTGAACACAACTATTACAAAGTTTTTGCTCTCGACAAACTGAAGTTCTCCAAATATTATATTTGTAGAGTGTAGATAAATAATTATTGTTACAGAAACTATAGTCTGAAAATCCAGTATTTATATAAATCTTAATTAATGCAGACTTTTCTTCTAAGTTGTCGAACTGTTTTATATTAACTTCAAAAGATTTTGCCGCGTTCTATATATCTGTTTGTATTAAAAAAAGATTTGAATATAGACAAAATATACTGTTTACTGTCGAGTATCAACTGAATATATTTATAGCAATATTTTAACTTGTTTTCTGAAGACAAAATATTTGATAAAATTTTGAAGAATACAACTATCTTTTCTTTGATTATAGAAATCTTGAGATCTAGTATTTCGGCGAAGTGTCAAAAATTAATTTTCAAAATACTTATTACTGTCTTGTAATAGAACTGGTTACAAGATTTTTTGTTGTTTTTGCTGCACAAATTCTGTACAGTCTTTTCTAAACAAGCAAGATAGAATAAGATAGATATTGCTATTGCGCTCTGTTATTGTTATTATTCGATAGTCTACTAATAAATACGATTGATACTTTAAGTTTGTAGCTTTCGATAAGTTATATTTTTTTTATATCGAAAAATACAATTTATGTATTTATAGAGTCGAACAAGACTGGACTTTGTATCTGTTTTTTGCTATTTATTTAATTTCGACTCTCTTAAAATTGAACACTTCTATTTTAGAGATAGAATATCAGACAAAAATTCAGCTATTATATATTTTTGATTTTTTGCTACTATCTGACTATATACTGCAGACAATTCTATCAGATACAGTAATAACTACTGTTGTTGCTGTAAAATTTTATAAAGAGAATTGTCGACTGTTTTCTGTATCGGAGAGAGACTTAAATACTCTCGATCAATTAATACAGATTAATACAATTTTGTTGTTAGTTTTAGAAAGACGTACTATCTCAAGATATTGTTTATAATATATTCGGCACTATTTCTTATTGCATTGCTTGCAAGAGAATATTCTGATAACAGAGTTAAAATATATTCAATATCTAGTATTGAATAGAGAATATATCGAAAATATAATTTTATATTTTTAAGAGTGCTCGCTTGTCTATATAGTAGTTGTATTACAAAACAAACATAAACAACAAGAAAAATCTTTACGTCAATTAATATTATTTCTACAAAATATAATTTTATTCTGATAATTTATACTATTTAAACACTATTCAAGAATTTGTTGTCTGTAATAAAAAAAAAGTATACAAGTCAGAGAAATGTGCAAGCCGAAAAGATATACAAATCGAAACAATATACAAGTCAGAGAGATATACAAGTTAAAAAAATATACAAATCAGAAAAATATACAAGTCAGAAAAATATACAAACGAGATAAAATTAAATCAGAAATCAATTTAGAAGTTAAGTAGATATACAAGTTAGAAAAATATATAAGTCAGAAAGATGTGCGCAAGTCAGAGAGATATACAAGTCAGAAAAATATACAAATCAAGAAAATAGTAAAAATCAGAGAGTATACAAGTCAGAAAATAGTATTACAAAAGCCAGAACTGTAGAGATATATATTTTTCAGCAGTAACTAAAATATAATATCTATTTCCGAATACAAGAGTCAGATTGAAAGTTACAAGAAAAACAGTCAATAATAGTAATACTCAGAAATAGAGATAAGAACAGTCAGAAACAAGTTTTCTTTTTTAACACTAATAAGAACAAAATCTTCTTGTAGAGATTGCAACGCGGAAAGTCAATATTATTTAAAATCTCTATCTATAGCAAGACACGAAACACAAGAACCGACAATACGCTTGTATAGCTCTTCAATAGTATTATTCAAACAAGTTTTTGCAAAAAATCAAAACAAACACTTACAGATTCTATATCTATTCGACAATTATTAACAGCTGTCCGTCAATATGTCTGCTTCCAAGATTTCTTACAAGTCCGAAAAATCAGATACAAGAAAACAAAGATTATCGAACAAAAACTTTCTGTTTTTTGTCTTTATCAATATCGAACTCTCTTTCTATAATAAGTATAATCGGATTAGCAAGCGTTATAATATCTTTTCAACAAAACTAGTAACGGCGTCAAAATCGATTATCAGTCAAGTTAATTGATCCGAGATAATTCTTGATGTTGTAAATTTACATGCAGTTGTGTCTCGATTTTCAAAAACAGAAATTTTTATATTATTGTTTCCGAGAAGCTCTGCAGCAGATTTGAGTAGATATACAATATTTCCGAAGCACAGACACTGCGTTGGAGATTCGACAAAGAGATACAGTAGAAAAATCGGAACCGGATTTGCTGAAATATTATTCGACGAATTTGCAGATAAGAAGAGATTGCTGACTGTCGCAGTTATAATTGTTAACAAGTTCAATCGCGCTTTGCCGGCTTGTAAACGTCTTGTATATAGTTGTATTGTAGATCAATTCTGTCCGTCTCTTCAAGTTTGTCTGCATATCGCTCTCTTCTGTATTTTTGTTTTTGTATTGTAATTTAAGCTGACTCGAGCGTTTTTGTCTGTCTGATCAGATCTATATCTATATTACAGAGTCTACTGTAGTTGCTCAGACAACCGATCAGATCGCTGTCTGAAGTCGGAGAACAATAAGATTTTCAGTATAATATAGACAGTAAAGACGTAAATCTTGTATTCTGAATTCTTGTCTGCGTCAAAATCTTACTGTATTGTTTATTTATACTGAATGCGCACGCAAACTATTTTCGCGCATCTCTCTTTTGTTGCTACTTCTTGTTTCTTTCTTCTGCTATTTTTACTTCTTGATCGAGAGCATCTGCTAAGATTGTTAATTTCTACAAATTAAAGCTCTAGTTTTACGGCTGCAACTTCTTACTTTCTTTTTTGTCTTATTGTGCGATTGAGAGTATTAGTAACAATTATCGATTTTCGAGAAAGAAAAATCTTATCTTGTGGTCGGAACTCTCTGTCGGATCTCTTATTTTACTTTTTACTATTATTATTTCTTGTTTCTCTCTTCTCTCTTTCAGCTCGATCGAGAGCTTTTGCTATAATTATCAAATTACTATCAAGTCTAAATCTGATTTTCTTAGCTACAATCGACTTATCTGTATCTGCGCTTTATATTTCTATTTTTCTCTCGACTTTTTAATATTTAATTCTTTTGATATTCTAAGATCTTGAATTTCTCAACTTTCAAATATCAGACATTCTATTATCTTTTATTTCGATTATTCAGATTTTATTATTCAGTACTCTATAACAAACACTATTTTTTCGGAAGAGCTTCGAGAGCGTACTGATTCGAAACAATTTTCTTTTTCAGTCTACTGTATTAATCTCGATTCTATTATCAGTCTCTGTTGTATATTTGCAACCGAGAAAGTTGTAAATATTTAACTGAAAAATATCGAAACTATCGGAAAGAATCTCTATAGACTGACAAAATATAATTCTTTTACTATTGTTTCTGCAATAATAGATCTTGGCTGATCAGATAATATTAGAGCGCTATAGTAGTCTGTCGCGACCGAGATTGTTCCGGACAGACAATAGTTTTTTTACAAAAAAAAAACTAACAATTTCGATATCGCTTCCGAGAACTTGATAGAGAAAAAACAGTTTAATCTGTTTGCAAATTGTCGAGAAGTCTCGCGCGCTTGTAAGAGAGTCTCTGAGTATAGATAGTGTAAGTCTACGTTGTTTATATATTGTTTCTAAAACTAGTACTGACAGATTTGATTACGTCAGTTCTTGTATCGGAAAATTGTAAACTAGTCCGAGACACGATTGCTTGTTTCGTTATATTCGGTCGCTACTGGCGCAAAAACTTGAAGTGTAAGATATCTGGCAGAACGAAACACAATGTCTGAACTGATATCTGCTACAACATTCTCGAATCTTTTTCTATACAGATAACCGAGATTTCTGCTCTGCTCGAAGTTCTGAAACAGATAAAAACGAATATCAATTTATCTCTAGAAAATGTTAACACTATTATTCTTACAAATCTCGAGACCGCTATCGACGCACTGCTATCTAACTGAATGTTCTGAGAAAATCTTATTTTTATTTATAATTACATTCAGATCAACATTTTCAAAAACAAGATAACATCTTTCGCGGACAAGATATACTATCTATAGTTTCAAGTCGAATAATTCGGAAACAATATCAGCTTAAGTATGCAATACAGAATTCTATTTATTTTTCAATTACTCTCTTTTATATCTGCATTCTATTTTGACAAAAAATTATCGACAGAAGTTCTGAACAGTATTGTTACAGTTAGTTTGCAATACAGCAAAATCAGAAAAATAGTTACAAGAGCATAAAATAATATAAACAAAGAAAAGATACAAAGATATTCAGCATCTTTCTGCTTTGTAGAAACTATCTAGCTAGCTGATTATACAATATATTATTCAATTTTGCACTTCGAACGTTAATATAACTTGCTGTGCACTCGACTGTAGAAACAAGAAATAGAACAGACAGTTTCGACTTTGCACAAAACTATATACAGCTCTTTATATCTATTCTCTCTGCTTGGCAGATCGAAATAATGTCGAATTCAATATTATCGATATTTATTAATAACTCTATATATATAATAAAAATATCTCTATTCTTCGAGTCGATTATTCAATATTGTTTTGCAAATCAAACAGAATAAAAAACAAGACGCAGAGACAAGAGCAATTAAAAGATTTGTATTTGTTTTTCTTGTTGTAGATAAGTCTGAAAGAGTTTTCTACTACTAATTTTTTTGTATTGTTTACTGCAATCTATTTTATATTTTTAACTAATTCGAACAGAGAAGAGAGCAGCTAATTCTGTAAAAAATTAAGCAGATTTTTTTAACAATCTGATATCTCTAAAAGACAAACTCCGATCGAGATTAATATCGATATATAAATATTAAGACAGACAAAATTTGTACAATATTTCTGTCTAAAACAGAGCTGACAGTTTGATACAGTTGTTAACTTAATTTTTAATATCGACAGAATACTTTTAATATCTGTAAATCGAATTTTTCTCTATTGTTTTTTTATTATCTCGCAATCAAAACTGTATCTAGATTGCTGTATCCGCAGAAGTGCAGCTTATCAGTTGCGATCAGCTATTGTCTGTATTATTGTACTGTAAATTTTTGATATACAAATTTGTTCTTATTCTCGAGCGACTAGAAGCTCGAAAAGATTTTGTTAACAAGCTTTTTGTCAATAATAGCAAAATTGTAAGTTGTTCCAGATTGTAAGTTTACTGTTTAAAGAAGTCGATTAAAACTAAAAAATAATTTAAACAATTAGAGAAAACTAATATACAGTATAAGTATTCAGATGCAGTAAATATTGCTATAGCTGACAAAACTGTCAGACAACTATTTTCGACAGAATTTTATTTTTAGTAACTGAAGATTTTGCTGTATTGTCTGCTAACAATTTGTTGTTAAAAACCGATTTTAACTACTGATTAAATCGAAACGAATTTCGCAAAACGAATTGTAACAAGAAGAATTACAACAGATTGAGAATGCCGGAAATACAGTTTTTTTACTGCTATAAAAAAATTAAAGCCGAGACAGCAAAAAATTGCGCTCGAAATATTGTCAAAGTCTATACTATATTGTCTGCAATCAAAATTTTGTTGAAAACTGAAAAACAACAAAAGAATTTTACAGATTCAGAATATTGACGCTGCAGAGAGACTATATACAGAACTGTATGCAATATTTTTTCAAAAGAAAGCGCTCTCGAACGCGCTAGATATTACATCTATATTGAACGCAAAAAACTTGCAACTTTTCTCGCGAACAGAACTTTGTTGCAAAACAAAAATTATAGAGAATTTGCAACAAATTTCAAATATTAACTGAAAAAAGAGAAATACTATTATACTGAATACAAGAAACTCGAGCAAAAATTTTAAAATCGCTTGAGACTTGTTCGATTTAACAGAGAGAAAATAATATTTAGAAAAACTATAAACAGTATATATTAAAATATATATCTGCTATTGTATTATTACAAAGATCGAGTTATTTTGAAAATCGAAAATTTCGATAAAAATAAAGAAAACTTCGAATACTGACTGTATCGAAAAATTTTTTATCGATATAAAAAAATTAGACTTGATAAAAAATACAAAAATCGATAAATTAACTATTTTAACTATCTACAAGAAAAAGAAAAAAAAAAAAAATTTAGATTTAGAAAATAGTTTCGAGATAATCTAAAAATTATATTTTTTAAAAAAATACTGTTAAAACAGCAATTCGAAAATCTCTTTTATTTTCTAATAATATCTTCTGAGTTATAGACTGTCTTAACGCCGAAAACAACAACTACGCAATATAATTTTGTAAATATATATGTTACAAGCACAGATATAATTGGATATAGAAAAGATTCGAACAATATTTGCAGAATTGTTGCGAGTATTATAAATACAAACAAGAGCAACAATAGATTGTATTGCAAGAACAAAAACACGTATCGAGTTAAAACAAAAACTAGATTGTTTGCTTAAAGTCAATCTAACAACTGAACAATCTCGAATTTCGAAAATACAATCAGCAGATAATCAGAGAATACAGATAAACAAAATTATTTCGCACAATATATAAAATTCTCGACAGCAATATTTTTTCAAACTCGAAATACTTATGCGACGTCCGAAATCTCAAAATTGTTTAAAGCAGAAATATTAAAGTGTCTCAGACAAACAAAGTACCGATCGAACAGAAATAGTATCTACTGTAGAACAAAATCAATTTTATCAGCAATAGATTTAATTTTCTCTTGTTTACAGAGCAGCAGAATTTGTCGAACGCAGAATTGTAAATATACAAAGATTCGAAAATTGCAATAAGAATAAAAAGCTTCGTGGAATTCTTTCTATATAAAGAATACTGTAAAAAACAATATCGATATTTTGATTTCGAAACTTTTTCTGCTATAGAGCAGATCGCAATTCTAGTAACAACAGAGATTTTTTTCTTAAAATAATTCTTTTCTTTTATAAATTTGCAACGCAAGACGTAAAAATTATTACTGTTACTTTGTGTTACAGAATCAAAACAGAGAAACAGACAATATATAAGTTAAATAAGAACTGTTTTTGTTGCTTATATTCAGAAAGAGAGTATAGACTACAAGAAGAAGATTTCGAAAAAAACAAGTTTTCGAAAAAATTGAAACAAAAAGATTGATTACAAGAGTATTGTTTAAAAGAGCTGTTAATATTAATATACAATTTTTATTACTTACAATATCTGTTTGCGAGAAAAAGATTCTTATTTTTTTTTTGCTGTAAGAATTCGGAATTCAGTCTTCAGACACTTAGCAATTAACTGTTATATAAAATTAAAAATACTCAATACTGTAATATAAAATATAAAATTGATCTGGAGAAAAAGAATAGCTATATATACAAATTCGATAATAATAATATTTCAGAGAATATCAAGACTTTGTGTAAAAATCTACTAAAAACAACTCAGATATTTTCTCAGAATTCTTTATTTTATAATAATCTATTTAAAAAGATCTGTAAAAAGATTCGAAATCGAAACAAGACTATAGTTATTCGAGATATCGGATTGCTAATTGTCTCTTCCGTTCAAACTTTAGTTATATACGGTGCTATGCAGCTTAATTATCTGTATAAATGTATTAACAAAAGCTGAAACAATATAATCTCTTTTTATAATATCCGTCCGCAATCCGACTACTTTGTGGGATTTGACCGATCTGCGTTTACGAAAAAACAACTTAAAAAGCTTAAGTTTTTTGTAAATAAGATCGATTTCAAGACTTTTATCTATTTTATAGTTACAACACAAATATACTTTTCTTTTTTTATTTGCAAAATCAAATATAACGCAGCAGCGCTGAACGTTGCCGATCGACAGAATATATACAGTATAACTGTTGCTATAAGAGTTTTTGTCGAACTTTTTAGATCGATAAAGCGCAAAAAAGAGTTTAATCAGAAGATTCTTGTTTTTTCTATTTTGTACAATTATATCTCCGCGAGAATCTATAGCTATTATTCTGTAATCGAAGAAGACAAAACTATTTTCTATTGCTATTTAATCTATAAATTCGACTTTACGGCTCTAGATAGCAAAAAAAAATAGACTGTCTACAAATTTATTAAAAATATATACAATATTTGAATGTCGATTCTGCACAAAAAAATCTGCTCAATTATTGATAATTTGTCAGTCGATATCGATTTCGATTTTTCTTAATCTGCTTTTTTCTTTCAATCTATATTCCAGAGTTTGCAGCAATCAGATGCCGAATCTATATTAGACAAAGATAATATTCAGTCGAGCTTTCTAGTCTTGCAAGAAGTTATATTAATTACTTCTCTTATCTAAACAACCGAGCGAGTATTTAAGAAATCAAGAAATCAGCGGACTGCCGGGCAGCAACGTTAAAACAAATCTGATACTACAGAATAGAGCAGCAAGTTTATCTCGATCAACAAGTCTGATACTGCGGAAAAAAGCAGCAAATTTATTTTGATTAACAAGTCTGATGCTGCAGAAAAGAGCAGCAAGTTTATTCCGATTAACAAGTCTGATACTGCGAAAAAAAGCAGCAAGTTTATTCCGATTAACAAGCTTGATACTGCAAAAGAGAGCAGCAATACTACCGAGTTTAATAGTAGTGTTGTTGTCGAAGAAAGCTTTGACGGTAATACAAAAAATAGAGTTGTAGCTAAAAAGTTTTAAAATAACAAGTTCTATTTTGCTTTATATGTAATACAATCTACTGTTTTGTTCGAAGAAAATATATCGAGTCTAATACGGTCGACAAATGCAGCTCTTTAATTGTCGATTAGAACAGATATTATAACACGCAGAGAGTTACAGAATATACAGATTATATAATTGTAGATAGAATACTCTCTATTATCTAAGCGAATATTTTTGAGATATTTTTCAATACTTTAAGTTCTACAAGTTTTCTGTATTTCTGACATTTTGCTCTATATTTCTTCTCTGATATTGTTGTTGTTATATTTAATCGAAGATTGTAATCTAGACATATTATCTCAATCTTCAGTCTTTTAATTGATTTGTACTTTCTATATCAACAGTTGTATATAATAATATCTATTTTTTTGCTATTTAGTTCAGAGAACTTTTTCTTCTGCAGAAGACTGACAATTATATTGCTATATTTTTTTTCAAATTATTTATTGTTGTAGAGTTCGAACTTGCAAATTATATAGTAGAAAATCGAATCGATTGCAAACTGTTCGATACAAGAATTATAATATTCGAATGTTCTATATTTATTAGTATCTTTCTTATCTAGAATTCTCGCGTAGAATAGCTGACAATCGTTAAAGTTAAATTCTGTCTTGATTGTATTGTCGAAATTAACAACTTTCAAATAATTGTTGCTGTTCAATAGAAGATTCGGTAACCGAATATTATTATATATATATTCGAGAGACTTAAGTTATACAATTGTGTTAACCAGTTCTGCTATCTATTTTCAAATCAAGCTTTTTGATTTACTTTTTGTTATCTCGACTACTCAATTATTCGATAGATCTCTTATCTGATACTGTCGAAATTGTTGATCGACAATATTGTCGCTAAGATATTGCAGAAAATTCACGAATAGAATATAATAGAAGTTTCGAACTAGATTTAAACAATAAGATATGCTGTTAAATATATTGTAGATACAATACTTATTGTAAATATTTTTATTGTTATTTGCAAAAACATACTTTACGGCAATATTGTCGGTTACTTGATAGACAAATTTAGCACTATTAAAATTTAGCAGTCTTGATTTATAAAAAATATTTATAATTGAAGACAGTTGAAATATTTGCAGATTTAATTCTGAAATACAATATATTCAGTGCGGAAATCTCCCGCATTTAGTTAGCTAAAAAAATCGGTTGTCAAAGTCGATTGTTTTGTATATTTTTTAACTTGCAACTTTCTCTTATCAGTATAAACATATTTACAATCTTACTGTTGTAAAAAATTTAGTCTTCGGAGTTTAGACTTATATTCAACTTTTGTAATATATTGTCTATTTACTGATTTTTGATTAATAGCTTGCTTATATGCAGTAATCAGAACAGAATATACAAAATATTAATAGTTTAGAACAAGATACTCTGTAAAAATAAAATCGACTTTTCAAATTTTCCGATTCTGTGCAAAAATAGATGCAAAATATACAAATCGAATAATAGTATTGAGATTACTACAAAAAAAGTTCTCTATAATAATTGTATTGCAAATAGAAAGTAGATTAAGAATATCGACAGCAAATAGACTCGAGCTTGAAATACAGTAACTGTAAATAGATTTGACTGCATTTGTATTAACAATATATAAAATATAAGACTGAGCGAACATTAAGTAGAAAGCAGAAAGAAACTTTTTTCTAAAAACAGTTTTATCAGAGAACAGCTTTTAATATTAAAAATTCCGATATATACTACAGCAGTACCAATATCTATTACAAAACAAACAAATACTTATTTTAGCTCTTCTGAAGTCGTCTTTTGCACAGATACAACACTGTTTGTCCTTTTTTTTTTTTCGATCTTTTTTTAGCAATAATAAAGTCGAAATCTTTAGAGACTAGACTAATAGATAGTAGATACAACTTTTTCTTTGATTCTGTCAGTCTAGAGTCGAATAGATCAGATTTATATCTACAATTTCTAATTTTGCTGAAGACTATTGTTTGTGCTCAGTCGATCGATAAATATAATATTTTCTATTTCTGCGAATAACAAGCGTTACGTCTGCGTTGTATAATTGTGCTAGCTGATCTGCTTTCTTGATTAGACTCGGTTGTCTTCTAGAGAATTGTTGCGTTTTCGCTTTTGTTGCGTAAGCTATTTTATTAGATTGTCTCGATCGAGCTAGAATATAGCGAAGAGTTTTATACAGTATTGCTATTCAGAAATTCAAGATAGAACGGCGTTTTACAAGCCGGATTTGACAGATTGATTGCTTTTGATTGAGATATATATTCAAGAATATAATAATTTTTGATTTAGAAAACGGCCGCCAACTCTGTCAGCGCTAGCTTCAGAAACTTTGTCAAGAGATTGTAATAAATGTTCAAGAATCTACTATAAATTATATCAATTGTAGTTTGAGATTCGAAACTGATAGAATTTACAGAATATAGTCTATTTATCAAGTCTCTAATTCTATATAAGTCTAGACAGCTTGTACAAACAAACAGATTAGTTATTTTTGTCAATAGTAGTTTCTAGAGTAACAAGTCGAAATCGAGAGTCTTAATATTGAAGATACAGATCTTGTTATAAGAATAAGCTGCAGTTTGTTGAAGCTACTTTGAATTCACGTAGTATAAGTAAAACTTGTTGGATATATCTGAAATATTAAACAAGAAAAGATAATACTGTTAGTTTGACTGACACTCTTTTTACTTTTAATCAGAGACAAGAATCTGTAAATAAAATTTAACGCAATCTTATTCTACAATATAAGATATCGAAAAACTATACTCGAAACTATCTGTTAAGATTTTGCAATCAACATTCAAATAGTATATTGTAATCTGATATCTCAGATACTTTTCGAACAGTATTGTTTGATTTTAATCTAGTTTTAAACAATCTGCAAAATATCTTGTCTCTACTCTATATATCTAATGCCAGTTTTGTTACAAAAATATAATATAGAAATTCAGAATCTTCGACAATATATATTTACTTGTCAGTGCAGAGATTGTCTATTCTATCTTTTTTATTCTTATATTTTTATTCAATTTTACTCTCAGTCAGCTTTCAGCTATCGGGAGATCTCGGCTGCAGTTAAAAATATAAAAGAGCGAGCAGTTTTTTTCTTGTTTTTCTTTATTCTGTTTTCAATTATCGAGATTTCAGACTTCTGTATTAAATCAGTTGTGTCTCAGTTGCAGTCTGAGATATAAGAGAGCGAGCAGTTTTCTTTTGTTTTTCTTCTTCTCTTCTTTCTTTTCTATTCTTTCTTTTGTTGCTTTTCCAATTATCAAGATTTCAGACTTCTGTATTGACTCAGTGGCGGTCCAAAAGATCTAGAACAACAGAGTCTTTTGAAAATAATTATTTCGCTTTTTCGACTTTATCTCTATCTTTTTGTCTATATATTGTTTTTTCTTTCTGTCCAGCTATAATAGAACAACAAAGAACAACTATATCTTGTAGACAACAACTAAAAATATCTAGATTACGTGCTTGTAATAGACTCAATTCAGATCAACTTTTTAATATTTTTTCAACAGTTGCGGACAATACTATTCAAGAACTACTGCGTACTAAATCGCAGATTGTAGTATTTAGCAATACTGATATATTAGTTAACGCAAAATATAAACAAGTTCTGTCTTCTTTTAAACTATATCGACTAACAATTTTTCTCTCAGTTTCCAATTTCTGTTCCGATCTTTATCGATTGCAAAAAAAATTGTTCGACATTTCTATATATAATAATAACAAGAGTATTTGTAACTTTTATTATATAATCGAAGAATTGTACAAAAAATTGTTAAATACTGCTTCTATCTCTTTTTATTTCTTTCTGAAAAGACTTGCTGTCTCTGATTAATTTGTACAACACTATATACAGAATATTAACTGTATTAAGAATAATCTACTGTACTTAAAATCTAATAACGCTTCAATATTCTCGAAGAAGCAGAGATTCAAAACAATTTAACTGTATAAATATCTCCGAACAATAGTATGTCAAAAATGCTGTCTGAAAAATATCTTTGTATCAGAATTGTTCTATAAAAGAAATGTTTCAATCTGTTTGCGTTGCAATAAAATTGAGACAAGAAGAATTGTCGAAAGCAAAAGATTACAAAATATCGGAAAACTTAGATTTCGAATTGTACTGTATAGAGAAATCAACTCGAACAAAAATTTTATCGAAAAGACAGTTAAAAAAGATTTGCAAAAGTCAATTGATACAGTTCTGATAGTTGGAACAACTATAAAAGTTTCTGACATAAAATATTTGATAACCGAATTTTCTCGCGTTGTTAAAGTACAATCGGCAAGCACAGTTATCTGAATAAGTAAAAAAGTATTATCAGCACAGCTAAAGCGAGTGTTTAACGTTATTTTATTGAGCAACTGCAATAATACAATTGTTCTGTTAGAATAATCGAAGCAGAAATCTGACTCAACTTTATTCTAGAAAGACTTGCAGACATATTAATAAGTTATAGCAGAATCGAAACAGCGTTTAGAACAGAATTACGTTCGCTATTGTAGAAAATAGATTACAAAAATAATAGATTTATACAGATTGGAAGTCTAAAAGCTCTTGATTATAGATTTTATCTTCTCGACAAAAAGATATCTATTAATATAGACTATTCAAACAGTTTGTAGATTAAGTTCGCTTTATAAAGATATTACAATCTCTGTTTCAGACTAGATTGTACTCTACTTTTTATTTTCTGAACAATATAAGAATCTTAAATCTAGAATTGAAGAACTTTTTCAGTGCTATCTTATTAACAGATTTTATATAGTATTGTGCAATATATCTCTATCGATCTCGAATAGTAAAATCGAGACTATTTCGAAGAAATGTTTCTACTATTGCAGAATTGACTTGTTACTTAAAAGTTAGATACAAAGTACTCTCTCTATTAAGATTAACAGTATTAATTGTAGTATTGTAGATAATCAGTTTTTCTATATTAGTATCAATAAGATATCTAGATATTAGTGTTGTTTCTCTTTGCTTATTCGAAATATTTATATCGATATAGTAACGCAACAGTGTTTCTATTAAAATCGATCTATAGTTGTTGTCAACTTTACAGACAATTATCAACGCGGAATCTCTGTTGAAATCTATATTGTTAATATCGACTTTGTTTTATAATAAACTTTCAAGATTTCTGTATCAGAGCTCCGAGTAGTAATTGTTTTTACAATTATATATTTTTGTTTTCTTATTTTAATAATATATCAAAGAGCTTTCTAATATTATCTGATTAATTTCGACTTCAGCAATCAAGAGTCTTGATAGTATTGTCTTAATATAGTCTGAATTATTTGTGTTAAAGAGCAGATAGAATATTTTATAGATATTAATTTCTCGATTCAGAAGAAGTTCGACAAGTTTTTATAGATCGATTTATATTGTTTCTGATAGAGAAAAATTCTTATAAATATCGGTTCTATAATTCAGTAGTACTATAACGACATTGCCGTATTTATTCTATATTGCAGCAACAAGTAAACTTTCGAGTAGATTGTCTCTTTTATTAATATTAATATCGACTGTACTGATCAACTTCTCGATTTTATACAGTCGAACAGACGCGAATTAAATAATATCTATCAGAAATATTTTGTTTTCTCTCTTATAGTTGATATCAGCTTCTATATCGAGCAAATATTGTTAAAATTGCTTCTTTCGCAAAACAGTGTAAAAAAAATAGAATTCTACGTTGTTTATATTAACACTATAATCTTTTACAAGAAACTTTACAATATCGCGATATTTGTGCGCGGCAGCTATTGTTACCAACAATTCTTTTTACAAATCAGAGAATAGTCTATTAATATCTTAATCAGTTGCAACAAGCAATTTTATAGTACGTATCTTTTCTGCAATTACAGCAGTTGTCAGTTTTTCGCAGAAGAGTAACTCAAAATTTACTATACTGTATTTGTGCAATTCTATTACAATTTTAAAAGCAAAGATATTGCTTATATTACTCTATACTGTTATTTGTTTCGTAAGATTTCTGCAAGAATTTCTGTCAATATATTTGCGAAACTGAAGAAATATATTTTGTCGAATAAAAGTGTTTCAGAAATCTGTATATTGTTATTCTTGCTTGAAAGCTATTAATGCTCGGACTTACAACAGACGCAAATATAAAAATAGAGCTTTTTATATAGTTTTGTATACTCTGCGATATTATCAGTATTAAATGTTCAGTATTTACAGAAATCTGAAAAAACAATAAAAAGAAGCTTTGTAGACAGCGTGTCTATGCTTGCTGTTGTTAACTATTTGCACACTTGCTCTAACAGTTAATATTTCTATTTGAGCAAAATATTTTGTATTGCAATTCTATTTAATTCAATTCCGAGATCCAGCTAGCAGAGAAGTATTTGTTTTTACTGCTTCTTTCTATATCAGCAGTATATAATTATAAAACAAGAAGTCAGTTTCAGCGTATTAATCGACAAGACCGAATCTTTTCTGATCGAGCTGAACTGTATTTGTGTATTATAATATAGTATGCAGACTTTCTCGACAATTAACAATATGCTGTCTGATATAATTTGCACGTGCGCACAGTTCTTATAAAGTTTATTTTCGAAGCTGCGGTTATTTCTGCAAATAGTTTAGTGCAGCGGTAGCACTTAATTGACGCAAGCGTCGGTTGAGCTTTAGCGCAATCTGTGCCGTATTAAGCTCGGAATAGTTTGTCAATAGTAATATACGTTTTCCGTTAGTAATCTTTACTGATTCGCAAACAACTGAATAAGAAGATTTTCTTTTGTCCGGTTATATTGCTGTATTTGCGCATCTCTTCCGATTCGGCTGACTGACTGTTGGGAACCGGACCGTAAGATAGCATCTACTGTAGAGATATAGTAGTCTTACTCGCTTTTCGGCCGTAGAAAACATTTACCGTAGAACCATAATAGCTCTACGCTTTTGGACGTTCACCGTAGGGCCATGATGGTCTTACTCGCTTTTCGGCCGTAGAGAACATTCACTGTAGAACTATAATAGCCCTACGCTTTTGGACGTTCACCGTAGGGCCATGGTGGTCTTACTCGCTTTTCGGCCGTAGAGAACATTCACCGTAGGGCTATGGTAACCCTACTCTCGGCTGCCTCGTAGAAGGAGTTGGGCCGTAGAGGAACATCCGCCGTAGGACCATGGTGGCCTTACCAGCGGCTGGATTGTAGGGAATTGTTTACCCTAGGGTCTTGTCCCGGCTGGACCGTACGGCTTTTGTCCGCCATGCTTATAAAAGAAACTATCTAGACCGTACGACCCCTTATTGTGATAGAACACATTATCTTCCCAGTCCGTAGTTCCCGCACCAATATGTCTCTAGACTTAGGGTGCTGTGCCTTCTTGCTCTTGAGTGCATAGATAGAAATTGTTACTGTTTTTGGCAAGAATTAGAATGCTGTTATTACGCGCTTGTTACTGTTTTGGTTTAGTAATCTCCGCCGCATATTACTGCGTTTACTTCGTTATTATATTGGCGAGAACAGAATATTATGCACAATATAAGAGAACAACAATTAACTAAGATTTGAACTATCAGAGTCTAAATCTACTTTATTGATTGTTGTTTTGCGCTATCAATTACAATCTCAATATTTCCAAAATTCTTTTTCTGTAAAATTCTGACAGTTATCTGTAAATTATTTTTGTGCACAACATATTTAACAAGATTGCAGAATTTATTGAGAAAAGATACTATTTGTCTGTTGTAGTTTTTTAGATTTTTCAAGCTTCTGAAAATCGACATCAGCTTGTATTAAATAGAAGCAGTTGTAGTATATATTTTGCAAGACTGATAATTCTACGTTGTATTAGTGTTCGCGAAACTTATATATGTTCAGATTTACTGTTTATTCAGTATTCTAATTTGCTGTACAAAATCGAGATATTTCTGTTGCGTAATTTTCTGTCTATATCTGTAGAAGAAGTTGTTTATAAATCAGTCGATATTTATAGTATTCTGCTGTAATTCGATATTGTAGCTTGAATCTATTATTATAGAAATTGTATTATATTCGAAGTTGTTGTTGCTTGCTATATTGAAAAAGTTTTGATTGTTAGCGGACTCTATTCTTGAGTACTGAAAAACAATAAAAAGTAGATAGAAGATACGTTAATTTATAAAATAGTAGAAGACTGAAAATAAAGACTAGAAGTATAGAGATCAAAAGATAAAAATCTAATAAAAATTATATGTCGATTTTTACATTTGTAGAGTAGAGCTAAAAAACAACTAGTATCTTTTGTACAAGTTCTGATTTTGTATCTATTTTTTGCTTTTAGTGTATTTGAGAGTACTGCAAATAATTCAAAACGCTTGACTTATATACTGATTCCGGCTTCAAATTATTCTTCCAGTTTCAGCAATCAGCTCTCGAAACAATAAATACTATAGAAGATAAAAGATAGATACTGCTTTAATCCGATCTGCTAAAAACAACATATCTTGTTATCTATAATAAGAAGATAAGATCTAATTGGAATCGAATCGAGAAACAATACAATTTTGCCGCGTTATATTATAGTTTTTCCAAGAAAATCAATATAGACTTGCGCAAGCAATAAAACTGTCTACAATTCAATTATTTGCAGCACAATCTTAATCGAGTTGCAAATTATATTTTGCTTGTTCGACAGCTTATAAATAGTCAGACGCTAAGTTTTTCAATTACAAATTTTTTAATTTAAGATTTGGCAAAAAAATATTCAGAAATCGATATCGAGAAATTGCTCGAGACTACTGACAACAAATATATTTACAATATAAGTTGCAGACTGATCTATATTTTCGATGTTTCGAAATTAATTAATATATAGCAGTTTTTGCTTTTTTCGACTCTGTTCTATACGTTTTTTGAGCAGAAACACAAATTGCAGCAGAGTTTTAATCAAGAATTTTTTCGAGAGAATGTTCAGAAACAAAAAACAACTTAACTATTATAGTTGTTGCAGAATTTTTACAAATAGCTCTAAATGCCGGATTATCTTGTATTAATACAGACAGATTGAATAGTTTACAAGTACAGATCTTTATCAATTGTATACAGTACTTAGCTGTATTTAGTAGTAGCTGCTACAAATATTCTTTGTCTATAAAATAGTCTCTCTCTTGTAAGTGTTATAATATCAATCGCAATTCTTGCAAAAATTTTTATTACTGATTCGATTCGAATATCGATACGTTTTCTTTTTTAGTCGATCGAACTATCGAAACTCTTCTATTGTATTTTTATATCAAGTCTGTCGATTAATCAGATATATCTGAGTCGAAGAACGTGTTGCAAATATATTTATAATTTTTAATATACTAAAATCGGTTACTAATCAGAACAAATAGCTGTCGACAGATAATAGTCTTCTTTGAAAATTCTTCAAAAAATATACACGTCGAAAAGAAAAACTCTTTTAACAGAATTAAGTGTTTATTTTTCAGATTAACAAACAGAATACAAATTTGTATCAGACAAATCTTTAACTGCAGCAAATACAAATAAATCTAAATACAGCAATTTGTCGATATTAGAAACTCGAGACTCTTTATCTGAAATTCCAAAAATTCTACGCTGGATTAGAAAATCAGCTTCAGAAAAAAAGACAGAACTATAAGAATATTTGTGGCGCTCTAGAAACGGAGATAAAAAAGCTAGCAAAAACAAAAAAGAATTTTGAATACTATTGATCGACATTTAAAGATTTTTCGGAGTTCTTAACTATAGTACAAGTAATATCTAGCGAAGACAAGACAGTTGTTATAACAACTTTGTTGTCAGAAAACAACAATATCGGAAATTTGTTAATCGATATTAAGAACAAGAAAGAGTATATATAGATTCTGAAAAACAAATATCGACAATACAAGCACTCTGTAAAGCAGAAAAACTATCCGCATTTCAATAATATTCTGAAGATCTCGGATTGATCTGCTGCCGAGCTTGACAGTAGAGAACGTGCCGATATCGATAGATCTAATCAGTCGGATCAGAAGATAACCGAAATTAAGCAAAAGTTGTTTTTCAAGAAAAGAGCACGCTCCGATCGAAAGTCAGCTAGAAAAAATAGTTATTAAGTTTTTTTAACATTTTATACGACGTGCTTGCATTTATTGGCTATTCTGTAAAATAACTTGTTAAGTTATTGTTTTATACTGATACTTTAGTTTATCTACAATGCCGAGAGAAATCTTGAAGATAATCTGCTTTTTAGTTTTATAAACTTGTTGCACAATTGTTTTGTTATTAATAAATTTGAGCTCAGCTATATTATTGTAATTTATATAGATATATTTTACGTTCTGTCTGCAAACATTTAGAATTTTTGCTATCTGTAGAATTTTTTTTATATTTGATTTTTCGATCCGAAACAGAGTTTGATTGTAGAGCAATATAGAGAATATAACAATTAAAATATTGTTTAACAAAGATTTTAAATACAGCCGAGCTAATTGTTACGCAGATTGAGAGTAAACAGTCTTAGCTGAAAATTGAATTGTATATATAAATCTTGATTAAATAGAAATTGAAAACAACAAAATTGTCAGTTTTGTTGCTGAAAAAAAAGCAGATTTCGATTGCGATCTGTATTCAGACAAATAAAATATCAAATCTGGATTCTATATTAAAAATAGTAGTAAGTGTACAGATAAATAAAACAATAAATTAGTTTTCTGTTGCAGCAGTAGTTGCAGAGCTGATATCCGAGATATAGAAGTCGACAAAACTGTTATTAATATATATTTGAAGAAAGTCTGAAAGATATCTTGTTTTACCGCAAATATTGTCAAGTATTCTGCGGAGCACTTACTGAAAAACTTATATTTACAATAAATATATTGCAAGAAAAGACAGTTGATATTGTTTTCGAAAGACTGCTGAAAGAATTTTCTACAGCAAGCTGTAATATTAGCAATATATATATTGGTATTTAAGAACAGCAGTAAGATTGTAATTTTGCACAAACGGCGCTAAATATTCGCAAGAATTGTTTCGAGACGTTTAGTCTTTTTATTAAGATTTTGTTAATCTAATTAATAGAACTGAGATAGTCGAGTATTGCAAAAAAATTCTCTGATAATAAGATTGTCAATATCAGAATATATATTACGCATATTTTTATAGTTGCAAGTCGATGCAAGTCTGGAAAACTCGGATTACTATTTATATTGCAGCTTATTTTCAATCTTGTGCATTTTCTTAATATTCTTGCGAAATGTCTGATCAATTATAACTGAAAAATAATATCAGATAAACAGTCAAAACTGTCGATATAAATACTATTGCGCTTGAAGACTGCTATAGTTTCTGCGAAATACTTAACTATATTCGATAAGCTGTTTGTTTCAGTCAAGATATCTGTTGTATTAATATATAAAATTTTTACAGATAGAGTCTTTGAAATTGATCGATAGTATACTTTTTATAATTTTGATACAGAATTTAAGATATTTTGTATTTTTCAAAAAGATATATAGAGAAGAGATAATATATTTGATAGATTTCAAACGCGCTAATATCGAGAAATATTGATTTTCAAATATATTGAAAAAAAAAAAATTTTGCTGCAGTATTAGTTTTTCAATCTGATTAAAGTCTGCGGAGAAGTAATATATATTTCTGTCTTAAAAAACAATAACTGTATAGAAATTCAAATATATAAAGTTTGCTATATATTTGTCAAAAATATAATATCAGATTTCTTGTATATGTACAAGATATTGTATTATTTTCTCTGAACAACAAAAAATCAAAACTCTATAAAATATTTCTATTTTAAGTGTCGACCAGAGATCAAGAAAGAGCAAAAAACTGTTAAATATATTTTAAAATTTTTTTATCTGTCTATTCTTGATTGCAAGATATTGTATCTGTAAAATATCTTTTTTTTTGTTTTCGGAAAATCTAGCTAGCTACAATTGCTCGCGAACAGTATTTTTGATCAAGTTGTATTAATATATATAACAAAATATATCTTTATCGGAGAAGTTGGAGATATTAAAGTAAACTTTTCTTATAACGCGTTTTGTTTATTTATCGAGAACTGAAAGCTAGTTAGAGTCTGATAGCAGTTAGATAAAAAATAAATTTAAGTTTTTTTAAATAGAAATCTGTTATTTACTATCTGTTGTCAGAGTGCAGAAATCTTTGATCTGCTTTCAGTCGATAAATATTTTGTAGATATATAATATCTGTACAAAGCAATAGAAATTGAAACTTTTAAACAGAATATAGAATATCGAAAAAGATCTGATCTATATATAGAGTATTATCAAAATTGTATTTATATATTACAATCGAAATATAATATTCTGAAGCAAGTTGCAGACAATTTTCAAGTTTGAAGATCTGAATTAATCGAGATAAATTTTTGAAATCGAATTGCCGAGAATTAGTAAACAGATCTTTCGAAAAAAAATATCTGATTCAGAGTTTTACAGTATCGCAAAAAGTTTGATTTTTTGCTAGCTCAAAACTCTTTTTACAAAAGTACTGATTGTCTATATTTTCTCTGTCAGTTATTACTTTCTGTAGACTGTTAGACAACAAAATATAAATAAAAGTTTTTCTACAGTTTCTCGAAAAAGATATTAAGTTGTTTTCGAAAAAAATCTTATTGCAAAGAATTCGAAACGGACTGGCAATCTTTAATTGACTTTGCATATTGAATTCTATGCTGCTATAATATTTAATAGCAACACTTTATTCTCTTGAGATCTTTATATAATAGTCTTCTGCAGTTATCTGTCTTGGCTGCATATATCTAATGTTGGAAAGTCTGCAATTTACAACAAAGATTATTTTACTCGATTTCTTGATAATCTCAATAATGCAAAAACTTAACAGTTTTTGTTGCTTTTCTTTGTTAATCAACAAACAAAGACTACAGTTCTCTGTAAACTGTTTTTATACAATATTTTCAAGAAAAAACGCAACAATAATAGTGTAGATCTCTGTTTAGACAATACAACAATTGTATCGAACTATTTTATTTTTATAGTTAACAGTAACTCAAGACTGTCAGTCTTATTTATTCTGTCGAATTGGTTCTGTTACAAGTCTAGATTATATTGTTTTCAGTAAAAATATTTATTTTTATACAATATCTCGAACTTTTTATATGTTCGAGTTTTTTTTCTGTTTACAGATATTATCTGCGTCTTTGCAGATAATTTCAGCTGTCTGAAGAATATTATAGATTTTCTTAAAATATAGACTGCTGCTAGCAGTATCTCGCATTTACTCTATCTAATATATTCAAAGATTGTAATAGTTGCTACTGACAACAAAACTAGTGTTATTTTCAATATTCTTCAAGCTCAGAATTTCAAATTCGGACTTAATTAGCAGAATCTGATTAACTTTTTTTTCTCTATTATTGTTTTCTATTTTACAGAGATACCAATCTTTTTACTAGTTTGTTATCGACAATTAAAAGAAGTTCTTTTAAGATATATAGATAAAATACAACAACTGCGTCAACAATTTCGATTACTCTATTCTGCTGTATATCTGAATTGTTTTTTTTAAAAAATCGTCAAATATATTGCTCTAAGCTCGAAAAAGATTTTTAACTTTATTTTGATCAGTCGTCTATCTAATTCTATTAATAATAAATATATTTAATATCTTTTTATCTTTGTATGTCTGACTAACAAACACAAATTCAGTCTCGAAGAACAAGTATCTCTTATAGTTTCAGAAATATTTATAGATATCTATTCTTCTGATATATACAATAAACTGAGTTTTCTATAATCTAATTAATTTCGCTAATCTGAACTTAGATTTCGACTTTATAACAGTATATAAGTTTTTCTATCAGTTTTTACTTTTTCGAGCGCTTAATAGTTTTTTCGCTAAAATTTCAGCAGCTCAGCAATATAAAAATATACAAAAACAATTCTGTCTTTTGAATTCTATATTTCTTTCTCGGCAGATCGACACAGCTTGAATATATCGAGAGAATCTAAGAAAATCTATCAGATAGAAGTTTTTCAAAAGTAATCTTATATATTTATACTGTATATGTCGCAGACCAGAGTATACTTTATCTTGTGCGCATACTATATACAATATATATTTTTGTATATTTGGAAAATTTATGTCTGTCAGAGACTATCGATTCTCTATTCGAAATTGTATTTTCTGCAAATTAGAAAAAGTTATTGCAGAATACAAACTGTTAATAGTCAGAATATATATTTTTTCAATCGATAGAAATAGAATTTGTAAAGTTGTTCTGCTAGTTTTTTTGAATTTTTTGCAAAAAACTGTTAATTTGCAACTATGTTTTCAAAATCTATTTGATTTTGCGTTCGAAATCAGCTCGAATAAAACAATATATAGAATTTTGTAACAGAGTTCTAATATATTAGTCTAGAAGATTTTATTGTTTTTAGTCTGTTTAATAGTAAATAAAATATTTTGTAATACAAGAATGTATTCGAGACTCTGAGTTAACAATTTTTTGATCGAAATTATCAAAACAAATCAAATATTTTGCAATATTTTTGTTATTTGCTCAAGTGCTGATTCTCGAATAACTACTATAATATATACAGTCTCGAGACTTTATTCAAAGAAAGTTTTGACACTAATTAACAAATATTCGGCTACTATTAATGTGCAACTGATATCAAGTTTGCAGTAACTGCTACTACTATCTCGAATATGTCTTTCTATCTTTTTTCAAATTACAATAGTATTGGCAAAAGACAAAAAAATTGTAATAAGATTACTATATTTTTATTCCCAAGAACAGATAATTTAATATAGATAGATTACAAGCATATTCGATCTTGAAGAATTGAAGATAAGCTCTTTGTGTAGAAGATATAAGTAATTTATTGCTGTTTGTATTTTATACAACTAATCAAGTCAGTAAACAAGTAACTTCTGCAGCGTCTGTGTAAGTATACAACTATTATTTCAATTAGAGTTCTGCTAATATTTTCTAGACTTTTCAAATTAGCGCAATTGTCTGCTTTAGAAACATTTCAAGATAAAGATCTAAAATATAACAATTCAGTCAATCTGATACTGTAGAAAAGTAACTATATATAGTTAACAATCAATATCGATATAATTCTATTTTTGAATATCGATATTAACAAAACTTTTGTATTCTCTAGCGTTTCGAATTTCCGTTATATTATTCTCGACAGATTTATTTTACAACTTTATCGATTTTTTATTTTCTCTCTAGATAGTTAAAATGTCTAACAGAATTTGCAAAATTGTTTAGATTTTCAGTTATAAAAAAACTATTTTTGACTGAATATTATATTGACAGACAAGCAGTTTACAATCGATAATATAGATTGTATACAAGAGCTACAAAACTGTATAAAAAAGCAACCGAATCTTTCTCAGAACTGTACAGAGATAGTATATACAATACTTTTGTTGTTTTTGTTTTTCGAGCTAAATCAGATATCAATTTTTACTAATAGTGTTTATCGATATTCTGACTTTATACAGTCTCGATTGAATAATCGAATTATATTTAAAGTATTAAGTAGATTGCAGCAGTTGCACTGAGTTGTTGTAATAGACAAAAAGATTCTGAAATATCTCGAGTCAAAACAAGATATATACGAACGCTGCAGATACTACAAGATATATATAAAAGTTGTTGTTTACTATTTAACAAATTCGACAACTGTTTATTTTCAGAACATTATTAAAGAGAGAAGAAAGATTAACAAATTTTTACAAACAATACAATAATTTGTCGCGCAACAACAATTGAACACTGATTTTAATATATTTTATTACAATATCGAGACTTATCTACAATGCAGAGCTTGCGAGCCAAATACTAGATACAACAGTCGAAAATATAAATCGAGCAGCGACAAGAATAGCTCGATCTCTGCGAAAAAGATTTGTTATTTATAATAAAACAATATAATAAAGAGATAGTTATTATATCTGTTTAATCTAAATCGAGATATATAAAATCAAGATTCGACTCTTTGTTTTTACTTTCGACTTGTAACTAAAAATAATTTCTGCTAGCTCGGATCTCGGCAGTAAAGAATCAAGAAAAGCGTCAAAATCGAAATATATCGATTTTAATATACTATCTCTGTACAGACTCTGGCGTCAACTCTGACTAGAGACACGTAGTAGCACTTAATAGAAAAATTGTGCTGTTTTTATCAATTTTTTTGCATATTAATTTCTATTTATATTCTACTTATTTTTCGCGTCTTTTTTGTATATATATCAGCTTTCAGTCTTTGCAAATATTTTTTGCGGCTTCGAGACAAAACAACAAGATATTTCGCAAACACAAAGATATATTGTTACAGAAAATTTATAAACTTATCAGTTTTACCGAAGCTGATACAATAATGTTTCTTTGCTATAGTTCTCAAATAATTGCGTATAACAACAATCGCGATAGTAATTAATCTATATTGAAGATAACACTTGATCTATCCGAATATTGTAAAATAGTCTTATACTTACAATATTTCAGAAAACTGAGAGAGCTGAAGTATTGCTCGATTATTCTGATTTCAATTATTAAGTTTACAGATATACAGTCGATATCAGTTTTAATCAAAATATATCTGTCTTTAACAATAGATTGTATTAATTAAACAAATCAGAAATTACTGTTGCAGACAATCTATTCCGAATTAATACTGTGTCGAACAATACAGTTTTTTGCTTAATTACAGATATTCGGTTCGACACAGCTGTAGCTCTATATTAAATAGTTACAAATCAGAATATTGTTTTTTTAGACAATTAATTATGTTCCGGCAAAAACAATACAGTCAATAACAGTAATCAGCAGTCGACAAATCTCGAAAATATATATTAGAGCACGGAAAATCTACCGCTATCAAATTGTAAACATTTGTATTTTATATCTTAAGATTTGAGACTTTTATATCAGAATATAAACAAACTAATTAAAATTAGCAACACACTATATTGCTCTAGCTAAAGCTGATCAGAATCGACAGAAGTTTCCAAAACCAAAACTTTTGTATAACAATTATTGCTCTACCGATCAGCAGTTATATATTGACGGAGATTCGGTAATTGAACTCAATACTCTTGTAACTAAGATCTTGCCAAAGATTCAAGCGGACAGATCAAGTCAGATTATTCTTTACAACTTATCTGTACAATCAAGTCCGAGTATAATTGATACTATTCTCGACTGTGTCTTAAAACAGATATTTCAGTTCGATAGAGAGATAGAATTAGTGCAGACTGATTGATATTCTCAAATTTACAGCAATAAAAAGACTCTAGAGAGACGGAATTCGAGAGTTTAAAACTTTAATTAAAACAAAATAATAAGTGTTCGCTCGAATAACAGTCGCGGCGTAAAAGATTCGCAGATTAATATATATTGTCAGATACAAGCTCAAGCAAAGCGTAGACTAGATTTCTATAAACAGCAAAGAATCAAAAGACAGCAATAAAAAACAGAGATGCTTGAGATTATATTAATTCTTACTCGATTTTTCTATACGTCTTATTTTATAGTATATATATTCGATATTATATTTGACTGAAAATTGTCCAGTCTATCTGTACTGAAATCTGAGCTATTAGAATATAAGATTTGAGATATATGCTGATAGACTCTGATAATAGAAATAGATACTGAGATATATTAATACTTTTTTCGATTTCAATTTATATATAAATTTATATGCTCGAGATTCTGCAGACTAAATGTTTCGATAATATACAAAAAACTTTTGATATCAGTAGCGTTTTGCTATTTTTCAGAGTAGCGCAGACTCGAAATCTCGAGATCTGTAAGATTTGTTTTCGACTCTATTATCTCGATTATTATCAGTTCTATATTTTTAATATTTTTATATTTCTGCTGTTTATTTGTTGAGCGATCTCTAAGTATACTCTCGTCAATATTAACTGCAGCAATCAGTTAAAAACTGTAGTCTTTTTGCTATTCTAGACTTATCTATTTTGATCTGATTTACTCGATTTATCAGTATTTGTTTACAGTTAATAGCTCTATAGACAATATAAAGAATATTATATACAAAAAGCAGTCTATATATTATCTGAAACTATTAGATTCCGAAGTCGATAGAAAATCAATATATCTCTCTGCAGACTGTTGCTATCTTGTGTAAAACAAGCTGATCTCTTGATGTAATCAATATATATTGTAGTACAATATCTATATACTTATAAACAAGATATATATCGACTACAGTAGTATATGTTTCAATAATAAAGATTATACAGTTACTTTTGACTTTAAAGCAAACACTCTGAATATAAAAACTGAAATTTTGTTTATATTTTTTGATTACAAAGAGTTCCGATTTGCTGTCAAAAACTATAATAGCAGATTCGGTCTGATTCAGAACTATAAATTTGTAATAGAGAGTTTGCAACTCAATATTGTAAATTATTTTAATTTTTTTGAAACTTAACTTCGATAATTTAGTCGAGACAAACAAAAGTCTGTTCGTGTTAATAGATATATTGTATATAGAAGAATTGTCTATCAGAATATAACACTTAAGTCTGCAAAACAATAGCAACAAGTTTTTGTATTTAACTGCTAATTTGAGTTTAATCGATTTAGAATTATCAAAACAGATATCTCCGATCTGAGTTTTTTGTTGTTGTATACTAATATTACTTATAGTTACTTGAACGCATACGAAACTCGGTTGAACAAACACTTATAGCTTAATTAGTTTGCAGATTTTATAATCTTCAGCTAAGTTAGAATTGTTTTTGAAGAAATCGATTTCGACAGATCAATTTTTGTTAAAACAATTGAAAAGTCGAATACTTATTTGTAATATATAAAAGTTTTTTCAAATAAAGTGTTGCTGTTTTGAAAAAAAATATTTTATTTATTTTTACTTACTGATATCCGATATCAGAGTACAGTAAAATTCGATACAATTTCTGTTATTCTGAATTTATATCGATATAGAAAGCGAATTGCATTAAAACAGAACTTGAAAATTAGAATAAAATATTGTATTAAGTTTGAAACAAGAAATATATCGATTCGATCTTGTTTTGTTTTTTCCGAAAACAATACAAGATTGCCGAAATTCAAATATCAAAAATCAGAGTATTAAAAGCTATTACTATATCGATCGATAGAAGTTACACTATTGAATTATACTATTGCAAAATATTACAGTACTATTTCGAATCTAGACTGTCTTTTATACTGTCTACAAATCAGCAAAGAGCAAGTCTCGACTATTTTAATACAACAAATTTATAAATTTACTCGAGAAAACAGCTATCTACACAAAGAGCTTGCAATATATAAAGATATACGCACGGCGCTTCGAGAGCTGCAGAAGAGAACAAAGCAGATATATCAGATATTAAATAATATATTTCAGAATATATCTCGAAGACTTGTTCGATCTGAGCGACGTCTTTTGAATTACTGAAATATTAATATTAATAATATCAGTAAGAAGATTGTTATCTTCTAAAAAGACTGAATACTTAAAATATTATACAAATATTATAATAGAATACAAGATAGAGCTAGTTTATATAGAAGTGTATTCGATTACTAAAATATTTTTTATCGATATCTGAATATATTCCAAGATTTTTGTTGAATCTGAGATTGAAACTCGAACTTTATAAATTTTATATTATTCTGAATACTTTTTTTAACTAGTAATCTGATCTGATCTCGCATTTTGCTGTCGACAGAGACTGTATTGTTAACTATCGATTATATTTTGATAGAATTGTAGTATTTATTAGTTACAAGCAGCTTTTCTCTGTCTTTCAACACATTGCTTGTTGTTACACTTCTATTGTTGGAATAATCAGTATTATTTATCTGCAATATCAGAAGATAGTCGAGACTTATCGACTTTTTGTAGTATTTGACTCGATTTTCTGCATTATTATTTGTTCTATTTTGAAATTTGTTTTTGTCTTTGAAATAGATAGAGATTCGAAAAATCTGCTTTGTATCAATAACTATATATCGATACTGTCGATAATATTTTTATATAATTTCTGTCGATAAAATTGTTATCGAGTATTCTATTAATTATATCGATAGTCTCAAGTTTATTGTCTGTAAATATTAGTTTTTGTAATACTGTAATAGAATCTGCTATCTATCGATGCAATCGACTTGCTATACAAGATAGATTCGACGCGTACAAATTTGACAATAGTTAAAGTCTGAAATCAACTTCTTAAAATATAAAAGCTGAACAGCAATATCGATATCAGTAACAATTATCAGAATACTGCTATATTCTTTAACAAGCGCGTCCGAGTCGTAAAATCCGCTAAGTCAAGCACAATAGAAATTTTCAAGCGGGATATAACACTTTTTGTCTGATTTTATTTGGAAGAAATCGATCTTATAGATATATTCGAAAATTTTACAAGTAAAATTATTTTGCACTTCTATCAGAAGACACAAAGATAAAGAGATTCCGCCAGTCCAGTACACAATTATATAGAAATAGCTTTGAAACAAAGAGCGAAGACTGAAGAACAATATCTATAGATTAATATATTGTTCAGCTCGGATCTTTCAAAAGCGAGCAACTATAATGTCGATAAAGAACACTTTTTTGTCTTTGTAGTTGTTTGTAATCTTCTTTGATCGCAGTTTGGTAAAACTGACTCTTTTGTTGATCTGAGATATAAAGAGATTGCAATAGATTATTTGTAATATTTGTAGTACTGCCGAGATAGCAAACGCTGTTACAGAGAGATATATTTATAGCTATATTGGCAGCTTGAAATTCTGAGTATAGCGCTATACTACGTATTGAAAGAATATCGCCAGCGTTTGATAGAATCGAAGAAAAATTTTGTAGAACAAACAACGCAGTAACCGAGCTGAAAAAAGTAGCAACAGTACTAAAAAGAAGACGGTCTGTATATCTGTAAGTATAACTCGCGGAGAATACTCTTGTACTTATTGTATATTCAAAAATTCTTGACAGAGACTGAATCGAATCGTCGCTCTTAAAATTTATACTGATACTTACATATACAGCGGTAAGCGCGCCGATTATAAGTTCTACCGAGCCGTAAAATTTACAAAATGCTGTCAGTAATATACTAAGAGCGTCGACCAGTACACTGAAATAAATTGTTGCATAGAGAGAGATAGTATTAATTAGAGATAGATTGTTTAGACAAATATTAATATCCGCTATACTCGAAGTCTTATACAACGCGCAAAATACTGTTACAGTTTAATACAATATCTGTGTAAGAACATTCAGTCTGATCTATAGATCTAGTATTCGATATTGTTTTAGAAAAAACAAATAGACAAAAAGTTTTAGAAAAAGTAAAACAAATTCTTTCTGTATTTAGTTTTGCAAAAAATATAAAAATTGTAAAACAACAATAAGTACAAACAAGCTGTCTGCAGCTGCGGCGTAAATCTGAAAAGTCTGCATTAAATATAAATAGCAGAGAAAAAATATATTGTAAGATTTAAAATCTATTATCTCTGTTTTAATATATTTTGAGTTTGACAACATACTCTATCTGTTACTTTGAAAACATTATAGTCTAAAAATAGCTGTAGTCTTGACAGCTGTCTCGGAAGCGAATTTTATATAAAGATTGTTTTAAATACTGTCTATATATTGTAATTGAAATTTCCGATTTTACAATTTAAAATTAATTTTAACTTTTCTTACTGTATCTCTCGATATCTGATCGATTTTCAGCAACTTGCTGTTTTTCTGCTGTACAGACTTTCGATCTTTTGTAAATCAATTCTATTCTGACTCTTATAGATTAGAGCACAATCAATATTAAGAAACAAGAGATATTTCGAAAACAAAGTCGAACTGTCTTTAACAAAACGGACAAATTAGCAAGAAAATATAATATCAAAGTGTACTGCTTGCTCAAACGCGAAAACAAACTCTACAAGTATAGTTCAAGCAACAATTCTATATAATTGCCAACAACAGAAGAATTAATATTGTTTATAATTACATTCTCTATATTATAATACTAACGCAAGTATCAGAAATATTCTTATTCAGTATTTGAAGTCTGACAGTTCGCGAAAAAATATATAAAAAAACAACAATCAGATCTACAAGTGCAAACGCGACAGATTACACAATTAACAAAAGATTTCTTAAAAATTCGAGAAAACAAGAAGATCGACATTTTACAAAATGTTAAGAATATTGTTATAACAATCAGAAAATCAGTATTTTTCGAAAGTAGTTTGTTTTAACTACAGTTGAAAAAACACAAATATAGTTTCAATACTGAGCAGAACACGACGGACTTAAGCATCGAATATATAGATTTGACAGAGATTTAATATATATCGGATATTTATAGTTTAGCAGCGTCAACTTTAAGAATTAAATTTAAAATTATTACTATTAGTCTGCTATTAATACTGCAAGACACATCTAGAAGATCTGATTTTAGTATAGTATTTTAAAAATATATAGTCTATATATTTGTAGTATCGACTCAAAATATAGTTTATTTAAATCTTGTTGTATCGACTCAAGACTTGTAATTCAAAACAACTATAGAAATTTCAATAGTAACAGATAATAAGCACTAATTTTTGCAATTGAATACAAAGTCGCTTCTGACTGATATATTGTATAATAAAATATTTGTTTTTAAAGAAAGATGCAGACTCTGTAAGTAATTTATATACGCGAAAACAAATATACTGATATTTTACAGCTGACACAGTTTGACGTCTGGATCTGCAATCCGGCACAACTAAACACTTGAGTTATTAATCAAACAGCTTCTGTAAGTGGATTGTGTATATACAAATATACTACTGTTTTAAAGTTGGCACAATTACTTGTCTAGAGCTGCAATCCGACACAACTAAACACTTGGATTATCAATTAAACAGCTTCTGTAAATTGGTTGTGCACACGCAAATATACTATTGTTTTAAAGCCGACACAATTACTTGTCTGAAGCTGATTTGCACTGTCAAGTTGATAATACGCTTTCTACTGTCAGATATTTAAGAGTTCTGAAACTCAGTATTTCTGCTATATTTTTTAGCAACTATACAGAAAATCGAATCAATCAGATTCAAATATATATAGCTACTAGTATATTTACTGTTGTTCGCAATAGCGTTTCCGATAACTCTATTCAAAACTGTTTCAGTAGATCTGATTGTTCAGAAGACTCTTCTGATATAAAAAATTCTGCATCGAATATATATTTTTTTTACTAGATTTCTAGCAGTAGACTGAGCTAAAATTTTGCTGCTCAGTATAGAGTCGAAGTTGTATCTCGATTCAATAATCAGAGAGTTTAAATTTATAGTTAAAATATTCAGATCTAGTTTATAATCTGTTAAGATATCTTACAGAAGATCGATCTTGTTAATTAACAGAAAAGAATACGCAATTAGCAGTTTTGCGCAATAATCTATTGTTTTGCAGCAGAGTATTGTTATTGTTAAACAAGATTCGAAATCGAATATTATTAACTTTATATCGACTATTTTTCGACACAGCAGATTCTACAGACGTCGGAGCGAAGCCGAGCGGATTTTAAGAAATATATTGAAGTGCAATAGCAGACTTTTTCGAATTTTGTTCGACTTTTTCAAACTCTTTGTTTTTATATTGCTGAAGATTAACTCTCTGAAAAAAATAGAGATATCGATATTGACGCTCTTCTTCTGAAAAACAAGCATTTTCAACAGAGACTTGATTATCTACAATATTTTTTGATAAATAATATCGAGCGTCTTAAACAAATACAAAGAGATATAATTTTCTCTAGAGAAGTTCAGAAAGCACTTTTTAGTATATTGAAAGACAGAAACAAGCTGCAAAAGAAGTTGGCCGATATATTGCAAGCAGAAAATAGATTTCAAACAAGATTTGTCTACAATATAAATATAAGAAATCAGAAACTCGCAAATATACAAAGAAATTTGATCAAGACAAAGCAAAAGATACAAAAGTTGCGTTTGTCTTATCGGCAAACTACTATTGCTTGAGTATTCTATTGATAGACCGATATAAGCGTGTATATATATTTTTTGTACAATTAGATACTTGTAACAAGAAATTATAGTTTTTTTTCTTTTTTTTTTCTTTTTTTATTTGATAGCTCAGATAAGAGTTTACTTCTTTTCTCGATTAACAATCAAAATTCTGTCAAGACTTTTGTCTTTTCTTAGAAGTTTTAACTTCTGTAAAAAAATTTTCTCTCTTAGTAATCTGAGCTGTTTCTGCTAGTAGCGAATCTATTTCGAAATTGTAGATTTGTTAATTGTCTATTTTATCTCTCGATACAGAAATTTGTCGATAAAACAAATTTTGTCGAAACTTGATAGTCTGATCTGTTTCTGTTATCAGATATTTTTTAGAGACTTTTGTGTTCTAAAAATTTTTACAAAAAATTAATAAATAAGACACTCTGATATACTTTTCCGCTCTAGAATTTTTGTATAAAAACTTCAATACTGTCAGAGCACTGCTCGATAAACAAATCTGATTAGTTGCTGTTGTTTTTTGCTTTTCTTTCTCGATTGTTGCTATATACTGTATTTGCTGACTGCGTTTTGAGTTTGACAATTTTTGAATTTGTATTTTCTCGATCTCTGCTCTCTCAATCTGTATCAATAGACTGAACGCTGTATTTCGCAAAATTACAGAGAATTTGTAATTTTCTGATATTGCTAGTGTAGTTTCTATAGAAGAGAATCTTGTAATTGCGACAGAAACTGTTTTGCTGCAACTGAATTTGTATTCGAACAGCAGTAAAGTATTATTTTTGTAGATCTGACAATCTATTGTTATAAGTATTCAGATTGGAAAAGTCGGCCGAAACTCAAATAATACAAGAGCAGTATTTGTTCTGATAGATATAACTGGAATTTCGAGTAATTTGTCAGTATTCTGTTTGTCTATCTGAAAATCAGATATATTTGCGGAAGATATGTTCTGATCAATATAGAGAGTTGAAGATTTCTTTTTGTTTTTACAATACTTTTGAGATCAACTCTTTTAAAACAGCTACAGAACTGTATTGTTGCTCAGACAAAAAAGAATATTCAACAAATTAAGACTCGATATTGTATTGTCAGAATTATTATCTTCAGACATATAATTTCTATCTAGTATATCTGTAGAGAACTGTTATTTTAAATCGGATATTTTCTTGTCTGATCTGACTGCTGCAATAATTGTAAGTATTATTGTAGAATTAAGATTGATAGAGAGCAGTTTCTGAATTCTCTCGATATATTGTAGATCGGAATCAAGAATAGCTGTTACTGCAAATCTTGAGTTGTTATCAAAAAAGACGCAGAAAATAGCACAGTGGACGTAATAATAGATTATATATTGTTTTTTGGCAAGAGATATATTATATATCTATTGTATATACAGAGACTTTCGTGTCTCTCTCTGTAATACTTTATAAGAACACTTATATCTATATTGTAGATCTAGATTGAACTTGTTGTTAACAAAAAAAAATTTCTTGTTGTTAGAAGCTGCGTCTGACTTTGTTGTAATTAAATAATACAGTTGTTGCACAAGCTGTTCAACAAGCTGTTGATTAAGCAGATATTCTGTAACTGACAACAGAAAATAGCAAAACAAGTTCTCAAACTTCTTCTTTAATTTTAATTGTCGAATAGAGTCAGATCTGAATTCCAATTTTACAGCTAGCTGAACAAATAAAAATCAGATAATAGAATTCGATTTCTTAATAGTAGATTTGTTTCTGTCTGACTTCTTTCTAAATACAATATTTATCAGCTCTAAAAAATGTCGGTATACAAATATCTATAGCTATTTATAATTTTGCTTGAACAGACTATTCTTGTTCTGTTGCAGTAATTAATTGAAGATAGCACGTATTGTATTTTGCACAATATCTTTGAGACTTGGCTCTAGAAAACACTTTATAGTATTGATATATAACTCTAAATATTTTGTGTTCTCGCAAAAGATATACAGTAATAGAATTAATTTATTCAACACTAAGAGATTGATTAACAATCTGTTTTGTAGTAATAAATCCAAGATAGTATCGAAAATTGATTTTTTGTATATTTGCTCTTAAACAAGTTATATATCTTTGTCTGAGTTTCCGAACATCCGTAACTTCAGAAATTTAACAATAGTTTTGTTAATCAATCTTATTATAGTCAGATTATTGTCAGCAATTCTATATTAGATTTTGTAAATCAAATGCAGATAATTGGTCAGCTTCTTGAATTAAGTCAGTAGAAAAATATAAATATTGCAGATTTCAACTTATTTTATAATATCTAAGCAGAAGATACTGTTGTATAGTATCGATATAAAAAACAGATCAAAATTCCGTAATTTTCAAAAGTTGATCAAAGACGTTTCTCAGACTATAGATGTCAAGAATGCGTTTCAAGTTTTTTGACTTGTCTCTTGTCAGACGTGTTTACTACTTTCGCTTTTGCAATATTCTGTTGCTTTTCTGATAATATCGAATATATCTAAAGATCTCTCTGTTCGAAAAATTTGCTGCGTTTAAGTACTTTTTACGCAAATTGTCTTGCAGATAGAAATCAATATTTTGTAGATATTAGAAGAACACGGTTGTATACAGAAAAAGCAACTAACTGTTCAGATATAAATTTACTGTCTATCAGTTATTTTTGTAATCAAAAAACTTATATGCAGCTTAAAGACAGTAACAACTGTAAAAAATTGTTAGAGACGCAAAAAGTAGTTGCAGTTCTGAAAATATTTTATCTATACTGTAGAACAGTGCACTCTGAGATATGTTCGAGCAGCAGATAGAGACTTTCAGTTTCTCTCTGAATATTAATGTCGGAATATAATTCTCGGGAGCAAGACGTCGGCAGCTCTCCGTAATAAATATATCTCTTAGTCTTTTAATATTTTTTGATCGCAAAAATTGCTTTTGACTGATCGATAATCGATCTGCTTGCAACAAGAAAAGTTTGACGCAAACTGTGTCTCGAAACTGCGCTTGATACTTATACAAGATTCGATAGCAATTTGTTTCGATCTGCGAAAGAAACAATCTTTCTATAGCAACTGTTAGCGAGAAGATATCTAATATATAGAAATTGGACCAAATATTTTTAGACTGTTACAAGTAAAATAATCTCGAACAGCTGCTATATATATACTGTTATTTATATTCTGTAGTTACACTTTTAACACAAACAAGAAGTGTCTAGTGCGGCCGAAATTTCAATATCTTGTTTAGATTTTGGTGTTAACAATTGTTACATCTGTTGTGTTGTTTTATAAGCCGAAATCGAAGATTCTCTATTGCTTTTTTTCTGATTGCACTAATCTACTCTCTATTCTGCACTGTGCGAAATTAGCGATTCGAACAGTACTGTAATAGAGAGTCTATCTTACTTTATCTTGTTTGTACTGTCTTCTATCTTAGCTAAGTCTGTTGTCTGACAATATCGTGGGAAGTCAAAAGTTGTCTAGATTCTGAAAAATTTCGCTCTTTATCTGTATCTTTATCTTATTCTATTATATAAACTTATGTCGTGTAGATGTGTTGGTTTTGCAATAATTGGCAATAATAGAGATAATATAATATAGAAGACAGATTTAGAGAATAAGATAGCACATTTTACATAATTACGTAATCTAGTGTAAAGTAAAGTTTTCGCCGGACAAATCTGCAATTCGTGCAATCTTGTTTTTCTCTTTCAGCAACTATTATAAAAATATAATACTACAACAACTGACGCAGAAGACTGCTAGAACATCGATAAAGAATTTAGTGTTCGAATATATTGATCGAAGTCTTATTATTCTAGACCGAACAGTTAATATTAACTTATATTAAAAAGATAGAGTCAAAAATAGACAGACAACTTGTTGCAATAAACAAAAAATTCGAAAAGACAAACAGAAATATCTAAGCGATCGATAAAAAAATAAATAAGCGTATATATACTGAAAGATCAGAAAATAAGACAGCGTTTCGATTATATACAGAATGCTGTTAGTAACTTCTTACGTATCCGGGAATAGAAGCAGATCTATTCTGATAGAATCTTTTGATACCGAGATAGAGTGCATATACCGGATATATCAGACGCATAGTATATCGGCTGATCAACTTAATTCTATTCTACAATATCCAAGTTTATAAAGACTGGGGAATAGATATAGACAGCTATCAGTCGGAAGTTTCGAGAATCCAGAAGTAGCTTATCGAGCATTGACAGCGCAGTTGGGATTGCTATACAATAATATTACAAAGATTTATAGAAAGAGTCAAAAAATTAAGTCAAAATCAAGTTATCCGAAAAAAACAACAGAACAAGCAGAGTATAATAATATCTGAAAACAAGAGAAAACAAATCTGAATATATTATCGACAGCAATCGAAATAACAACTTCTACAGAATCTTAATCGAATCAAGAAAGAATAAAATAAAATTTCTTGATTGTATACGAAGTCTAATAATCGGCTCAGAAATACTATTTTCTTTCTTAATAATTATTTTGATTTAGTATTGCTCTGCAGACAAGATATATACAATAAGTATCAGTTAAAACGCGTTGCAGACTAAGATTCTAGAGCAATAATTTCTGTATAGAAAATTGATCTACTGCTTTGTTTATAGTTGACAGCTTTTGATATTCTGCAGATATTGTTAACTGATTTTGTTTTACTTTATACTTCTTCTGAACCAGTGCACAAAACGTGCAACAGTACAATACTATAAAATTCTCGAACTTGTTTTCTCGAATACAATATTTCTTTCTAGTGTTTTCTCGACTAAGATATTGCAACACGCTGTTAAAACTGCAGCAAGATAAAACGTATCAGCTGAAATACTGTACGTTTTATTAGTATTGACTTCGACAATAATATATCAGAGTAAAACAATATTAGAAAGTTCTTATATTGCTGTTGTATTTGCTAGAGTTGTAATTTTTCGAATTATTTTTGCGTATCTGAATCTTTCTGTACAAAAAACATAAATACTATATTGTTAGACAATCTAAGTAGTCTATAATATTAGCAACTACTATTACACTATTATCGGACAGACAATAGATTTATATATTTTATATAAATTACAACAATCGAGCAGTAAATAATTTCAAGACATCGAGCTAATATAGAGCGGAAAATTATAATATTGTTTGAATAATAAAAACTAATTGTTCAATATATAGAATAACTAACAAGCTTATATTAAGACAAGATTTATGCTAGCAAAATATAAATTGCAGATATTATCGACATTTTATAACAGCTATTATCGACAATGTTTCGAAAACAAAGAAATTCTTTTTACAAAACTATTAAGAGCAGAGAATGTCAAAATTGTATTTTGTATCGAATTTTACAGAACTCAATTTAATTTTGTTGCTATATTTGTAAATTTATTCTCTATTCTAGTTTTTTTTGCTGCCGAATCTAATAATTCTTGTCAAGAAAAATCTTTCTGAACTAGCAACTCAGATCTTGTGTGTTTTTACAGTACTCGAAATTGTTGTTTTTATACTAAAATAAAGTATAGTTGAAGATATATCAGCAGCGAGAAGAAGCTAGCTATAATAATAATTTAATCTACTCTGTATATTTCTTGACACTTTTAATACGTTATAATATCGAGACTTTCTGATAGATCTTGAATAGATATAAGAGAATGCAGATTGTTGTAAACTATAGTTGTAATATTGCTTGTTTTCTTAATATTCTGTACAAAGAACTTGTAATCTCAATCTATATAATCAGCAATAGAAATTTGAGCTAACAATAAAGTTGAAAAAAAAACTGTTTCTGAAACTAACTTTTAAAGTCCGAATCTGCTATTTGAACTAATATAGACTGTTCTAAAATCAAATAAAGATATCTTCGAGTTGTCTTTTATAAATTTTAGTATAACAAACTATTTAAATCTTCTGTCGACCGAGCTTTTGACAATAGTTTTTTCTGATATATTATAGAAATAAAAACAATATAATAATAGTAATGCAATCTATCTAGCTTATAATAAGCTGTGCACGTATCGAAAAGTCTGCTATAAGTTTTTCTATTCCGATTGTATATTTCTGCTTATATTTGCTAGACTGATAGCAAATTGTTATAAACAATCGAATAAATACTGCTGTAAAAATCTGAAATAGATCGGAATATCTGACTAGATTTGTTACAGTCGCAAAATATAAATATTTACTGACAATCAAATTTATCTTAATTGTCGAAAATTTATCTTTCTGAACAACAGAATTGCAGCATATATTTTTAATAGCTATCAGACAAGATTTTCTATATCTTGTGTAGACTGTTTTGTATTATACTGCACAAAAAGAATTTTCTGAGATTACAAGACTATTTCTGGAGTATAATGTCAAGATTGAAAGTAGATTTTAGAAATCTTACTTGCAATTTACAGCGTTTTACTGAACAGCAGCGGAAAATAAAGCAGCAACAACAAAAGTACTTTTAAACTATAAAATCGATATTAACTCAACAATATTCTGTCAAAATAGAACAGCACTTTATAATACAGTTAAATCTTGTATTTATTAAATTAATTATATTTCTGAAACAGCTCTGCACAATATTAGCAATCTGTAAAATCAAGAAAGTTTTGCTGTTACAATTCTTTTACTGCAATACAAAATCTATATTACTACAAAAGTATTAAAAGACAAGTCTGTTTTGTATCGAGCCGTTTATAACAACTACAATAAGATTATAAAACTTCTTATTGTGTATAGAGTCGATCTTGAAGACCGATACAATTAAATAATACTGTTAATAATAGCTGCAAAGCAGAACCGACTATATTTTACAGAATTATTTCTTTAATATAGAGTCGATATTTATGTTTGTATATTTGTTTTCGACTGAATATTTTTGTTTATAACTGTAAAAAAATATATTAATATACAAGTCGATCAGATCGATTTGATATATTTCCGAAGAGAGATTATTATAAGATTACTGATATATAGAGTTTATATTAACAATAAAATTTGCGTTAATATATCTTTTGCGATTGCAATTTTTTCCGATTCGGTAGCGATTGTAAAATTTCTGCTGAAACAGAATATCGATATTAACAAATCAGATTGCACAGACTTTATACTACTGCAGCTATTATATTGCTATTATATTTCAGACAGAATCAAAAGAAAACTTTGTATATTTAATTTTTTTCTGAAATATAAAGTCAATTCAAATAGAAAAATCTCTCGCGGAAATATATTATTTATCGAGATATATTAAAGCTCTCAGCACTATTCTGTTCTGATAAAAGTTTGTTTTCTTAAGATATTGTTTCGAAAAGAAGTTAACGTCAATATAACTGATATTAACAATAAAATATTACTCTGAATTGTATATAAACAGTATAGAGATTTCTATTAAAATAGACTGATACTGATGTCGGTTCTTTTTGATATCAAGACTGATATAGAGATTACCGATTATCGAAAGATTTTATTATTAAAATCGGTTTGCACAGAATTCTTTCTAAACGCGGAAAAACAAGTTGATATTGTTTGTTTTTTGTTGAAGAACACTGTGTCGGAATATCTATCGACAATTAGATATATTCTTATTAATATATCTCTTTTAGCAGATTCTATAGTCAGACTACTAATAAGTTATAATATTCTAGTAGATACAACAGATAAGAAAAGAGAAACGGCACTTTATTATGCAGCTAGAAGTCGGAATTACAAGATATTTCGAGTATTGCTTGTCTGCAACGCGGACAAAAGAATTTGAAATCGAGAAGAACTTTTTGCAGAAATACTATTTGATATTATATAATATCAGAAACTATATATTATATGCGATAGATCGAACACATTGTTGATAAAAGTATAACTTATAGAATAGTTACTATTCTAGTTTTATATTTACTGTAAATCTTTTACTCGATATCTAGAATCTAGTAGTAATTAAAATCGCGATATAGTAGAGATAGAAATAGAGAAAACTCAATTAAAAATTTATAGTCAGAGAACACTAGTAGTAAAACTATATATATTTTTAAGTTAAGTTGTACAAACAATAATTTCTTCGATATTCTAGAATTGAAACTAATTCTCTTTAATATTGCTATTAAATATATATAATATCTGTTTTTTCAGTAAATCTTTTTTTAATATAGATACAACTGCAAGAATATTCAGAAAATCGAATTGCTTATATTTATACTGCTGATCTGACTTATAAAGTTCTGATTGTTGATATTTGTCTCAAATGCGATAATAGCTGAAAACTGCAAAATTGCCGATATTGTACTGTTAAATCTGTTTTAAGAATCGGAAAACGCAGTAATATCTATTTTTAAGTAATATCTTTTTTGTAGATTCTATATAACAGTACTACAAAATTGTTCAAAAGTAGTTAACTTTTCTGTATACACTTGTTTTTAGTTATACTGAGTACAGTTTTGCAAACAATTATCGAAAAAAGATTTCGAATAAACGGTAAAATCAAAAACGTAAAAGTTAATAGCTGAAAGAGCAGATATATTAACTCTATAAAAGATAGCAAACAACAATATATTGATTTCAATTATAAATAGTTGTAGATTGTCTAATTTATCTGAAACTATTGAAATTTAATATGTTCCGTAATATATAGAGCACCAATCTGGCATTGCTGCAAGAAATATAGCTGCAGAACTCAAAAGTGTAACAGCAAGTGTAGACAGATTTGTTTCAGTTGCTGTTCAAACTGCTGATATACTATAAGAGTTAGCTACTGCAATCTAGTTCTTAAAGACTTGCAAGCTTATAGCTATCTTTTATATATATTTGTAATCGAGATAGTGCTGATCGAGATAGTACTGACTGAGATAATACTGATCGAGATAGTGCTGACCGAAATAATACTGATCGAGATAGTACTGATCGAGATAGTACTGATCGAGATAGTACTGATCGAGATAGTACTGATCGAGATAGTGCTGATCGAGATAGTGCTGGCCGAAATAGTACTGACCGAAATAATACTGATCGAAATAGTACTGATCGAAATAGTACTGATGCTGATCGAGAGCGTTCTGACTGCGGCTGTTGTTAAAGTTTAACAGAATAATAACTGCACAGCAGTTGCTATTACAAAAAAGACAATCTGCGCTAATCTATTGAATATCAGTAAACACAATTTCGCAACTGATATTAAATATATAATCAAACAATATAAGCAGTCTTGTAAACAAGTTGAACAGTCTGATATATCAGTATAAGTATCTCTTGATTCTTATTAGAAGATTATAACTCTATTTAAAAAATTGTAATTCAGTTCAGATTTCAATACGAGCTCAGATACTATCTGATAATAGCTCTATCGATATAGACTTGTGCATTAATAAATTACAGTTTATATATAATTTTCTCTCTGTTAATAATATATTTGGCTGAGACGCATTCCAATATCAATACAATATATATAAACTAGTATAGAAATCAGAAGTAAAGAGCTTTTCGATAAAAAATTATATAAAGAAATTCTCGACAACAAATTATAGTCAATAATTTCGATCTTGGCAAAATATAATATATAATTATTTACAGAATGTATACTGCCGCTGCTCCGATATCTTCAGAAATAGCGATTTCGATATAGAAAAAGTAGAAAAAAAAAGATTTGACAAAATTAAAAAATCAATTCCGTTTTCGATCTCTGTACAGTTGTAATTGTTTCTGAATTGCAAAACAGAAAACAAAAAGAACAAGCAATATAGACTGAACTCAACAGATATTTTGATTAAAAAAAAAAACTATATATTTTAAATTAATCAGAAAGAAGACAGATTTTCTTAAATCGAAAAATTATAAAAACTCTATTTACAGAATTGCTGATCAATATTTTCTCGAATATATATCAGCGTTTGATTTTCAATTTACAGAAAAAAGACTTGATAAAGATACTGTACAATTATATATGCGTTTGTTGTAAGATTCTAGCACAACTTGTACTACTTATTAATAACAATTCGCAGACTTCTGAAAAACAATTGTACAAAAACAACTGCTCTCTAAATTTTGCAAACGCATTAACAAATATAGTAGCAAAAATCTAATTATACAAGTAATAGTCTGGAGTAAATTGAACAATATATTTGTGCTCAAGATTGCAGTAGAGCTATATAAAACAAATATATTAAATCTTGAACAATTTTTCTATAAAGAAATAAGAAGTGTTGTAAAAACAGAAAAAATCTGTGCTTTGAAACTATTAATTGCAACTGACTTAAATATTTATCGATTGTTCTTAGAGAAATTATTAGTAACAGTAGTTATTATATACGGAAAATCCGAAGTAATAGAACTGCTGATAAAAGAGTATAGTGTTACTTTAGAATTGTATTCTATTTATACTGTTATATAGAAGCGAAAGTCTTGACAATACTTGTTGAAGTTAGATATCGATTTAAACAAAAAAAAACAAGAACAGATATTATTTATATTTGCTGTAACAAATAAATCGAACTATTTAGTCGAGAAGCTGGCTAGCACAACTGATATCGATATTAATAAAAGAGACAACAAGTTCAAAAATCTATTGAAGAGAACAGTATAGACAGAAAGTTATCTTTATTTTAACAAAATATTGTTATATTACGGAGCCGACGTTCTAGTAAATTTCTCTTTTTTAAATATTGTTGCTACAGATTGTTGCAAATTTATTTAGCAACTTTTGAATTAAAAAGCTGATATCAATATAACAAACAAGTATAAAAAAACGCTATTGCAACTATTGTTTGAACAAGAATACTTTAATCCGGAGATAAATTATATTATACTGCGAATACTTATTGCTGCCGAAATAGATATTAACAAAATATACAAAAAAATATTTTTTCTGTGTCTGCAAGCTCTCGAAACCGAAATATATAGTTTTTCTGAAAACTATTATAACAAAAGATAGTAGCAGATTACCGAATTTTTGTTACAAAATAGAGTCGATATTAACAATATTATATTGAACAACAACTCTGCATTAAATTTTGCTTCCAATCTATTTAACAAGTATTATAGAACTATACTGATCGATATACTATTGCAAAAGAATATCGATCTCAATATTTTAAATCGAGAGAGTTAGACAGCGTTAATATATAATCAATTTGATAGTACTAAGATTTACAAACTTGTTGCTTGAGAGACCGATCTCGAAACTGTAGATACTTTTAAACAAAGTATTTTATATATAATAATTAAAGCAGACAATTTTTTAATAGTCGAAATATTTCTCGAGTATTATATTGATACTTCAATTCGAAATAAAAAAAATAATACAATACACTCTTATCTGAATAAAACAAAGTGTTCGGCAAATATAAATTCAAAAGTACAAATTTTGCAGTTGCTCGACAAATAGAAGTTGAAAAACAAATAAAAATCGGAGAATAAGCAGAAATTAAAAAACAAAATAATATAGAATATCGAATATCGAAGTTCTGTATTAAGATAGACAACAATTCAATATTTTTATTGAATAGAAATTTCCGACACATCTTGATAAAAATATAATAAAATCAGCTAATATTTACTACTTCGCTAGCTAATACTATATTGCTTTTCAATAATTGTAAACTGAATAAAAATTTCTATTTTTAAGCGTACTATTTTTATCTGATAGAATTCTCTTGTAAGAGAAAAACTTGATATACTGAATATTTCGGACACAATAGCGCAAAAAAGAATAATTCTGAATATAATCGAGTATTTTTTGCAGCCAACTTTGTGTAGAAAGAGTCAGCAATATATATCGAGAGAATATTTTGTTTAATCTGTAGAAACTTGAAGATAATTTCGAATCTGTCAGAATTTTTGTTTTGTATCAGTTGTCAGTTGCAAATTCAAATACACAATATATAGCAGCGTTGCTCGAAAAAAAAGATCGAAAATTCGTACTCTAGATTGTACAAAGTAGAAATATAACAATATAAATAGAATTCGAAGTAAAATATTGCAGACAGAAGAAATTACAGAGACAACAACAAAAATAATAAATTGCTAGATAATAGAGTTTAAGCAAAGAATTCAGATTACAACTGACTTTTTGATATATCGAATATTTCGAAAATATATTTTTGAAAACAATATTTTTTGACACGTTGTCTCTTTGTATCTGATTTTGTGCTATCTATCTATTACAGACTGTTATATATAATACACTTCTCTTATATATAAAATAGAACTGATTAAAGATATGTATTTTTAGCTCTATTCGATATTCTGTTGTATCAATATTCGACTCTAAGTATCAAATTATATAGCAATATATTCTCAGAGCTAGCTGACTAATCTGATTTCTTTTCAATACTATAGATGCTCGCTCGTTTCAACCAGAATTTGGCAGAGATCAGACTATAATTATTAATCGATATAGTTTTCTTATATTTTTGAAATTCTGTATCAACAATAACTCTTTATTATAGATATTTAAAACCGACTATATCTATCGAGAGACATACCGATTAAATTCAGACAGTAATAAAGTAGCAATAAAGTTGATCTCGAATCAGAGTATCGGTATTGCAGAAAATATTGCAGAAGCTTTTGATAACAGTTATATTATTCAATTCGAATATATATATATATCTTATATACTACCGGGTCTGTACTACGACATCTTCAATATTAACAGAGAAATTTTATAATTTTTTGCGATATACAAATTTGATTTCAATAGAACAAGTAGAGATTGTCAGCAAGTATTGTGTTCAGCAAATAATTCGATGTGTGCCGCAGCATATATAATTTTTACCGATAATTATGCAATATACGGATATGCGAGTAACAATATATTTATTTTGACACTTTGTTTGTCGACTAATTATACTCGGAATAGACTGGTCCAGAACAGTTGTAGTTTGAATATTGTTTGAGTTTGAGAATTTTATTGAAATAGAAATATAACAGATTATCGCAAGTACTATTAAATTTTGTAAAAAATATCTATTTGTAATAGCTTGAAACAATAGTCTTAAATATATTTGCAAGTTCCGCGAACAAAAAAAATAAGATATTTTGTCTCTGAAAACTACTTCTCGACCGCTAACAATTGATTTTGTCTATTTCTTGTGTCTCGATTCTTGTATTTTGCAGACAGATAAAAACAAAATAGAATCAGAGAAACAGATAAAATTTTTGATAAAAAAATTAAAGAGACAAGAAACATAAGAAAGAAACTAAAAAGACAGATAATCGATCTATACTGTTATTTCTGCTATTATCTTCTTGTTTTTCGACAATACTTTTTACTCTTATTTGCTATTTATATAGTTACAAAAGAAAATTGCAAACATATTTTAACTCAGATATCTTATTTTGTGCTTCCAATTGCCAGCAAAGTTTTTCTATATATACTATATGTACCGCTATATATGTTCTGTATACTGTACAAAAACAATCAGAAGCGTTAGATCTGCTATATAATAACAAAAAATAGCGATTAAACTTGTATTGTGCTCTCGAAATATATTTATGCTTGTTGTCGATCTAGTCTATAGTATAGATTCTGAGAGAAAATTCGATAACAATAATAGATTTGTGCAATATAATATTGCTGTCAAAAGAATATAGTGCGATCAGTCTGCTGATAGCAAGAAATCGAAAAATATTATCTATAGACTGAAAAATATATTAATAGAAATATCAGTCTGTTTAACAACACTTTCTGTCGATCGAATTTTTGTTAATTCGAAAATATTATAATAAAAGATCGACTGTATCTCTACAGCAATATCAATATCGATAATAATTGTAGCAAACAGAGATTGTCTGTTAGATACAGAAATCGACAATATTTGCAATATTAGAGATATATTAATTGTTTTAATATATTGTCAGCTTAAGACTTGAATTAGATAGATAGATTGTAAAATTGTAAAAGATTAATATATATTTCGATACAATAAAATCTACTATTTTTGTAATTACTGATTCGAGTAGAATTTGGCAGAAGAGAGCTAGCTTTGCTATATATTAATAGTTTATAACAGAAAATTGTAAAATTCAGTTTTGAGCTTGTTGCAAATTCTGAGCAAAAAACGCTATTTCGGGAATTGGCAGAACATTTGTAAAGTTATTGGCGGACAGCTATTTCAGAAAACAAAAAACAATTTTGTTAACTTTAATATATATCGAAAGAGCAATTGCTCTTTTTCAGAATCAATATAAAGAAAATCTAGCTTTTAAAAATTACAATTTAATATTCAGATTACACTTGTCTCTTACAGTATTATAGAAAATAAAAAGAATCCGCCGGACAAGAAACAACAGCACACAAATAATAATAGCGAGAAACAGTCTTTCAAAAAGTTTTTCGAGACATTTTTTTTATTAAATATTTTGCTGAATTCAAACCAAGCTCTGTCTCAGCAGAGCAGAAACAATAACACTTAAAATAGTAGCAAGAGTAACAAATCTGATTTCAAAAAATTAAAAACAATCGAAAGTAACAATACGCAGCCGATTACCAATAAGAACGAAAATCAAGTGCAGAAGTGTAAAACGCAAGCTAAAAAAAATATTGCAGCAACTGTTTTCGATTCGAAAACGCAAAACAACAAACCGAACAATAAAAACAAAAACAAACAGAAGAATTCCGATTTGTTAGTTTGTTTCCGAAATATACAGAACAAGTTGCAGAATATTATATTTTTGAACTTTCTGACAGAATTGAAAAAAATCGAGAAATGCGTCGATACAGATTATTATAGTATTTTTGATTTTTTAACTGATAGCAACAATGTTGATATCAATATACAAACACAAAAATATATACAACTGATACAGTTAATGTATTCTGATAAGTTCGAGAAAAAATTTAAAACGCGTGTTACAGAAGCTATACAGAGTAAGAGAGAGTTATATAAAATATTTAATTTTGCTGACTTTTGATATAGAACTCAATACTGTAAAAAAGTACTTGAAAAAAGACAGCAGTAACCAGACTTTTGCTCCGAATATATTGAAAAATAATAATAATATATTTTTCAACAAGAAAGACTCAGAAAATCCAGACAATACAGAAGAAATATTCTATTTACAACTCGAGAATATCGAGAAAACCAACAACAATAACAGCAATTAAACAGAGAGAAACGGAGATTAAACAAATAGCAACAAGAATCAGAATAAGTCGGATTCGATAAATATAAATTCTTCAGAGCAAAAAGATACAGAAACTATAAAAAAAAGAAAAACAACTGCAAACAATAAATCAGATACAGATATATCAGACAGAGACTTGTTTACTGATCAAAAACAACAAATTTACAAATAGCAAAAAAATAATGCAAAGAATTATCAGTTTATTGTCGAAGTAAAAAAAAACAGTTTCGAAGTTCTTTCAGATAGTATTATAGACTATAAATATATTAATCGATTTCTCGAAAATACCGAATCGATTGCTCAGATTAATTATAACAACATTTATTATACAAGAAAGTATACAGTAAAATTTGTAGAATTCAGAAATATCGCTTGCAGAGAGTTACAAATACAAAATAGAAACTACAAAAGATTGTCGAATATATTTGTATAGAACTTCTTTGACAACAATACTGACAAATAGTTAAGTAAATCGGTATATAGATATATACTCGGATTCAAATATACGGACAATCTTATTACAAAGTAATATATAGAGAACAAGCAAATTCTGTCAGAAAAGATATTTTTCAACAAATAGTTTTACAATAATTCTGATAAAGTATTTCAGAAATCGAGCAATCTGATTTTGATAACAGATTTATTTAAATTAATATCTGAGTCTGTAGTCGAGAAACAACTCAGTAAAACAACAAAGTCGATCGATATATTAATAGAGTTATCAAGAACTCTGTCGAAGGAAACCGAGTCGGATAATATGTATATAAAGATGCTAAAATCAAACGTCGAACAGATATCGGATATAATAAAGACTTTAATAAAGCAATTAGCGACAGCCGGAGCAAGCAGAAGAGACGCCGAGATATAGCAATAGTAAATTAAATTAGCTGATTCTGATTTATCTGAGATTGTTATATAATCGGAGACGATAGTAGAATTATTTGACGATTAAAGTTCACAATTTTGTATAAGAATTTGTAATATATTCAAATTCTATTCGCCGGAGATTTAGTGTCTTGCTAGATTTGTTCGGAATCAGTTATTGTCGAGAGACTAGTCTAATATAATAACTGATTGTATCGGTTCTTTTGAAACAGAGATTTTGTAATTTATAATCAGTTACTTAAACTCTGTTTCGATTACAATAAGTTGATCTGTAACTAGTTGTTTCAGATTGATCTAGTCTGACTTTTAAAATCAGTTAATAATATTTTTATTTTTAACTCTAGCAGTATTTATAAGCGTCAGAATTTCTTATTTTACACAACTATCGATCGATAGAGAAAATTTTTGCTTCGAGAATTTTTAAAATATTTAAATTATCTCGATATATGTAGTCTGATTGTTATTTTAAGCTTGAGAAATATGCAGAGACACTAATCTTACTAGCTGAATTCAAAAATTTCTATTGTAAAAGACAAGAATTATACAAGTATATTGCATATAATTTGTACTGTTTATCAGAAAGAAATATATCTTATCAAAAAAATATTTTTAAAAAAAAAAATACTGTCAATAAGTCTATCAATTTTTAAAAAAACAGCTAATCTTTTTACAAAGCTGAAAGAGTTTACACGCAAGCAGTTAAAATCGAGCAAGACTGTTTTAGAGAGAATAGACGGAAAACCGATTAGTTAAAAAACAGATTGAAAGAAAAATCGGTTCTGAAGATCGATTAAGATAGAACGCTGTTATAGCTGATAGTTGTTTGTGTAAAATAATTACTTCTATACAGTTTATTAACAAGCTGGTTGGAACTTTGCTAAGTTTACTTATATATTGTGTTAAGAAGTCTACCGATATATATTTTAACAATTACAGATTGTTTTTTATTCGAAAAATTATTTTGTTTAAAATTGTTTTTTGTTCTGTCGAATATTATTTTTAAAAAATTACTCTGCGAAATCGGTAACAGAGTTGCGATCAAGAATTATAACAATATATTTTATAATTTTGCTTCGATTCAAATTTCGAATAAAATCGGAATCAGATAGTTCTCGACTAGAAGTTGTTAATCTATATTTTGTTTTTTTTTAATGTCGAAAATTAATAAGCAATTGATTTCGAAACAAATATTTGTATATCTTTCAGATTAACAGTATCTCTTAACAAAATTAATTAACAGATATATCTTTTAATAGCTGAACAGTATTCGAGTTTCCGAGATACTATAAATAACTTTATTGTGCAGATAGATTGACTATATTGTATATATAAAAGCTGCTTGATATAGAGATTCTCTAAAAGCTTTTAGCAATATTATGTTTGTAAAATATAATTACAGAGAACTATTGATCGAAGTATTGATATAGCAAATATACAGAATAGAATATACTTCTTATAAAACATATCAGATTAACGAATTTCTGAATTACGCTTGTCTTTATCTTTTCTATTCGAAATTCTGAAACATATTTCTTTTGTTGTTGTTAATCTCTATTTTTGAAATCTTATTATTTGAAACTTGAATCTGCTTGCGTAATCTCAATCGACAATTAATTGAACAGTAATAATTCAGAAATTTATAAATATGCTAGAAATAGTATCTCTCTACAAATTACAGCAAGTATATTATATAGTATATAAACAGTTCAATATAACTTGATTAATATATATATTGTATAAAGTAGCGTTAAGAATTATTGAATTTCAGATATCTTTCTTGTTCAGCAAGTAGTTTATACTATTGAAAATATTCTTGATCGAAGATTCTGAGTATCTTGAAAATAGTTTCTAAGTATTTCTATCAGTATTTACAATAGAGAAAACAATCTATCAATATACAAAATTTTTGCGTCTGAATTCAGAAAAACATTCTTGTTACTGATTGATACTGTCGGACTCGATTGATAAGTTTTGCGAATTTTATATGCGCTTATATCTAGATTATTTTTTGACAGCTATATTGTTAATAGATTTTTTTAAATAGTCTCGAATATAGTATTAAATAAATCGATCTGAAATATTCTAGTAATCTGATTCGATCTTGAATCTCTCTGTTAATTTTTAACAGAAATTTGTACTGTTTTCAGCATTTCTAGTATATTTTTAACAACAAAAAATCGAAATATTCTTCTAGCTCTATTAAAAAAAGAAGACTTGTTCAGAAAGTCTAGCGTTCGAGAGTTTGTTTTAAATTTTGATATAGCACTATTCTGATTAATTTTCTTTGTATTGCAGATTGACAGATGCCGGAAATACAACTGATACTTTTAATTGACAATTCTTTAATATACAATTGTAAGTAGTGCAACAATAGTTATAATAACAGCTTAATCTGAACAGACAGCTCGATTTTAACTGTTTTTTACAAAAGAGAAAAAATCTATAAAATATATCTCTATAATATAGAGATCTACAAATAACTGATTCAAAATTTCTGAATAGATCAGATCTTCTGTATCGAGATTGCTTTTCGATATATTGAGAATATTATATTGTTACACAATATAGAACAGAGCGAATATAAAAATATTAAACAAAAAAATCAAAAACAAAACAACAGAATAGATTATCTCTGATAAGCTGTTAGCAGTAATATCTTGAAGACTATTGCGCAAGTTCAATCAATAACTGCAAGATTTGTATATACTGAAAAGTAGAAATTTCAGCTGATTTCTGTTTTCTGATTTCTTATCTATTGCTGTCTGACAGTATTGTTGTAAAAGCATGCAACAAGCTGCGTAAAAACTCGGTTCAATTGCAGTAGCGTAGTTGCACTGACAGATAGATCTTGCAGAAATATATAGAAAAAGAAATAGTTGCCGGCTTTTAATAGATTGCTTGTAATCAGAGTTGCAATAGATTTAAAGTTCTGTGTTAGTCTATTCAAGATTGCTGCTGCGCTCGAAAAGATAGAGATAACAACAAACAACTGAAAAAACAGAAAAATAAAATAGTAATGCTGCATCGATAGCTTAACAGCAGTTTGAATATACTTTTTTTGCTCTGCAACTAGAAGTCGAAAAATTATAAATAACAGAATTATTATTACTGTTAACAAACAAGAGAGTAGTATATTCTGAATTAACAACAGAAACTATATAGACAGACTGATAATCTATTCTAATTAAGAGAAAAAAGAATAGAGATAGTTAATCTGAGACAGAAAATCAGTAAAGACTACAGACAGAATGCAGCTTGTATAAAATACTATAATAAGATATTTAACAATATAAGATTGCAAACAACATTTTTATCAGCTCAAAACAATATATTTCCAGACAATTTGACAAGCTGCTTTCGGAATATAGTTTGCAATTATTGTACAAGACTGAGAATAGAAAATATACTGAGAAGTTATATAGATACTATATAATTTGTAAAACTGAACAAAAGCAGAGCTAACAATATCGAAAGTTTTCGAATTTGTTTTTGTCTAAAGAATACTATAATTTAAAGAGTTTAGTTCTGTGCAACAATAGTCGATAATATTCTCAAAATTGACAAAAAATAATACAAAAAATATTTATAAAAATTGTAATCTAGTTATTTTCTTGCAATCCGAAGATTTTACAAAATTCAGAAATATAAACTCTGTATCGATTCTGCTTTTATATCAAGTCTTTAAGAAGTTTGAACTATTATATTGATAGTTATTTACTAGTATATATTTCTGTCAGCGAAAATTTGTTTTTCGAATCAATCGAGTTTCAGCACTTTTAAATTTGTTAATTAGTTGATTTCGTTTGTTAATATTTGACAGCAGACTGTTATATTTCCGATTTAATATAATATTGGATACGCTATCTGAATAGATATTGTAAAAAGTTTTTAACTTCGATATATTACAAAGATAGAAAGATATATCTGTAATTAATACAGTAGTATTAAAGAAATCAGATTGCTGAGAAGTAGCTATATTGTGCTGACGCAATCTTGTATAGAATTGTATCTCTTTGACAAATATATAAGCAATTCAAAGAATAATAATCAAAACCAGTAATATGTACACTCAATAGCGTATAGTGTAATTCGGAACTATATTGATTCAGAAAAATCGATTCAGATCTGTAATTTCAGATTTTGAACTGTTGCTACTGACAAAATTGACAGAAAGCAAAACAGAGAGAATAAGAAATACAAAAAACACAAATATAACGAGCAGCAGACAAAGATAGCGCAGAAATAGATAAGTGTTTAATTTGTATTTGATAATAATTTCTATATTATCGGATCTGAAAGAAACAGATTTATTTGCGACTCTCTCGAAGTTAATTCGATAACAACTAGAGATAGTTCTGATTAGTATTTGAGCAGAATTTTTGCAGAGAGATATCCAAACATACTATATATTTGAAAATTTGATTCTCAGTACAAAAAAGAGTAGAATTTTGTCTAGAAAAATCGCGCTATCGACGCACAAAAAAATTAAAAATAACTGAAATAATTATTTTTAAGTAATAACAGATTTGATCTGAAACACAGTTGCGGTCGGTAACAATCTGAGAGTTAGATAATATATAATATTCGAAAACAAAAAACTTTATCGAAACAGAATAATATACTGTGTTATAGATCTAGAATATACGTTATAGATTCAGAACAACTAGTTCGGAAACTTAAAAACAGCTATTGTCAGCTTGTCTATTATCTGAATACTGTCTATATCAATATTTTATATAATAGTTGTATAAAAACTCTGATTAAAATATACTTTTCTGTACTAAAAATGCAAAGTCGGCGGACATTATAATTTTAACTCAAAGCAGCTGAAAGTCAAATCGGCGTAATAGTATTAAACAGATATATTGCCGAAATTAATATATTAAGCGCAAAAAATATTGTTGTTGTTTCTGAACTTTTTATAAAGTCGACAGTCTTGCTACAACTTCTTTTTCTAGAAGATTTCTTCAAGTCAAAAACTATATTTGAAGAATATTAATATAAACAGTTTTAAAAGTTACACTAACTATTTTTGTAAAATTTCTGAAAACAGTCTATATCGAATACAGTTTGTTGTCTGCAAATAATCTGACAATCTATTAAGATATCGACTACAATTCTGATATTGTTCTATTATCAGCAGTTTACAAGAATATCAGAGCAGAATTCGCTCGAAACTATAAACAATTTCAAAATATAGCAGAATTTGATAAAGTATTGTATTGGTAAACTTTTTTTTAGTCTGTATTTATAACAGAGAGAATACTAATATATATTCGATCTGTAAATAGATTTTTATCTAGATATATATTTTTGAATATCTGCTCTTAACACGAAGCTGATCTTGTTCAGATAATTGCACTGATTTTTGTTACTTTTATTAATAGTATCGGCGGAGAGTCTGAAATCAATTTTGCCAATTCTGAAAATAATTGTCAAAAATTTCCCGGCATCGGTCTGCTCGATTGTTTGTAACTTGAATAAATATTCTTATCTTAATAATTTCTGGTCGCTTGCTCTAATTATCTCTCAGTAAAGAGATAACTCTTTGTCAGCAAATCTACTTCAAAACAATTTTACTGTCTATAGACAGTGCAAACTCTCCGAAACAAGACTTTTCGATATCAGCTAAAATAAAATCAAACGCAAACAGAATATAAAAGATTTTCGGACTACAATTGTCTGACTTTTCAGTGTTTCGATTTTTCGAATCAGCAATTGTTAATAGTTTCGATTTGAATTTCGAAGCAGTTGTTAACAACAGTATATTTTTTACTAATCGGCTGCAAACTCTTATAGACGCAAATCGAGCGCAAATCGGAAAATCTTGGTTTTTGATAGCAATATTGCAATATCTGTATTCAGATCAGAACAATCAAAAAATATTAAACAATAAAATATATTTTAATGCAATCTGAATTCAATTCTATAATAACAACTGCGGACTACAAAATTTTCAAAACAATATTAATATTCAGAACAAATTCAATTTCGAGATATAGAATTTCTGAATCAAAATTTGCTCGAAAAATTCTTCTATCAAGTTTCTGTTAGAAATACCGGCATTGTTAATTGTTACTGATAGTAATTTTGTATTTGCTCTTAAACTAGAGCAGATTATCAAATTCTGTCAACAGTTTTCGATTTTTAATAGTATAATAATATAGAATGTCAGTCAGACATTCTACAACGCCGACTTTATATCTGCAATCAGAGATTATTTGACAGACTAAAGTAAGATTCTTGTGTAATAGAACTGTTGAGTAATAGAACAATTAAAGAGTAGAACAATTAAAAAGTAGAACAATTGAAGAGTAGAACAGTTGAAAAGTAGAACAGTTGAAAAATAGAACAGTTGAAGAGTAGAACGATTGAAGAGTAGAACAATTAAAGAATAGAACAGTTAAAAAGTAGAACAGTTAAAGAGTAGAACGGTTGGAGAATAGAACAATTGAAGAATAGAACAATTGAAGAGTAGAATCAGAAGACTTGTTTTGCAAGCGTGCAGAACTTATTTTATTTTATAATTGATTAAAACAGCTGCTTATATAGAAGAAATTTCGGACTATTTGCTTCAGAAGAAGATTTAACGCATACGTGGAAACTCGACTGTTTAATTTCGATTAACTGAAAAAAGCAAGAGATTATATATTAGCTCGATAATATAATTTTTTGACTTATCTGAATATTTTGTACAACAGAAAAATTCTGTGTACAGATATTTTTAATTATTTGATAAAGAAGTAGCAATCTGTCTCTGATAGCTATAAGATATAAGACTTGTATTAAATAAACGTGCAATTAGAAAGTATCTGTTCGGTCAGATTCGGATCGATTAAATATCGGAAAAGCTGCGAATTACTTAACAATTAACAAAATTTTGTGCTTGAAGAGAAAGTAGCAATCTTTCTAGTTGTCGTTAATTGCAATTTTGTGCAAAATTAATTATATTTGTATTTTGAAAAAGATTTGAACTCTTGTTATCTAGATATAATTTCGACAAAACAAATTAAATTTTTATTATTTTTGTATAAATTATCAAAACAAATAAATATATATATTCGACAGATCGAACAAATTTGCAGACAACTATTAAAATTTAACTGCTCTGAAAAATACTCGAAATCCGATTTAATACGTTTCTTTTTGGTCCGATCTATATATCTGTATAAGAGAGATCTGAATTTGAAATTTGAAATATATAATTTATATAATTGACTGGATTTGGCGAGACGGCATTCAGAATATCTTAATTATTTAACTATCAGAATATTGCTTATAAATAATAGTTTCGATACTACTATTTATTTATTTTTTTGTCTCAATTACAAACGGGATTGAAGATAGTAGCGGCGGTCTTGTTGAAGAACTTTTTCAGACTTGCTTATAAATCTTGATATTCTGTCGGCTGCAATTCAACAATCTGTTTTGTACAATATTCAGATTTGTATATTTATCCGAGATTGTTCAAAATTTTGACACAAAAAGTACACTTAATATAGAAGTCGATATTTTACAGTTATAATATAAAACAGATTTATCTTTACAAACAAACAACAGTATAAAAGTATTTCAATAATATTTAATACAGAACTTATAAAAGAAGATATATCGATATAATTTAGTATTCGACAGCTGTTAAATTTTGTAATTTTTAAATATTTGTAGAAACTTCGAGTCTAAATATACAGTTGCAATATTCTAGAGACTATTCTAGATAAAATATAGTTATTACTCGGATTTATACAAGACATTTTGTTGATTTGCAAAATTGTTTTATTTATATATTTTCTCGATTTTTTTGCTGAAAATAGCAAATTTACTCCGAACAAATCTAATATTGCAAAAAAAAACAGCAGTACTATCGAGTCTAACAATAATACTGTTGTTCAAAAAAATTCTAACAATAATACAAAAAATAGAGCTGTAGCTAAAAAGTCTAACTCTAAAATAACAAATTCTTTTTGCTTTATATATAACGCAGTCTACTTTTTACTGTCTTGTTTAAATAGAACACACTCAGTCTAATACAATCGACAATTGCAGTTCTTTGATTGTCGATTAGAGCAGATACTATAGCAGAAAAAGAGTTACAAAAAGCAAATATTTTCAGTTTAGTATTTACTGCTTTTTTTTTGAGATTAACAGACAATATAAATCGAGTCTACTATTGCAAACAAATTTTGTGCACGCGCTCGATATAATTTTTGAAAATTATTATGCTGAACAGAATTAGCTCTGCTGTTCTGTATTGTAAGTGCAAATATAAGATCTGATTTTCTGAAACAAATTTTTTCAGATATTTTCCAGTTTTGTTTATTATTTTGTTCGATTTGAAAAACAAATAAATTCGATAGTAATAGAGTAGACTTTTATTATTCAAGCAGAACAGATATTAAGTAAGCAGATATTTTAGTTCGAATAAAAATTTGTTGTTTTTGTTTTTCTCCGACTTATCTATTGTCTTTTTCGATTTCTGTTGTTCAACAGTAATTTTAAATTAATTGCGATACTGAATTTTTTGTCGACTGTATAAAGTTGTTCTGACTTCGATAATCTGAAATTTTTGTCGAAGTTTTTCTCGATTGCTTAGATTATCGGCAAAACTGCAAATAAATTAAATTATTTTAGCTTGCTCGAGAATATTGTATTCGATTAATATTGTAAAATAAATATCTGATTCGATTGTCGGAGAGACTTTGATTACAAAAAACTGAATATTAAAAATTTGAATATCAGTTTTTCGGAAATATTATTTACAGAATTGTACAATAAAATAGTTTTGCAATTTGATTTTCAAACAATTTAATTAAATTTCGATCTTTTTCTTTTTCTGATAAAAAGTTGTTTTTTCGGCATTGTTTATAGTTTTGTATTCTATATTGTAGATTTTCGATATAAATATTTTATTTTGTTGACTGAGTTTAATTACTCGAGAATGTTGTTTTAATTTAGTTGTTTGCTCGGACAACAGTTTTGTCAATATATTTGTATCAACTGTTAAACTAACAAATCTGATTATTTTCTGAACTATTTTATTGAATAGTTTTTCGAGATAGCAGAATTCGATATTAAATCGAATTTTTTAATTCAAATAGTAATTAACTGTTTTTTGCTAATAATCAAAAAATTAATCTTGTATCGAAGCGGAAACGCTGTCTGTTAAAAGTATATATAATTAGCTATTGAAAAATTCTCGAGAAGCAAATCGAAAGCAAGAATTTATAAATAGATATACTGTTAATAATATTCAGAAATCTATATCGAAATCTATATTAAATAAAAGACTGTTCGAAGTCAGTCTTCTGACCGAGATATTTAAAATAACAAATTTATATACTAGTTTGTAGCAGTACTGTCGACAATATATTTACTCTATTTGTATTGTACAATAGTTTTCGGAAGACTGAAAAATTTAGAACTCGATTTTTCTATTTTAATATCAGATTTCTTCTGTCGGACAGTATTTGTATTCGAAATATATTTTTTATATTTTTTGTGTATATAGTTTCGAAAACGTTATTGTATACTGCAAGAGATATAAAATAATCAAAAAAAAAAAACAGCAAATTGTTTTTTTTTTATCGATAATCAACGTTTTTCTATAAAAATATATAGATAAGCGACAAATCAGTATAAGATTTAAAAAAAAAGAAAAACGCAATATACAGATTGATTTATATTTGCAAATTATTATTTTTTTCTTTAATATAAAGAAGAGTTGTCTTTATAAAGATCTGATTAGATTTCTCAGCATTTAAATTGACAACAATACTGATAGTAAAATAATAATACAGAAACAATCGAGTTTCTTCGAATTCTATATAGCAATTGTTATCAGTTTTGCAATTTTTACTGTAGTTACAAGACAAGTCGAGATTGCTGTTACTGTTATTATTTTAATATTTGTTAATACTGTTGTCGATTTTGTCAGACAGTCTAGTATTATTGTTACAATTGTTTTTCGAATTGCTGATTTTGTTTATATAAATATTGTTTGAAACTTTTCTAATTTCGAAAAGATTAATAATTACAATTTTGTCGACAAATGTATTCGAATTATCAGAATTGTTAAATTTGACTTGTATATCGAATAAAAAATACAATCGACAATCGAAGAAAGCAGCTATAAATAAGTTGATAGCAATCTGAACTTATTGTTGTTTATTTTTAAATATCGAGTTATCGAGTATTCAGTATATATAAAAAAGAAAATAGAGATTGTCGAGATTAATAATAGATTTTTTTTTTGAAAAAATGCAAAAACTGTACTCGCGAATAAGCAAATCGATATACTGATATACTTGCAATGTCAGCGTGGGAATTTCGAAGCTTGCAAGAACTAATATTTTATATTATATATATTTTGTTTTTTACGAAAATCGAAATCTCGATCAGCAATGTCAAAAATATATATTTTTAAAATTTGTCAGTAGATTTGTAAACTTGAGACTGCTTCGATCTTGTTGTAGTAATTTATTGTTTATTTTCAAAATATTTTGAAGTCTGATATCTGTATATCTTTGAGAAAAATTCGAGAATTGTATTTAAACTTGTTGCAAAATCTAGATAGTAATTTGTTAGTAACAGTATTATATAATTCGATAGAGAACAAATTACTGCTTTTATTTTTTCAATACCGATTCGAGACTCTTTGTTGTATTGTCGATATTCTTTTGTTTGATTTTTTTTTCTGCAACAAGTTGTACTCTTTTTTGAATATAGAAGCTCGGAGATAGTTTAATCTTTCTGCAATATATTAATTCTATACTACTAGTTGTAAGCAGACAGTTGCAATCGAGTGACTAGAAAAATAATAATAATACATATAAACAATACGAGCGTAGTATTGCTGGAAAACAGAAGTAAGAGAACGGAAAAATATAAAGAAGAAAAGTAATAAATTTCAGATCTAATTTATATTTGTTGTCTCAGAAATGGTACAAATACTTTGTCTCAGAGAAGTATCAGATGCCGGCAAGAGTTATAATCTATTTGATAAAGATTAATTGTTAGTGCGGCAGAGTTAACAGTCTAAAAGCTTCTGTTTGTACTAACAATTAGCTCGCACGGTACTTGAGCTACTTAAAGCAGCTATCAAACTATCTCTTTTTGGTCTTCCTAGTACTAGAAAGTAGATTCTGATTGTTAATTGTTTTTTTTATTTTTAAATTTTATTTTTCTATTTTTTTTTTTTGCAAACAAAGCTTTTTTTAAATTATAAACAATAAAATAAATGCAGAACTTGCTATTATATTTGTCGATTTATATATTAGTTTTTAATATCTAACAGAATTTATAGTTAACTATAATCGATATAATATTGTAAAAGAAACAAATAATTAAATTTTATTGTTTAAAATTAAAGAAAAATAATACAAAATAATTGTTAAGTATTTTAATTATTTTAATAAGTATATAGAAGTTGTCGAGAAAGTAGTAGAAGAAATCTAAATATTATTAAAATATTAAAAGCTATAAAATATAATCTATTAAAGCAAACGCAAAATATTTGCAAATTTAAAAATATTTGTTTTAAAAAATCTTTAACGCAATTAAAAGCAACAATACAAAAGATATCCAAAAAATCCTACCTATTCAAAAATTCTAAAATAAGATAATAATTAATTAAGATTTTAATAGATTTTTAGAAAATAATATTGTATAAATAGTTTAAATTACTAAAAGAATTTCGAATATAAATTAGATATACAAACTCTTAAATTGAGTTATTTTTTAATATCTATATTATAATATTAAAAATTAAAAATTAAAAAAACTAGTTATCTTAAGTAATTAAAAAGAAGTTGCAAATATATTAAATTACAAAATAATATTACTTTTTAAAAGTTTTGTATTAATTTTTTTCAACTTGTAGACTTATAAGTTTAATTAGATTAAACTAAATATTTTCGATATATTCGAAAATCGAAAAACTAGAATTATTAAAAGCAATATCTCGATATTAATAATAGCAACAACTTTATCAAAAAATTAAACAGAAATTTGCAGAAAAAAATATCGAAAATTAATACTATTATATTAAGAAATAAATTCGATATTAAAGCAAACAACAAACAATATATTAAATAACAAACAAAAGTTTTTATAAATTAAAAAATTTACAAATTAAATATAGATTTTAAATCTTATTAAAAAGCAGTATTAATATTGCAATATTAATTAAGTATTAATAGATTGTATAAAAAAATTAACAACAAAAAAAAACAAATATATATATAGAAAAACAGTATTTTAAAGTTGTTTATTTGCTGCTAAAATTGTTATTAACTAAATATTTTAAGTATATATATTTTAGTTATTTTTGCAATATTGTTGAATTTATAAATCTTATAAATAGTAAAACAAATATAATAGTTATAATTATTAAAATTTGTTTTATTAAAATATACAACAAATATTATATACTAAATTTGCTAAAATATTAAAATTCGAATTAATAGAAAATAGCAAATTAACAGAAAAATAAAACAGATAACTTAGAAATCTTTAAATATATTGTCGAAAAATCTACTCTTCTAATAAAATATAATAAAAATATAATTAAAATAATTGTTTTTAAAATTGCAAATACTAAAATATAGAAAAACTAAAATTAAAATAGAAATATAGTTATATTGCAGATATTCAAATAACTCTAAAATAGTACTATTGACAAAAATAATTAGAAATTTGAAATTGAAGATCTAATTAATATTAAATACAATATATATTTTTATTATTTTAATACTTGCAATAGAAAGTTAAATCTAAGATGATTTTATAATATATTTTACTCTCTTATATAGCAAATTATTTGTATTAATCTTTTATACTAATTTCTTTATATAGTATTCTATTTAAATTACAATTGTTATTTTATATTTTATTTCTATTATATTAAGTATATCTGCAAAAATAATAATATTTATTTTCTCTATAGTAATATTAATATTTTAAAATATATTAAATTCAAAAAAAGAAAAAATATTATTTAAGATTCTGTGTCTCTTAATTAAAAATTTAAAAAAAACTGTATTTTAATTATTAAAAACTTTTATTAAAAAATTCTATCTTAATAATTCGATATAATAGAAAGAAACAATATATTAGTTGATATTAAAAAAGTATATATTTATAGTTTCAAAAATACAACAATATAGAGACAAATTAACTCTGCAAAATATAAAAGTTCGAAATCTATTGTTTGCAATTGCAAAAATATTTGTATAACAAAATTAAAAATTGTATATAATTCTATTGCAAAAAAAAGAAAAATTGTTTAAAAAATAATTTTACTCTAATATATAGCAATTCAGTTTAACAACAAGTTGCTCAACAATATAAAGTTAGAAAATATAAATTAATTTACAATTTGTTATATTTAGCAAATTACTTTTATTCTATTAGTATTTAAAAAGTTTAATTAATACAATTAAATTAAAAATATTTTTTTTATATTTATTTAATTTATTTTAAGAAATTCTATTAGCAATATTTTAATTTGTAAAACAAATTAAAACAATTTGCAAATAATACGAAAAGAAAGATAGCTGTCGTAAATACAAAGCAAGCAAGACAACTAATTATATAGTATAATAATTAATAATTAAACTAGAAACAAATAATAGCTAGATAGACTCTAACTAATATAAATTCTGACTAATAACAACTAACTAGACAAATTCTAACTAATAGCAACTAACTAAACAATACTCGTATTAAATATTTTTCTTTCAGAAAACTTATAGTATTCTTGTTAACTGTTTTTTTGTAATTACTATCTTTGTCTATAATTTTTTCGATTTTCTATCGATTTAATTGTTCTGTTAAATATTTGTTCTTTACTAAATTTATTTGTTCTGCTAAATATTCTTAATCTGCTGATCGATTTTTCTATTAATTTTAATTTGTTAATTTTTATCGATAGTAATATATTCTGTTTGCAGATTGTTATATTCTTATATTTTAATTTTTCAATTGTTAAAAATATTTAGAGATTTAAGAAATTTTGAATAATATTTTTTGTAACTTGTATTAAAAGCTTTGTTATAGACAATTTTTAAATTGTTGTTTATTAATTTAATTAAATAGAGAAATATATCTTTTATTTAATATTGTAGTATTAAGAATTATTCAGAAGCGCAGTCTTTCTTTTTATTTTTTTTGTTAATAAAGTTTCGAATTTAATTCAAAATAATTTTCAGATTAATTTGATTGTTGTTTGCAAATATTATATCAATAGTCTTTAATATTGTTTTTTATTAAATATCTTTTTCTGCAACTTTTGTAATTTGTATATTAATTATATTACTTAAATATTTGCTAATTTTTTTCGCAATATCTATATTGTAAATATTTTCTGTAGAAGTTATAGAAAACAACAATAATAAGATTTTGTATATTTTATCTTTAACAAAAGTTTTTCTAATTTGCAGCTTGTTTAAAAAGCTCTGCTTTATACTGTCGAATATAACAAATAATATTAAACTAGATAAAACAACAACAAACAACTTAAATACTTTAATAGAAAAAAAAATCTCAACAACTTAAACAAACAAATATATAGATATCTTAACTTTTAAAAATAACTGAGAAAAAACTTTAACTGTCGAGAAAATAATTGTATTCTAATTATTAATTTTTACTTATTCGAAGATATAACAAATAACTAAAAAAAGATCGAACAGTATTTTGTATTTGTATTTTTTTACAAATTTTAGTTTTGTTAATAAGAAACTATTAATCTCGAAATATAGATTGTTAATTATTTTTACAAACGTATTTCAATTGTATTGCTAAAAAGAGTAATTAATAATACATATTTAGAAATTAAATCTGTTGCTAAATATATCTTTGATAAGCACAATATACTGTTTGTAGATATAAACTCGATTAGTTGTATTGTCTATAATAGCAGAATTCAAAAACAGACAACTATTTAATATATTTTTGTTTATATTAAACAATTTTTTCTATATACTTGTTTATAATTTAATAGAAATTCTTGCTGCAACTATATAATAAATATTATAACAACTTAAATCTATATATATTTTAAATCAGATTAATCTTTTATTTATTAAAACAATATTTAACAATAATAAACTAACAGTATTTTTAATTTAGTTAAAAGCAAACTAATTGTTTTTTGTTTTAATCGACTTTTTATAGAGTGTCTTAAATACTTTTATGTTTAATATAAAATACTTCATACTTTTTTATTGTTCGATATATTCTAGATTGATAATAAACGTAATATCGATTATATAGAGAATCTAAATATTGTCTCGAAGAAGCTGCAAAAAATATATAATATTTGTCTATCTAATATTTATTATTTCGACGTTGTTATATTGTAAAGAAATTGTATAAATACTCTTAAATTTAG
>JAABUL010000229.1_pt1 | contig 118635 bp, 209 predicted proteins | sample 5559151 | NCBI WGS metagenome assembly JAABUL01 (sample SAMN10711876, study PRJNA513368) | rock metagenome | isolation source: Antarctica rocks | place: Antarctica: Victoria Land, Pudding Butte sud | reverse complement strand
CCACCGAGAGCCGCCGAAGTGCCCGCCTGCAGGCCCACGTCTGCACGGTCTGCACCCCGCGTCTCTCGCAGCTCCGCAGCGCTGCCGGCCGGCAGCAGCGGCGGGCCCACCACCCTCCCGCCGCTGCCGCCATCGCCGACGCGGGCGGCCGCGCCCGCTGCCGCCCGCCCCTGCTGCAGCGAGTTGCTGCGGTTCATGATGTGCAGGTCGGACGTCGAGCGCGGTGACGCGCCGTCGCCAGACGGCCGCTTTTGCGCTTCGCTCGGACTGCCGCCGCCGGAGCCGCCGCCGGCCGCGGCGTCTGCGGCGGCGCGCGCCGCCAATGCCCGGTCCAGCTTCGCGTTCAGCGCCTGTGGGGCAAGAAGTCACCTCCATGTATACCGTCATATTCAGCATGTTGGGACATCTGGTGTCTGAGGGCAAGGCAGAAACGTACAGGGCAACCGTGTATGATGGAGCAAGGTGATCCAGGGACTTGCGGGCAGGCCTGCTGACGGGCGATGCACGCCCTGCTCGAAGGTATGGGTGCCACACCTGCGCGGTCTCGCGCGAGGCGCACTCCAGGCGGCGGCGGGCGGGCATGCGCACGTCCAGCCTGTTGAACGGCTTGGTGGACAGCCGCATGCTGTGGTGCACCACCACCACCAGACCTGCACACGGTTGCGAGAATATGGGTTTGAGGGATCAGGCTGCAATCGACGCCTGCATTGAAGAGGCTGGAGCACGCCGCAAAGCGGCCGCGTCCCACAGCTGCGGCCTCCACATAGTTTCGATTCTGAAGAGGAAGCAGCTGTTGACATGCGGCGCATTTCCGGGTTTATTCGTGCGGACACACATCCGAAGCCAGGGACTGTGGCCACGAAATGGCGGCATCATGTGCGCACCGTGGGTGGACACGGTGGTGAGGTTCGCCAGCTTGACGGCGCAGCGCATCTTGCCGCACGCCACTGCTGCAAGTCTTAGACCCGAAGCCGCGACCATTTCATAAACCTCGTCGGGGGCCGTTGTTAAGGATCATCGAAGGACCCCGCACCGTGAGTGGACACGGTGGTGAGGTGCGCCAGCTTGACGGCCCAGCATGTTTTGTCAGGACGACATGGGTGAAATCCTGAAGCCCCATCAGGAGAAAGTCATTTATACAATCCGCGCTGCGGTTTTCGAGGATTGTTCCAGGATTCCGCACCGTGGGTGGACACGGTGGTGAGGTGCGCCAGCTTGACGGCCCAGCGCAGGCGCCGCCGCCGCACGTCCACGTACAGCAGCGACTGCCCGGTGAAGATGGCGGCCTTGCCCTCCTTCGTCTGCAGCGCATCCACCACCGGTTCGCCGCCGTGGCCCCCATCCTCCAGCGCCGCCAGCATCGCCTGCCACCGCCGCATGCCGCCTGCGATTGCAGCACAGCAAGGACGAGTCAGCACTGACTTGTAGCGAAACAAAGGGTTTGCCCACCATGCACCAGCATTGATGCATCAGCAGACGCCGTGGCCTCTGTCTTCCAGCGCCGCCAGCATCGCCTCCCACCACCGCATGCCGCCTGCCGTGCAGGTGCTAGAATACTCGACAAAGGAACTGATGAAAGAGTGATGAGATTCGACATCAAATCAAACGTCATGATCTGCAGCGCGTGTACCGGCCCCTGTCCTCCGATGCCGCCGGCATCGCCTGCCACCGCCGCAATGCCGTCCGCCGCGCAGCAGGCAGCAGAGCGAATATCTTATCAACATCAGCACATCGAGACGTGACACCCTGGCGCTGTCATCATGCACGAAAGGTCTCAAAGGTTCTTGCTGCTGGCAATGTAGTGAGAGTTGCCTGCGGTGTCGCTGGAGCCCGTCTGGCGGCCGCCGAACTGCCGCGGCGGGCGCGAGCGGTTGCGCGGCGGCGGCGGAGCCGCCTGTCCCGCCTCCCGGATCGCGATGCCCGCGCCGCTCAGCATCTTGGACGTCAGCTCCAGGCCGCCTGCTTACATGAACCGGCATCAGTAACCTGCAGCAGGAGAAGGCTGACTTTGCACTGTGACGTACTTTGCATGTGGTGAATTTTTTGTCCAACAGCTCTGAAAGGTCCTCTGCAGCCACTGGGATACTCACCGGCAGGTGACAAAAGTCTGCTCCATATGCGGCGGCTTGGGACCCTGCAGCAAGTATACCTGAGGTGGGCTTGAGCACTAGGCCGGCCACGCCGAGCAGCACCCCGCGCCCTGCGCCCAAGACTCCATCCTCCCGCCAACCCAGCAGCGGCGCCTTGACTACGCCTGTGAAAAGCAGAGTTTGCCAGATGATTGCAAGTCAAGCGCACTGTATTTCGGTGTCCTATCGGAGATGCACGCAGCATCCCCTACTCGCGCCAGCCCAGCAGCGGCGCCTTGACCATACCTGACAGGATGATGTGCACGACGTGAATGCGCCGCCACGACAACAACTCCAATGTCTCGCTGGAGTTGTTGGAAACACTGCTTCGAATGCCCCATCACTCCCTTGTTCGTGTGAGCGAGTGGCCTCTGAGCGAAGAGACTGCGACGGTTCCGAAGAGTCATCTGCATCATGACCTGCCCTGCCTTTTTCCACTAATTGCTCGAATGTCCAGGAACGCCCCACTCTGAGTGAGCGTGTTTATCGGAATGATGTCGATCAGAGTTGCGGACCGGTGACGCCCTCGACGAGGCCGACACCCAAAAGCCGCAGGCCGTGCAGCATGCGGGGCTCTGCGTGCCACCGGGCACGGAGCGAAAGCGCAGAATGGCTGTGGGGTCATGTTCATGTGAAACAACGTGGAACTCACCGGTGACGCCCTCAAAGAGGCCCACGCCAAAGGACTGGAGGCCGTGCAGCATGCGGGCCTGCGCGCCGGCGGGCGCGGAGCGGAAGCGCACGATGAACTCATCGTCCATGCACAGGATCGCGACGCCCTTCCCGATGCCGCCCATCAGCTGCCCCAGCGCCACCAGCGCGCCAAAGGCGCCGTTACGGAACAAGCTGGCCGTGCCTGCGGCAGCCATGGCCTCAGGGTTTGGCGTGGATGTCAGAAGAACAATCGAGCTGCTGCACTGTCTGCAGCGACAGTGAACGGCCGACAAAATTCCCTCGTGCACCCGCCTCGGCGCCCAGCGATCTGCCCCTAGGGACGGCGACACATCGCAGCCATGTTCACGAGTTGCCGGCTGCCAAAATCGTCAGAAGTGAAACCCGTTGCACAATTGTGGTCGGTGAAGCAGGAGGGGCGGTGGCGCACCGGAGGCGACGCCGCGGGCAAAGGCCTCGGGGGTGCGCGCCTTGGCGGGCTCTGCCAGGAAGGCGCGCCCCCCCGCCAGCAGGCTGTTGGCCAGCACGATGGGCGACCCCTGCAGCGTGAATGAGCAAGGGAATTTGAGCTGCCCGCCTCCTGAGAGTTGACTGAGGACTATTTCCTGTGCATGACATGATGCCGGGGGCGACTGCAGCCTCGCGAACCTTGGCAGAGTAACGACATAAGGTTTTTCTTGGTGGAGCTACCGGGCAGCATCGGCCGTACTCACAATCCATACAACGACATACAGTGCGAGGGAGTATTTCGGAATTCGGGGCGCACCAGGATGTCCACTTGTCCCAGAATCTTGTGCATCTCGTGGATGGCCTGAGTTGGGAGAGCAGCATATTGGGAAAGCAGCGAAAACTGCCAGCCAAACACAGGGCAGCAACATCTGCTGCGGGTTCCACATCTGCCGAAAGCACCACATTTGCAGCTGCAGCAACATGCCGCTTTTGCACTTGATCGGCACTTGATCGGCGCGACGCCCCGTTCACAGCAGGTAGTGCCCACTTCAGCTGGTCTACTGATAGAGTGTCGTCCATGTGGACTTGCAGACAAAGATCAGGCTCGGTGGCTGTCAGTAGTAGAACACAAGAGAGTATGGCGTACCGTCCACAGCAGGTGGCGCCCGATCTGGCTAGTCAGCTGGTTGAGCGTCATGAAGGCGTGGCTCATTGTCAGCGCATTGATGCGCAGCGGCAGGCCGTGCACGTCGGAGAAGTGGATGCCGAAGACGTTGGCCAATCGGAAGCGGGAAGCGGGGCCCATGGCAGGGTTTAGGGCGTCGGCGTCGCGCTGCCCCGGGCGCGGGATGAGCGTCAGGTTGCAGCGGATGGCGGCCACGTCCAGCTTCTCGAAGTAGATCTTGCGCTCCCGCCTGCGTGCTCAGATATACGGCAACGATCATTGATAGATTAGCAGTTCTGATCATTTGCGAGTCCAGCAAACAGACTTGGTGCAGCATATGGCCGCTACGTGCAGCGCTCAAAAGTGCATCTTGCGCTCCCGTGGCCCTTGGAGGGAAAACCAATCTGGCTGCCTCGCACTGCGGTGACAGGGGCATGTGGCTGCCTAGGAGAACTGTGTGCCTCAGAATGCGAGTTTCTTGTGGGATGGCAGCAGGAGCGGCTGCTGGAGTGACCCCAGCGTCTCAGGCGTGCTGACGCATTCCGACTTGAAACGGCACGCGGACCCTGAACTTGCGACGCACCGGGCGCGGGTGTTGAAGGAGTCCAGGGAGGCATCTAGCAGCGTGCGCAGCGCCGTGTCCCCGTCCAGCTGGTCCTCCAGGAACGACCGCCTCGGCATCGCCGCCTCCGGCACCTGCCAGACAATCAGGCAATCACGTTCCCCCAGCATGCCTCGTGATGTGTGGTGCGACTCACTGGGGGCGAGCCTCCCTCGATCTGGACATGGCTTCGACACAGGCATGGCGCTTGGCTTTGCATGAAGCGAACATGGGGGGGGGGGGGGGGGGGGGTGTTCGTGCATGGGCACGTCGCGCAACCATGCTGTTGTCAGGTACAACGACAACCACGCAGGGTTTGTACCTGGTAGATGTCGTGCATGGGAACGTCGCGCAGCAGCTGCAGCATGGTCTCGTTGAAGTCCTCCTCCAGCGCCACATCCACCTCCTGGCGGCGATATAAACAAATCGTCATTCAGCACATCAGACCCAAGTCGGAAGAGACAGCAACGTGCTGCACGACTCCCGTGAAATGCGCAGGGCTTGCTGCAGAATGTCTTATTCTTCCGGATGGCGGAATGCATGCTATGACCTATAAACGGAGTTGCCTCGGTAGCTTCAGAGCCTCATGCCAAGGCAATATTATGTCTCATGTGAGCTGCGCGGCGCAGTGAGTAGCAGGGCAGCACGCCTGCTGCACGATGAAGATGCTGGTGAAGCAGAGATGGAGGGGTTGTGGTGCAGCACGAATCTAATCTCTGACTCCTCAACCGCGTTTCAATGAGCCAATACACAGCAAAGCCCTGCCTGCTGCACGATGGAGATGCTGCTGAAGTAGAGAATGGAGGGGTTGTGGTGCAGCAGCTCGCCGCGGATCTCCAGGAACGGCCGCCGCGCCGCCAGCGCCCTCGCCTCCGCGTCCACATCCTCGCCGCCGCCGCCTGCGCAGCCGGCGCGATGATCAGCATCAACGACTTTCATGCAGTGCAGGTGTAGTGTAAAGGATGCAGCATGCATCAAACACTGGGCAGGTTCACGGCAGGCCGTGCGGCACCCGGCGGGGCGGGGACAGGCACGCCGCTGGCTCGCGCAGCCCAATAGAATGCCGAGACAGGGCGCAATGAATTGGACAGGGATGAGACACGATGCACACCTCGCGCGCGGGCGAGCACGACGGGCTGGCTGGAGGTGAGCAGCTGGTTGTCGACCTGCAAATCCTCCAGCGCAAAGCGCACGCTCTGGTTCGCCGCGCTCAGTCGGTACTCGGCGCGCACCTGTAAACAATACCAAAGATTACAGTGCAGGGTGGGCAGCGAGCCTCTCGTGTCAACCGCAAACTTGAGACAACTGTCTCGTCGGCATTCGGTTTGCAAAGACCAGGTGTGTGGCGCACATTGCAACCTCGAGGCGCAGTGCAACGGCAACTCAGTTCGTTTCACTGACAGAATCACATTCTTTAGCGCAGTCGTCAGGGCGCGCCGCACCTGGCGCAGCTGCACGTGCATGACCTCGCGAGCCAGCTTGGTGACGGACGCCTCGATGATGGACACGCCGATGCCGCGCAGGTCCACCTGTAGTCAGTCCATTGAACAAAAAAAATGGACGGCCGATTGGACACTGGAACGAGCAACGACAGCGAATGATGGAGGCGCCAGTGCCGCGCAGGTCCACCTGCCAAAGGGCTCAGTTGTCCTGTGAATCTGACAAAGAAGGGAGCCTAGGGAATATTGAATGGCATGAAAAGCAAACGGCCATTGAAGGTCGTAAAACGTTGTTGTCTGTGAACGGTATTCCTCCGGCACCAACTCCGAACTCACCTCCAGGGAGCAGTGAGCATGGCCACTTGCCTCAATCGCCCTTGAACCTCGTCTCAAATACCCTTGTCTAATACCGATTCGGCGTTCTACCTCCAGGGAGAAGCGGGCGGTAGCCTCGGCGTCAGCCTCCCGCTCGTCCTCCCGCCACTGCAGGCGCAGGTGCACCTCGCCGCCCATGGCGCCGGCCTCCGCGCGCCCCGCCAGCGGCAGCCAGCAGTAGTGCGGCCGCCCGTCCGCGTACTCGCGCACCCCCACCTCCACCTGCGCCAGCAGGGTTCAATTTCACCATGATGCACAGTCACTGTATTCAGGGTTTGGTGTCAGCATCGTGCACAGTCAGTGGCAGCCAGCAGTAGTGCGGCCGCCCGTCACATGCTCACGCACGACCACCTCCACCTGGGCAGGATGAGCGCACAGTCAGGGTCTAGATGAAAGGGGCTTGAGGCTGGCAATCACAGCATCGTGTTGCTCCCGCAGTCAACGCTCCGCAGTTAGTCGATGCCTGGCACTGGCCCTGCTTCCCAAGACGCCCTCAAGGCGCCAGCAGCAATGGCTTTGAGGTAGGCAGGGCCAGATCAACGGGAGGAGGTAGAAAACAGTTACGGCCGGAACCGCAGTTACGGCCGGAACCGGGCACCGCGCCTGGCCCAGCAGCAAGTGGGGCCCTCTATCCGGCGGTCCAGCGCGGCCATACACAGCCGGTCGGCCGGTGCCCTTGTGCTGAAATGATGTCTCAAACGCAGGACAGGAGACCAGGAGAAAGAAACAAGAGGAAAGGCACCTGGCCCAGCAGCAGGTGCGGCCCGCACAGCCGGCGGTCCAGCACCTCGACATGCAGTCGATCCGCGGGCGCCACGTCCTTGAAAGTGGCGGTCTCGTCCCACTGCGGCGCCAGGCTGCGGCTGATGGGGTGCGTAGCGTAGTCCTCCTCGTTGCAGGACACCACCGCAGAGGTGTTCTACGCAGCCACATGCACGTTGTCACCACATCAATGGCGGCGTGGGCAGTGCTTCTTGACAGGGGAACCCGTCTGCAAGCGTACTCTGCACAACCTCACGCGCACACCACCGTCAGCAGCCAACTTGGCATTGTGATCCAGATTCGTCAAGCAGGCAAGTCGTGCCTGCATAAGTGTGAACACATCTCGTCTGAGTGGACACTCTATCTATCTGTGTGGCGTGGACACGTACCCTCCTGCTGCGCATGAACCAACTAGAGACACGTTTAACCTGATGAACAGATGAGCAGAGAGGCGGCGCACCAGCGTGTGGAAGGTCTGGAACACCCCGGAGCCGAAGGTCAGGTTGCGAGCCTCGATGATACGGACCTCCAGGCGGCCGCGCGCGCTGCCGCCGCGGTCGCAACGCTCGCGGACTGGCGCCGCCGCGGCCAGCGGCCCAGCGGCGCCGCCCAGGGGCGACGCCTTCAGGGAGCCCTCCGCCGCGCCCGGCCGCCTGCAAGGCAACAGCGGGAGACGGCTCCAACAGCAGTCAGTCAGGGCGCCTGGGTGATGCACCAGCCGCGATGATGGCGATTGGCCCCTGCTTGAGTTCAGGCTCCGAAGCACCATGACTCAAGAGTGTCGTCTCGAAAGCGCACCAGTCGCGGATGATGGCGACTAGCTCCTGCTTGTAGTCCAGCTCCTCCTGCTTGCCCCGCACTTGCAACGACAGCACGTCCAGCGACGTCACCCGCCAGCGGCACCCCAGCGCGATGTCGCCGCTCACCTGCCGCACCGGCACATTTCCCTCGCGTTACCACCACTGTCCCGGTGCTCAGGCTGTACCAAACAGAAGACTGCTTCGCTGGCAGTGCAGTTCCTGTGCTGCCAGCATACATCGCTGGCGCCGAAGCACGCGCTGACCTAGAGAGCTGGTAACACAGTTTGGAGACAGGTGCGCACCTTCTCCTTGGTGCTGCGGCGGCCGAGGGTGTACCGCCGCACCTCCGTGCGTAGCACCCCAAAGTCCGCGGCCTCCTGCAGCGGGATCACCACCTCCCCTGCGCCACAGCCAAGTCAGTCTGACGACCCGGTGTGCAGGGGCCCGGAAGTGGCTGGCTGCCCAGCCAGCAGTCCGCATGAAGAGCACCAGTTCATGCAGACCTGGTTTGTGTGCACTGATGACTGCCAGAAGGCTTGGAAGATGCCATCCATGAATGTAACGTGTTACGTGAGCGGCATGTCGCATGCTTGCTTCCCGGGCGGGCATTTTCTATCTCACCGAGGAAGCCGTCGGCGCCCAGGCGCATGCGCGCGTACACGGCCACACGCAGGTCAGCAGTGCTCCGCACCGTGCGGAATGTGATCTCCTCGTTCCACAGTACGTCTGCGGCACCGGCGCACAGCCGCCAGTTCAGTGCAGGATCCAAAAAATGCTGTTGTTATATGTAGTGCTTGTGTGCAGTGTGCGGGACGCTGTGCCGACAGCAGCACAGCTTTTGCACCGCAGGTGGGGAGGGGGAGGGGCGTGCGAATCCAGCAGTGCGTGCGCTGCCACACTTGGAGTATTGGTTCCCTGTGCGGGAGGTTTGCTACCTGCGACTGATCAGTGCCAGGACGGGGACATCTTCAAAATGCAGGTTTTTGCAAGGATGTCTGGGTTGTTCCAGCACTTGCGGATGTGGGGCAGCGTAGGGTACATGGGCCATGAGGCTGAGTGGGCATGTGAGGTTGCAAGACGTTTCATGAAAGCACACCTGCGCCGCCGGCAATGGGCATCGTGCGCCGCTGCTGGCCCTCCACCTCCACGATGCAGTACACCTCAAGCTTGGCCGCCCGCACCATCGCCTGCGGGCAGCCAGAATCCAGAGGTTCCACGTCGGCACAAGACAGTGCCACTCTGCCAGCGCAGCTCGGGGGGTGCCTCTCCCAGGTCCGAAGGGAATGCGCTGTCAGATCCGCAGCAGACGAGCTGAAGACACGGCAAGTAACAGCTGGCTGCGCCAGCAAAGGTCAACTGGTGGCTGTTCAATAAAACAGCAGCGCTTACAGCTGGCAAGACTTCATCTCTCTCACAGATGACGCACCTTCAGGCGGCGGCTCTCGGAGGTGAGGGTGCGCTGCCGGTGCAGCAACGCGTCCAGGACATTGCAGCCGCTCACGATGCGCACATGCAGCTCGCCGCCCAGCAGCTCGCCGGCGGCGCCGCCGCGCGGCCCGCCCGACGCCCTGGCCGCCAGCGCGCCCGATGGCAGCCGCCCCAGCGCGCTCAGCCTGTTGTGCAACAAATGACACTGTCAATGACTGATGACAAAATTGTGAACGAATGAAGCTGGAGCTGATGCGAATATGGAGATAAAATTGTCACAAGACATGCAGAACGGACCTTGCAGCGTCCAGACGGCTGGCGGCGGTGGTCATCTCCAGCGACGGCGCCTGCAGGCTGCTGAGCCGCAGCATTGGCGGCGTCCGCTCCACTGCCGGCGGGCTGGCCTCCGGAATGGTGGTCACGGCACCGCCGCCGCCGCGGCCCGGGCCGCTCGCCGCAGCGATCGCCTCTGGCACCGAGAAGCGTAGCTGCTGCGGGGCGCTGCCGGTAGGCGGTGCGCCGCCGCCGGCGTCTGCGCCCCCCAGCAGGTTCGTGCCAAGCCATTCGCGGCCGGCGCGCGAGCGCGGCACGAGGCGCCCCGCCTCCCACGTGTCGCTGTTGCTGTGCAGCGCCAGCGCCAGCGTCGGCGGCGGCGGCCCGGGCGTCAGCAGCGGCCTCGGCGGAAGCGGCAGCGATGTCAGAGTGTCGCCCGGCGGCCAGGCCGCCGCGGCGGCGTCCGGCGGGGGGCTCGCCGCGGCGCTGGACACTGGCGAGCAGGACCAGATGGTGGGCTGCGATGCGTACGCGATGCGGCTGTAGGTGGAGCCCTGCGGGCCGGCCGCCAGCGCGGCCGGGGCCTCCGGCGGCGTCGCGACCGCCTGGAACGCCGCCGCAAGCGACGCGGTGGGGGTGCTGTCCAGTGTCGCCAGGCCGTTGGACGCGACACGCGGCATCAGCAGGCCCTGCGACGCCGGGCTGAGCACCACCGAGGACGCGGCGGAGGCCGCCCCGCTGCCATAGCTGGAACCGTGGACCGAACCGTCCAGCGTCGCAGCGTCGCCACTGCCGGGCGACAGCGACGCCCAGCTGCCGCGCAGGCGCTCCGCCGAGCCGCCTCCGCCCCGCGCCAGCTGCCCGCTGGCCGAGGGGTCCAGGCTTGCGGCGGCGGGCGCCATGCCGCTGGACGCTGCCCGCTGCAGCGCCGCCCAGCGCACAAAGGGGCTCGGCATGCCAGGGTCGTCCGGCGGGTCCACGTCGGCGGCCGCCGGCGGGCTGTCGGGCAGCGTCAGCGGCAGTGTCAGCAGCGACTCTGGCCGGCCAGCAGTGGTCGCGGTGGTCGCCGGCGAGCTGGCGGAGTCACGGGTGGAGTCGCTGGCGGCGGCCGTGGCGGACACCTGCGAGCCCTCGGCCTCCTCCTTGATGGCTGCCGCGCTGTCCGTGCGGCTGGACCCGCTGTGGTCCGCCTGGGACCTGCAGCCGCACCATGTAGTATTCCTGCAACAGCGTGGCGTATCAACCGAGCCTGCCAGATGTCGCAATCCAATGGTAAACATCTGCTGTTCAATCGCAAAGTCCACACTTGTTTGCAGCAGCAGCGCAGGACAAGCACTTCAAGGAGACACCTCACAGCGCAAGCATTCATGCAGCAGGGTTGGAGGCCGAGAGACTTGCCCAAACGGGGCGCCCTGCACCATCATGCTGCTGAGGCGCGGCGTCACCACGTCGAGGGCGGGCAGCGGTCCACTCTGCTGCGGCGTCACTGGCAGGCTGATCGTGGCGGGCCCGACGCCGCTGCTCATCGATGTAGCCTTCTGCGGCAGTCGTTTGAATGCCCGATCGATTGAATGCGCCGCAACAAATACCGTTCAATTGAGAGCTGGGAAAACAGGGTTGGAGAACATGAGACCACTTGGAGCGAGGAGGGGCATCATGCTGATCACGACATCTCTCAATTCGGAGACATTGCTTGGACAAGCTGGTTGGAGAAGCTGATTTGGCTAACCTGCTTGGAAGCAAATACATCACAATGACATGTGAAAAATCCCGCCCCAGGCACAGGCGGTGCATGGAGTTGCGCAGGAAGGAGGGCACGCGATGCCGCGGCGACGGCACGACTTGGTTGGACAAGCTGATTGGTGGAGCTGATAGGGCAAGACTGTCGAGGGACAAGGCCGCACCAGGCCCAGGCGGTGCATGGAGTTGCGCAGGAAGCTGGGCATGCGCTGCCGCGGCGACAGCGCCATCGCCCCCGGCGGCCCGGGGCTCTCCCCAGGCGCCAGGTCCGCCGCGTTGAAGCTGCTCGCCCGCCGCAGCCGCGCCGCCAGGCTCGCCTCGCCGCTGGGCAGCCCCGCCAGGGTGGAGATGTCTGCGGGAAGGAGCGGTACAGCTGGTGATGAACCGCGAAAAAACGTGCATTTGATGGGACTGAGCATTACCACCAGGCAGTATGCCTCCAAGAATGGACCAGGCCCTTAGGGTGGCAGAACGAACGTCTTTTACAACCGTTTGTCAACGGCAAAGATTGGCCGCCGGCTTGCAGGCCGGCTGGGGACGGCAGGTGGCTCCTGGAGTGCAATTGAAAGCACTGGAAGCACGGCATGCGCACCCTCGGAGTTCATGGAGGAGCGGGTGGAGATGGTGTGGCTGATGCGGGAGGATAGGCCGGGGGAGGCGTGGTGCAGCGGCCGCCGCGAGGACGCGTCCGTGATGAGCGACATGTCGATATTGTGGCTGTCCTCCAGCTCGTCCAGGTGCGTGTTCACCTCCTGCGAGTTTTTGATGAGGAGCATTGTTTGGTGATCTTCTTGATTGTGTTGCCTTGTGACAAACGTCGAGCGCTTGTCGCTCCTCTTCCTCTCCTCCAGCTGCACGTTCACCTCCTGCAATTTGCCGAGGAATACCTGGGCCAGTCACCACAGCCACTCGTTGCCACCCTTGTGAGTGCTCTCTGGAAAATACAGCTGCGCCATGGGACGGCCGTGCAAGAGGGGTCCAGAAAATTGAAGGCAGCGAGCGATGTACCCCTGACTTTGCGGTGCAGCTGATTCTGAACCCTCTGGACGACACGAACGCAAAGGCTACATGCCAAGCCTGCCGCTTGCAGCATACAAGCTCATCAATGAAAGAGCTTGTAGGCGCAACGCGCTCACTCATTGACGAGGTCTGACACCTGGAGCAGGAGGCAGCTGACGTATGTGCACAGACTAGTGCACGAGCCACTTCGCTGCCAAACAACACAACATAATATAGCGGGGTGGCGCATTGCCAGGGCGACGACAGCAGAACGAAACCACACCTGCAGCTGCGCGTCGAGCTTGGCGAGGCGGCGGGTGAGGCCCGCGGCGTCTTCAGCGTGCGCCTCCCGCGTGTACTGGTCCTTGGTGTCGGAGAAGCACAGCACGCGCGTCACCCCCTCCGCATGCGTCGACACGTACACCAGCCGCGTGTCCACGTCCGAGCCGCCGGCGCCCTGCTCAAAAACAGAAACCAAAACCATCCAAAAACTTGACAATGCAGTTGTCAAGACCAGTTGCACCAGCCGAGTGTCCATGTCCGAGCCGCCGGTGCCCTGGTCGCAACTGCAAGTGGATGGTGAGAATTCCCTGATGGTTGCATGAGTCAAGTCCAGTTCGAAGAGCGTGGTCACGTCCGAGCCGCCGGTGCCCTGTTCGGTGGCAGAGTTTCAGCTTGTACAAGGAAGCGATGAGGAAGCGATCATATAGTCCTACCAGACAGAAGTTAAGCGCTGGTCAGTTGGGCGACAGACTGAGGCAGGGATGTGTCGGGTGTTGTCTGCCAGCTAGGCACAGGAAATCGCTGAGCCTACGCAGATACGAGCTGCGTCAGGTGATTGACTGCTGCACACCAGCCCGCTGTTGGCACAGCATGAATCGACCCGAAATTTGGGTGCGCATGCCAGCTTCCCGTGCTGCTCTGCTCGGCAGCTACGCCTGACCTGCATATGACCTGGAGACCATGCAACTGAACTTGCTTCCGGTCATGCGGAACAACCCTCGAGGAGAACATGTAATATATATATCGGTAAAGGGCACCTGGGGCTGTGCAGGGCCATCCACATTGGAGCCGATGCGAGAGACGATGCGGCGGGCGCTCTTGGCGGCGCTGCCAACGCCCACAACCACCTTGGCCGCCATGCGGTCCAGCCGCAGCTGCGACCGCTTCAGCTTGATCGGCGGGTACGCCTGCGGGAAGTTGAGTATGAGCGTCACAATTCCGAGCACCTCGGTGTGGGTGACCCATAAACATGGATTGTGACGACCCACGGGGCAGTCGAGCAATGCACCACAGGCCAACACGCTCTCAGCCGCAAGCAGATAATGCTACACAGCAACCCAGCTGTTGGCATTTTGATTGCTGGTGTAGCAGCAGCGCACCCGGATCTCGTCCAGCGAGTACTGGTGCACGGCAGGGTCGCGGAAGGACATGCCCTGCCCCTCCAGCAGGCACCGCAGCCGTCGCGTCGCCTGCGGCTCGTCCCACGCGTAGTCCAGGCTCGCTCCCGGCTCCACCTGCGACAGAGACGTGACACTGACTGCAAAGATGAAACATTTTTGCCGGCAGGCTTGCATGTCTCCCATCGCTTGCAAGTCAGGGTGCAGCAGCATGATGTGATCGCGGCCCCTCAGCATCATGATGTGATCGCGGCCCCTCAGGGCGAGGCATAACAGACTGGGAAGGGGGACTGCGCGCAGGTCCCCTGCGCTTGCCCGAGTCAGCTGACGTGGCAGGTCAAGGGCATGAAGGCTGCAGAAAACAAGGGAAGGAGGAAGGGGGAGGGCGCACCTCCTCCCACACGGCCAGACTGCCGTCCGGGTCCAGCTCGCTGTTGGCCTGCTGGAAGCGCACCTTCACGTGCTGGCACCTGCGCAGGTCACCAGCTCGCTGCAGCCTCAGCCCATACAAACTTTGCGACCGGAATGCCGCGTTGCAGGGCATTCCAAACGCCGCTCAATCAAATGCAGCTTGGCCAAGAAAACAAGGTGTGCGGCGGACTGCTGCGCTGTGCGAGCGGCGGCAATGGGCTGCATTGCCATGGAGGTGCCTCGAAGGAAACACAGGCAGCCGGCAGTTTTGTTTGGAAGATGGTGACGATAAGTTTATACAGGTGCACACCTGTTGTCGATGCGGTAGGGCGGGTGGCGGTTGGGCGCGCCAACGACGCACAGGAAGGAGGCGCCGTTCAGCGAGATGTCCACCGGCAGGATAGCGTGGCCCTCTGCCCCCGCCATGCGCAGCCCAAAGTCGCCCACCTGTGACGACCAGACGAAGTGAGTTTGCCTTTGAGGTCTGGATGGAAGATCGAATCCATAGTGAGCTTGCGAGATGTCCACCGGCAGGATGGCGTGGCCCTCCAGCCCCATTATGCGCAGCCTGAATGTCACTCAACTTTTGCGAGCAGGCAAGGGCGGCGGGTGAAATCACTTTGCACAGTTGTGAGAGCTCGGTTTTGAAAGAATGCGGATGATCCAATCCAGCTCAAAGCAAGTCTCCAAGAATCGTCCACGAGTTGTCAGGACTCGATCCTCACCAACAAGACGAGGCAAGCACAGTGTGTGTGTTGCAGCAGTGCCCGCAAGCAGCGCACCTGCATCTGGAAGGCGCCCGACCAGCGCCAGCCCGGCTGCGCCAGCCGCACGCACAGCGACCGCGGCAGCTGCACAGCAGCAGAAAATGGTGTCAAATGCAACCCCGACTGATGTGCAAATTCCGCTCCTTCAGCTTGCGCGCCCTGCAATTGCCGACTGCCAGCTGTGCTCCTGAGGTCAAGTGCCATAACGACATGCGAGGAGGCGCAAGTTTTGAATGGCAGTGTAAGCAACCTCGACATCGGCCCAGTGCCAGGGCTGGCGCACGCCTCCGGGCGGCAGCCGCCACGCCGTCTTGGAGCCCAGCTGCGCAAAGTCCAGCGCCTCCGTGCTCTGGTTGCTGATGATGAACCGCGGCAGCACCGTCAGCACCTGCCAGCTTTGCATAGGACGCTGTCAGACACCCAGCACACGCTTATCTTCTGGGTCCAGACCAATGTAATTGCACTGGAAGCTGCATCTGCAACCGGCCCAGCGCCAGTGGCGCAGCAGCCCATATCATCATCGCATCTGCCTCGCACCTTGGTCCTGTGGAAGATCGCCGGCCCGACGCGGCTGCTGACGCTGAACTCGTAGCGGCTGACCTGTGCAACAACAACAGTAAAGCGGCTTTGTCACAGGTCAGCTAGCTGGCAGGTGTTGTTACTTGCTGGCATCATGCTGTGAGGGAAAAGCAGGGCGCAGAGCAGCTGCACCGAGGCACTGGCCAAAACCTCGACTTGTCAGTTTGACAAGCCACGCAAAACCCTGAATAATTCGAAGCAGCCGCACCTGGGCCTGGCGGTGGTTGGTCAGGCCGTGCAGGCCGGTTTGGCTTTAAAACTTCGACTAGACAGACAAGAACTGGTTGCCATAGCAAACCGAAATCGAAGATCGAATCATCGAACCTCTCGCGCCTGGGCCTGGTGGTGGATGGTCAGACCGTGCAGACCAAGGCCGCAGCTCAGGTTGCCGCAGCAGCCTGTTGCATCAATTCAACAGCGACGCACCTGGGCATGGCGGGGGTTGGTGAGGCCGTGCAGGCCGAGGCCGCAGGTAAGATCCCGACCGACCGCGTCGCCTGGCAGCAGCGGCGGCTGCGCCATGCGGCCCTCGCCGGGCTCGCTGTCGCGCTCCTGCTGCGCCGCCGTTGCCACAAGGTTGGCCCGGAACGGTGAGTCACGGCCCTCCAGCACCGGGCCCCGCCTATGCACGAGCAATGCCAGGACTCCGGTCTAAAAGGAAGAAGACCTGAGACCTCAGCACTGCAGGAGGGAGGCCTCCGGATGCGCGTTCAACACGCGTCACAGCCACCCCATACACGTGGATGGGATCGCGGGCTATGTGACTTGTATGTGATCTTGCCAACGCGTCCCAGAAACATACGTGCTGCTGGCGGGAGGCAAGGGAGCAGCACCTAATTCAGGGCAGCGCTCAGCAGCCTTACAGGCGGGGCGCCCACAACGATCGAGAATTAGCATGATATGGAAGTCAACAGGCCGGGGGCAGCACCTGAGGGATTCGGGAGAGCGCTCGGCGGCCTTGCGGGGCACTGCAGGGTGGGCGTACTCCTCCACAGTGACCTCGGAGGCGGAGGGCGCCGCCGCCCAGCGGTCCAGTCGCTCCGCACGGTGCCGCGGCACCGGCGGCCCCAGCACGCTGATGGTGCCGTGCACGCCTGTCGGGAGAAAGACAGACATTCAAGGGTTTACGTTTGGTTCAATTGGTTCTGCCCGGTGCCGTTGCAGCAGGCTGATGATGCAGTGCACGCCTGTCATAAGGTCGATGTGTTTTGCAGTGGGGACCGCCATTCCAACAGACCAGGAACAAACAACGTCACATCAGCAGATATGAGAACAAATTTCTTTTCAAGAACAATTCGGCGCCCAGCAAGCAGGGTCCCAGCAGCCGAATCGCACTTGTGAGCCTGAGCACTGCGAGCCCTGTGAGCAAGGCTTGGCGGCTAGGAGCTGAGGCACCAATCAGAACACACACCGATCTTCTCTAGGTTGATGGAGGGGGACCAGGGGCCGCTGCCGACGCGCAGGCGCATGCCGCCACGCGCGCTGCTGAACAGCAGCGGCGTCGCGATGCTGCCCAGCGCCGGCGCCGCGAGCTGCGGCGCCGCCGCGTGCGGCATCGTGTCCTTGCACTGCAGCGGCACGTCCGTCTGCAGCAACAAGCCCAACAGTGAATCATGCTCAGATAGCAGAAGGCAGCAGGAGGTAATGCACATCAGCTTGTGCAGGCTGGGCGGCCACAGGGTGCATTCCGCAGCAAAGAGGGAGGGGGCTTTGCATCAAGCCCTCAACCAAGGCCCTGAATCATGCGTCAGCACAGCGTTTTCAGGAGTTCTTCATTCAGGACTCGCAGCATCAGGTGGTAGACAAGCAGACAGCGCGTTGAAGTGCTTGCCTTGTTCAGCAGCCAGTACGGCGCAGACACCGCGAGTTCGCGGCTCCGGCACGCCGAGTCCACCTGCGATCGCCAACAGCACCTCCATCAGGCAAGCAACACAGCAGGGACACATGCGCCACACAGAAACCCCTTTGCTGTGACGCTGACACGATTCATTGCGCAGGAGCACACATTCGGCGATGACGAAGCAGTGTCACGAGACAGAAACAGACACGCGTCCTAGAAGACAGCGTGCAACTTCAGCGGCAGGGGGCACCTGGTTGTGCAGGTGCAGCGTGATGCGCTTGGCGGCGGACGTCTGGAAGCAGCAGCCAAGAAAGAGTCAGACCAAACATTCTCCAACTCCCATTGGACAGCATGCCACAAACACTCTTTCATTGCATGTTTCATGTCCCAAAGGACACAGTCTCATTAATGTTGTTCACTCGTACCAGGAACAGGGTGATGTCTTTGGCGAGGTGGCGCGCTGACAGCAGCAGCTGCCCATCAGGGCGAGATTTCATAAGAAGATCATCTGCTATATGTTTGCTGGTCAGGTTTAATCACCTGGAACAGGGTGATGTCCTTGGCCAGGTGGCGCGCCGGCAGCCCGCCGCGCAGGCCCGCCAGGGCGCCGCCCTCCGCGCCCGCCAGCGGGTAGTGGATGATGACCGACCGCGCCGACTTGAACTCCTGTTCGTTGTTGTGATGGGAAGAGTGGAGCCCTGGAAACGGCTGCCGTTTACTGCGAAGCCTGCGGCAGGGCTGGCGCCAGTAACACAGTGGTCGTCGCCAGAACAGCGCCCACATGAGGTCATGGGTCGAAAAGCGAGACATGTTGCCGAAGTGCGCACCTGCATGTGGACCGCCATGCGCAGCTTGCGCGTCAGGTCGAAGGAGTACACCTCCGCGCGGCCGCCGACGCCGATGCGGAAGGTCGCCGGGTCCATCGCCGTTGTCACCGAGGAGCTGCAACAGGGAGATGTGCACAGCGCTCGCAAACTGCTGTAGGTCACAACGGTTCAGCCAAAACAACATGTATCTGCCACGCCGCACGTGCACTGGTGATTTTGCGTATCGACACCCTGCATTGGCACCCATCTCCAGTGCATGTTTCGAACAGGACAAGTGGATTACTGCAGGGAGGGCAGGTTCGATGGCGAGCCACGTGAGCAGATGGAACGCGCCTGTCGGTGACGACGATGGTGATGTCGAAGGGCAGCAGGTTGCTGATAGTCAGCGGCGGCTGGAAGCGCAGCACATACTCCGGCTGCACAATCAGCGCGCCCTCCCTCGTCAGCACCTGCACCACAAGATCAGCCGTTCTGCACTGTTCCCCGCAAGGTATTCTATGCGTGTGTGCATGTTGCTCTGCATTCGCTACAGTTAGCGCTTATGTGATTGCAATTGTCAGATCTGAGCAGCGGTGCACCACGAGTGCGCAGGACATAGGCCCTGGGGCTTTACGTTGATGGGTTCCTCGTTGATCTGCAGGCAGCAGTGGAAGGGCTTCTGCGCCTCGACCGTCGGCGGGCACGTGTACCTGCAGCCAACAGCAGCGTCAAGATAAGGCACGGAATAGCAATATTGGCAGTTTGTTTATGACTGTGCACATGTGCTGACATGCCAGTCATGCGAAGCCAGGCAGCACACACGGGCGTTCCACTTGCTTTAGGTCGGACCAAGCATTGGGCGGTAAAAACGCACAGGCCCTGCTTCTGGTGCAGCGTGGCACTGTCGAGGTCGATCTTGTCTTTGCGCGCGAGCTGCCACCCCACCGCTTGCACGTACATCAACGAGCCCCTGCAGGTGGGCACCAGCGTTGGCGGCTCAGGCCACACAGGCGCTCGTCACGATACACTGATTCAGGTACCACAAGAGATACCTGATGAATCAGGCAACAGTCAGGAATTCATGTACCACAATGTACGCTGATCTGATCAAACATTGGCAGTACTTCAGGGCTGAACTTCAGTCTGTCATGCTGGCAAGGACGGGGGTGTGTCGTCAGCCGCACCTGGCGGCGGCTACTGGCAGGTAGCACTGCAGCCCCGGGGCGAGGGAGCCGCTGCCGGGGACGTTGATCGTGGTGCCGGTTGCCGCCGCCATGACGGCGCCGCGGCCGCGCAGCAGGTGCACCGCAAAGCTCAGCGCGTGGCTGGTGTGGTTCTCGATGCGCACGTTGGAGTGCACCGTCAGCACCTGGGATCATCGAAAACGACAAGGAGTTTCAGTTAGTGTTTCATGTGCTGGCAGGGATGGCGGGTGCGGCTGGGATGGAAGGTTCGTATTTAATAAGGGGTGAGAGGGGTTTGGTTTGGTTTGTCTTGGGGGAGGGCTGCTCGGTCGCGGCTGTAGAGTGCAGTGCCGCGACCAAGCCGGCAGGTCCAAGCGGGCAGGTCCGGCCGGCGCAAGCGCCGGCATGGTGGATCTGCTGCCCAGCAAAATTCATTTGATCAACACGGTTCAATGATCCGACATCAGCGATCGAACTGATAAGAGCAGACACTACGCTTCATCGAGAAAGGTGTGCCGTAAGTGCTGCATCCTGGCTGCCCCTGTTGCAATGAGAGTGGACCTCGAGTTATGGGTGCCGGCGTCCGACGAAGTTCAGCTGCATTCAAGGAAGATGCATTCTGTAAGGGCTGAATCTTAATGCACTACTAAAAACCCACAAGTGTACAGCTGACGGCTGCACAAGGTCGAGGGCAAGGCCGCAGGCGTGGGCGCGCTCCTCAAGGGCGACTCCCGTGGTGGCATCGAGTGAGCGAGCGTAAGGATCTAGGGTTTGGGGCAAGGGTCTAGAACACACAGACCTTGGTGTGCTCATCCTGGGCCGCGTCCACAGTGACGGACAGCTTTGGCGGTGCTTCCGATTCAGTCACAAGAGTTTTTGGACCCTGAAACCTGTGACTCACTTGGGTGCGCTCCCCCAAGGCCATTCCATGATGACTTCACTCGCATGAGCCCCGCAGACACAATGGAGATTGTGCAATCTCTGACGCACCTTGGCGCGACGTCCATGATGACAGGCAGCTCCACCGGTGATCGGGTTCAGTCATAGGAGCCAGTAGTTGAGTCTTTCTTTTCTCTTGTTTCCTGTTTTGAAGTACCTTGGTGCGCTCCTCCAGGGCGACATCCATGATGACGGGCAGCTCCAGCGTGTGCGGCGACCCGATGGCATAGGCGTACTTGCCCACGGCGTCCACCACGATGTCCGACACCGTGGTGGAGTGCCCCTCGAACTGCATGCAGATGGTGCGCGCCGACACCTGCGCCGCGAGGTCACAGCGCTTTGTCTCGTGAAAGCGTGTCAGAAGGGCGGACCTGGTTGATAAAGTACGGGCCCATGTAGGTTCAGGCAAGTATGCATGCTCCCTCACGTTTCAATGCCAAAGTTGCGCAGCAACACCTGGTGCCTGCTGAGCCCTATTTCTGGGACGACCAGCTGTGTCCCTAAACCCTGTGGGCCCATTCCTTGTGTCCCTGAACCCTGCGGGTTCATTCCTAAACTCGAAATCCTGTGGCCCATTGTGCAGGTTATCATGTCGCACTGGTCTAAGTCTAATTCTCCCCGAGGAAAGCGCCAGCAGGGCATAGCACGCGCCTGCTGCTGGGTCTGCGGCAGGACAACGCTGGAGCGGCTGGGGATGACAGACAGCGGCGCCTCCTCCCACGGGTCCAGCGTGAACAGCTGCCCCGCGCCCACCCCCGACCTATAGCGGACAGGCTTGAATCTCAGGGCTCACAGGCCTCCAATCAAATTTTGAATGTTACTCTTCAAGCATTGCCCGGTCAGGCACGCACACAAAGCGCGTCATCTCCTGCAAGTTTACGCAGTGCCGACGGGCAAGCTGTGCTGGGTGTCGCCAAGTGCCGAGCACTTGTAGCCCGCGGCAGCGCTGCAGATTGTTCGACGTCAATGCAGGAGATGCGGACCTGGCCCAGTAGGACACTCGTAGCCCGGAGCGGTTGACCAGGCGGTACAGGGGGGCCATGCTGCGGATGTCCACGGGAGAGCCACCGGCGGCGCCGCCCACCAGTCGCGCGTCGGGGCGGCTGCCCGAGCGCGGCAGGCGCGTCTGCCGAGTGACCAGCTGCTGCACGAAGGCGTACACGTCGCCAATGGACCTGCAGGAGGTAACGCAACAGATTGTGGGCATGAGAGAATGTGAGGACAAGAAAAATCTTCTCCTGGCGGAAGCAAATCAAAGTGATTCTGCCCTCGAATTCTAGATAGACAGACTGTGTTGACATCGCCGGCCGGCGATTCGCAGACCAGTGGAAGGCGGCGACAGCATGCAGAATCCAAGCGCACGCAGGGCAGATGCAGCAGCAAATGGACGACGACACCGGGCCAGCAGGCCAGAACGACCCCGAAGGAACCCCGCAAAACCCTAAGGGCACACCGGAAGGCGGAGGGCGTAATGTTGACGTTGAGCATGTCGGCCGACTGCACCAGCAGGCGCGCGGCGCCGCGCCCGTCCCTGTGGTAGCCCACCGACAGCGGCCACGTCTCCACCAGCGGGTCCAGCGCATCCACCGCCGAGTTCAGGAACAGCGCCTGATCACATGAAGGACGCCATGCTGAATTACTGCCACTTGTGTATGCACCGCCGTGGATCTCCAGACTGCCGGGAAAGCGGCCGGTGCCAGGTCAGCACGTCCGTTCGAGAACCCGAAGGCTGCTCAGCCAAGCAGCCTTGGGATGCTGAAGTTCAAAGGCGGGTTGCTGGTTCAGCTGACGCGGTGGAGGCAGTGCATTGCGGACGAAGCATCAGTGGCCAGAACTTGGTCCTCGAGACCAAGTTCTGGAAGAGCGTTTTCTTGTTAAGGTAGCATCTCAACTTGCTACGATCGGCTTCATCGCAAGAAGAACTGTTATGATGTCGAGTCGCACCTTCATGGTCGACGTGATCTGCACCTCGGTGGTGGATGCCAGGCTGTTCTCGCCCCGCTGTATCTTTATCTCCATCGACGACTTGTGCAGCCACGCCTGTGTGCGGGGCATAATCACACATCAGACATTGTCAGGAACCTCAAAAACAGACTCGATCCCTTGCAGGCTTTCGTGGCTGTTCGCCCCGCTGACCTCCATCTCCATGGACGACTCGTGCAGCCACGCCTGCGTATGGGGCAGTGACGCATATCAGACGCATATCAGACGCTCCACGAGCACAACGGCAAACAACTTCTGTTATAGCATGTGCCTCATTGTTCTACCAGTTTTGAAATTGTTGTTCTCTTGACGACCCACCTGCACCACATCGATGTTGTGCTGGTGGCGGTCGTCTACAAGCAGCCGGCGACACACCTTCTGCACAGCATCTGGCTTGCTGGTCTATCGTGGCATTGCTGCTGATTTGTTTTCTCAACAACTGACCTGGACGACCTCGATGTTGCGCTGGTGCCGGTCGTCCACCAGCACCACGGCGACGGAGCCGACGCCGGCCTTCACCTAAGGTGTTCAGCAGATGAGCATTGACACAGGTGAAATACATGTGTAGTACAGCAAACAACAGTCTCATGTTTCAAACAGAGAGAAACAAGAGAAACGTATGAGTACTACTAGAAATGGAATCATAGACTTCACCTGCACGTGCGAGTTGCGCTTGTGCGCATGGAACGCTGAGGCCTGCGGCCGCTGCTGCCCCTGCATAGAGGGGAAATTGCCATTTTTCCTTGGATCGCTGCTGCTGCAACCAGCAGCCAAGGCACGCTACAGACCAAGCAAAAACGACCAGCAGGCAGGTATGTGCTGGTTACGGGCCCCCGTTGGCCGGCTGCTTGATCGCCGGCATGCGCCTCCAGAATCAAATATCAGGGAAGTTGTGTGTAAGGCACGGACCCTGTAGTGTTGCGCCAGGCTGGCCTCCAGCAGCGCCGCCGCCGCCAGGTACTGCGGCGTCTGCGAGAACGCGGGCTGCAGCTGAATGTGCCGCACGTTGGTGCGCACGTCCACAGACGACCGTGCGTCTGGATCGTGCTTGGGCATGTGCCACGCGACGGCGGAGTCCGCCGTGAACGGCAGCATCGCCAGCTGCTCCTGCGGGATGCAAAAGCAGCCGCGTTTGCAAGTTCGAAAATCAGTTGATCTGTGCTTGGGCATGTGCCACGCAACGGCGGAGTCCACCGTGAACGGCAGCATCGCCAGCTGCTCCCGATGCATAGAAATACGCCATTGATGTTTAATGACAATGTTTGAGGTCACAACACGAACAGCTGCCTTGCCGTCTCGTGTCCAGGCGGCAGCCTGCCCCGCCTCAGCACATAATCGTTGGGAGGCATGCAGCACACGCACACACCCTATGCTTTTGTCACTTTGTTTGCGGTTATCTTTGCGTTCCAGCAGCCTCCAGTCTTCACAAGAAGTGGGGCTCATCGAGGCCTTGCCCAGCTCTCCAGCCTTGCACAGCGCGCACCAGAGGCTCACCTGGTAGCGGTCCGGGCCGGCATCGGGCCCCTCCTCGGGGGTGCGGATGCTGGCCGACACGCCGTGCGCGTCGATGCGCAGCCGCGACTCGCCGTTGCCGCCGAAGAAGTACAGCAGCCGCAGCGTCTCCCACCGGAACACCAGCCCCCGGCTGCCGTCCTGCAGATCGAGCAGGTCAGATGTGTCGGCTTACGCTCATCTTTTTGGACCGCATTATAGACTGGAATATTTTATCCTGCACAGCAGCACATGCAGAACGACACTCCGACCACGTGAGTGAGCCCGGCCCGGAAGGTTGTCACTGCCCGAGCTGACAACAGGCTTGCGTCAAGCTGCAGTGGCTGCAGATGCTCTGGAGGCGAGCAGTGAGCAGGCCGGAATGTGTGCCAAGTCGCACCATGGAGCTGCGGTCCGGCACAAACTGCTGCGCGTGGTGGCCGCGCTCTATGACATGCCCCGTGTCTGGCTTGGGGAATGGCACCTGCACAGGTTTGATAGTTCTTGTCTCCTCTGCGTTCCAGTCCAAACCATTGATATGGCATCGCCATGCACGCTGATATAGGGTAGCAGGTCTGATCCTTCGCACATCACAATGCGCCATGTACAAGTACACGACAAAATGTGGAACTAGCTATGCGCTTCCAGCCGCAGCAGCTTGAGAAGTCAGAGACACAGACGTAAAGCACCTGCAGCTCGGACTCCTCGAACAGCACATTGATGTACATCCACTGGTCCTCGCCGCGCGCCTGCCGTTGCAAGACAGGGCATCTTCATTAGGCACGGTGAGTATTCATCCCGTGCTGCAGCAGTGCACATGCTGCAAACTCACAGATGCTTGTTCTGCAGCAATACAGAGACTTCAGAGGCGTGAATGTCCATGAGGAAGCACGGCTGCCGGCTTTCGCCCGAAACCAGACGCTGGGTAGCCTTTGTGAAGCGCGGCGCCGGCACGCCTCGAGGTCCTCCATTCTTTTGCCTCAACATTGCCTCTAATGGTTGTCAAGCCGCACCTTGCAGAGGGTGGGCACCCAGGGCACGAAGATGCAGGTGCAGTAGACGGTCATGAGGTCCCAGAGGAAGCCCATCTGCAGCAGGTACGGCCACTGCAGCTGCGCCTCCTTGATCACCACCTCCATCACGTGCGGCCCTGCACAAGAGAGCACATTGCAGTCACTTCACGAAACGCAGAGCCGTACCTCGTGGAGCTGCTGAGCTGTGCATGGTCGTGCAGCGGCCTCGACCGTGTCAAACCGTGCATATGAGTGTGAAGCCAGCCTCTGCCCAGCGATATCTCACTGAATGCCCAGCTGTTGTTGATGCAAGTTCGAGCTCACTGTGTCGTAGACATTGCTGCAGAGCAGAGGCACGACATCTGGCAGATTGGATGCACTTGCCTCCCGCTGCAGGGTGGGCGCCTGCACCACATGCTCTAGCCGGATGTCTCCGTGCAGCTTATCTTGCCAGCAGCTGACCACGAGTGCCACGGTTGGGTACGGCGTTGTCGCACCTGACTCCTGCTGCGGGGCGGGCGCCTGCACCACATACTCCAGCCGGAAGTTTTCATGCCACGCGGCGCCGAGGTCCTCAGTAGTGTCGTCACCAGCCTCAGTGGCTGCCTCCTCCTCCTCCTCCTCCTCCTGCTCCTCCTCCTCCTCCTCCTCGGGTGCCTCGGGGCCTGCAGCTCAGAAGTGATGCAGAACTGCGCCTGCGCTGCTGCATTGCATGCTGGCAGATATGTCAAGGGCGAAAGGTGTCAATAGCGTCTGTACTTGCAGGCGGAGCTGGCGCAATACGGATTCGTGGCTGTGTTCGAAGCCGGGGCTCCCCGCACCTAGGACGGGCGAGAAGTCGGAGAGCTGAAGGCGCAGCTGGTTGACGATGGAGTGGCGGCGCCGCGGTGGCGGCCGCACCGGCGGCCGCGCCTGCTGAGCGTCGTCGGCATTCGCCGCCGCCTCCGCCGCCGCATCCTGCTGGCTGTTCAGGATCACCACCGGCCACTGCTGGCTCACCTGTGTGGCACTTGGAGTACTTTGCACCTTGCAGTCAAGAGCAGACCCAGCGGTGTGCCCAGGTGCGACATGCCAAGTCAGCTGATCACCAGACTAGTTCATGATGCTCGTTATGTGCTGCAGGTGTTTTGCTGATGGAACCAGGCGACAAGGCTTCATCGTCTCGACAACTACCACCTATGCCACACACGCTTCGTGTGTAACAAGGACCCTTGCGACCGAGACAATGAAGCAATGGAGACCGCAGAGCGGCAGTGAGCAAGGGATGGCGCAAAGTGCAGATATGAACACCCGCCGCACCTGGTTGGACCGGATGTCCAGCAGCAGCAGGGCGTCAGCGGTGACCTGCGTGCGCAGGCCGCCGCAGCGGTAGCGCCCGCACACCACATGCAGCCGCTGCGCCCGCAGCCTCGCCACCTCTGCATGCGGGTGTCGAAGATGCTGAAACTAGATGTTGGACTGTTACAGACGCATCTGGGATGGTGCCAAGCAGGCGTGGTCATATGCTTGAACTGCCGCCGATGCGGTTGCAGGTGCAATATCCCGGTCTTGATGGCGGTGCAGACACTGCCTATGCCTCCTCCCGAAAGCTTGAGACAGAAGCAGCACGCATCAGTAACCTGACTGATCCAGCGCGCTCCTGTTCTGAACGCATTTGAGGGAACAATTGCACTGCACTCTGCAAGGGGAACAACGCCGGGCTGCCTGTTGTGTAGTTGTCAGTGTATTATCAGCAGGAAGAGAAAGAGCAAGAGAGGAGCACCTCTGCACAACACCAAATGCGCTTTATTGGTTGGCAGAAAGAGCTTCGACACAGACAAGCAACTGGGCCACAGCCGGGCGCCCAGGCCGGCGTGACGGCTGCGGCCGCCTGAATACAAATGCGCTGTATGTTTCAGCAGAAAGAGCTTTAGGGCACACAGGCACCTGGGCCGCAGCCGGGCGCCCAGGCGGGCGTCACGGCCGCGGGCCGGCGCTCGCCCAGCACCGCGGCGCTGTGGCAACTCAGCTCCACCTCCCACTGCGGCGCCTCGCCCGCGTTTACGCCTGCAAGCGATGTAAGCAGGATGGTGCCTCTGATGGAAACGAGGGGCAGCACGTTCCGGCAGGCGAGGTCTTGTCAATCTGCTTGGCGGGGGTGGCAGCAGCCGCCTTGAGCAAGAGCAAAACGCCCAAAGGCTGCACACGACATGCGGGTTGAATAAAGAGCAGGCGCACCCAGGCGGCTGGGCTGCGGAGCATGCGCGGGCTCTGCTGTCGGCGGCGGAGCGCCGGGCTGCGAAAAGGTGCAGGGCTCCTCTAGATTCTCCCTGCAGACCAATTCAGTGTGGCTTCTTTTGCAGAACAGTTGGGGGAGCAATTGGGGGAGCAATACGCAGCCCGACTGGTCCAGGGCATGCGCAGGCATCTGGACACATGGCGGCATCCAAGAAGCGTCCAGCCTGGCTCGAAGCAACCAAAGACACTTAAGCAGCCGTGCCTGTGAGAATGAATGAGAAAGTCACTGTCACATGATTCGTTCCACACCGAAACTCACGACATCAGCAATTGCGCACCAGATGACGCCCAGGAGCAGCTCGTACTGCGCCTGGCCGGCGAGCAGGTGCGCCCACGGCCAGTGCACCCGCACCCGCGCTGCTGCGGGGTCCACCTCGACGCCCACATCTGCACCCTCCGCCACCTGGGCAGCATGAGGAAATGAGTCTGGTTTGCAGAGTCACTGTCAGTTGTCTTTACGCCACGGGGCCCACACCCGCGCCTTCCGCCACCTGGGCAGCAAGAGCTTGACCAGATGACATCTACAATCTATACCGATAGATGCTTACATCTGAAAGGGAACCGAGACGGTGATATAGTGCAGAAAACAGCACTGCCGGGACAGGTCACCTGACGGCCCTGTAGCGCCGGGTTGGCGCCATGGGCCCCCGTCTCCATCCAGAACATCTTGACAGCATCCAGGTGCGCGGCCCACGCACCCGCATCTGCATTTCATGTGGCACCAGCAGTCTTCAGCTGAGACTCACTCAGCCTGTGGCTGGGCATGAGAAATACCCGCACCCAGCACGAGGGCTTGCCAGCATGACAGTCAAGCAGGCGCAGGACAGCACAGGACGCAAAGCAGGACACAGCGCACAAACCGCACCTGCAGCGAGGTCGAACTTGCTGTGGACGTCGGCGGGGAGGCCAGCGTCTGTCGACAGGTCGTCAGCGTCCCAGGATGGCCCAGTGGCTTGCAGGTTCCTGTGCACCATGAACGTCGCAACATTGTTGGTGCCTCACAATATCGCCTCAGAGACCTTCATAGTCTGGACTTTGCTCTTCAAACATCAGGCTGGATTCGGGGTTGCTCAAAAATGCTCTGCACAGTAGGAGAGGGTTTACACATTGCAGCCGCAGCTCTACCAACCGTTCACATGATTCGCATGCACGCATGGAATGGCTGTGGGGCCACTGACCTGCCGAAGGCCCGCCGGAATGCCCAGGGCGCAGCCGAGACCTGGCTGACGGCGATCTGGGAGGTCACGTCCTGCCAGCTTGCGCCGGCAGCGGGCTTGTGGAAGGCCAGCCGCCGCGCCCGCAGGTCCTGAGGGTTTGGCAGCCTGCACCCGGCAACAAGGCTGGTCATTTGCTGCCTCAGCAACAATCACACAGAAGGCCATGTGTCGAGTGAGAGTCCTCCCAGGTGCATGATACTCTTCTGAGGAGACATTTTCACCAAATGCTTGTGCCAGAAGGGTGCTGGCACTTGAGCACCGCAGCGTACCTCTCCATGTCGGGCATCAGGTCCTCGGCATACGCCGGCGCCGCCGGCGCCGCCACAGTGACGGCTGCGACCGCGAGCGACAGGAACTCGGACGAGCCGGAGCGCCGCGGCAGGTCCACCCGCAGGTTGGTGCAGTGCACCTCCACGAGGCACGGCGGCCGCGAGTTGCTGGCGTCTCCGCTGCTTCCTCCATTTCTGCCGTCGGCCGCCGGCCTGCCGGCGGTGCCGGCCGAGGCCCCGGCAGCGGCGCCGCCATCGTTCGCGCCCGGATCGCCGGCGGCAGGGGAGCCGGGGGAAGCCGGCGGGTTGAACGCGGCGCCGAGGCTGCGGGACAGGCTGTCGTGCGCGTGCAGCAGGTCCGCCAGGAAGCGGTACAGCAGCGTCACGTGCAGCCGCTCGCAGCGCACCTGGACCAGCGTCCGCATTGCAGCCTGCCGCAGAGAGGGACACCTCTCAGGTACGTATCAAGTGCAGCACACAGAAGCCACACAGAGGACATGCATCAAGCCTGGTCCAGCACCGCGCAGCAGTAAAATGCAACAAAATTTGATTCAGAGCTGTGCAGGCAGCAACATAAGCGGCATCTCCCTCCAGGGCAGTAGAGGCACTGTTGCAGAGGCTCTCCCACTCCAGATGGCAAGTCCTCACCAGGCACGCGGCGCCATCTGCTGCCGGCTGCAGCGACGACTGACGGCTGGGCAGCGGCTCGCATGCAGAGTCCATGTCGCTGCCGGCACCCTGCCGCGGCTTGCCGATGCTGCCGCCGAGCGCCCTCAGCTGCTGCCTTGTCAGGCCGGAGGGCTGCGGCGGCGGCAGCGCATCGTGCCGCACAAGCGTGATGCTCAGGCTGTTGCCCTCTGGCGGCCGCTGCTGCTGCACCGCCGGCACCGCCTCCGGCTGCAGGCTGCTGACGGACTGCATGCCCGAGTGGCCACGGTGCGTTGCTGCGCCGGCGCCCCACGGGCGGCCGCGCTGCGGCGACAGCGGCTGCGCCGCGTGCGCCGCGGCGCTGACGGCGCAGTTGCTGCCGATCGCGCACCGGTGCGCCGGCGACTCCGCCAGGTGGTCCAGCAGCTGCCAGTCCGTGAGGCGCAGCGACATGCGCGTGCTGCTGCCGCGGCAGGCTTCGCAGGGACACGCCGCGCCGCCGCTGCCAGCCGCAAAACGGCTGCCGGCTGCGGTGGTGCTGCCCCCCTGCTGCTTCTGCGGGGAGCCCTCCGCCAGCCCGAAGCACCTGGAGCTGGGCGGGCAAGCGGCAGAGCTTCCCCTGGCGAGCCGGCTTGCAGGTGGCAAGCCCTGCCATCCGAGCGGATTATCGCAGGCGGCGGCCGGCAGCCGGGCGCGAGACACCCTCGAAACGGAGCTCACTTGCAGCTCCTGCCAGGTCAGCGTCGCCAGCTTGGTGCCGTCCAGCAGCATGTCCACATGGCCGCAGTCCACCGCCAGCCGCACGCTGACCCTGCAGGCGGCGTCACAGCGGTCGCCGCCGCCGCCGCCGCCGCGGGTGGCGCCGCCGCTGGCGCCGGCGCTGTCGGCAGGCCGACGGGCCGCAGGCACACCCACTGCAGCCGAGACCGGCTGCCGGCCGGCATCGGCCGCCTCTGCTTCCGCGATACGGCAGCGCGCGGCCACGGCCTCGGCGACGCGGCGCAGGAACCCAGAGTCGATTGACAACGGCAGTACGTTGACGCGCAGCGACGCCGCCGTCTCGCCCGCCTCTGCATCGACAGCAGATATGCAGCATGAGCGCTCGGGTTTTTCCTTTCGCTGTTCTCTTTCGCAGCAGCAGGCACAAGGTTGACAGCTGTGTGACACCTGCCCAATGCAGTTCCCTGAGGATTGCATGCAGATCGGCTGCTGTGGCGCAGCCGCTCCAGCTCCACAACAACAGCTTGTCTGCGACGACTTCTCTCATGCATTTGCAGATTTCGGCGCACCGAGGGTGACATGGCCCTGCAGCTGGGCGCCAGGCAGCCCCCCCAGGTGCTGTGGCGTGTCGCAGATGCGCCGGTGCTGCTGCTGCGCCAGCCGGCGACCGCCGGTTTCGCCTGCAGCCGCGCGGCGCCGCCAGGCTCCGAATGCGGCGGCCGCCCGCGAGGCCTCACCGGCACAGCCGCAGCCGCGTGCGGGCAGCGGCAACATCACATGCGGCACCGCCGCGTCTGGAGCCAAGTCCTCCAGACCCACGCCGTGCACGTCGAACCTGTCGAAAGGAAGACTTGTTCATCACTCAATGCAAAGTGATTGCCCATAGAGTGATTGCCCACAAAGTTATTGCCCATGAAGCAACTGCCCACGATCACGCCCCCCATTTGATGAGTTGTTGGGAAGCTGAGTGCCAACGAGCGCCTCGCCCTCCTACAGCATGGCAGCAGCGATGCAGCATTTTATGAGGGATTGCCATGCAATACAATGTGGGTCAAGTATGCAAGATGACCCACCTGATGTCCACAATATCATCGTCGCGGGCGGCCTGCAGCCGGGCGTCGCGCAGCGTGACGGCAAACAGGCTGCGCTCGCGCGCGTCCAGGGACTCCGCCTCTGTCAGCTTTAACGTCACGCGCTGCAGCGCCAGCTGCAGCGCGTACGCGTTCCGGCAGGGCAGCTGCAGCACAAGAACAAGGTTTTACGATGAAAATTGTTTAAACCAGGGACTCCGTCTCCGTCAGGTTCAGCGTCACCTGCTGCAGCGCCAGCTGCAGCGCGTACGCTTTTCGGCAGGGCAGCTGCAGCACACATGTGATCCAGTTTCCTGAGCTGGGTTTCTGTCTGACAGCTCAGCTGTTTTACTGCGATGAGAGCAAATGAAGCTTCAAACCAGCCGTGGCAGAGCGAGCAGGCCTCGCAAACTCACAGGGTTCGCAAACTCACGAACTCAGAATGACGGCCCAAATCTACCTCTCGATTTGGCCTTCAAGCCTTGCAACCTGTGTGCCAGCATCATGCATTGGTCTCGCACCTCGGGTCCGCTGGGGTACGCGCCGAGGCGCACATCGCGGGCGCACTTGAAAGGCAAAGTGACAAGGCAGAATTGAAAGGCCAAAGTACCTCAGGGCCACTGAGGGCGGCGCTGATGCACATCGCAAGCGCACTCCAGCAGCAGCAACACGCAGCCTCGACAAACGGGCAAGGCAAGTTCGAAAGACGAACTGGAAAGGCCAAGAGGAAAGGCATAATTGAAAGGCCAACTCACCTCGGGGCCGCTGGGGGACGCATTGAGGCGCATGTCACGGGCGCATCCAGCAGCAGCCGCGCCGCAGCCTCAACATGGGAGAACATGGGAGAAAGACGACAATTGATGACGGACAGGCAACATTGAAAGGCCAAGTCGATAGGGAGCATCACCTCGGGACAGGTGTGAGACGCGCCGAGGCGCACATCCCGAGCGCAGTCCAGCAGCAGCCGTGCCGCGTCGCGCAGCCGACGGCCGGCGTACTCGGACGCATGCACGACAATATCGTCTCGCGAGGCCAGCCGCGCCGCGACCACGCGGCGGTACTGGCTGCCGCCGTCCGAGGGCTCGAAGCAGTGCTGTGGGGGCACATGCATGCCAAGATCTAGCCAAGCCAGTGACACATCAACAGCAACATGACCGATGCTGTGCACCTTTGCCTGTCAAGTGCACAGCGTATAACAGGAGCTTTCTACAGTAGCTAGCACGGTCCAACGGATCTCGGTCCAGTAGAATCGCAAGCAGGCTGCTGCCCAAGTCAGCTGCGGCCCGCACCTGCAGGTGCACGTCCGCTTGGAAGCGCTCGACCAGCTGCATGCGGTCTGACAGCTGCAGGCCATCAGCGCCCGCCAGGAATGACTCCTGCAGGACGAAGGTCTGGCAGGATCAGGGAGTGGGCACTGAGGGCAAGTGTGAGCCAGGGCATGCTGATGCACGTCTGCGTGGTGGACACAACATAGTGACAGGATATCATGACGGAATGGCACCCACTTGGGGCCCAGGTACACACAACACTAGCAGGGGATCATGCCAGACCAGATCGGCCTTTTATGAAGGACAGCTGAGGACCTTACCAGGCTGAAGCTGAGCGTCAGCTGCTCGTACTGCGTTGCACCGGGGCGATCGGCGATTTGGTGCGGCTGATCCGCCGTGGCGTCGCTGCCGCCGCCGTGCCACCTGCGGTGTGCCTTGCGGTGCTGCGGGCTGCTTCCAGCTTCCGCTGCCGCCGCGGGGCTGGCCGCCCCGTCGGACGCCGAGCCCAACAGGCCGCTGCTGGAAGCCCTGGGCGAGGGCCCGCTGCCGCCGTCTGGATATTCCGCCGTCGGCGACGTCAGCCGATCTGGGAGCTCTCTGTAGCGTGTTGACGCCGTCATGCGCGCCAGCTGGCGGGCTGTACGCTCCGGCGCGATGACTACAGCAGAAGCCGCGGTCCTGCATGCCGCCGCCGGTGCCGCCGAGGAGCCGCGGAAGCCGCCAACAACCAGTACCAGCTGCGGGCCGGCCACCGCGGCGACCGCGGCGTCCGCCGCGAGGCTGACGCCCTGCGCTGGGGTGCAGGGCACCATGCACACCACGTCCCCCACGCTGGCCTGTGCGCAGCAAACGTAGTAATTTATGTGGGTGTGCAGCCTGGTATGCATACTGTGCCTCATGTCTCATTCCGCTGCTGTCCAAATGTGACATCATCAGCAAACCAAGCACCATACGTCAGATACAGCTGGCCTTTGGATGACACTCGACAGGCAAACATGTAATTCCCGACACACCTCCAGCTGCAGCCTCTTGCTGGTCGCCCGCATACGCCGCGCCGTCTGCGCCGTCAGCCGATCCTGTGTGGCAAAGCAGTCACTCCAAGTCATGTGTGCGGCCCTCTAGGGTACGATGCAAAGATGTTCGGCTGGCCAGATGAACGAGCCCAATGTGACTGATCAGGCGCATCATACAGTCCCATTGTCGAGCCAGCTCAGATGCACATGCCATTTGACGGGGGTGCAGAGCGTCGCTTCGCAGACACACATGGATGTTCACCTGGACGGCAGCGGCCAGCGTCATGCTGGCAAGCACGCGCAGCGGGTCGAAGGCGGTGTCGGGCCAGGCGGCATCGGCAAACGCCAGCGCGGCGGCGACGCAGGCCTGCGCGTACTGCACGTTCACCGGCGCCACCTCAAGCCGCAGCACGTTGGGCTCCGGCAGCTGCAGCGCCGGCTGCGCAAAGCGCACCGCAAGGAACGCCTGCGGGGGAAGGGGAAGAACAGAGGTTGCTCAACAATTTAGTAACGGCATGAGCAGCCAGCAAATCAAGGTCATGCAAGATAAGCCGAGTGAACATTTGCTGGAGCTGTTGCTCAAAAACACAGGGCTAGCACGTGCAGGCATCTGCGGGCATCCAATGACAGAGCGCGAGCGCCAGGGTGTGCACACCTGGGCCACCTTGGAGGAGGCCTGCGGGCTGACCAGCAGCAGCTTCTGGCTGCGCTCGTCCACGTCCCATGGTGCCGCCGACTTTGCCGCCGCGGCCCCGAGGCCCGCCTGCCGCAGCGGCACAGACACCACCCGCAGCGCCTGGCAGGTGACCTGCGCTTGGGCACAAGCAGAGCGTCAATGCACACCTCATGAGGCCAGTGTCAGGATGATACAGATGCCGGGCAAAGCATTCGACGATGCAAGCTGGTGTGGTGGCGTGAGGGGCAATACTGATGCCAAGAAGGAGGCCAGATGGAGTCAGCTTCGACAGGAATGTGTCGAGGGGCAGGGGGCAGGATGTGTCACCTCGACGGTGAGCGGCCCGGAGCCGCTCTGCAGCTGCTGCCCGTGTTGCGTGCCGGCCGCCAGCGACGCGGCCACCTGCTGCAGCGATGCCTCGAAGACCGGCACTTGCGGCAGTCCCGGCGGCGCCCGCAGCATCACGCTCAGCTTGGGGCACCGCAGCGCCAGCTGGGCACGCATTGGCCTGTTTGCAGACCAGACATGAAAGGGGTTGCTGGGGTGCTGATGAGGACAGAAGCGTTTCAAAAGGAATGGCAGGCGGCTTACCGAAATGCAGCTCCAAAAGAGGCCCTGCCGAGAGGTGTCTTAACATATTCCGTACAGGATTCTGCGTCTGCCATCCTTTCCGAGAGGCAACAAGGAGCTGCCGTGGCTCCTTGGCAAGAACGCCCCTTGTGTCAAGCCTGTCGCCGGGGTCACCTGCGTAGTCCATCACCAAGCCATGTGACTGACCTTATGGAACGAAGATGTCATGGAAAGACGGAAACTGCACACCTGGTGTGCGCAGAGCGGACGGTGCCCTGCGCCTGCAGGACGTTGAGCACGTCCTCCAGCCTAGCCACGCACTCCGCCGACACTTTTCCGGTCGACCGCAGGCCCTGAATCCATTATAAAACTAGCTCGTTGAACGCACGTGAGCTGTCATTTGACGCCTGCAGATGTTGATCACATCGTCCAGCTTAGCTGCACACTGCGCCAGCATTTTTCCGGTCGATCGCAGGCACTGAATATATGGAAAAACAGTGAAGAAAGCGAAACTTCATCCAACACACGCACTTTAGTGAGCTGTCAGTTCCAGCTGACGATCAAGCCATGCCCCTCCTGTGACCTGACTGGTGCAGGAAGGCATGAGGGAGGCATGGGGGACCGAATCTTTGCCAAAGCCGTTGGCAGGCAGGAGCCGCTGACAGGCAAAAGCTGCGGACAGGCAAAATGCAGTGAAGGCAGAAATGCGCATGATGGTGCTGGTGGTGTGCACCCAGCAGGCTTTGTGGCGGGCCAGGCGCGCCACCCTCGACAGCGCCACCTCCTCACCGACATGCTGCCCCCCACCGCCGCCAGCACGTTTGACAAGTATATTTGATAACATGTATATTATGATCAATGATTGAAAGTAGACATGTGGTATGAAGAATCGCACCCAGCAGGCGTTGTGGCGGACCCAGGCGCGCCAGCGGGACAGCGCCACCTCCTGCACCGACAGGCTGCCCTCCACCGCCGCCAGCACCGCCGCGGGCGACGGCCCGCTGCCGAGCACAAACCAGCCCACCCGCGCGGGCCTGTGGGCACGAAAGGGAAGGTGCACCGTCAGTTGCTCAGGCGGGAGTGTGTCAGGCCTGTCATAGTCATTGAGACTCACATGGAGCGACCTCGACATTCCCGAGTTGACCAGCGTCAAAGTCCTGACAGAAAGCGGCACCTCCCTGGGCGCATGTTGACTAAAGAGAAGAGAGCACGGAGGTTACAGGCACAAGCGCAGGGGGCTGTGGCACTGCAGGTACAGCCGCTGGTGGGCGCGGCGCGCAATCCCATTTCGACCAATTGTCGAGCCAAAAGGAAGTCAGATCGCACCAGCGCAGGGGGCTGTGGCGCTGCAGGTACAGCCGCTGGTGAGCGCAGCGCCGGGTGCTCGGGCTAGCGGTGCAGCCGGCGCTGTCGCGGCCCGCCATGCCGCCCGCCAGCAGCTGCCGCTCGCGCAAAACGGCGCGAGCGGCGTGCTGCCACCAGAGCTTGGGCGCGTCCGCGGGGCCCACCTGCAAGTGCGCAGAAATGCAGGCTTCAAGGCGCAACCCTCGTGTTACATTCTTGCCTGCGATTGAGACCAGGTCCGGTCAAAAACGGCCTGGCATTTGTCAAGTCACCAACACAGCTCGTAAACGCCCAGGCAGTTGTCGATAGGCCGTGTTTCATCCAATCGTTTCAAGTATTCACATCCAGCCGTGGGCACCTGCGGCCGCGCGCGGCGGTAGGCGTAGAACTGCAGGTAGTTGGCGCAGCCTGCGGCGAGGCTGAGCAGCGTCTGCGCCGCGTGCGTATCGCAGCGCACAAGCAGCGCCGACGCCTCGACCGCCACCTGCGACGCAGGTTCAGTCGGTCGTGAGGGCACAGTCCTTGATCTATCGCAAGACACGGCGCACCCGCTGCACAAGTCAGGCAGACGCATGCATGGAGGTTCAGCCGGCAGACATACGATCAAGCTCGTCGTCTGGCATGCCGCCGGACGCTCGCAGCAAGTCCAGGCGTCCATGAAGTCCTGAAGCATGAGTATCCACTCGGAAGGAAGCACCTGCAGGACCGGTATCGCCGTCGCATGGTGGCGCGCATCCAGCAGGCGGGAGGCCAGCCGCCAGTCCACCGCAGCGCTCGCGCTCCACCGCCGCACCATCTGCAGCTCCTCCCCTGCACCCGGCAGAACAGACACAAGTGCGGGATGATGATGAAGGCGAGAGATTCTAATCAAAGACGCCACGACAATGGGACACGAGCGGTAAAGGGGTGATAGAATGGCCGGCTGCAGGTGCTTGCAGCCATCTGCAAACCAGCCGCATGGGAGGGCAGTGGCAGGCATATGCACTGGCGCTGCTCCGCACCTGGGCCGGCGTTGCCGGTGGCGGGCGGGCGGGTGACCACCAGGTCCACGCCGCTGAGCTGGCATGCCGTGGCTAGCACGCCATACCCCTGCGGCATCGCGCTGTCCAGGCTCAGGCTGCGCAGCGACAGCCGCGCGCAGGATCCCAGCTCTGCCGCGCGCCGCTGCCCGCCCATGAAGACACCACCATCGCCGCCGCCGCTGCCAACCGAGCCCCTCAGCTGTGGGCCCGCCCGGCCACCGGCATGTGCGGCCGCTCTGCACGCGCTGCCGCCTGACCCGCTGTCTGCTGCGCCGCCGGCCGCGCCACCTGCTACGTGTCGCACCAGAGGCGCCCGCCCGCCCGCCGCAGCCGCAGCGGCCGCCGCCGCCGCCGCCGGGTAAGACGCGCCGCTGGGCATGAAGGCCGCAGCCTCCGCCAGGCTGGCGATGGGCGCGTCCAGCGCAAAGGCGGCGCTCACATTTTGGAGGTCCACCGCCAGGCGATGCACTAGCTGGTAGGCCGCGTGGCGCGTTAGCGACCGCCATAGCTTCCCGCCTGCGGTATGTGAGGAGTTGTCGTTATGTGAGGAGTTTTCGTTCGGGAAATGTCGTTGAGGGTTTTCGGTGCACTAGCTGGTGGGCCGCGTGGCGCAGCAACGACCGCCACAGCTTGCCGCCTGCGGCATTCAGGGTTCGTGCAGGGTCTGCTAAGGAGGCGCGTCGGTAATATGTAGGCTGCTACTCTTATGGCGTCATGAGGCTCACGCTTCCACAGGAAGCACTCCACTGCTGCGGTTTGGCTCCAGAGCGGGCGCGCAGCAGGCACTGTGCAGCACCCATTCACAGGGAGCAAGAGGCACCTGGGTGGCCGCGGGGCTGCCAGCCCCACAGGACGCCGTCCACCGCCTCCAGCTTTGACGCGCGAGCGGCGGCCTGCGCCGCCGCCTGCTCCGCCTGGTACGCCGCCGCCGATATCGGCTGCAGCACGCACAGTCATTCGGGTCACTGCATTGCCCAAGTCCAATGTGGGCATGCTGGCAGGGACCGCATATGCGGCATGCCCGTGTACGGGACTTGCAGGACGCTTGGATAGACTGGCCCAAGGAGGGGCTGCCTGGAGGTACATTCAATGCAATGCGAGGCCTCACCGTGGGATTGTTGCGCACACCGCACTCGAAGGTGACGCCGCTGACCAGCACGCTGATGCGGGCATTGTGCCAGCGCCACCAGGTGACCCGCAGCTTGATGGCGTCGATGGCAGCTGCAAATGAAAGGTGCCGAAGTTGCTGCGGGGTTCCTGAACCTTGTTGATGCGAGGTTCGCGTGAAGTTTTGGCAGCTGCATGGCTTTGGGTTGGTGAAGGTTGTGCAGCCAGCACACATGTCCCACCTTGCCGCGTACGGAATGGCCCATCCAGCGCATCCAGCCAGGCGCAGTCCAGCTGCAGGTGCCGCACCTCGGCGTAGCCTGCAATGAATAACGAACATCTTCTCCGGTTCGGAACAGCGGAGCTCATGTGTCAGCGCATTCAGAAGCCACAGCAGATATCACGGCGCTGCCGCGGCGGACTCACCGTGCCACAGGTTGAGCGTGAGGCGCATGTGGGAGCCCGGGACCTCGAAAGACCCCAGCGCCCCGCGCACGCATGCCGACAGGCAACGGTCCAGCAGCCGGGTGAGCCTGCGATGGGGAACTTCAAATTTGTGCTCGTACATGTGAGTGGGAACCTTCGTTTGTAAGAGTGCAGGCGCAGGGGTCTCACACCACTCTGAACCTCTGTGTGATTGTCCTTGGCACCGATCAGGAACCTGCAGCCTTCAGAGGAGGTGTATGCAGCGAAGAGAAGGCTTTTGGAACCTGCACAGCACCACGCCCAGAACCAGGAGAGCAGCGCAGCCGCCCAAGACGCAGGTCCACCGCTGATCCTCCTCCATTATATTCAGACTGCCCGAACGCGCTGCTCCGTCTTTCGTCCGGTCTGCGCACTTGTCAGTCGGTCCGACAGCGACACAATACTGTGGTAGTAGGTTCCAGGAGGCACGCAGCCTGTGCCTGGCGCCCTCATCGCTTTCACAAAGCGGAGAAGAGTGACACTGACGAGCGCGACTGGCCACCGGAGAGCGCGCACAACGACACTGACCACCATGATGTAATGATTGTGCAATGCGCTGTTTAATATTTCACACAGAACGTTCAAGTCAGCGCCTTGGCATTATTCATCAATTGCACCGTGGCGATAAATTCGATTCGCCGAATACACCGCTGGCACCGTGCCGGCGACGGGAGCATTTCGCTTCACTCTGCAATTTGCCTCCCAGTTCCTGCTGTTCAACCCACTGGCACACACAGATAAGCGGCAGCAAGGCAATGGGGACGGCACAGGAGCCGGCAGCGAAGCGGCCTCGACTGCCGGAGCGGGATGTGCAGACCATGGGCTGGCTCACGGAGAGCACGACGCAGCCGCGGCGGCACCGCTTCGTTGCGGGTGCGGTCCTGTCGTTTACGGCACAGACATGGGTCGTCATTCGGAGCGGACGATGAAGTTGCACCATTTGGGGCTTCCCAGATGCCAACTCAGCTACCATGATAGCGCCAAGCCTTGGCGCAGCATCCTCGTCTGCCATTCCGCCAGAGCACTGGCAAACGCTGACTGCGTTCCCCTGCAGGCGTCGGCGCGCGCGGGCTACCGGAGATGCACGCGCAGCTGTACAAGCTGGAGCAGGAGGCGGCGGTGAAGAAGGCAGCGGGCGCGTCGCTCGCGCGCCCGCGCCGGCCGTCCGGCCCACAGCTGGGCGCCGCCAACGCTGGCGTGGCGGCGCGCGACAAACTGGACCGCTTGCAGGCGCCGGTATAGATTCTTTTCAAAGCCTCTGCCCCCAGCTGTGAACTCAACTTTGGGAGAACAGCGGCGTAGCGGAGGGCAACAGACTAATCCGCCTTCAGGTGCCGGTGAGAGGCTCCGATTCCAGACAACACTCGGACAACCGGTCTTGACAAAGGGATGGGGCACCATGTTGGATGTCGGCCTGACATGGTGTCGGCACTCGCTGCCACGCTGCAAATGCCACGAGCCGTGCAAGGGGTGATCAAGGCAGCTCGAAGCGGCTTGCGTTGGCTGTGGTGACAAATACCGGGTGCCTACAAGTTTGACTTGACGGCAAGCCAATGCTGCTGTTTGCCTCCGCTTGCAGACTGAAGCAAACCGCCTGGCGGAGTCGGAGGCGGCCCTGCAGCGAAAAGCCGCACTGTACGATCGCCTGGCGCGCGGCGAGGGCACTGAGGCAGAAGAGGTGAGAGTCAGCGCGTCCGTGTACCTAGGCGTCGGCATCTCTGTTGAGCCAGACCAGCGATGGTCGTTGGCGAAGTGCGTCAGCGGTGCAATTGGCGAGTCACTTCCGGGCAGTCGGGAGTTGATGGAGTGGGCGTCCTGCTTCACAAATGCGGGTTCTCGTCAAGGTGCAGGCAGCCCCCCTGGCTCCCGTGTTGTTGAAGCTGTGTGTGGCGTCTTGCAGGAAATGTACCATGTGGACTTTCTGAAAAAGGGTGCGTTGGCGCCGCCGGACGCTGACGAGCTGTCAGCCGCTGCTAACACGCCCGGCTCGCGAGCGGGCATTGGCGCGTCACGCCATACAGGTTTCTGCCTGCTGCCTGCATTGAGATGTGTCACGATGACACGGCTGTCTGTGCTCATCGCTGCCCTACCCTTTGGCAGTCCATCCGTCCAATGTTAGGCATCCTGCACTGTGCTTGTCATCTAACGAAACCATGCACGATTACAGGCTGGGCCATCCTATCACACAACCATCCTATAATGAAGATCTTTTGCCTCAGGCGACCCAGCGGCGCCGGATGCGCACCGCGAGCAGTGGGTGGCAGAATCGGAGCAGTCGTACGCGGCGATGTCAGAGGAGGAGGAGAGGAGACAGCGGCGCATCGATGTGAGGACCTTGTATTGCTCCCACTCTTGTGCTGGCTCCCGAACAGCCAAGCTGATGAAGCTGTTGGTTGATTTGCTTCATTCACGGTGCATAGTGGGTTTGAGCTAATGAAAGCTTTGGGCGTGCTGCATGCCGCACATTGTTCGCGGGCATTAACTTCACTGAGGAGGCGATCCGAATCCAAGAGGTAAATTCTTCTGTTTTATTCATGCAGTCCGTCTTTGAGCTGGAGAGGGAAACAAAGGAGGGCCGGGAGCGGGCAGCAGAAGAAAAGGACCGACGGAAGGAGCTGGAAGATGCAAAGCGGAAGCAGCTAAAGGCGGTGATGCTCAAGCAGCTGGCGGGCAAGATGAAAGCGTCAATGGCCGCGGCAGCCAAGCCCGGCTGACAACACTGAGAATTTCAAAGGAGCGACTGGCTGCCGAGTCAACGGTCAGAAACGATTTCTTGGGCAGGTTGGCGTTGTGTAGTGCGTCGCGCTGCTGGAAAGTTCTTGCCTGTCATTGGCAACATACGTATTGTGCTCTGTTCTGTTTTGATCATGGAGGTACGATGCCGCGACTGGGTGATGGATGGGGAAGCAGTCTGTTGTTATAATTGGACAGCAAACAGCACATCAGCTACCAACACTTAAACTTTGGTACACAGCCAACAACTGAAGGGTGGGTTGAAACTATATCGGCCTCCCACACTTGCGATCTGCATCAGTTGGCTGTCCGCTGCATAAGAGGGCCTGGGAACCACCAAATTGACCACTGTCAGCAGATCCAGCAAGCAGTCAACCGCCGCTTGACCAGACTTCGCCATGCTGATAACAAGTGGCCTGACTGACGCAGCCGTGCAATTCCTGGCTCACGGAAGTCGCAGTCGCGTGCCACTCGCGTGGCAGTCGCCAGACGAACATGCGACACTGGTCATGGCGAGGCGTGCACATCCGTCCAACCTCTTCAGCGCAACAGACCTGCAGGTAGTGGCCCTCGTTTGCCTCCTCTTCGACCTCAGCATCCAGCTGCTGCAGCTTTTCCGTCACCTCGTCCACTGTCGTGGTCTTTGCCTGCGGACACATGCAATCCAGCAAGAGAGCCACAGCTTTTCGCCCATCGCGCCGGCTCTGTGTTGCTGTCGAACATCGTGCAGCTGCTGGATGCCCTGCATTCATCACAGCATCATCACATCACACCGTACCAGCAACGTGGCCAATGACCCCACACCAAGACCAGACGCGGCCACATGAGCTGAAGTAGCTGTACAAAAGCAGCTGGCCACAGAAATTGGTGAGGACATGCGTTTGTTTACCTGATAGTGCCTGATATGTCTCTCGTCTTCATCTTCGTGTCTGGCTGGTACGCCACTCCGGAGCCGCATGGCTTCTTGTTGTCCTGTATAGCGGCGCAGGAATCAATTGAATCAACAAAGTGACCTGCCCACAGAGTTGGAAGCCAAACAGAGCTGACCCGACGTAGGCAGACAGACAGCAATGGCACCTGGTAGGTCAGGCACATCATGTCGAGGCCGTCTGTCAGAATGACGAACGTCCGCTCAAAGATGCCCTAAGTAGCGTTGCGGCAGGTGAAGGCGAAAAGTTCGTTCTCTGCCTGGTTCCGTTTGTGGTCAAACCGCGCCCTCGAGTCCGAGCCCAGCCCCAACTGGACAGCACCTGCAGCAGGTTGCGGATGAGAACCTTGAGCGCGACAGACGGCTTGAGCTGCAGCTCCACGCTGCCCGAGGCAATGTGGGCATGTGGATGCTCTCCTCGTGCGCGATGGTCGTCAGCGGCTTCACGGTGAGCAGCGGTCTGTCTGCTTCCCGGGGACTGCCAGCCGCAGGGCGCTGCACTGCCACGCCGCCTGCCGCCTCGCCTGCTAGCAGCTGCGAGACTGAGGCGCGGGCCGCTGTGCCAGCTCAGCGATGGTGGCGAGGACGATGCCCCAGATGAGCACTTTTTCCGCCTCCTTGCCGACAGGAAACCGCAGCTGCGTGAAGCGGTAGGTGGCTGCGGTGACGCGCAGCGCCACCAGGTCAATGATGTCGCTGTCAAACTCGGCTGCCCCTGAAGCTAACAAAAAAGTCTGCCTTGATGTTGGGGAAAGCTTCGCTCAGGACGGAATTTTTGTCGCTGAGCGTCTGTGTGCTGCGACTGGTGCCGGGTGAACTGCCTTGCTCGCTGCCCGCTGGACTGCGGGCGCCTGCAGATCATCATAGATGATGTGTTCCACTCCCAGCAAGTATAGGCGACGTCAAGACACAAAGAACACGGCATGGGCATTTAGCGATGTTTGTTTGTGGAGTGCAGTTCTGGAACTCAAGAGGCACCTGCCAGCTGCTGCTTGGCCTCGTAGATGATGGCGCCACGGGGGGCTGTGGCTGCCGAGTCAGGTCCTCAGCCTCCGCGCAGGCTAGCTGCTCAACTTCCGAGTAGCCAGCTGCGGCAAGGCGGCTTGCGTATTCCTTGTACCTGGGCTTGTTGTTGCTGTCATGCCGCGACTGGCTGAGGTATTGCATAGACTGCACGGCGCTTACTTCCACCATCCTGCAAAGTAGCGACGTCGTAATGGGGCTGCAGAGGGCCGTGCAAGGGCATGGATCGTGAATCGACGCCCAACCGCGACAGGAACAGTCGAGGCCTTGCCCTCACAGTCCCGGACTGGTGCAATGGCCGCTGCTGCTATGTGAAGCGAAGAACTTGCGGCCAGGGCAGTTCACTAACTGGCGTGTTCAATAAGCGTTCACGCCATCTGTTCAAGAGATTGCTGGACTTCTGAGGTGGCCTCTCGAAACAGCAATCTCAAGCTGACAGCAATCTCAAGCTGCAGTGAGTGCTGCGGTCTAGACGCCTGACGACAGGCGCTGAATGCTCAGAACTGAGGATCTTCACACAAGGCAGCACTACGGAAGAGGTATGCCGGGCGCACGATCATGAATACCAAGGTATAGCTGAATGCCAGATCATCCCGCCAATTGCAGATCTGACGAACGGAATGCGCTGTTTGCTTTCATCCCAGGTGCGTCGAATCAATGTATGGACGCTGAAGCAGAACTGAAGGCTTGCTTCGTTGCAGCAGAACCAAGATGGGCTGATGCAGCTCGCAGTGGCCCTGAGCAGCACTTTCAGCATTGCATCCCAGGTTTGCAGCATCTTGCGACCTGACCAGGGGGATTATCCCGACAGCCATGTGTTACATACAGATTGCAATTACAAAAGGTTTTAGGAGCTGTTAGTGGCCGCAGCACCGCCTGCACCCTCTGCTGAGCTTGCAGCACTCCTCGTTTGTACGGAATCTTTCGCTGTCCTTTTGGACAGACGATTGCTGTGGTGCGTTTGTACGGCATTTTGCGGTCTACAGTCAGCGTCTAAGGAGCCGATGGCTTGACCATGAACGATATGCATGCGGTACCCGCTTCAGTGATCCAGTACGACACATGCAGTTGTTCAAAAATTGAAATCGTCGTCCCAGCCGCCGCCGCCGCCGCCACCGCGCTGCGGGAGGAAATCCTCGTCTCCCGCGCCGCTGGCGAACGCCGCAAACAGATCGTCATGCTGTGGATCCGCAGCCCGCGCCGGTATTTGCTGCTGCTGCTGCCGCCACGCCGGCACCGCCGCCTGCGACTTGTGCGGCTGGCTGCGGGACTGGCTAGCCGGTGCGCGCTTCGGCGCGGCCGTCCTGAGCAGGCTGCGCGACGCAGGCGCGCTGCGCGGCTGCCGCGACGCGGCGGTCGGACTGCGCTGCTGCGGCGACGCGGCCGGGCTGCTCTGGTGCGACGCCTGCGCCGCCGACGCCGCCGGCGCCGCCGGCGCCAACTGCAGGCCTGCAATGAAGTCATATGCGGGCTGCGCCTTGTCAGCGATCCCGTCGCCCCAGCCGCCGTTCATGCCCCAATCGCTTCCGGGCTGGTCTGCGACTGCGGGGCTGCCCAGGCCCGACGCAGCAGCGGCTGCCGCCGGCGGCTCCTCGACCGCCGGGCTGGCCTCGCCAAAACCCTCAAAGGGCTGCTTGGCCGCAGCGACCGCCTCGTCGGCTGCCACGCCCTTGTGTCCTGCGCATTCATCTGCGGCGGCGGCCCGGTCGCCATGCTGCTGCTCCTCAGCTGCGTCGTTCGCGCCGCCGGACTGCTGCACCTGGTCCAGGAAGGCTTCGCCGCCCTGCTCTGCATGCTGTCCGCCACCGTGCTGCTTGGCGTGCTGCTCGGCAGCATCATGTTGCTCGGCGGCGTGCTCGCTATCAGCACCGGGCCACGCTTCCGCCGCGTACTGCTCCGGAGAGAACTGCTCGTCGCCATGCTGTCCGCCGTCCGCGTGCTGCGCGCCGTCCGCCGGCCACTGCTCGACGGGCCAGCCACCGCCGTCGACGGCGGCATCAGCCCCACCATAGTAGCCCTCCGTGGCGGCGGCGGCATCGCCCTCTTCGGCGGCCGCCTCGGCGGCGGGCTCCGGCTCATGTGCACCGTCCGCCTCGTTGGCGTATGCGGCATCGTATGCCGCAGCCTCCTCGCCCGCCAGCTGAGCTGCCTCGGCTTCAGCGATGGCCACTGCCTCCGCATCGGCTGCCTCGGCTGTGGCATAGTCCGCAGCCTCAGCACCGGCATTGTGTTCTGCGTTAGCGCCAGCGTCGGCGCCGCCAAACTCCGCGGCATCTGAGCCGGCATCGACGCCGATGTCGCCGCCGAAACCCTGCTCCTCCTCCACCGCCTCCAGGAGCGTGTCCACATCGGTGCCCTGCTGCTCCAGGGCTTCCGAGAGCGCTGCCACCTGCACAGCAGGCAGAGGCATTCGACGCCATTCGATGTGCCTTCTTGAGATCGTGCAGAATGCCTTTGGATTGGCGCAAAGCGAGCGCAGCATGTGAAATCCCTGGTGAAGACGGGGGCAAAAGCAGCAGCCATACAACACCATGGTTCCTGTGCAGCATGTCGCCCGCTGCTGCTGCAGCATGTTGGCGCAAACGCCCATAGGCGGCAACCGAGAGGCCTTGCTCAACCGTTCTGCAAGGAGTGTGGGACAGCAACCCCTACCTTGGCGGACTCCTGGCCCAGGCAGGCCAGCAGGTCGTTAAATTCCTGCTGCTGCTCCTCCAGCTGCTCGCGCAGCGCCACCGCCTCCTCTGACGGCTCTGCTTCGCCAACGAGCTGCAGACCAGGCAACAAGAACACTGGAAGCACAGGTCATGCAAGCCAACAAGGCGAAGGTCTATGAGCTCCTGCTGCTGCTCCTCCGACTGCTCCCGCAGTGCCGCCGCGCCTCCTGACGGCTTCACCGGCTCGCCAGCCTGTGAGACACAGAACACATTGTTTGAGAGCCAGTTCAGCAACAAGGGCCTGGCTGACCGCAGCTGTGATCATCCTGGTCGGATGCTGAGGTTGTGCATATAACGTGTGCTGCCCCAGCTGTGCTGGAACCCTGCCGCAGCCAAGATGCAGGAAAGCCCTGCAGGGCCCCGCGTGCAGTCTTTCGGGTGTTGTGAGGTTGCCCAGTCACCTGCTGGCCTGCGGTGGCCCTGACGGCGTCCAGCTCGGCACGCAGCGACTCGACTTCCTGCCCCAGGGCCTCCACCTGCAACCGCAGCGCCTCCCGCTGCGTGTCCGCGTCCTCATACGCCCACAGCTCCTCCTGCAAAAGGTAGATGGCATGGATTATATTCGAAGGCGCTGCAAACAGCAGGATAAGCTGGATCCTAGCCGTAAAGCTGTTGAGGATGACATCCTGGAGTGAGTGCAGCGCCTCCCGCCGCGTGTCCATACGCCCACAGCTCCTCCCGTGTATCGTGCAAAGATGTTCAACACAGAAGCGCAACATGTGTCGAGATGTGTCACGGTGAATGCGGATCTCAATCTGAGCAGGCCTGACAGCGGCAGTTGCGGTAGGTCCCGTCATGCTATTATGCAGGCCCGCCCCACAGGAGGCGGTGTGGGGTTGTCACTGGGGTTGTGGGGTGGGAGGGCCTCTCTACCTGCATGCTGTCGAGGGCGGCCTGGGCGTCCCGCAGCTCGCCGGCCAGCTGGTCCCGCTCTGCCGCCAGCTCGGCGACGCGGCCTGACAGCTCCGCGGCGGAGGCGTCCTGCTGCTGCACATATCAAAGAAAGAGTACTTGACCGGATGTTGGAGGGAGAATCTTGAGAGGAGAATCTTGGAAGGAGCTCGTGATGATAATTGGTGGCCACCTGTACTCCTTGCTGTCTTTCAGACTGAAATCGCCATGTCAGCCTAGCACTGCCAGCAGGAGCTCACAGTCAGACTGACGTTTGAGCAATCCAACGAAAGTGCAGCCATGAGGTTTGGGCAAGACGCCCCGTGGAGGCCCCTCACAGTTGCCTCACTGCAAGTGCATGCAAGAGTGCATGCAAGAGTGAAACAACAACGTTGCAAATGAAGACAGTACCTTCAGCGTCTCCAGCTGCACCCGCGCTGCCTCCGCCTCCTGCCGCGCCGCTTCCAGCTGCTTCTCAGCGGCGGCCGCGCGGCGGGTGGCCTCTGCCTCGGCGGCAGCGAGCTCGTCGATGCATGCCTGCAGGACAGTAAGAACACTTACTACACTGGATTTTATCTGCTGCCAGTTGCCAAGCGCTCTTTCATCCACAATGGCCGGCAATGCCAGAGCATTATGCCAACGCCCTCACCTCCCAAGCAGCCTCAGGCACCTCAGCACCTGCTGTTGCACGTTACCAAGTGCCGAACCGCAGAGCCCGGCACCCTGAGTACGCGACACACGAGTCCATCAACAAAGCCTCACCTGCATTTGCGTCGTCGCGGCCTGGCCTTCGCTGAGCGCCGCCTCTGCAGAAGACAGCTCATCCTTCGCGGACGACAGCGCCGCCTTTGCCGAAGTCAGCTCCTGTTTCGAGGCGACGGCCTCCGCCTGCGCGGCGGCCAACTGCCGCTCCACAGTGGCTATGCGCTCCTGCAGGCCGGCGGCGTCGCCCTCCGCATCCGCAAGCGCGTCCAGCTGCTCCTGTGCCAGACAAAGTTGCCAGGTTTTCAGGTGAGATTGCGATGTCTTCGGTGCTTTCCGAATGCGCTCCTGCAGGCCGGCGGCGGCGCCCTTCCCATCCGCAAATGCATCCAGCTGCTCCTGCCATGTCGAGAATTTGCCGAATTCAGCAACGGAACAGCCCCGAGTGCTGATTCCGGTGCTTCGTAGACCCGCTCCTGCAGGCCGGCTGCGTCGCCCTCCGCAATGCGTCCAGCTGCTCCTGTGTCGAAAGTCTAACACCAGGTCAAATGCGAAACTCTCACGTCTACGTGCTTCTCGAACACGCGCCTGCAAGCATTTTGGAGTTTGCCAGTGCCACCAGCTGTTCCTGCAGCTGCAGGGTGCAATGTGGTCAGTAAAGAAGCCTTTGTCCCATGCGAGTGCCACCTGACGGATGAGGCAGCCGGAAACGTTTAGGGGGGCGGCAGCTTTATCCTCTCAACGCGCACACGCGGACACGATTGCTAGCTCAATGCCTTGCATGCGACATGCATCTTGAGAGCGGCTCATGTGGGTAGAGTCCCAGCCTGCAGAGCGGCGATCTTGGGCGGTTTGCCCTGCACCAAGGCAGCACAGAGCAAGCCAGACAAGTGCACTGTATGTGCAGCTTGTGAGATATTTGCTGGTACCATGGGAATCATGAACGGAAGAACACCTGCAGTGCGGCGATCTCGGCCTGGCCGGCCTGCAGCGAATCGCTCAGCCCTGCTTTCTGTGCCTCCAGCTTGGCGATGCGCTTGTGCAGCCCCGCCGCCTGTGCGTCCGCGCTCTCCGCGCCGGCCCTCTCTGCCGCGGCCAGCTTCGCCTGTTTTGCATCGATATGGCAGAGCGTCAGGACGGACCTGTGGTCTGAATGATGTGCGCAGCAGCGTTTGTCACTGTTTGTGCAGAAATGTGTATGTGTTGACCAAGTTTTGTGCTCTTGAGTAACCGCGGTGTGCCTGATGAAGATTTACCCACGTGCCCCAACTGCCCACGCAAGCAGCAGCAGGCAGCCTGCTACATCATACACGAAAAAGCAGTTTGTGAGATATGCACCTGCAGGGACTGCGCCTCGGCGCGGGCGGCCTCCGCGGCCTCCTCTGCCGCCCACTCCCGTGACTCTGCATCCTTGAGCCGCTTTGCCAGGTCCGCCTTGACAGCGCCGGCCGCCTCCGCTCCCTGCTGCGCCTCCTGGGATGTGATTGATTAATCGTCAGTCGATTGATTGATTGATGCGGTTCATGCCTCAGCTTGTGCATGGGTGCTGGTAGGTGTAAGTGTTGGGATGCACCAGCGAAGGCCAGGACGCGAACAGCAGGCATTGGGACACACAAGCCCACCTGCAGCTCAGCCGCGAGGCAGTCGGCGCGCCGCACCGCCTCCTGCTGCCGCTCCTCCACTTCCTGCTGCCGCTCCGCAGCTTCCTGCTGCTCGGCCCGCGCAACCGCGAGGTCCGCCTCCAGCGCGCTGGCGCGCCGCTGCGCCAGCTCCGCAGCTTCCTGCGCGTCCGCCGCCGCCGCGTCTGCGTCCGCGGCACGGGCGTCGGCCGCCCGCGCCGCCGCCGCGCCGTCGGCGCTGGCCGCCGTCAGAGCCTCCTCCGCCGAGGCCACCGCAGCGAGCGCCGCATCCCGCTGCGCGACCGCCTCGTCGGCCCGGGCCCTGGCATCTGCCACCTCGGCGGCCATGGAGGCCTTGTCGGCGGTCAGGTCGTCGGCGGCAGCCGTGAGCGACTCGTTGGCTGCAGTCAGGCGTTCCATTTCCGCAGACAGCTCTGCCTGCTGCGCGGCGGCCGTCTCGGCGCGCGACTCGGCGGCGGCGGCGCGCGCTGCCAACGCCTGCGCGTCGCCGCCGGCCGCGACGGCGGCCTCCGCGGCTGCCTGCAGACAGGCGTGTCCAGGGTGTCAGGCGTAGACGTGCCACGACACCCAGCTTCTTTTCAGCTGCCATGAGGGTCTGCACAGATACCACATGTGTGCTCTCGAGCGCAAGCGGAACTGTGAGTGAAGAACCGCACAATTGGTGCACTTGATACGTTTGCCTTGCCACGACCCTAGCGAGCACAATTTCGAGTGCCGCAGATGCCACCTGAGACATCCCAGACCCCGCGAGGAAGCCTTCCAGGAACATAGCCTTGGGACCCATATAATATGTACTCATAGCACGACGCCCACCTGCTGTGCGTCCCGGTCGGCGAGCGCATCGGCGAGGCGTTCCTCCAGCTGCTGCACGCGCTGCCGCTCCGCCGTCAGCTCGTCCGCGGCCGTCGCCTGCTGCGCCACCTGTGTTGAGACATCATGGCAACGATATTTTCAGCAACTGATGAGGCAGCGTGTATCAAGGCAACGGCCGCGCAGCCGCGTCTGCCGTGGCAATCGGGCCCCTTGCGGTGCTGGCCGGCGCACAGGCGCCGCCATCAACAGCGTAGACGGGACTCATCAGTCCACGAGGGTCGCGGTGCCTTGTTGTGCAGTTCCCATGTCCCAGCAGCGTCACCCAGGGCACCCCTCCTCCTTCTCTCCGCCCTTTTGTTACTCCAAAGCAGTCCCAACAGCACACCTGCTCGCGCAGCGCGGCATTGTCGACGGTGCGCGCCTCCAGCGTCTGTGACCGCCAAGACGCGCAAACATGCTCTTTTGTGGCGGGGCCAGATTGCAGCCTTTCCAGAAATCACCTGCTCGCGCAGCGCGGCGTTGCTGGCGGTGCGTGCCTCCAGCGCCTCTGTGAGCGCCGAGACGCGCGTCTCCAGGTCGTCCAGCAGCTCGTGCGACTCCGCCGCCGCCGAAGCGTCCGCCTCCAGCGCCGCGATCGTCTCCCTGCACAGCACTTCCAGTCAAAACTGGACTTGACTGGAAGTTGCAACGCCAGCTCAAGGCATGCGGTCTTTTGTGCAAGCAACCTGCTCATCGGCTCAAGCTGTTTTGGGGAAGGATGCCTGAACGCTTCAACCTCCTGCTCGCCACCCGCTGGCGCTCTGGCAGAGAACTGAAGTAGTTGCACATGCACATTGAGATGACATCGGAGGCAGCATGCAGTGATTGACAAGCACCTGAGCTGGGCGACCTCCGCAGCATCGGCAGCGCCACCCTGTGGTGTCGCAGGCGCGGCGTCCGACAGCCTCGCTGCAGCGAGGCCGGCCTCCAGCTCGATGATGCGGCGTTCTAGCGGCTCCTGCGCCTGCGCAGCCAATGGACCCGGCTCGGCGGCCATTTCGTGCCACGCATCCTGCGCCACATGGTCAGCAGAAAACGCTAGGCGTTTTCCAATGTGTTGCTCGCATGCATGCAAGGGCATATTGCCATCGAATTGACTGGAAATGTTTGCGATGCTTAGCACAGGCAGGGGGGAATGCTGGCAGGTGATTGTCCAGGCAGTGTCTCAAAGTATTACCTGCGGCACGTCAAGCGCAGCTGCCGCCGTGGCGTCGTCACCGCGAGAGGCAATGCCCTCCTGTGGCGCGATGGCGACGCTGCCCTGCTCCGACACCAGGCTGGATGGCGCCTCCGCTGCCGCAGCCGGCTCTGCCGTTGGCTCCGGCTCCGCAGCCGCAGGTGACTCTGCCGCAGCTTCCGCCGCTGGGTCAGTCGGTGGATCCGCCGCCAGTGCTGCCGCCTGCTCTGCCGCAGACCCTGCCGCCGGCTCTGCGCCCAGTGCCGCTGCATCCCCTTCTTCCTGCTGCCAGGCGTCGTCTTCGTCCTGCTGCCAGCCGTCTCTGTCTCCGTCGCCCCAGCCGTCCGCCTCATCACTGCCTGCCCGGCACAGCGCCGGCTCTGCCTCGGCGTCGGCCGACGAGCCTGCTGCCGGCGGCTGCTCTGGCTGCGCCACGGACGCCTGCGCCTCGCTGTCGGAGGCGGCGGCGGCGTCCACGCCAGCATCGTCCGCAGCTGCGGCGTCATTTGCGGCGGCGGCATCGCCGCCGAGCTCAGGCGGCGGCACCGAGCCCTGCGACTCCTCCGCCAGCTGGCCATCATGGTCCAGGGCATCCCAGCCGTCTGCTTCCTGCTGCCACTCGTCGCCCTCCCAGCCCGCCTCCTCCCCCTCCGCCGCCGCCGCAGATGCCGGCAGAGCCGCCGCCTCGTTCACATTGGCGGGTTGGGCACCGACTTCTGCTACTTCCGCTGCTGCTGCCGCTGCATCAGCTTCAGCCGCAAGGTCCTCGCCGGCTGGGGCGGCGTCTGCGGCAGCAGCGGCGGCGGCGGCCGGGCCGGCGCCGCCGTCGGTCTTATCTTGAAACAGGGCCTTGGCGGCGGCGGGGGCGCTGGTCACCTCCTCGTCACCCTCCTCGGTCGGCGGCAGCTGCACCTGTGCCGACGCCTCCGACAGCAGCGACGCGTTGACGTCCAGCGACCTGCACGCGGCACAACAGATAAGTAACGGACAGTCTCAATCCGATTCCTGTCTCGAACAGGTTGCGCTGGGGCGAACCTGGCGCAGGTTCGCCAGTTCTGCCTGGCACGTGGTGGCTGCCACCAGGAGCAGCATTCAGGAAACACAGTAAAGACCTACAGAAGATGACGTCGAGGGCATTTCCCAGTCGCAACACATCATGCCTCCGTCATGACAGCACATTCACGCCTGCATGCATCCAGGACTCACCCATCCTGGATGCATGATCCAGCGAATCATGCATCCAGGACTCAATCGCAGCATCAAGCCAAGGAATGCGGAACAAGGATCCAGGGCCGCACCAGGCGTGGTCGGGGCGCATGCGCTCGGGCGTGGACAGCGCGCGGCCCAGGTCGTTGCCCACATAGTCCGGCACGCTGCCCGAGGACGAGGACAGCGGCGGGCTAGCGTCCGGCGCTGCAGGGATGCAGGTGGGTATGGTCAGTACGACATGGGAGCACACCAGGACAGGGGTCAGAACTGACAATGGTGAGGCATGCTGCCCAAGGGGGACGACAGTGGCGGGCTTTGAGGTCAGTATAACACGGAGCTGCATCGGGCCAGGGACCAACAGCGCGTCTGCTCAGGAATGAGCGGTGCTGCCTGGCGCTGCTGGCAGGCAGTTGAACGGTGTGGCCAACAAGTTGGTTCCAGACAGATGCTTAAGGAATCTGTATTCATAGCTGCAGCGCCAGGCGAATCAGTGTGTTGAGTGGCAGTGCAGGGATGGCAGTGCAGGCCAGGGATGTGGAGCCTGCTCAAAACTGAGCTATGCCGCCTGGCATGGCCCTGCTGACAGACAAGCTAAGTAAATGCAAGCACAGACTACAGACCGATGCCTGAGCAGGCGCCACTACAAAATGCACAGTAGGGGAAGCTGTAAAACGTATGAGAAATTTATTGGATGAAGCACTACAGGTGCAAACCTGCATCTGGCGCCGGCGGGCCGGCCTCCCAGTCGCCGGCCCCGTTCTGCCGCGCGGGGCTTGAGTTCTGCCGTGGCTGCAGCGGCGACGGCGAACGCACCGAGCTCGGGCTGTCGGGCTCGTCGGCGTCCTCCCACGGCAGCGGACCCGTGATTTTGCCTGCTTTTTGCACATTCAGCTGTGCATTAGATTCGTAATAAGGTGCTTTGCTTCTCGTGTGTGTGTTAGGCTGCCAGGCTCGTCGGCGTCCTCCCACGGCAGCGGCCCCGTAATCTTGCCTGCGTTTGCATATTCAGCTGCATTAGATTCCTGATAAGGTGCTTTGGTTCTCATCTGTGTTGCGGATGCCGGCCTCGTCGATTTCCTCCCACAGCAGCAGCCCCGTAATCTTGCCTGCATTAAAATAGCAAGGAGCATTAGATTCTTAAAAGGTGCATTGGTTTCTCGAATTGTGGGCCGATGTCGGCGTCCTCCCATAGCAGCAGCCCCGTAATCTTGCCTGCATGTGCAGAATCACATGTGTTACATGAGATGCAACTACATGATCACGTTGGCTCTTGTTGAGATGGTTCATTGGTTCCTCGCTGGTGTGTTCAGTGCATGCACCTCCACACTGTGTGATAAACAGGTTTGCAGCAGCCCTGCGGAAGCGTGTGCTCAGTGCCTCAGGCACACTTCCATGCCGATCTGCATATCGCCATGTCGAGGCGTGGGCGAGCAATCGAAACAACCCACCACGGCCCAGACTCCGGTGTGAGGAACGTTCAGAACAGGCTGTGGGAGGAACAGAAAAAATGCCCCACCTGTGGTGTCGCTGGCGTGCGAGGACGCGCCGAGCGCGAGCCACGCGCCGAGCGACGCCATGTGTCCCAGCGGGCCGGGCACCCCGCCGCGCGCCGCTGCGGCCGCCTCGCCGCCCGCAGGGGTGTAATACTCCGTCCCCGGCGTCTGCTGCGGCTGGCTGTTAGGGTTCAGCCCGGCCGCAGGGGTCTGCATGTGCTCCGCCAGGTGCAGCGGGCTGCCCTGCTGCGCCGCCGGCTGGAAGGCAGACTCCCGCCGGTAGGGAGACTGCTGCTGATCGGCCGGCGCATCGGGGCCGGGCGTGTGGACTTCCAACGCCGCCGCCTCGGGGTCTGCGTCAGGCGCGGCCGCTTCGGCGGGCGCGGCCGCGGTCGTGTCCACCCACTGCGCTGTGGCGACGGCCGCCTCCAGCGCTGCTGCTGCCTCCGGCGCGTGCTGTACGGCCTCTGGAGCCTGCGCAGTGTGAGCAGGCACAAACTCGTCAAGCAGTCAGTGTGTTGCAGAAGCTCGTGTTCACTTCCTAGCTTTTGCCGAATCAGGATCACACCTCTGGACAGTTGTTGCGAGCTCGACCCCATACAGAAATTGCGGGCAGGCATACCACATGATGCTGTCAAGGGTGGTCAGCAACAGCCGCGGATCAGGTCAGAACATCTCGACAGAGCAGCACCTGCTCTGCGTCGAGCTGCTGGTCCCCCGGCACGCCTGTGTCCGCCGTCATTTCCGCAGCGGTACCGGCGGCCGCACCAGGTGCCCCCTCGCCACCGGCCGTCGACGCGCCGGCGGTTGCCACCGCAGAGGCGGCGTCCGCCTGTCCTGTGTAGGGCGCCAGCCACTCGGCAATCTGCTCCTCGGTGTAGCCCTGCTGCCGGTAGTAGTCCGCCCACTCCTGGATCTGCAGGCAGTTCAAAAAGCAGGTGTCAAGATTTGCGGCATTCGTTGCGACATGTTGAGCGTTGACACTCGCCGTAAGCAGTCTTTCAGCAGATGCGCCTCGAGCAGGCCCTCTGCTTTTCAGGGTAACTGCCGCTCGGCCCAGAACAGAGCAGAACTGCAGGTGCAGAAAACGTACCTGCTCAGGCGAGTACATCTCCTGTGCGCCCTCCTGCGCGGCTGCCGCCGCACCTTGGCCCTCCTGCTCCGCCTGGGGTATGTCCCACGCCTGCTGCTGCTGCTCTGCGTCAGGGTCCGCTGGCTGCCCGGCACCATACTGTTCGGCACCGTACTGTTTGGCGCCATAGTCTTGCGCCGCGGCCCCCCCCTCAGGGTCCCATTCGGCGGCCGCCACGCCGCCGAAGCCGTCTGCCGCGCCGACAAAGCCGTCCCCCGTGGCCGCCTCGGGGTGTATCGCTGCTGGAGGGCCCTTGACGTCGCCGGGTGGGGCGCCAAACAGCTGCTGCGGGCTGGCTGCGAATGCGGTGCCCGCGAGCGGGGAGCGCGGCTGCGTCGCTGCCACTGCGCCGTGGCGTGGGGCGCTGCGCAGTGCCGGCGATGAGGGTTGCGACTGCACCTGAGCAGCAATCAGCCAGGTCAGAAAAAAATTCCATTCAAGAGGAAATATTAGCAGCAGAGGTGGACATGCTCAAAACATAAACTACAGCGCATGCATGCAAAGAGTGTCAGTCGTCCTTTTGACCACATACCGGCGAGAACATGCCGCGCACGTTGATGACGCCCGGCTGTCCCATTGGTGGTGGGCTTGGCGACTGCATGATGACAAACAGCGCACAGCATCAACGAAATGCCTGTGAACACCCTGCTGGAGCTTGATGACAGTACTTAGTTCACAGATTCGTCAGCCTGGTTGGCTTTCAGGGAGCTCCTGGACTGATACCTGCTTGACGGGCGGCGGCGACGCTGCGCCGTCCTCGGCGCTCAGCAGTGCCTGGGAGGAGGCCCAGTGCAGGGTGTCGTTGGATCCGCCGCCGTGCGAGTCCGCGCCGCCGGCAGCGTCCTTTCCCGACGTCGTGCGCACTGCCGGCAGCTCTGGGCTGCCCGGCTGCTGCTGGTCGCCCGTCGGCGAATCGCCGCCCGCATTGTCTACCGCCGCCGGCGCGCCCGGGTTGAAGAACGACACGCCGGGCTTGGCAAAGGCGCTGCCGCCAACGCCGCCGGCGCCAACGACGGCGGCATCGGCGCCGGGCATGAAGAACCCAACCTGCGGCAGTGAGTGTAAACAGTCACGATAGATGAGGACAAAGGGAGGCAAAGCATGAGGTCGAGCAGGCTGACAACAGGAAGCACCACAGCGACGTCGCTGCGGCACCGCCGCAGCACCCCGCTGTGGATGCTCCAGCGAGGAGCGACCTGGTTTGAAAACATATGACTTGGCACCGTGCAGGAAGGAGCGAGTGAAGGCAAAATGCAGGCTGACCTTGGCGCCCGCGGCTGCGGCGCCCGGCGGCATGAACGCGCTGCGGCCCGCCGGGCTGCTGAACGAGGATCCGCTGCCGGTGCTCTTCGGCTGGCTGCCAAAGGCGCCCGCCGACGCATAGCGACTCGCGACGCCGCCCTTGCCCGCACGCAGGCCGCCCGACCGGAAGCTGCCCGATGACGGGCTGGGCTCGGGCGTGTTGCCGCCCTGGCTGCTCCTGCAGGGGTAGGGCATCGTTGATCTCCATTGATCGCACTAGCGGACATGACAAACGAAGGCGTGCATGGCTGCCGTCATGGCAGCTGTGGCTGCCGTCATGGCGGAGTCCTGCCGCGCCGAGTCATCTGCAGCGTGCACCACAGCTGCGGCGTGAAAAGGTTGCAATGACGCCATCGATCGCGCACTGAAGGTCAGCGTACTCGATTGGCCGCACCTCTGAGACAGGGGCTGGCCTCCCGGGGACGTGGGGGCAGCCAGACCACCTGCGCTCGCAGCTGCTTGGGCCCGTGTCGGCGGCGGCGGCGGCACAAGGTCCGGCGGCGGCGTATCGCTGCCCTCCTCCCTCCAGCACTTGCGCTGCAGCAGGGAGAATGACCAGCCTCATGGCGTGACAAGGGGGCAGGCTTTGAAAGCCCCAAACCTCCGCCCAGGGTGCCAATCAATGCTCATGATCACTTGAATGCGTTCAATGGCTGAGCAACCTCAAGGACACATCAAGCATGCGAGCACTGCGGCATCTCACCTCCTCGTCATAGACGAATTTGTTGGTCTCGCCCATCTTTGCTCTGACAGGCGGCTTCTTGCCATCGCCAGGCCCCTGCAACAACCACGTGCACCGCTGGATAGCGATCGTGCGAACCTCATCCAATTCCGCCATCGTGACTGCGCCAGGTCAGGTGTGGCAGATTATCGCTGCCTTTGAGCAGTTGGCTGACAAGGAGCTGCTGTCATCCAACTCACCCAGAGGCGCCCCAGCAGGCCGCGCTTTGCCGGGGTGACCTGCTTGTCCATTGCCGCTGCTGCTGCTGCTGCTGCTGCTGCTGCTGCTGCTGCTGCTGCTGCTGCTGCACGTAAGGCTTATTCCCAGCTTGTCAACTGTTACGTGCCATGTGCGGCCGGCCAATCAAACGCGAGCGCAAGCCTTGGCTGCCGCTACGACGTCGATGCCGCTGCCGCTGCCACCGCGGCTCAATCGCGGGGCTGCTCGCTCGCTGGCGGAGGCGCGGGTTCCGGGAAGTGCACGGTGACGTGCCGCTCGCGAGCCTGCTCCTCTATGTCTGCGCGCAGCTGCCGCAGGAATGCCTCACGTTCTGGGCGCGTCTCCTCCAAGCGCGCTGCTTCAAGCTCGGTGACCCTGCAGAGGATCGCCATCGCCACGTAATAAGGAAGGAAGGAACAATGACCGCCGCAGCGGTGAGAGCATCGAACTGCAAGCACAACATGCGCTAGCGACATCAGTGTTGCATCAGATGGCTTCGCAAGCCAACTGCATTGCAGTCTGCCAGGCTTGACACTCACTTGTCGTAAAAGCCCGTCCTGATCATGAAGAGCTCCATCGCTCCACCGGTCTGCAGATGCAGGAGCTGGAACATGTGCATTAGTGAGTTGCGCATACAATAGCAATATGATACTTGCATGCGTCCATCGGCCCAAGTCCCAAGCTGCAAAGTAGCCTCGGCACAAAATTCAAGATCGCACCATGAAGCACAGCGCAGACACTTTGGCGTAGAAAGTCCAAGGGTGCGCCATGTGTCGCTAGCGACTAGGCATCTGTTCAAAATACGCTACAAGGCAATGCTAGCTTGCCCGCCCGCCCGCGCTCCGCGGATGCGCTGGGCTCGGGCTCATCACGGGAACAAGCGACAACTTTGGGAGTCGCACCCCACGACAAATGAGCAGAGAGTGCTGGATGTGCCCGCCACAGCCTGTTCGCCTCGACCTCGCAAACATTTGTTGTGCCAAATTGTGCCCTGCCTGCGGGCCCGCGGCCTACTAACAAACGCCCCGACCAGCCCAGCACTGCCCATTCCAAGGCGCTGTGAGGCAGTCTCGGCCGTGTGGTGAGGCCTGCCTCAGTTTTCAACGCATTGTGTGCATTCTCAATAGTTTCTCATGATGTTTACGCATCCGGACAGCCTGCGGTCTGGAGGCTCTTGACATGTCGATGTGAAACGTCGCAGAGTGCTCGGGAGGGCGTGGACGCAAGGAGGCAGGAGGCACATGGCATCCAAGCGGATCACGAAGGAGCTGCAGGTGAGCCTGATTGGGCTATCGCTGCGTGCAATGGGCTTTCCTGCCGGGGCTGCGGCGCCGTTGTCACGGGCTGGCAGGCTTTGTTGGTGATGCTGGAACGTCAAATGAAGGGCAGGCAAAGTTATTCCAACTATGGAAGTCATTCGATTATGCTGCGTCGTGTCGTCATGGCAGGACCTCCAGCGGGACCCGCCGACATCATGCAGCGCCGGCCCTGTGGGCGATGACCTCTTCCACTGGCAGGTGCGGAGGCTTTGCCGTCATCAGTCGTTTCCGTGCGATGCGCCACACAGTCGTTTCGTACCTTGGCATGCCGTCACTGCCGTCTCAAAAGAAGCACTATTTGCCCACGGATGTCGCCAGAGCACGCCATCAAGCAGCAGCATGGACTCGTATGCTGATGCAAGCACCGCAATCACCACATGCGTTCATACGACGATCCAGCACATCATATGAAGCCCCTTTCATTGTATGACGCCCCTGCATTGTGTGGGCAGGCAACCATCATGGGGCCCAGCGACTCGCCGTACGCAGGCGGCGTGTTCTTCACCAACATCCACTTCCCGCCTGACTACCCCTTCAAGCCGCCCAAAGTGCAGTTTCAGACGAAGCTATACCACCCAAACGGTGCGCCTCTGCTCCTTCCACATCCTCCCGCACCCGGCAGCAAACACCTCGGCTTGCACGCTTGTCACATGCTGTCAAATGCAACTCTGTGCAATGAATTGGCTGGTCCGTCGCGCTAGTGGGGCTGATTTGGTCCGTGCTGTGGGTTTTGCAGTCAACAGCCAGGGCAGCATCTGCCTTGACATACTGAAGGAGCAGTGGAGCCCGGCGCTCACCATCTCGAAGGTGCGGCAGCCGATGTTCGCATGCATGTGCCGCGCAGAGTGTGTCCTGAGAGATGCCTGTCGTCACTGCTGCTTTCTGCACCCAAAAGCAATCTGCCCGGTCTGAACTTTTCATTGCCGCCAATGTGCAGGTGCTGCTGTCCATCTGCTCGCTGCTGACGGACCCCAATCCAGACGACCCTCTCGTGCCAGGTGCGAGCATGGTGCTGTGCTGTTATGAAGCATACTTGCAGGGATCATGCTTGCCTCTGACTTGAGCGGCTCACCTGCCAACGTATGGCTGCTTGTGAGTCGATGACTGCTTACCGTTGCTCTGCCGCGTGCAGAGATTGCGCACATCTACAAGACGGACCGCCAGAAGTACGAGGAGACAGCGCGGGAATGGACGCGGAAGTTTGGCATGGGATGAAGCGCTACTGCCCTTCAGGCCTTCTCGAAGCTGGATGCCTCCAGATTCGCCGGCTGTGACGGCCGCCTCTTGTATCTATTGATGTACATAGGTAGTGTGACAGCTGATTGGACAGCCCGTGGAATCTATGGTCGGCTTCCAATGCGTTTTGGATCAATTTCAAAACGCCATGTGACAATCCCGAGTACCCAATCCATTCCCACTGACAGTCACTGGTGACAGGAGGTTCTCCTGCTTAACTTCGCTTTCACATGCATTCCGTCACTTGAGCAAGTGCATTCACGCTGCCAGGAAGCAAGGGTAGCCCGCAGTCAGTCCAGTTTCCTTCAAACCTGCGGCACATTTCCCGGTGCTGGCCAAGCACATCTGGTTGGTACTGACTCCTACAAACCTCGCATGGTCGCCGTAACGATAGCCCAACGAGCAAGCTTTCACGATCGGGTGTCACTCAATGCAACGTAGTGCTGGCGGCATACGGGCGCATATTTATCGGCACCTCCGACGACCTCCTGCCGCTCGTCCGCTGCAATACGCAGCGAGAAGCGCGCGGCGTTGGCGCAGAAGTTGCACGTGGACGCCAGCTTCGTAACTGTGTCCGCCACCGGCAGCAGGTCCAGCACCTGTGAGAAAGTGGTACAGTCGATGTTCTCCCATCATATTGAACAGCACAGCCGCGCTCATGCAGGCGGACGCTCCATTGTGCAGATTCGGCTAATCGTGTCCGCCACCGGCAGCAGGTCCAGCACCCGTGAGAAGAGGCAGTCCAGATGATTCAGATGCACAGCTGCTCTCATGCAGGCGGAAGTGCTGTTGTGCACTTTCGGCTGATCGAGTCCGCCACCGGCAGCAGGTCCAGCACATGTTTGCCGGAAAACAGTCGATGGCTGTCAAAGGTACAGCTGCTTGTGTGCAGCGTAGCACACCGTCATTCTGGTTCTGAGTTGGAGCAGTGTTGCCCAACTGCCCAACCTCACAGTTGCCCTTCCCACTCTCCCCCGCAGGTACGCCTGGCAACAGTGCTGCTGCCGTGAACCTGACTCATACATGGTTCTACAAAAAACGACGTCCTCTTGGGCACACCCAAACGCGACGCTGCAGAGGCCGGATCCTGCTCACCTGGCCAAACTGCTGGCGCCGGAAATCGCCGTCCAGACCCGCCACAATGACCACCTTGGCGTCGCGGTCGGCGGCTTGCGTGCAGAAGTCGAGGAGGTCCGGGAAGAACTGCGCCTCGTCTATGGCGATGACCTGGTGGCAGCAATAGCATTCACAGTTTCAGTTATCACAACAACATGCGTCTGCAGTGTTGGCGGACTGGACTGCACCCTGGCAGGTGCTTATGGCGTCAGATGGCTGCACTTGGGTATCAGCAGCCAGAACTGACCTGTGCCGCCTGGTAGGCGCTGCTGAAGGAGCTTTTGAAGTCCGAAAGGGTATTCACGCTCATGCAGTCCTGGAAAACCGAGCGCAAATTGTAAGCAATGCGCCTCAAAAAGCCGCCGCAATATCGTCTACTGATCATTTATCAAAGCCATGCATCAACGTCTCACATGTGCTCTTTCACCTTGTGTAGGCCGTCATGAGTCACGACTCGGTCCTGGTGGTACCTGTCGTCCTTTCGAGACTTTACGAGCACCACTGCATGACCCGCCGCCTGCACCACATGCCGGCAATTTTTGAGAGTTTTCAGCGTGCAGACTGGAGCACATTCCAGTCGGGACAGCATATTCGAGACAATGAACACACACCATTCGAGTTGCAGCCAGCCTCACCTCGAGATCCATGACACGCTGCAGCAGTGCGGTGGATTTACCCGCGAACATCGGGCCGACAATCAAGTCAATCGCAGGTAGCAGTGCCGGTGCTGCGACTCCTGAATCCGTCGCCAATGTCCTGTAAGGCTGGTTGCCAACTGAAAGGCAAGCTACGGCCGTGCCTGCAGCCGCGAACTTCACGAGTTGCCGCGCGGTCTGCACTTTGGCATGTGGCAAAGCGCAGGTGAATCTGCAACACAAACCTGCAGGCTGCTGCCTTTTGGTCCTAAGGGTGTGCTGATTGACATCAGGCTGTGCTGATTGCAGGCGGCTGAGTGCTGCTGCACTGTTTCGGTGTCCAATCCGGCAAAAATTGCGCAGCATCAGGTTCGGCTGCGCCTGCAGCATGCGGCCACACGACAACATCATCCTGTCGGCTTTCCTGAACACAGCTGCGCAAAGTGCGACGCACTTGCCTTGGAAATGGCAGAGCAGACATATGCAATTCGTTTTTGGCGCCAACCAAGGGATTGAAGGAATTGCGAGGGAGGTGAGCTTTCCAGCATCCTGCACGCAGCATGCATTGCAATCCAACTGTAGAGAGGCATTACCGTTACGTGCACGGTGCTTGTTAAGCCAAGTCTAGTCTTCAGAAGCAACCAGTGTGCACGTTCCATAAAACCGTCACGTCTGCGCCGCTACCGTGCCGCAAGAGTTGGCAACGTGTCCTTCACGAAGTCTTCGAATTGCCGGTCTTCAAACATGCCCAGCATCGACTGCGAGCACTGCTGATGCGCCGACCGCACTGACGCCGCCTCCGCCTGCATCGCACACGCAGCGCTTCAGCGCGAACCACAGCGGTCATTTCTGCAACGACGTCTCCAACCATCAGACCTTGAAACCCCCGCCCTGCATCGATTGCACCCACAGTCTCCTCGTGTGACCTCCGCATTGCCGAAAAAGGCATTGCCGGAAGAAGCATTGCCGAGGTCACACGAGGAGACTGTGGGTGCAATCGACCACGGGAATGCTGCTCACCTCATCCGTCGACAGCTGCGGAACGCCGCCGAGGTACACCACCGTTTTATCCCCAGTGAGCGCCTCAACGCGGGCCCGCAGCTCGGCCGCCGTCAGCTTTGAGAATACTGTCTTGTCCTTCAGGCCCTCCGCCATGATTGTGTTCTTCTCCGTGGCCGCCGCCGCATCCGGCGGCAGCCGCCGCAGCATGTGCTTGAAGTCTGGGTACATCAGGCTGTTGCAGGCCTTGTCGTAGCCGCGCCTGCAGCGAATCAACCGGATTTCTGATTGAAGCAAGACATCTCTGCAGAAGCATCTTAAACGAGGCAGCCCGTGAGCATCAAGATGAACAGACGTGTGGGCGCAGCACACAGAGCCACCGTGCTGCGCCAAGATAGCGTGGGCTGCTGCGGCAAGGAGCTTCGGGTGCTGCGCACCAGTGTATGCACGCCTTGCGTGAGACGGGGTAGGTTTCGTCCACGATGGGCATCGCGTGCATCCCGTCCCAGGATGTGCCGAACCAGTGGTCGTCCACACCGCACGTGCAGCCCTGCGGCGGCGGCAGCACAGAGCGGTGAGCAAAAGGGCGCTGATACCTGAGCAAGGATGTTTGCATTGCCACACGGTCACAAGGCCATGAGATGCAATGTTCTGGCGCTGGTGTGAAAGGTGTTGCAGCTGCTTCGACCTGCAGCGCCAGCACTTTGCGCACCACAAATGCCGCCACCACTGGTTGAGCTCCGGCAAAATGGACCTTTCTGACACAGCAGAACAGAGGTCTGGCAGCAATAAGTCTTTTTGCAACCCCGGAAAGTAAGGAAATATAGGTGGCCCACCTTGGGCACATGGCACCAGCGGGTGCGGCGCAGGAACTCGGAGTCGCCAGCATTTGCATCCTCCGCGTTGACCAGCCACTCGGTACCGCACGGCAGCAGCGGCCACACCAGCACTCGGTCCAGCAGCTTGGCCGCCTGGGGAGATGGGTCGAAAAGAGAGTGTTGGGAGTGCTTTTTCGAATGCAGCGCCCCCTGCACATGCCACTGGCTAAAGCCACAGCCGATGCATGGCGGCCATTGCCGGTTGCGCGACGGTACCGCATGCACTCGACATGACGCCGCAGCCGATGCATGGCGGCCATTGCCGGTTGCGCGACGGTACCGCACGCACTCGACATGACGCTGGCGCAGCGAACTTCTCGCTAGGCAGCCACCAGCATCCCTGGGCGGGCGCCGCAGGGGTGCACGCTCACACAGGAGTGCACACTGAGGCCGCCAGTGCATCTTTCAAACTGGAGAATATGAGATGCCCAGCGAACGCGCTGTGCGCTGGGCACGACGACAGCATGCATGTAGGTTTCATCAGGGTCTGCACGCACTGTGACCAGGTTGATAATGACGGCGCGCCACTGCTGCGACGTGATGTTCGCAAACTGGAGCGCCGGCGCGTACATCAGCACCTTCGGCGCCGCCTCCTGGTCAGCGGGCCACACCGGGTAGAAGCCCTTTCTGTCATAATGGTCGACCGCCAGTTGGTCGACCTACGCATAGGGGCGATGAGATTGAGGGATTGTGCAGAATATCAGTCTGCAGGGCTACACCGAGTAACATCCCTTCCTGTCGTGATGCTCCACCGCCTTGGTCGATCTGCGAAAAGTGGCAGAGGCGCCCGCGTGTGAGGCGTCTCATCAATGCAAATGCGGCTCTTGATGCCAGCAGTCAGAGCATCTAGCTTCTGTGCGACACATCCGACTGCTGCGTCCAGCAGTCAAGACAGCGAGCATGAAATGAAAGACGCAGGCATCTTGGGCTTGCGGCGTCAGCATGAGGGTTGGACAGCGCACATGTGGCTGCCAACAGACGCTGACAATCAAAGTTCAGCCCACGGCAAAGATGAGGCACATCGTGGCCAGAGGTGCTTGTTCTTGTGCTTTCTCTCACCTTCCAGTGGTACCAGCCGGCCACTTTAAAGAAGAAGACGCGGCTGAAGGCGCCATTGGGAATGAGCACCGTGTGCCCGATCACCGCCCGCGGCGGCTTCACGCCCCACCACCGACCGCACAGGTAGCCTGCGCATACATGGGGCTAGGAAGCTCATTCAGATGCACTCTGCCTGGTACTATCGTGATTCAACACAGACGGCGCCGTATACTGCGTCTTCTTCAGCAAACGCCCTGCCAGTGAATCGTTGCGCATGATGCTCAGGGGAATGCACGCCTGCAGAGAGTCGCCAATGCAGCGGTGCGGCAGCCTCGTTCCAATACCTGACAACACAGCGGGGCTTTCATGACAGGGCAAAAGATCCGCACACCGACCTGACTTCCATGTCTGAATGGTGTAGTCCAGGGTTTTGCCGATCTGCTCAACGCCGGTGTTCCGCGGCCCGTCCGCCAGCTGCGGCGCATCGGGCCACATAGGCGCGCCGCTCTCGCTGGCCAGCAGGTCCCAGAAGCGCTGGGAGAAGGGTTTCCGCGGCGTCGTCAGCACCGGCGTCAGCTGCCGCTCCGGCACCGTGATGTTGTGCCACCGCATGCCAACTGCAGTCATGACGAATAGATTATCTATCAGATGAGAGAAACTTTTGCGCCAGCATTGGCTGCCACTCCCGCACCGTGATGTTGTGCTACCGTTTCCCAACTACAGGTATGCTTGAGATACAGAACATGACCATCACAGTCGCCACAACCGAAATCTGTCCCATGTGCACCTCGCGGGTTGTCTGAGATGTGAGAGGAATCCCTAGAACGCTGCAGGAGGAGCGGGCCGGATGCAGGCTCTAATCGGCCCACACAGCAGGAAAGGAGGCCATAGCAGGTGAGAGCGCTCAGGACGTACTCTCGTCGGATTTGAATCGCTCCTGCCACTCCGCGGGCATAGACAGCATGTTGTTTTCGTCGTAGCCCTCCCACGGCCGCGCCTGGTTCGCCTGCGTGCGACTTGAGTGCGACATGAATGCGACATGGATGAATGCCGAAGGCAGTCCCCACACAGCACCCGCTCACAGCAGGAGCTTCTGTACACATTCGTGACGTGTTGAGCAGTCTTGAGCAGCGATATCACGGCAACCTTAAGCACCAGTGAGAAGACGCTTTGTCCGCTGCCCCTTCTTGGCAACTGATAGCAAAGCTACGAAGGCGTAAGAAATCCAGGCAAAGGTAGATAAAGCAAAAAACGACATATGTTCCGTCCATCGCACCTCCTGGATGGCTTCCTCGTCCAGCCCCCGGTACAGGTGCGGCATCACCACAAATCCTAAAGTGGCGCTGCGCACCAGGCTGCTCAGCATATTCTGGTCCTGCGCGCGAATGACAGAGGGAGCCGTGTGAGAACCACTCGGTGTGCGCGACAAGCCGCTGCTCCGGAGGATCGCGGCAATGGAGATCGATCAGTCAAGTTCCGGAACCCAAAAGAAGCACCGCAGAAGAGGGGACAGCGGCAAGGCAATGAGCCAACACCACAACAAGTAGGCCGCACCTCCACGGCCGTGGGCCAGCGGACGCCCTTTGTGAACTCGCCGTCCTGCCAGCCCTCTGGGCTTTCCAGCACCCGCAGCATCTGCGGGCACAAGCGTAATATCCGTTTCAAAGACGGCAATGTAACCGGACACCTGCCTGCTTTGCGCAAACCACACTAGACACAGTTTGCTGACTGACGTGCCATAATCGTAGGCGGTGTGCAAGACAAGTATTGCCAAATGCGCACCCAGTCTGCCATTGTGCCGGCCATCCATGCAGCAGCGCCGTCGGGTGCTGCATTCTGGATGTAGTTTGTGCCGCCGTTGCAACCTGTGGGCCGCAAACTCAGCAATTCCACATCTGCTGCAGCACTCCAGGTGGAGAAGAGCTTTCGAACTGCATGAGCAACAAGGCATGCAGACGCGCAGCCCTGACAACGACACGATGCGCGTCTCACCGATCCCGTAGTCTTCGTCGCCGCAATACCATGTAAGATTTCCAATCAGAGGCCCCTTCAGATACTTGTACATGTCATCATGGATCATCAGATCGCTGTCCATGCTGCAATTAAAACACGCTCACACTTTACTACAGGGTCTGAGGGCAGCGCAGACGGAGGGAATGCCATCGGAGGTTCTCATGCTAGTGCTGGAGCGTTGACTGACCACATAGCAATGTAAAACACATTGCAACAGACCCCAATCATGTATCAGTAATGTTTCGTTGCGCACCAGAAGACATTGTAGCCCATGCGCACGGTGCGGGATGTGTGCAGCCACCGCAGCACCCAGATGAGCTGCGGGTTGCTCTTTGCGCCGGCCTCCTTCACGAGCGCTGGCGCATCCTCCGCGTCGAATATGGAGGACCAGACGCAGCCTGCACGCGCCAGAGGTGCGCTGTCACATGCTGCTTGAATAACGCAAACGCCTGGCATGCATGACATGACATTATCACTGCACCAGGGTGCTAAAGGCATGTCAAGCAGCGGCTGCCGCACTGGCTGACCAGCTGCAACTTCCACCCTGTGCCACGCCAGCCGCTGGGGCGATCCCTGCCCGTCGACCCCTGGCTGCCATGCTACTGGTGCGCTACAAAGCCTGCTGCAAGGCTCTGTCGGGCTCTGTCACAGGGCATCAGGTTTTTGCTGTCACACCCTGAACACCAGTCTCGCCTGCATTGCCGACGGCGGCTTCCAGCCGGTCGCACTCGCCCTCGTTGTTTGCAAAAGCCACCCAGTGGTCGTAGCCCAGGTCCCGCAGGTTGAACAGGAAGTTCAAGCCGATGTCCGCGACGCCAGTGCCCGCCATGCAGAAGTAGACGACCTCCTTTTTGTAGCTGCGCGCCTGCACAGCATGTTGGGCCGTTGCGAGATGGTTGTGAGGGCAGGATCTGTTTTGAGCCCGGGCCCCTGGGCGCGGTCTGCGAGATCTTGGCGCGGCGGGGAGGGGTGACGACTTCGGAATGCACAACGTTTTCGGGATGCAGAGCTTTGCAGCGCTGAGGCGGCGCATGAACCACGGCAGCGACGGCCACAGGGTGCCGGCCGCCATGTGCAGACTTGGCGACAAAACGCCAAGCAATGCGGCCGGGCAAGGCGGCACCTCGAGCATGGCCTTCAGCACGCCAGGCTGGTTGAGGTCCCCCTTAAAGGGCTTTGTTTTTCCCAGCGAGAAGTGCGTCACCGACGGCTGCAGGTAATCGAGCCCCGGCGGCTTTTCTGACCACGCCACCCACTTTCTGGCACATCCAACACAAGTTCAGATGAGATTGCAGGACTATCAATGACTTCAGTCATGTGTAAGTGTCACCGACGGCTGCAAGCAGTCCAGCCCGGGCGCAACCCACTTCCTGACACAGTCAAACAGGACATGCTTCAATGAGTATAGCATGATGCTGGCGCCAAGCGCGGCACCGCTGCGTGGTTGATGCCCTGTCCGGAGCTGGCAGCACCGTTGCGGGTTAGAAGTGTACTGCAAAGGTATGAAGCTGACTGGTCACGCCTCACCTGTATGTCTCCCGTTCCTCTGGCGTCAACTGCGCCGTCGTGTCAGGGAACGAGCCCGGGGACGCCTTTGCCTCCTCAGTGTCGTTCCACTGCCGCGGCCCCTGCCGCCCGGCGGTGCCGTCCAGTGCCTCCAGATTTATGCCCAGCAGCGCCCTGCCGGCCGCTGTCGGCTTGCCTGCCGCGCTTGCGGCGGCGCCGGAGGTGCCAGCCTGCGTGTGGTCCCGCACAGATGGTTGCCGCCATGTCGTACATGCAGCATTCGCTGGCTCGAGGGTGTAGCTTTCGATGCGCCCGCGGAAACCGCAGCACTGTGGCTTTCGAATGCAAGCGCGCAGTACGCTGCTGCCGTATGCAGGTCGGCAAAGCTCACCGCAAAGCTCACCAAGGTCGGCTGCGAGAACCTCCAGAAGGCCACAAGGGATGCTGAGAGAACGAACAGAAGCAACGAGTACGTCAGGCGGCGCTTGCTGCGCGGCTTGCGCAGCCTGCGCGGCAGCGGCGCGGCCATCGCTTTATGAGAGAAGTCAAGCCGCCGCATTAGGTTTCAGATCTGTGTCAGTGACCCATTCAGTATCGCTTCGACTCGAATAAGCTGGAATGACTTCGAATAGCAGAAGTAGTCGCCTGCAGATGTGATCAAGAGGGGCACTAGCTTAGCCAACGTGCAGAGGAGTCTGCCTATGCTTCACGAAGCTGCTGCGGATACCTAGCTAGTAAAGAGAGACAGGTGCATCGTTGCAATCGACAAACTGCCGAAGCAGCAACGCGCTTGCCGAAAGCGAGCTCGGAAAGCATGCAAAATTGCTGTCTGACCGATGTCAGACAGAACTCGGGATGGCAATCGGCAAGCAAATCTTTAGCCCTGAGCAGCAGTTCTACCTTTCGCGCACTGTCAGAACAGGTGACTTGAACACTCACAAGGATTGCTGCTTCCTGGGGCCCTGGTCTTCTACGTCATCACACCAAAAGCTGCCTGCCACATCGCCTGCAGCCGACAGGCTCTTCCTTGCCGCTTAGACAAGGGTGCAAACGCATCGGGCAGGTATGAGTGCCGCACACGCGGCGCCAGAGCCGCAGGAGGCTGCTGCTCAGCAGCCGCAGTGGCCGTCGACGCCGCGCGAAGACTGCGAGCGCATGGTGGAACGTGCTCAGACACGCAACATGACCGTAAAGTTCATGATCGACAAGATGAAGGAGGTGTGCATTGGGACCGCAAAGCTGCTGCATGCGCGAAGGTGGCCATGGCCTGGCTTCCCGCCTGTCTGCAATGCGGCGCAGCATGCGGCAGCCACACCCAGGAGGGATTCACCACGATATGTATGCATGGCTCTATGTGCGGATGCGTGAGACCTGAATCATCGACGCTGATACCTGCAGGCGGGCTGCGAAGTCGGGAAGGACTTCTTCAGGGTGGAGTCCTGTGACGCGCTTGTGGGCGGCGGCTTCCGACCGCCTGACGGGGTGCGCTGTGTTCGGTCAGCACTTCCAGGAGTATGCACCAGACCATGTAGCAGCACGAAATGCTGAACCAGAGCAGCTGCACGGAGAGCTTGTGTAGAAGGCACTGCCAGCCTCCCACATGACACCTGGAAGGCCACCGCGCGTGTCGCCACGGCGCCAATGCGATCGTCTTGCTTTGTTTGCGCAGGTGGTGATCTGCCACAACCACGTGGGCTCGCAGCACGAGGTGGACGTGGCAATGGTGCACGAGCTGGTGCACGCGTACGACCACTGCCGCGGCGCCGACCTGGACTGGTCCAACTGCGACCACCACGCCTGCAGCGAGGTGAGAGGATGCGGGTTTGGGATGGTTCAATGTAATCCAAGTGTTTTACGTCTTGTGAAGCGTCGCCGGCGCCGACCTGGACTGGTCCAACTGCGACCACCACGCCTGCAGCGAGGTGGGAGGCATTAGCAGCATCGCTGAGCGGGGAGACTTTGTTTGGCTGCTGCTGTTGGTCTGCTGCCGACACTGAGGGCTTGAGATTGATTTGGAGCATTGGTCCGATAGCATTGTCTGAAAAGCATGGTGTGTGTCTTGCAGATCCGGGCGGCCAGCCTCAGTGGGGACTGCACCTTCAAGCAGGAGGTGCTGCGCGGCAACTACGGCGTCCGCGGCCAGCACCAGGTGCGTTACAAATTCGTGCACTACTAGCCTGGCAGGTTTTTACATGGCCAAGCTTGCCGCGGTGTTTTGCGGATGGTCCTGCGTCCACGATCGCCATCAGCAAGCGCATAGCCGCGGCACATGCACGACTCCCGAAGCACTTCCTGGCACACATTCAGACAGGCATCTTGGCTCTTCAGCTGTGCAATGCGCTTGCGAATTTCGACATTCGTGCGCCAGGCGTGCGTGAAGCGGCGAGCGCAGCTGTCGGTGGCCATGAACCCCTCCTGCGGCGGGCCGCGCAAAGCAAAGGCTGTGGTAGACCGCGTCTTTGACCGCTGCTTTGCAGACACGGCGCCATTCGACAGGTGCGTTTGCGTCAAGAGCCTTGCTGAACACAACCCGTGCTGATGCAATGCGCTGTGATTGCGTGTCCATGCAGCAGGTGGACTGATTGAATTTGATTGCGCCGGTGCAGAATACCTTGATCAATCCCACACAGCGGTCGACGTGGGAAACAATGACGAGACGGAGGTGCCAGGGTTGAGCTGTGCGAGTGGGGCGATGATTTGCATTGGTTTGCCCGTCGATGATTATATAGACGCGAGCAGTCAAACAGTGAGGTGCGAAAAGTACACAACAAATGCGCTGTGCCGCCCTCAACTGTTTAAACTCTCGTTGGATCGTCATGTTAATATGGGGTACCTCTTAGAAAAACGTTGTCCAACACAAGAAACCAGTACTCGATATCATGCTGCTTTACCGTGCAAAGTATAAAACACCGGACAGATTCAGCAGCGGTGCAATGCATGCCGATGTCTGCCCCCAGCTGACTTCGTCGGCACGGGACTTTGGGCAGGCGACTTCCAGCGGATCCTTGCCTTCCGGATGCTTGCTTCCAATGGGGCTTGGCTCCAGCAGAAATGAATTGCCGACGCCGGATTTTTGCTTATTTTGTTGCGCAAGTTACACTGACACAAAAAAGTACAGAATTGCGATCAGCAAATACGTGCCGCACTGCGATCAGGGAGCAAAAGCACCGTCAGTACACTTGAGAAGACCACCAACATCAGGTTCGTGTATGTGCTGTGCATCACAATATATAGCTGTTGCACAGGCATTGGCACGCACCAGCTGCACGCCCAGCAGCCAGTTGGAGGTGCCGTCGCTCGATACGAAGGTGGCGTGGATGACTGTGCAGCAAGCGAGGAACCCAATTTGTCAGACGCATGCACGCGCTGCAACAGCCGCCAGCAAGGCCCGCCAGCAGCCAAGGCAGGAACAAGTGGAGGCGCGCCACAGCCACAGGCGCCTGCGGATCACACAGACGCCAGCACACAGCAAAGCCACCGGCTCAAAGTCGATGGATACGACTGCCCACCTGACATGGTGAGGATGACCACGGACAGAGGGTCCAGGGCCAGCGAGAACTCGTGGCCGGTCACCCAGCCCGCCAGGACCACGAAGGGCAGCACGAAGATGGCAATCTGCGCAGCAGCGCGGACGACCGTCAAGCTAATTCAAAACTTAGCAGGATTCTGAACAGTTTCGAGGACAGCCACCGATGCGGCGTCACCGCAGCAATTGCCCATTTGCCAGATTGCAGGCAAGGTGCAGTTGCACGGTGCGATGAATGTACGTCCAAGCAGGGGGGCTTGGGGTGGGGGCACACCTGGATGCTGGATCCTAAGGCCACCTGGAGGGGCAGTACCAGACACGAATCAAGATGTGTCATCGCCAAGAAGCGCCAAACAGCACGAAGCGACTCGGCGATGGGCAGTGAACATGAATGATTGGGCACCGTTGCCCCAGATAAACCCCGCTTCCCCCGCAGATTCACGAAGGCGATGCTCGGACATGCTTCCACTGGCACCACAGCTGCGACCTGTGTCGCTGAGACGCACCGCAATGGCGAGGTTCAAGTGTCCTTGTCAGGTGCAGTGTTCTCAGAACAAGCATCCTGGCAAATTCGGCGGCGCTCTTGGTTTGTTATCACACATCCCGCAACACTTGGAAGAAACTAGAAACATGGAGGGTTTGTTTTGCAAGCCTCACTCTGCAGCTCCATTGGAATTCCAGAACCGCACCCCGATGGCGAGGTCCATTTTGTCCTTGGCGGCGACGAAGACGGCGGTGATGTGCTCGCAGGCGTTGCCGGCGATGGGCAGCACGATCAGGCCCAGGAAGCTCTGGTTGATGCCCGACTTCTTGCTGACTTCCTCGATGGAGCCCGTCAGGAACCTGCGGGCATTGTGCAGGGTTTTGATGAGGGTTTGATAAAGGCACTCCGCGGCATGTAAGGAGGCTCAGCGGCAGCTGTGGCGCTTCAGCGTCAGCGATGCGAGGCCTCGGTCGCGCCGCCAGGGCGGCTCGAGCTGCCTATGCCATGATGTCTCAGCCGCCGGCAGCTGGGTTGGTGGAACAGGCTGGGCAGATGCATGCTGGCAGTGTGTGCCATCATGTGCTGCGCAACGCTATTGTGCTATGTGGCAAGGGGCAGCACGACTGTTATCTGGTCAACGTGTAAATGCGCACTCTGAAGCGAAGGCCACGATGACAGTGATGGCGGTCAGCAGCGCCAGCGACCCTGACAGCGACAGGCTCGGCGTCTCGGGCTCCTCCTGCGGACCATCGCAAAGTCAGGTGGGTACCCAACAAGCTGCGCGCCGGAATTTGTGTATTTGAGGTGTGTTTGCGGCATCGCCAGCGACTCCGACAAAAACAGGCTCACCGTCTCGGGCACCTCCTGCGGAACGGTGCACACACCGGGATTATCCATAGTACCCATAGTTGAGTGATATTGGTTCCCCGACATGGATGAGGAGCAGGTACTCTCCAAGGCGTCGATGGCCTATGGCAGACCACTGACTGGTCATCATAGATATGCTGTGCCTCGTCTGCACGGCTGCCCGCGCATTCCTCGTCAACAGAGCGTGAACACATCTGGCCAATCGGGATTTCGATGGGCAGCACGGACCTCGTCGCCGTCGCCGTCGCCGCCCTCTCCCTCCCCCTCATTTGACGACACCTCCCGGTGTGTCTTGAGCTGAAAGAAGAGGTAGCAGCAGTAGGCGAAGATGAGCATGACTGCGCGGCAAGACAGCGACGGATGTGTGATTGGCGCAGGCGACAGGAGACGAAACAGAATTAGGCGCAGAAACGAAAATTGAGTTGCAGAAGCTTGCGCACATTGGATCTGCGATTTCCAGGGAGAAACGCACTGGTGGTGCCATGGCTGACGGCGAGGACGGCCCCCTCGGACAGCTTTTCGCATGCGGCAGGAATGGGTGCAGGACCAGTACTTTGGCGATAGAAAGAGTAGTCTGTTTGCAGGGAGGAACGCACTGGCGGTGCCGTGGCTGACGGCGAGGATGGCCCCCTCGGACAGCTTTTCGCGCGAGTACAGCACGGCCCCCGCAGACGGCAGCGCGAGCGCGATGCAGGCCAGGAACAGCAGCGAGCACATGGCCTGCGCGCAGCGCACATATTTCGTCAGCCCAGTTCCCTGTCAAAAGGGTGCTTTGAACAGCGATTCTCCATGGAGGCAAGATGCGCGAGACAGCAGGATCCGGCACGCTGGCGGCGATGCGCCGTGCTCAGAACGCTCCTCAGCACCTCCACCGCATGGACTTGCTGCTATGAATCGTACTCGTATAGACGAGGCTTGCGGGGTTTGCAGCTGTTTGCTCTTGTGATCCCACCTTGTTGAAGCCCGCGTTGAAGGACTGCTGGTGGTACTGCGTCCCGCCGACCAGGAAGCAGCAGCCTGCGCGGCAGCAATGTGGTATACTTTGGGTTGCAGGCTGGCTTAAATGCACTTGCTGGAGACCAAGAGACGACCGATTTGCCGCAATGCTGGTGAATGCGGATGTGCTGAGGCTGTCGTCATGAGCCGCCAATACCATCTGACACTCCCTGGCGCGACGACGGCAAGGAATTCTGGGCGCCAGGATTCGGATCCAAGGCTCTGTGTTACGGTTGGCTCTCGTTTCACTTGGCTGCAGGCGGGTGCGCACCCAGCACGAGCAGAAGGTTAGACAGCACGGAGCCGACGAGGGACATGGCCACCACATCGTAGAGTCCCTTTTGGAGCGCCGCCAGGCTCAGGATGAGCTCCACCACGTTGCCGAACGTCGCATTCTGCGCAAGGCAAACAATCTCAAGGAAGGAACCGGTTTCCGTCGTTGCGTCCAAGCCCCGGGCGTCTGCACCCCTGCTGCGCATGTGGTGCAGCATAATTGCCAGCAGGCCTCGGCTTCAGCGGAAACAGATTCGGTCTATTGATGACGTGAAGGCGTGTTGATGTTGCTGGTGAACTGCTTGGGTGCACTCGTCCATGGCCCCTTAGAAAGACTCTCATACTGCGGCAGGTTCAATGATCGACACACTCACCAGCAGGCCGCCGATCACATCGCCAAAGCGGATGGCCAGGTCCTCGGTCACCTCGCCCAGCAGCAGCGCCAGCGGCACGAGTGCCAGAAAGTTCTGCGGGAGGGCAACAGCGGGGAACAGTCAGCGCAGGCGAGATGTTGATGCGATTTGGGGCGCGAACATTCATGCAGCTGCATGGACTTCATGTGAGACACTGCGGGGCGCACACCGCCAGCAATGGCATGACAAACACAGGGCACGCCCGACACCGCTGGTGCGCAAGCGCGGCAACAGTAAGTGCTGCGGCGGCACGCTGCAAAGGCGGCTCACCAAACCAAAGCGCAGGGACGCGGGCCAGTTGAGGAAGTGCGCGAGGAAGCCGAAGGGCACGCTGAGCAGCAGCACGTTGAGCCAGCTGGACAGGATGAGGTTGCTGATCGCCTTAAAGTCAGCGACCGGCGCAAAGTAGCCTGCACCCCACCACCAAGGAGCCAGCTTTCAGCCAGGGAGCTTCAGCCACGGCACATCAGCGCTTGCGGTGCAGCACGGTGGGAGGCTTGAAGAACAGCCTCAAATGGCGGGAGTCCTTTGCACACTTGCCGGATGACCCTGCGCCCTGCTGGTGATTTTGCCCGCAAGGCACAGGGTCGACCGGCAAGGGTGCAAATCGGAAAGGGTTTGCTGGACAGCTCAGTAAGCGCACCAGTGTCGGTGGTGCTGGTGTGCGGGGTTCCTGGCTGGATCTCGCTGCGTGCGCGGGACTGCGAGCGCAGGAAACCGGTGCCGCTGCCTATGCGGAACATGGTCGACAGCTCGCCGCTGGTTGCTGACGTAGCGCGCCCCGATGATGCTGCATCGGGACGGCAATACCGGCGTGTTGCAGGAGTCTGTTGACAGTCTGTCGTCGTGAGTTTTTAGAACTCTTCCTGATGTGTAGCAAGTAATGCACCGCTGCTCCGTGGCCGTCAGATGGCACGGCAGCTTGCGCCCAGTAGGGTGCACATGGTGCATGATCAGGTACTGCTTTCGTCCTGGCGTCAGACACGTGACATGCCATTTGCGCACGAAGTCACCAATTCCTTCGGGACCCCCACCATAAACCAGCAGCACAGGGGTGTCCTGTGCCAGCTGCATGCGTGCCTGGGACCGCGATCGTACCAACTTTTTGGCGTGCACTCAGTTCTCACCTGAAACAGGCGATGCAGGGACCTCGCCATTGTTCTGACTCATGGATTGACGTCGCAACTTGGGCAGCAGCGGCAGCAGCCGGTCCTCGACCTCGCCAGCCGCCTGTGCGCCACATACCAAACTAACAGCTGAGGCGCGTGCGGACAGTCTCGAAGGCTTTCCTAGCAGAAGGAAACACGCAGGGCATCTGGAAACACGCGCTGGATTACATGCGCAGTGGATCATTGATTTTGTATACCCTCAAGCGTGTTGGATGGCATAGCACAGACGCACAGACATGCAAGGTCCTCGAAGCAACCGCGGCGCCGACTTACCTGCTCAGCGTCGGCCGCTGCCTCCTCGTCACCCTCCTCGATGTTAGCGCGCGCGCCCTCCTTGAAGCGGTGTATGGCGCGCAGCGCCACGCGTGCGCGGCTTAAGGGCGTGGACATGGCGCAAAGACCGCCGTGCAGTGGTGCCGAAACGCCGTGCCGTCACCAGACCGCCGAGTGCAGGCCGACCTGCAGGCATAGGGACATGCTGCTCGAAGATTTTTCATTCAGTTGTAGGTTGCATGGACGTCTCCAGCGATCAGTTGCGCCCTCCTGACCCCAACAAACTTGGTTGGATCATCTGTTTGAAACAGCGACGCTCGAGTGACGCTGGCCGCGTGCTGCAGCTGACAGGCCTCAGGATCGCCTTGTGCGATGCACTCACTAGGAGAGCAGAAGCGGCAGCCAGCGCCTTCTGGGAGAACAGGCTGGCCAGTACAACTACTTTGAGCACTTCAGAGGCAAACGGGCGAGCCTGTGGTGAGATGCGATTACGAGAAGTCTTTCCCGCTCGATCAAGCACTGTACGTTGCTCTGATTTCGCAGTGAACTCACCCCTGGGAACACCAACCGCCTTCAAACGCTCACTAAGCGTTCCGGACTTCCGCAGCTGCTGAGAAGTGGGCCTGCAGTCCTTCCCGGCAGGACCGTGTGACGCCGCGGCGGCGGCTGCGAGAGCGCCGCTATGTGGCCTAGATGATGATTCAAGCGATCAGGCGCGCTGCAGCGGGCGCACCGGGTTGCACCTCGAAATTATGAATGGTCGTGCCAGCTCAGCAATGGCCAAGATCAGTTGCAAGACGTCATGCCTCTGCTCATTCCTTTCTGCCGTTCTACGCTCCACTCTCGAAACTGCGTGCAGCGCATGCAGGTGTCGGAACGGGCCGTCGCGCGAGCGGGGCCGCCGCACGCCTGCCAGCTGCCCAGACCTGAATACAGCCGCCGCCGCCGCCCTCTGACTTGGGAACCTGAAGCTTACCGATGGCACTCGCACAAGCTGCGGAGCCGCAGGTGCAGCTGTGGGCGTGTATTTGCCAGTCACGGCTCAGGTGGCAAGCCTGCGCCTCCCAAGCTGAACTTCCCTGCGCGCTTCCGCTTCTGCGAGATCTGCGGTGCGCCTTTCTGCCATGCATAAGTTGAAACCTTTCCGCGTGGACGTGATGCGACCTTCAAGTCCTTTTGCTGTGCTTACCCTGCATCTTCTCTACTCGCAGCGAATTCCAGCGGCATTGTGCAGTGCACTGTGTGCGCCGGTACCGGAACCGTCAATACCAAGGTGCGGCTCACTGATGTTACCCATGAAAGTTCGCATGAACGATCACGTACACAAGCACGTCTCAGCATCTCCCCGCGTGGCAGCACCTCATATGCATTCAAACTTTGGCCGCCTGCTCCTCCTGCAGCCTGGTGGAGCGGGTGCCAGCTTCTACATTGGCACAGCGCGCTGTAACATCTGCAGCGGGCAGGTGAGGCACGCGGCCCTCGTCTGTGTTGCACACCGCACCCTTTGCTGGGCGTGAGTGCTTCCATGCGGTACATGCATCGAGTGGGACATCGGCATTGAACACACGGCAAATATGTGCTTCGGCCTTTGCAGGGCGTTCTGCCATGCCCGCTGTGCGCCGGCTATGCGGGCGCGATGCCAGAACCAGAACCCGACCGATCTACAGCAGGCGGTGAGGCGGGTGTGGAAGAGGGCTCTGAGGACAACGATGAAGATGAACATTGTGACTACGGCGACGAGAGCTGGCGCCGCTTCGGGCGGGTGGACATCAGGAGGGCCGGGGCTGGCTGGTGACGAGCCGCGCCATGGCCACAGAGGCATCAGCTGTTGCAGCCGCCGAGGCTCCACGCGATCGGCGGCTGGCACCGTTTTTGCACCGGCATGCCGGCGTCACGCTGCAGACTGCCATATCCACACTGCCAAGGTGAGTCCTGCTGGGAGCCAACAGCTGAGAGCCAACAGCTGAGTTGTGAATGGGCTCAAAGCGCAGCCGCCGCCTCGAGCCATGGCGCGCGGCTTGACACAGCCCCGCCCTGACATTGACGTGAGCCTCTGATGACTGCGGGGCTGCGAGGCTACGCAACGCAGACAGATACGGGCCGTACATCACGAATCTGCATGCCGTGTTTCAGCTGACGTGTGTTGGCCAATGGCCAGGACGTGCTCTTCGCTGACGCTCTGCATTGGTGCAGGTGTGATGCCAGAGCTGGCGGAGGGAGCAACAAACGCAGGCTGGACTAGTGGTCGTCGCTATGATGGCACACTTCGAATCGGTGGGTGCAGCAATCTCTGCAGACAGAGGCCATGGACCAATCCGTAGATCCGGAAGATGATGCTGCGGATGTGCCTCGCCTCGGCACACCATTTGGTTCAATCCCGACATGACTGAATTCCCATCGATATCATCGTTGGAAAGGTACCAGTGCAAATCATTCAGCAGGCGATGACATCGTGCGCCGGTGCTTTTTTGGCTCTGCCATGGTTAGCGGGTAAGAGTTTGCTTGCCATAATCGAGTAGTCAGGCCCTGGTGCGAATTGAGCACATCCGCCATCACCAACTGATTTTTCATGTTGGGTACTTGCGCTTGCCAGGGAAAACCCGAACAAAATCACGGTCAAGGTCTGATAGAATACACCAGAGTCGAGGCCATCATGCTGATCAGGCGCTGGTGCGGAACAGGAGCACATCTGCCTCCTGCACCACGTAGTCCTTGCCCTCCACCCGCAGCTTGCCCGCCTCCTTGGCTGCCTTCTCGCCGCCGGCCGCCACCAGGTCGTCGTATCTGGAGCAGAACGGCAGGCGCAGTTGGCATGACAGGGGCAGCACGGAGCCGGCCTGCAGATTGTGTGATGCAGGGCGCGCATGCGAGATGCTACCTGAGCACAGGCACTGCTGATGGCATGCAGACTAAATTGGAGTGGGGGACGCACGCAAAGGTCTCTGCTCGGATGAATGCCTTCTCGAAGTCCGAGTGGATGACGCCAGCTGCCTGCAGACGAATACAGAAGGAATCGCCGGCTGCCTTGGCCTCGCATGTGCCCGCCCTGTCGCCACCAAAAGCTGACTGGAAGCCAACGGTGCACGCTGGTGACGCTGTGGGCAGCTTCAGGAGCGAGGCATCATGCGGCGCCTTGGGGACTGAGAGCTTGATGCGTTTCTGGAACGCTTCTTCGAAACGTTGTTTTCCGCAATACAGCCGGACGCTCCAAATCGACATGAATGTGCGTTGGCGCACCTGCGGCGCCGTCATGCCGGCGAGGATGGTCCAGGCACGCGTCTCCTTGGGGCCCGCGGTGAAGTACGTGCGCAGGCCCAGCTGCTTGTACGTGGCTGCTATGAGGCTGCAAGCACCCGATCGAGGTCGCGTCAGCGAGGCTGAGTCAGCGAGCTTGCGTCAGGCACACCAGCGCTGCATGGTGTAGGGATGCGGGGGATGTCTCCTACATGACGGCAGCGCGACAGCCAGAGGTGCCAGCCGCAGTCTTCCCACAAGACATTGACGCAGAGACTCAAACAAAACCAACAAGGCATGAATACCATGGTTGCAGCGGGCGCTGCAAGGGCGGCACTATCACCTGTTGAGGCCGCCCTCCGCGGCGCCGAGGGACTCTAGATACTCCGCTGCATCTTCTGCCTCCAGCTCCTTCAGCTCCGCCTCCACCTAGCGAAAACAACCACGGTGTGAACGAGCCGTGAATGAAGAGTCACAAGTTTTGAATGGTATCAAGTATTGCCTGCTGTCTGCCGCGTCTGCCGCATCCAGTTCACATTCAGCTCCGCCGCCTGCGTCTGTCGGAGCGGTGCAATGGAAGAACTGAACGGGCGGTGAGTCACGACGTTGTTCAAATACTAGCATGCTGCTGCTCTGCCCTGCCGCTGCCAGCTCATTAGCTTTGGCCCAACGCTGCGGGATGTGAATGGAAAGAATAATTCGCTGGACAGCAAGCTGCAGTGATGTCCCAAATCAGAGGTGGATGACTCGTGCGCCGCAGCTAGTCAGCCTTGTTGGGTGCGAAAAAAAGTGAAACGGTGCAGATGTCGATTGCTGGGTAGGACCGAAGAGGTAACTGTCCCGACGGGACTCCCCACGGCGATGGAATCAGCAATCGCGTCGTGCCCGGGAGGCGACCTCCTCCGGAGAGGAGGCAGCCTGCAACCAGGACGTCAGTCTGCGGCGTTGCACACTGGGACATGCGCCATAGTTGAGCCTCGAAAGGCCAGCGCCCCTGTTGCGTCAGGTGACTGCGAGTGGCTAAACCCGCAGCCACCCCGCCGGTATGCAGTTGGATGATGGGGGTGCATGATGAGGGAGGTTCTGGCGGTCCCCCCTCCCACGGCACTGTGCAGGAGTGAGAATCACATCGATTACCGCTGCCGCCGCCCACTGTGACTCTGCTGTCTGCTGACACGGGGCCGGCGTGCACCGGGACCACCAGTGCAGGCCATGCACTCGATGCCCTCACGCCCCAAGAACGTGAAGCCTGGCCTGCGGCTTGCTTCGCCTGGGCGGCGATGATGGCGACACGGCGGGCCAGCGCGCGCCTTCTCCCGGCAGCAGCATCCAACCCGTTGCTGGAATGATGTTCGGATAACGAAACAGAAACAAAGCCCACCTGCGCGGAGACGATGACGACTTGGCGGCCCTCCGTCTCCGCCTTTTCCCGCAGCGCCGCCACGTGCGGGTTGCCGGCGCCCTGGTCAGCGAGGTCGCCCTCATTCACGTTGGCGGCGTACGTCACCGGCTTCATCGTCAGCAGGAACAGCCCCCGCACCAGCGCCTCCTCCTCCTCACTGCAGTTTCAGGTATATAAATGAACAAGCCTTCATTGAAAACCTTCATGAAATTTGCGACCGGCTGCATTGTGAGCAGGAAGAGCCCCTGCACCAGCGCCTCCTCCTTTCGGCTGCAATTTTAGGTGTATGATGAACAAAAGAAGTTACGAAAGTTAATACCGGCTTCATGGTCAGCAGAATGGTCAGCAGGAACGGCCCTGGCACCCGTGCCTCCTCCTCCTCTTGCAAAACCGATGCTCAGTTCGCTGGCTGGGAGCATGCACGGCAACCCAGGATGGGAATATGCAAAGGTAAGGAACACTGGGCAAAGCAGAGGAGCTCTCTGTGACATCGCCTTTGCAGTGCATGGGCTGATGTGGCGCCGCTAATCGAAGTGTTACTAGATATTTGGCAGCAACAGGCGGCGTGGACGCTCACTTGAGGTCTGCTGCGCTGGCCGGCTGGTTGTCGTCCAGGGCTGCCATGATTCTGCTGAGCGCTGTCTCCTCAATCTGTTGCAACAGCCAAAGAACGGAGGTGTCAGCCAGGGTTCCCGTTCTTGACCAACGAACCAACATGCAAATTGCGAGATGCAGCGTCGACAGCGCCCACTCATTCATGCTCTTCATTGTTTTCTGAAATTGCTGCCGGCCAAGGAGGTCCAAGAGCAGTCTCTCGCGCCTGCTGGGCTGCCTCCTCCTCCTTCGTTTTGGCGCGCCCCTTTCTGAGGCGCTCTAGCCGCTTCTCGATCTGGGATATGTCTGCCAGCGCCAGCTCAAAGTTGATGACATCGGTGTCACTGATCGGGTCCACCTGATCACGAAAACCAATCCGTTTGTCAAGGTCACACCCAAAACAGGATGCATGTGGACAGCGACACTTTCTGATGTATGCTGAGGGCAGTGACACGGTGACCGCGATCCATGAAGCACGGAGCTCGGCTTGCTCTCACCTTCCCCGCAACGTGCACCACATTGCTGTCATCGAAACACCGCACCACCTGCAAACAACGTGGGCGTTGTGAAGCTTGCAGGCGTTGTCAGGCGGGCATCGTTCAGCATGTTCGAAGAAGTCACGCAGACAGGGTGGGGCGGACAGTCGATCGCGGCACCCTGCAACACACTGGCAGAAGGGGCGCGCGCCTGCACGATGGAGTTGCACTCGCGAATGTTGGCGAGGAATTTATTCCCTAGGCCCTCGCCCTTGCTGGCGCCCTTCACCAGGCCCGCGATGTCCACAAACTCCACCGTCGTCGGCACCGTTCGCTCCGAGCTTGTCAGCTCCGAAAGCACGTCCAGCCGCTTATCCGGCACCTGCACGTCAAAATCACATCGCATCACGACACGTTCTTCCCGCAAGCCCTTATGTGCGCTGGACAGAACGCAGGAGGCAACTCTGTGCATGTGCATGCATCCTCCACAAAGATCCATAAGCGGACATGGGTCATGATCGCAGATGTGGCTGGAGTTACGCACCGCGACCATGCCGACGTTGGGCTCAACAATGCAAAGAAGTTCAAGGCTCGATAGCTCGACTCCATTAGCATACTCTAGCATGAGTTCCGGTGTCAATCAATTTTGCACAACTTGCTTCGATTGAGTGACGCACCGCGACAGTGCCCATGTTGGGCTCGATGGTGCAGAACGGAAAGTTGGCCGCCACTGCCTGGGAGCCCTCGCACAGCGCGTTGAACAGCGTGGACTGCGGCAAGCAGGCCACAAGTGAACAGCACACCAGCAATGACATTGATGCGCGATGTGCCGGACTTTGCGTTACCATTTGGCAAGCCTTCGCCGAAGTGCAGCACACAAAAGTGATATGGTCAGCGGCGGGCCAAAGCTGACTGTGGCCGCAGCTGCATCCGGCAATCAAGAATCACAAATGGTTCACGCTCACCTTGCCGACATTCGGCAGCCCCACAATGCCTGTCTTCAGCGCCATGCACGTCGTGCTGCGGCTGCACAACACAAGGGAGCATCTAGTCAAGCTGGCACCGGACCGATCCAGCTTGAACGATGTTTGGCACGAGTACAGGCGGAGGATCCTGTGGTGTTTTCACTCCACAGATGTGCAAGCGGCAGCCGGGAGCCGCCGGGCCAGCGGCGAAAGGTGCGTCAAGATGCGACATGTTCGGCCTTGATTGTCGTCGCGATGAGGTTCTTCAAGATGTGTTTCTGAGGTCATGTGCACCTGAAGCTGCGCGTCTGTGGCCGACAGAGGGACTGCTGCACCCGCGCCTGCCACCGCATGCTGCCGGAGGCTGGCAAGGCTGTGCTATGCCGAGCCGAGACGGCTGCCGTGTGCATGCTGGCAGTCAGCGGCCGCCGATTGAAGCTATGCATCTGCCTGCATGACTGGCAAGTCCTGCACACAACAGCCTGTAGCTGTACTGTTCTCTGCATGACTGCCTATGGTCGAGGATCTGGGTCGCGGGAGTCTGTCAGGCGGCCAGGGTCCGACCGAAAGCTTCAAACAAATATTGTTCTAATGAGTGTGCAAACAATGCTATCGCGCCCGGCACTCGGCTCCGAGATGCTCTGTCCGCCAATCTGGTAAATCCTGACTATACGGCAGAGTTGCAGTGCATGAAAGGCAAAATCGCCTGCCATTTGACTTGGCAGGCACAAAACTGCCCTTCAGACTCGCTGCCCAAATGTGGCATCACAAAGTCGCGGCCTGCGTTTTTGCCTGCCGACACATCGAGTGACCTATCTACGGAAAGCGCCAGCTCTGCTTCACCAGGCGCGGCGCCACCGCCGAGCGGCATGCCTTGCTCGCGTGCAGCGCCGGCAGCTGCTCGATGGAGTCGCACAACCCCGCGCACTTGGGGAAGTCGTACACGGCCACGGCGTTGGACGTGCATCTGCAAGACGCACAGATGAGTTCCTTGCACATTTGAACGTAAATGTGTCTTGTCCATGCAAAATCCCGTGTCCACCTACTTGCAGCTCAAGGGAAAAAGTATATTGCATTCCGGATCCTCCAATGCAGCGAAGCAGCGGAAGTGGGTAGCTCCGCAGGTGCAAGGCTCACTCCGAGGAGCACAGCCGCCGGTCGTCGTAGTGCGACACGTTGAATGCGAGCATCCAGCTGCCGACCGTGACGTCTGCGGCGGCAGCGAATTGATCCACTTTCAGGCTGGGCTTTCATGAACGAATTTCAATTTCATTCTCAACAGACATCGGCACGAAAACTTTTGCAGAAGCTTTGCAGCATGCCTCACACACACGAGCAGAGCGCAGTGCTGACATTCATGGACCCAGGGCAATGCTGATGTTCATGTGACTGAAGAGCCGGCGGGCGGACAGCACCTTCGTTGCTGAAGTAGCGCAGGCGCTCCGGCGGGATGCGGGCGAGGAAGGCGGCGGTGTCGCCGGACAGCACGTACAAGGAGCCCCAGGTGTGCGCAAAGTACGTCTTGCTGCCCAGCAGCGAGTGCTGCGGCTCATACCACCGCATCTTTGGGTCTGTCATGATCGCTGCACCACACAACATTCTGCAAGATTTTGTGATCGCCTCTCAGTGCGGTGCTACTCGTATCCTTGAATCAGCCATCACCATGACAGCTACGTAGGATTTGCGAGGAGTAGTCAAGGTGAGGTCACGGCGCACCTCCCGTCTTCATGCAGCCGATGTAGCCTGCGCAATGCCATCAAGTTATCAACAGCCATCGACACCATCCAAATATCAACATCAGCTCCCCCATGCGAGTCCGGCAGCTGTCCACATGTGGCACAGTCACATGGGTCGCGCGCAGCTTTCAGGGTTTGAGACCCTCAAGCGCACCGGCGCCGAGATCCTGCCACTGCTGCACGACATGTGGCACATGGGCCATGCGCAGGTACACGTCGTCGTCGACTTTGATGATGTAGTCCACATCATACAGCGCCGTCACCGCGCTGAAGAACGCCAGCGTCTTCTTCGCCAGGTCGAGATATGCTTCCTGTGCAATTTGAACTTGAATTTTAACTGAGCGCCTTGGAAAGCGTGGCTTTGATTTCTTCCTGGGCTCTGCGCGTGCAGCGGCAAGCAACTGTCATGGGAAATTGGGGGGAAAAAGCATGCCGTGATGTCAAGCTGCAGAAAGTCGCCGTGCTTGCGGGACTCCTGCTGCATGACCGCCTCCTGCTTTGGGTTGACGGAGTGGCCGACGACAAACCTGGCCACAATGCCGTGCTGTTCCTCCAGCCTGCAGTGCCCATTTCAGCTTACCCTTGACACAGCAGTCAGCCACGCACAACTTGCAATGGGGTGCGGTTATTTGTGACACGGAGCATCAGCAGCAGCATGCGAAAGTACCGTTGCAGGCAGGACTGATATCAAATCACGGGATCATCTCCACTCACTTGCGTCTAGCTGCGCCATCTGATGGGAACCAGGTCGCCCTGAGCTGCTCGCGGCGCCGGATGTAGTCATACTTTTTTGGTGCGTTTGGCGCATTGAATCCCGTCTGAAACGTGGCAGGGAAACTGGAAGGTGCACACACCTTGTGTCTGATCATGATTACAATGAACGATCTGCAATTGACCCAAGTGGCAACTATTTGCAGTGAGCCTGCCAGAAGGTCTCACAGGGGCCGCACCTGAACGCCGACAAATGCTCGTATACTTTGACGGACAGCTGTGGCGTTTGTAGATGACAGATCGCTTCTCCTCAGAACGACCAGGCCCTGCTGCTGGCTTGAATTGCTATGCCGCGGCGTCCTGAAATAAACGAATGCGAGGAAAACCAGCACCAGAACAATAGGCTTGCGCAGATTGGAAAGGGTGTTGACTCTCATGAGAGAGCTCTGTGATTGTAGTTTCCCAGCATTGGCGCCGCGGTCACGAGGTGAGTGGGTTTCGAAGGTCAATTCCTGTAAATCGGCGATGCTCCGCAGGCTGCGAACTGGCGGAAAACCTCAGCAACTGGAAGGTAAGCACTAGGAGCTTTGTTGTGGCATGTACGCAGACGCAAGAATGGTGCTCTGACTGCTCGGCTTCGCGGACCTCGAGACGATATCAGTCATGCCATGTCATTTCGCTACCGGGTGTGCAAGGCTCCCTCGGCTGCAATGCCACTCGGCATTTGCTGCGCGCAAGGGTGCAGTAGTCCTCCTTCAGGCCGCCAATCGATATAGATCACTGCCTTTCGCCTCCCGGCGCGTTGAGTTACTTCAGGCAGCTACTAGCTTGAGCCATGGCGCCGGCTGGGGGAACCAAAAAGGGTGCTGCTCAGGGCATCCAGAGCGCCGCGGGCAGGCCAGAAGATGCACAAGCCCCTCGGCAGCGGCTGGAAGTCCCTGCCAAGTCCCCGCTAGGTGAAGAGCTCACTGCACAATGGGGGGGAGCAGTCGTCGGCAAGCGCCGCAGATACATATTTCTGCATCACGAATCCCGAAGGATTGACACGCCATGTGCAAGCTTCAATATTCTCTCGAGAGGCTGCACATGATAAATGGGGAACAGCTGGATGTTGCCGGACGCATTGGCACTGCCGCCGGCACGCCGCCCGTGCATATATATGCCCAAAGGCTGTTCCGTTGCCTCCAACAAGCTTCAGTGCTGTGCTGCAGTGAAACAGCTGCTGCTGCGGCCGCCAGTGGCACCGGTCGCGCCGCCGGCGCAGCGCCCCGCGATCGGAGCGCTGCCCACAAGCGAGCTGCTGGGCCGGTTGCAGCAATTCCTGCCCGCCATGCACAGCGCAAATGCCGAGCTGGCCACCGACCCGATGGCGGTGCGCATCTCAGAGCATGTCAGCACACCAGCACTCGTCAGCACATGCGGGCCAGGGACCCCTGCTGGTGGCTGCATGCTGGGAGTATCACCTGCGGCGCTGGCCACATGCGCCATAATCTTCCAGCTGTCATCAAACTGAAGGTCAATGCTCCGCCGCTCCGCGTGGCATGTCCTCATTCCATCCCAGATCGAGGCATGGCCGAAGGCGATGCGGAAGGGGTGACAAGATGGTTCGCCGCGCCGCAGGAGGCGCGCCCCAACTTCCTGGATAGAAAGACGGGGGAGGACAGCGAGGGGGAGGACAGTGACGACTCTGCGGCGGCGGAGCCGCGCATCGTCATGGACCTCGCCTGCGGGGTGTTCGACCTCAAGGTGACGCAGCAGTTCTTGGAGGATGCGCAGGAGTGAACTCATTGAACACGGCGCCGTGCTGTGGCTTCCAAAATCCAGCAGCCTGATTACTGGCATGTGGCGACCACGACCTCTGGGAGTTCAGAAATGGCATCGACACCACCTGCCTGTGGCTGCAGGACGATGCAGCACTGGCAGCGGCGGCGCGGCAGATGAGCGGCGCGGCTGCCGGCATGGACGTTGAAGAACAGGACTCTGGCAGCACCAGCAGCAGCTCGGACGACGACTGCGACGGGGACAGCGGCCCCAACGGCGGCGGCGGCGGCAGCGGCGTGCAGGCGCTGCTCGATGCGGAGATGCAAGAACGGCAGGGCGTCAGCAAAGCGGGCGGCAAGGTCGACAGCGGCCTGAGCAAGAAGAAGCAGCGGCAGCGCGGCCGGCGCAGTCGCATTGAGGAGCTGTGAGAATAGCTTGTCGGTTTGTACATGTTTTGGCAGTGCTGTCTGTTGTAGCTGTTGGTCATGGTCCCTCAAGTCGTTTGTGGTACCTCTTTGCATGAACCATGAAGACATGACCCCAAAGATGAAAGGCTGAGGAACGGGCGCCGTGTCTGCCATACACCGACTCCAGAAAACTGAGCTCGACTTTCCTAGTCCTGGACCAACACATACCAGCTGCACACAGAAACATACGTTCAAGCGCCATGCAGCCGACCGTACAGCGCGTCGGCCGCGCTCTGCAACTCGCGGTGCTGCTGCCGGCAGCGCTCGCCCGCGACGGTGCCCGCTCCTGCTGTGCCGACCACCTGCGGGCAACAACACTTGTTACTTGTTCCACATCGCAACTTCCACGTGCCGCACGGGGGTGTCGAGGCTCTGGAATGCAGGGTGTGCACCCACATCACCCTCGTTTGTGAGAGCATTTGGACCACTCCTAAGATCTTGACACACTTGCTGAAACATGTGGACGATTGCAGTGAAGATTGGCTGGAAGCGTGAAAAAGTAATCGTACGCCGCACCTGTCCAACGCTGTCCAGCAGCCGCTGCACGTCCGCCTCCACTTCCAGCACCGCGCCACGTAGTTGCGGCGCCGCAAGCACAGCCGCCGCCGCCGCCAACGCGCCGGCCGCCGCCGCAAGCGCCGGCCCGTCGCCGCTCTTCGCGGCCGGCTCGCCGAGCGCAGCCAGCACCGCCGGTAGAAGGGATGCACCCAGGCGCAGCAGCTCCAACACCGGCCGCAGGCCGGGCGGCGCGTCTGCCGGGACAGCCGCATCGGCCGCCGCCATGCCGCCGGCGGCGCCGTCGCCGCCGCCGCCCGCGTTGCTGTCTGCTTCCGCTTCCGCTGCGCACGCCTGGGCGTACTGCCGGATCATGGCGGGCAGTGCCGCGCGGGCCGCTTCCGACAGGCCGGCGCCGCCGCCGCCACCATCCTCGGACGGCAGCGCCGCTCCCGCAGGAGCTCCGTCTGGGCCGCCTAGGAGTGCTGCAGCAGCAGGCTGTGCCGGCACAGAACCCGCGGCCGTGGGCTGTGCCGCTGTCACAGGCGGAGAGGATGTCAGGACCCCGGCGGCGGCGCGCAGAATTCCGTACAGGGCGCGCTGCGGGCGCGGGGACGCCCGCCACTGCGCCAGCAGCAGCGGTTCCAGCAGCGCCCAGCTGTAACCTGTGGAGGAGGAGGAGCATCAAGGACGTCATGCAGAACGGCAACCAACATCTACCAAACATCTGGTGTTTGAAGCTTCCGACTAACAGCTTCCCCCGGCCAAAGTGAGCAGTCAACTGGGCCACACACGGCGTCTCTACGTCAGCGAAGTTGCGAAAGCATCGGCAGGCCGCCTGCACCGAAGCCATACCTGGGCCGCCGCAGGCGCGCAGCGTCACGCAGGCAGCGCCAACAATCACCTCGTGGCGTGTCCAGTCATCCTCCGCCGGCACGCCTGCGCAGTCAACAAGTCGCACTTCTTTCCCTGTGATGTCTCGAAATGGGGCAGCATGAGCAAAACAGAGACCACCGTTCTCGTTCGTCTTTGCGGATCGACTAGCTGCCGAGCAACAGGCGAGGTAGCAGGAGTCATGCTGAACAAGCAATCGCCTGCATGTTAATGTTCGCCCAAGCCAACAAACAGCAAAAGAAACAATCCCGCACCCGTCATGCCGCCCAGCAGCAGCGCCGCCAGCAGGCTGTGCCAGGGCGCCGGCGGCGCGGCGCCCGCCGCGGCGACGGCGGCCGCGACGCCCACAGCGCGCGCCCCGAGGGCCGGCGGGAAAGCGCCCGACAGCGCCAACATGCCAACCGCGCGCAGGCTGGCCTCGTCCAGGCGCTCATGGCACGCCAGCAGATCCACAGCCAGCGTCTGCGGGACAAGGTGCGGCAGGGTTCAGAAACGGTCCAGGACAGGCTGGCCAGGCGCTCGTGGCACGCCAGCAGGTCCACCGCCAGCGTCTGCGCACAACATGGCATAGCAATGACCACAGGTAACGATTTGAGATTGACCAACTGCGGGTATTCTGATGGGCTGGCCTCGTCCAGGCGCTCGTGGCACGCCGGAGGTCCACCGCCAGGGTCCGCAGAGGCGTCAGGGTCTATGTGTTTTCGGTAATTCAAGGGTTCGATTGAATTTTCCCCAGGCACTCGTGGCACGCCAGGGAGTGCAGCCCAGCGTCTACATGGCCGATGCGATGTGGAGTAGCGTTTGCAGCGCATCCAAGGCCAGTGACAACCTTTCTCCACCATATCAAAGCTCCCGTGCAGTCCACCCATGTGCGCGGCATCTCGCTCGAGCACCTGTGCGAAGCGCCGACAAGCGCCGACACTATGGGTCTCGTGCATGCCCATGCCAGTGCGCAGGACCCAGGAGCGTCACCTGGCAGCGCGCCGGCAGCCGCGCGAGCGGCCCCGCCGTAAACCGCGGCGCCGCGCTCGCGCCGCCCCGCCGCAGCGGCAGCAGCGCGCCCAGCAGCGGCGCCAGCTGCGGCTGCAGGCCAGACAGCGCCGCTGCCAGGGCGCCGCCGGGCGTCGCGGTGCGACCCGCGTCCAGCAGTAGCCGCAGCGCGGCTTCCGAGGTGGCGGGGGCCGAGTCGCCCAGCTCCCACAGCAGCTTGGGAATGCCCTGCAGACGGTTAAGAATGTATGGTTGAGGCTCCACATTGTAGAAGCCGAGGCTAGCTGAAGCCCTGATGTCCCAACAGCAAGGGCTGCCGTGCGTGGGACTGCCTGGCCAACAGGACTGCAATGTGCAGCCAGGCGGCCCCGCACCTTTGTCCCTCTGAATGGGCGGGTCAGACTTCACTGGAGGCCCAGCTCGCTCACCTGCAGCCAGTGGGCGGCCTCCTCCTCCGAGACGAAGGCCCAGGAGTCCTCAGGCCCCGCGTGCGTGCGCAGCGTGAACGCCGCCAGCAGGCGCGCCTGCAGCGCAAGGCACGCCGCGCGCGCTGCTGACTGCGACACAGGAATGCGACACTGAGAATTTGCAGGACGCTATGAGCGGCAGAGCATCGCAATGTGGTCAGTGCTGCAGATCGAGTATGGACCCACAGCCTCGAGGGCAACCGAGTCCACACAGCAGCAGTGGCACAGAGATTCCTGGAGTCGACTCGTTTACCGACATCGAGTTGTCCAACCCACCCTGGAGGGCGAGCGGTCGGCCAGCGAGGTGACGGCCGAAAGCAGCGCGGCGCGCGAGTCACCCGACACCCGTGGCAGCGCCAGCGAAATGCCGTCCAGCACCGCGGCGACGGCCTCAGCGGGCGCCGCAGCCGCCTTCGAGCCGTCCTTCGGCTGCTTCGCGGCGTCCCTGCATTATGCAAGAGGCTTGTTTGGAGGTGCATTTCAGCGGACAGGGACAGACAGAACTGCCCGTCGATCAGCAGCGCTGCGGGCCGGATGTTTTTGCGCATGTGAGCCAGCTGCAGAAGAATGTGCAGATGCGAGACAGGATCAACAGATAAATCTCTCGGAAGGGTCTACATGCCAAGCTTGTAGCACTCGTCTGAGCGAACACTTCCACGCACGACATGCAAGGCACCACAGAAAGCCACCCTCACTCGGAGGGCAGTGCGCTGCCGTCCCGCAGCACGCCGACGTAAAACGCCACCAGCCGTTGCACCCAGGCCGCTTCCTGCTGACCCGGTGCCGCAAACCCTAATGGGCCCTGAGGCGCCTCCGGCAGCACGCGGCTCAGCAGGCGGGCCGCGGAGAGGTTGAGAAACACCAGCGCCGCGCGCAGCGGCGCCGGCGGCGGCACAGCGGGCGCGCGCGCCGGAAAGTGCGGCGCGATGCGCTTCAGCACGCCCGCCTGCACCGCCAGCTGCTCGCCTGCGACCAGCACAAGCTGGGAGTTGAAATATAGGTTGCATAGGTATGGGAGTGTGTAGGGTGTGAAGCACTGCAAGGAGTGCTTGAGCATGGCGTGCACCCAGCCACCGACGCCTCGGGTCACGTGTGTGTTTGACACAATGAACATGCTCCAACAGCAGATCGGGGTTCCTGTCGTCGTGAGCTGCCGCGCGAGTGAACACGATCCACCCCAAGCTGTAAAATCGCCACTTTCTCAGTCTCACCTGGCGTCGACTCGAAGTAGGGCAGCAGCAGGTTGAGGCACGCAAGCAGCGCCGCCATGCACTGGCTGGGCGGCAGCTCCGGCGCTGCAGCCAGCGCCGCCGGCCCGCAGTCGCTCCACGCCTCCAGCAGCCGCCCGCCCAGCCGTGCCGCCACCGCTGCCGGGCTGTCGTCGTGGCCCGCCGCGGCACTGCCTGATGCAAGCAGTGTCATGTGCTCAGCGGTCGCCGCACAGCAGCATGTACATGCAGCATTCACAAGCTGCCATATTTGGCTCCTGATGTGGCTCGTCACCACAGAGCTGTCCAAACACGCATTGCAGAAGTCGCATTTGTTCGATTGCTGCACCTGTGCTCTGCTGCGACGTGGTGACGATGCCTCCGGGTTTGCCTAGGCCGGCCAGGGCTTCGGCACGCGCCGCGGCGACCTTCGCCGACGGCCACGCGGCCCGCCGCCAGGCGAGGGGCGCACCCTCCCGCTCGCGCAGAGACGTGCCCGGCTGCTGCGTGCCGGAATGGGCCGGGGCTGCCGCGTCCGCCGCCTGGGCAGCCTTGCTCAGGAAGCTCAGCAGTCCAGCCGCCACCTGCGTCCAAATGGATCACAGGCCCCTGGCGCGCTTTGCAACCACCCTGAAGGACCGCACATGAAGGGCATGCTGACCAACCTGCCCGTCGAAGCAAGCTGCAACCGCGGAGCCGCACACCGGCAGTCGAGTCTTCTGGGCGAAACCTGCCTTCGGGGCCCACCTTGTGCAGGGTGCCCAGGGAGCGGCTCTTGATGCTGGCGCCGCGGGTGTTGCTGGACAGCAGGTCGCAGAAGTGCAGCAGCGCGGGCTGCAGGAAGCCGGAAGCGACCGCCGCCGGCACCACATCCATCAGCGCCTCCAGGAAAGTCAGTGCATCCGCCCTGAACGCGGCCCAGTGTGGTCAGACTTCAGCCGAGCTTCGAACCACATTCGTATATTCACGACACAGACCTCTGCTGACATCCAGTGCATGACGACAAATATCTTGTCTCAGCAGTCAGTGCAGCGCGGTGCGCTGCCGGGAGAGGCATGCAATGCGCATGACAACGCAAAACAAGTGGAAAACAGTCAAACAGAGGCGCACCGCACGCCGTCGGACAGGGAGGTCATGGCGCTGCTGATGTGCGCCATGAGCAGCGGCAGGAAGGGCCGCAGCCCCATTGGCCCCACGCCCGGCAGCACCTGCGCGGTCATGAGGGTTAGCTCAGTTGCAGGTCGCTGTGCGGCTGGTAAACAAGGCCACAAACCTGATTGACGGTTTGGCCTCAAATTTGAGGCGCGCAGGCGCCGTGCGAGTCCACTCCCGTCGCATGATCACAGCATGCTGCCATGTGTGGCATCAGAGGTGGAGTCATCATGCTGAGCACGCTGGCAAACAGTCAGCAGGCGGCTCCGCCTGGTCTCAACCTGCAAGCGCAACAATGCCTTGTGGACGGCGGCGGTGCCATTGACAAGGCATCGCGCAAGCGCCTCAGACAATGTCCCGATGCTAATTCGGGAAAGAAACACTTGGCTCTGGAGCTTTAAGAGACTCGAGGCAGACAACCTACCTGGTCCGTCAGCAGGCTCAGCAGCGCCTTGCGCACGGCGGCGTCGCTGTCGCCGACGCGCGGCGCGAGCGCCTCTAGCAGCGGCCCGCTGGCGCGGCTCGCCTGCTCCGGGTGACGGGTCAGCAGATCCGCCAGGCCCGACAGCGCGCCGATGCGCATGCGCTCGCTGTAGTGGCCCACCTGTCCCAGCAGCTCCTGTGGCGCAGAACAGCAGAAGGATGTTTACTAACATTCTTGTGCCTTTTCTATTCTGCCGGACAGCACGCCGATGCGCATGCGCTCGCTGTAGTGGCCCTCCTGCCCCAAGTACAACTTCCCTCATGATGAGTCTGTCAGGCTATGCTTGCCGCCTCTAGGCGTCGTCCACCTTTCATGCCCCACACAACGTGTTGGCACACAATGCGGTGCAGCGCCCATTTCTCAAGGCTAATATTGGTGTGGCTGTGTGGTGGCGCCAGGCACAATCAACGTAGTGTTTCATTTCGGTCCTCACCTTGAGCGTGAGGTTGTGGCTGCTGACAGCGGCTCCGCTGCGGTCCGCATTGACGGACTGCCCCGGCAGCGTGATGGCCTTGGAGCGGAACGCCACGCTTGTGTCATTCTGCGCCCGCGGCAGCGCCTTTCCCACCTGCGGGTGCCGGTACAGATAACGCGTAGCAGTGGCCATTTTCGTTGAGTAAAGCGATCACTGAGTGAAGCGAATGCATGATTTGCTGAGCATTTTGCCCATGCAAGTCCATGCATGCATGCCTCAACCGACTCTTGCGGCGGCCGAGTGAGCAAGCTTTTCGATCCGTGAAGCCCACACCCTCTCCAATCTGTTGGGAGGTACTGGGACGCCCACTCTTGAGATACATCGTCGTAGGTGGCAAGAAGCCCACATAATGGCGTGGCGCAAGGCGCGCTGCACCTTGTGCTTGGCGCGCTTGAAGTCGATGCCCACACCGGGAGCCTTGCGCTTCGTGCTCTTCCCCATGCTGGCGGTCAGCTACGCTGAAATTCAAGATTGGGGCGATGTGCTGTGGAGTGTTCGGCCGTCGCCGCCGCCGCCTGCTGCAAGGCTGCTGTGCCGCTGCGCTGGCAACTTGACAAGTGAAGGCAAGCGACGTGATGAGCTGTATCTGTGGTTTGTTATCGCATGACTGTCAAGTTGGCTAGTGTCTGTGCTAAAAGCAAGACTGCTGATGGTAACGCTGCCTGCCTGCCAGTGGGATGTCACCTTAATCAAACTTCAAATTGGTGCGTGCAGGTCTCGCACAATCGATGCTGAGATTTGTAAGGACGGATGCAAGCGTGCTGTGAGCGCTTGTGCCGTTGTCGAGGGGCGTCTTGAGGAAACTTCCGACAGCAGGACGCACTGCAAGCTCACTGCACCTGGCGCGCGCGTTCCTCGGACACAGTTCAGTTTGCAGAGTCGCAATCCACATTGTGCATTCAAAGCACGAAAGATGGATGCGGCAGCGCTAGACGACGAGCAGATTGCTGCTCAACTGCACAGAGAACTGAATGGCCTGACGCGCCGCGCGGCTCGTGGCAGCCTACCACCCCTGCAGCCTCTAAGGTATGCTGCGGTGTTCATTGAACGCTGAAGCCTGACTCTAGAATGCATGGCCTGTCCGCACACAAGTGGTTGGTGGGATTGCACCATCTTCGATTGCCGCTGACTGATGTGCTGCAGGAAGCGCAAAGCCAGGACAGAGGGCAGCAGCCCTGCGGGGTCCGGCCACCCAAGCAACAGCCACCCGAGTGCCTCGCCGGCAGCCAGCTGGTCGGAGGACAGGGACGCGGCCGAGCGTGATTGCGCCGCGCCCCGCCTGCAGACTCCAGGTGAGCAGACGGCGCACAGTCCCACACTGCTTCCATATGTTCCGTTCACGCCTGATGTCCGACATGCTGGCGGGTTTTCAGATCGCAGCGGCGTGGCAGACTGCATGCACTGCCGTTGATGGCAAAGCAGCGAAGGCATGCATCGCCGACAATACTCGGAGCGTGCGCAGCTCTGCCTGGGCACAGGCCGGATACAGTAAACGCACCAGCTGATGCTCTCGTTTCTTCTGTCCAGAGGAGCTGCGGGAGGCACAAGGCACGTCGCAGCCGGCGGCTCGGCGCAGCGGCGGCGGCAATGCGGTACGTAGCCATGGCGGCGCCGGCGCGTCGCGTTTCGCCGCGGCGCAGCCGCTGCCGCCGTCTCGTTTCGCCAAGCTCGCGCAGACAGCCGCCAGCGCTGCTCGCAGCAGGGCGCGCAGCTGCGCCGCCTCACAACTGCTGAATGGCGCCCGAGAACCCTCCTCTGGCGGAGCTGCCAACGGCCCGTCACCTGGTGGCAAAGCCGGCATCGACGTCAGTGGCGGCAAAGCCGGCGGCGGCGGCAGGACAGCGGGCCACAGCATCAAGTGCTTTTGCGCGGGGGTGCGGTGGGGCGTCAGCGTGGCAGCGGCAGCTGCGCATGACCGCCCGGCGCTTGCGACGGCGGTGCGGGCGGCGCTAGGGGAACATGCCGGCGAGGCGTGCCGCGACGACAGTGACGTGCTGATGCTCGACCGCGAGGTGTGGCCCCCTTCAGCCTTGGTCAGACCGGCGCGCCTTGTCTCTTGTGGCCCAGTGGGTTAAGATCTGCTATTGCTTGATGTGCATGTGCCTGCCCAGTTTCTGAGGCCTGAGGATGTACAAGGGGGCAGCTTATCCGTCGGTAAGTTTGCTGTGTGCCGTTTTGAGGTGCGAGAGGCCCAGCCTATTTGAACCCATGCAAAGTGACACTGATTGGTGCGCAGGGACATGCCACCTGCTTCCCAGCTGGCCAGCCAGTTGCATCAGAGGCTTGGACGCCCGCTGCCGCATCTGCCGTGCGGATCTACGTGCGATGATGCCCTGGTCGCGTGCGCATTGCGTTGCAAGGCTGGCTTCCCTTGTACCTAATCTAGTACAGTCCCAGATCAAGTTTGTGATTTGCATGTATAAGACAGGGAGTACCTACAGCGGCCACAAGCCAGATTTTCATGTTTGACCTCGGAAGATAATGTGCTGAGATGAACCAACGGCTGAACGCATTGTTCAAGACGTTACCAACGCATTCGCTGGCTGCTGTTCGATGGGAGAGGCTTGATCCACCAACCCTAAACCTTGCGGCGCACTTTCAACATCCACATGCCCTCTTTCCTATCAAAATCGCAGTCTGCGAGGAGCTGCCTGGCAGCCCACTCCCATCTGGTGGTGAGCACACCCGCTCAAGTAATGCATGCCCTAGACACTTACAAGCCGGTCCAACTCCATTTGGACCATCCCCGTGACCATCGAAACTAGCACCTGCGAAAACCCCAGCTGCCCGGCCACTCTGCAGCGTCTGCAGTCGGAACGGTCGCTGCAGCTGGTCGCCGCCTCGGCGGCCATCCTCGCATTTTTCGCCAGACCCACGGCCCAGCGGGCGCCGCCAAGCGAGCGGCTGCCGGAATGCATCAAAGGCAGCTGCCGCCGCCGACTTGCGGGGCAGTCCGGCGTCCGAATTGTGCAGGGGCCTCGTCCGCCCGGTTGTGCTCTGCCGCTCCATGAGTCGAGCCAATGTTTGCTTTCAGAGGAGCGTCGCCGCTTCACATGCGTGAGTGCGCCTTGGGCGCGTCGCCGAGCAGCAGCAGCAGCTTGCCGATGACCTGGCGCGACTCCAGCGCCTGGAACGCGAGCGGCGCCTGCTCCAGGGCATACCTGCAGTGAGCAACGGAGGGAGTGTCAATTGAAATCTGTTGATTCGATGACAGATGGTTCTGCAGCGTGGCAGCTGCAACAATGGTGGCTCCGCCAGACCACCCGCCAGCATTTTGACAGTGCTTTGCGCAGGTACTGAGCACCTGTAGGTAAGACCTCCTGCATGTCTTCTTGATTTCCTTCGATGCAATCAGTATAGCACGCACTGGTGGCTGACGGGGACCTTGACCTTACGCTGCACCAGCCACTGCACCGATTATCTCTCTGCGACTCTCCTGTATATCTTTGCTGTGTTGTGTTCCATGACATCGATTGGCATTTGAACGAACCTGTGGCTGATGGAAACGTTACATTACTGTATATTGGTTTCGTCTTCAAAAGTAGACAAGTAGCTTGTCACAAATCGCACCTGTGGCTGATGGGGACCTTGATCTTGCGCTGCGCCAGCCACTGCACCGAGTCCTCCAGGCTCTTGCGCAGCTGCCGCGGCGAGTGCAGCGCATAGGAGCCCCAGTACACGCCGTGCACCTGCAGCGCCAGCGGTGGGTGGCTCAGTATCATACAGCCAGCAGGCACACAGTGTGATGGTTTATAGAGCTGCCCAGCACTGGACAGCTGTAATTTGAATGGTGGCGTTCATAAAAGCGCTGGCACGCAGAGCTGTCGCCCAACGCATCGAGCGTCCTCTTGATCACGTGATGCAACTTTGCGGGCGCGGTGGTAGGCGAGCAGACCGGCGCACCGTGAGGTTCTTCACGAGGAGGATGTTGGACTTTATATTGGGGACGTCGCCGCTGGCGAAACCAATCATGAGCAGATGCGCGCCCCAGCGCACCGACTTCAGCGCCTGCTCGAAGCCCGCCCCGCCAACGGTGTCCAGCACCACGTCCACGCCTGAGGAAGGCGTTAGTCAATGAAGCGTTATTCGATAGCGTGGGATTTGTGAGGTGTAGTGGCTAGTGCTGCCATCGGTGGCCGGTGCCACGTCCAGGTGTTGGAAGAAAGGCGAGAGACAGTGCGCACCCTGCGGCGCGATGGACTTGATGCGAGCGCGCAGCGGCTTGCTGACGGCGCCCTGCAAGTGTGTTTTAACGATGTTTCATTTGAAATACGAGAGGGTTGATCGATGCCAGGACCTGTCCTTCCAACAGCGCTACAATGCCTGGTGGAATAGCACTGGAAGACGGACCACAAAGCACAAGAATAGCCCAAAGCATGGGAACGCGCACCGAGTCAATGACGAGGTCGGCGCCGAGCTGCTGCAGGAAGGAGCACTTCTCCTTGCCGCGCGCCACAGCAATGACCTTGGCGCCCAGCACCTTGCCGATCTGCACCGGTATACGAGGCGTTGAACACCGGAACCTTCAGTAAGTAAGTTTCATTGGGACGTGCAAGCATGCATGAATATCTACATTTGCGTCTGCCAGGACCCTGTAGCCCCACAATGATTTCGGGTGCAAAGCAGGGAATCGCGACAGCACAACAGGCGACACCTGCACTGCCGCGACGCCGACGCCGCCGGCGGCGCCCAGCACCAGCAGGATCTGCCCCGCCTGCAGCTTGGCGCGTTCTGTGAGCGCCAGGTGCGCAGTGCCGAACGCCACAGGCAGCCCCGCGGCCGCGGCGATGTCAACGCCCTCTGCAGACAGGAAGAAACTGCGATCAGTTCCGTGCTGCACGGTGCTTCGTGGAATCAGGCGTCATAGGCGCTGCCAATGGCAGAAGCAGGTGGAGGGGAGCGAGTGCGGCAGGACGACATTCCACGAACTACGAGCCATCGGGTTAATAGAGACCGCAGCTGCACGCATCTGCTGCACATTTGACAGCAAATGCAGGAATGGCAATGGAGCGCACTTGGTAGGCGGATGGCTGCCGTCTCTGCCACGACACACTCCTCAGCAAAGGCTCCGCCAGTCCATAGCACGGCTGCCACCTGCAGGTAAATTAGACGCACTGGTCTTGGTCCAGGTCGAGTATAGCTCTCACACTTCACAAACTAACTAACTACATTGCGCGTCCATCCAAGAGCAGATCACAAGCAGCGCACCTCGTCACCGACCTTCAAAGACGTGACATCCGGGCCTGCGCAACTCTGATTCGTCGTCGGCATTCGCTCTTTCTATCAGCTTCGTCTCACTGACTGGTCATTCAGGTCACAGGCGGACGAAGCAGAACTGGCGACGGCATGCAGACCTACCGAGTTCCGAGACGACTCCAGACACCTCCGAGCCGGGAATGAAGGGCAGCTTTGGCTTCTCCTGCACACACAACACGACGATGTTCATCCCTCCGCCCCACATGTTGCGAAAAGTGCTTCCAAGCCGTCCTGCCGCCGCAGACATGCCTCACCATGCTTGTACGGTAAGGACAGCCTGGTGGCCTGCAAACAGGAGTCACTCGCCTGGTAGGTGCCCTGCACTTGCAGCATGTCGGCAAAGTTGAGGCTTGCCGCCACAATGCGCACACGCACGCTGCCGGGCGGCAGCGGCGGCACCGGGTGCTGCTGCTCCAGCTTCAGCACCCCGGCGTCGAGCGACGCCGTTGGGTCGCCCAGCTTGGCGACCACCAGCGCTTTCATCTTGCGCTTTGATGACGCCATGGTCTGCCCGCCGGTGATACAGGTGATACGCTGTTTGTCAGGAAATGCCGCAGGCGGGGCGCGGGCGGGAGAGGGCTGGGCGAGCCAGTCTTCCAGAGACTGGCCGTACTCCTGGCCCAGCAGCGGGCTGTGCCAGGCGGGGTTGATGCTCAGCCAGTCGCTGGTCAGCTTCGGCACGGCGCCGCCGACAGTCGGGCCCGCCCTGGGCCACCTGCGGCCATGTCCAGCACCTTGCATGTCGATGGCTTTATGTCAGCTTTCCTGGCCTCGAAAATGCGTGAAACACCCACAAGCTGCTGCCTGGTGTTGAGCCTGTTGAAGCATGCGCATGACGTCACATAATCAGAGGCAGCGCACCAGACTGGACAGCTTCACAAGAGGACGCTCCCACGCTGCAGACGCGTAGGCCTCCTATGTACGGTTTGCTGAATTCACATGTTTCAACACACTCCCACGAGACAGCGGTTTGTGGGGAGCCCAAACCCGCTCCGTTTGGGCAAGAAAGGACAGTGAGGATTGGGGTTCGCGTCACTTGCTTCTTATGATGCGCGCGATGACAATGTAACGGATGTTTCAAATGTTCGCATTCAGCATTGATCTTCTGACCTGAAAGTGGCACAGTGCACAAGCAAAGGTCAGTACTGGAATCTGGCAGATGCTGAGTCATGGCCCCGTTCAACATAACAAGCAAGTTCATCAATGCATTCATTCACTTTCAACTGCTGCGAGTCCTCTGGAATTGTGAAAGGGAGTTCTCCATTCTCTAGCGGCACCGCATCGGACGATCACAACACTGTGCGGCAAAACCGGGTCTCAAACTTGACCGACAGTTATTCATCTCTTTGCGACAGCTGCAAATGCCTTATCAAATGCCCTTGCGAACTGGGCCAGGCTGCTGAACTCAACCGCCGGGTCCGCATCCGCCGTACAGCCCAGCCACTTCAGCAGCACCGTCACCTGAATGCGCGCACAACATTGCTTTTGCATATAGAGAAGGAACATGTCTCGAATGTTATCTTTGCAGAGACTCACAGCAGCGGCGCATGTCCAGACAAACCAGGCATGTTGAACGGCAGATCAAAAAGGCCTGCACCTGCAGCTGGGTGTCTGCCGACAGGTCCAACAGAGCCTCCCGCTGCGCCTTCGCGGCCGCCAGGAAATCGCTGAGCTGTTTGCCGAACTCGGCCTGGAGGACGATAGGCTTGATTGCTAATACGCAGCACACCGTGCTGGTTCTATGCAACGCGTCACCAATGCAGCATGCCTCACTGAGTCCTCCCCTAAAAGATCCTGATAGCCCACCAGGCCTCGGCACGGCGCACTTCTTCGAGCAACACTCCAGGGACAGGTACACACCTCTTCTGCGGCGATGAGCGGATGCTGCACCAACTCCGGTGCCTCTGCAGAAACCGTCAGAAGGTCCAGCCGGCGGGGTCTGGTCGGGCCCGGCACTTCAGGCGCCGTCACCGCTTGCGCCGCTGGCGTCATTGCTGCATCGGACACCTGCGCGGCTGCGCGCTGAGATGGCTCATTGACGGCAGTCGTAGTGCCGTCTGTTGAGGCGCTGTCAAGGCCGGGGCGGCCGTCCGTTGGCGCGGTGCCAGCCGGCGGTGGCAGGCAGCTGGCGGATTTTTGGCACTGCCGGTGCTCTGCCGCCACGGCGTCGGTGCCGGCATCCAGGTCCTTCAGTGCCTCCGCCAGGCCAGCCTGTGCACACAACGAGGAGATTTGTCTCATGTACTTCGGCAGGAAGGGAAGAAACCACAAATGGTAACGAACACAGAACGTTGTTGAGCTTCAGACGCATTGAGCAAGTGGAATGGGTGCAATGAGTGGGATGACAGCACTGTCATGCCTGTGGGATTTGACAGCATTATCATGTCTGTGGGATTCGACGGCACTATTATGCCTGCAGCTCCCCCTTGATGTGCGCAAACCTGGGCCACAGGGCATTCACGGTCACTGTTCGAGTTGGCAGCACCTGCATGCGCGCGGCAGCCTGCTCGACGGCGGCCAGCTCCTCCGACAGCGGGCGCTGCTCGCGGCTGCCGCACTCCCGGCTGGTCAGCCACGCCACAAAGTCCAGCAGGTTGTGAACTTGCGGCAGTGTTCCGATGGCAGCGGCAGCAGCAGCGGCAGTGGCTGAAGCCGTGGGCGCCGACGCCAGCTGCGGGCCGCTGTTTGCCTCGCCGGGCTGCGCGCCGCCGCCGCTCGCTGCCGCAGACGAGTTCAAGGTGACCTGCAAGCCGGGCAGAAGCAGGTGGTAGCGGCACTACACTGCGCAAGTCCGGCCAACTGCACGCCTATCCATGAGCACAGGCTCTGAACATATCACCGCACCCATCGTTGAATGGATCACAAAGTGGCCGAAATTCCCGTTGACATACTTTCGATCAATATGTGTTACAGCAGGACAATTTAGGGGAATCAACCACCTTGAGGTTGGCGAGCTTCTGCAGCGTTGAGACGCTGAAACCCAGGGCGCCGGCGTGGGAGGTACCCACGTTGAGGGCATTGCCAGCTGCCAGGATGGTCCGCAGCACCTGCCGCAGCCTGGCGCTCCCCCGAACCTGCATGTCAACACACTAGTCCTTGTGCCTTCGCAACGAACTGAGTCGCGACATACTTGTGAACGGGAGCCAAGGGCGACCAAAATGTGTGCAGACTGCTGGGGCGGGATAGCAGCTGCCTGATATCACTCTCTGAGGCTTCAATACGCGGTCACGGCTCACCTGTGTGCATGCAGCCTGCGCGAAGCGCAGCGCCACACTGGCGTCTGCCACCAGCCCGCCGAACTGGCGCTGGAACAGCAGCGCCTGCAGCTTCTGCCGCAGCCGCGGGACCGACGCCAGCAGCGCCAGCACCCTCTCTGGCGGCGCCAGGTCCTCGTAGGTGCCATCAAAGGCGCGCATGGCCGAAACTTCCTCATCTGTGGGCGCGATCTGTGGATTCAGAGTAGGCAGGCTGTGCCGTCAGCGCCCTTACGTCTCATGAAAGCCACTGCTTGAAGAGCAGAAGATGCTCGTATCGCATGACCAAGCAGCAGTGACTCGTAATGCAGCATCATCAAGTGGCACGACTGAAGCAGACGCACCTGCAAGAGCAGGCTGATCTTCTCTGGGCTGAGCTTGCTGGCGCCATGGACAGCCGCGCGGATCGCCTCGCCATCCCAGTCCGCAAATTGTGTAAGCATGATGGCCACGTTGTTCGCTCGGCTGATGGTGATGACGTGGACCGGCGTCGCCGCTGCCGCTGCACTGGCGCCTGCGACACAGTTTTACCAGGTTTCTACCCATCAGGTCTTCCAGCGAGTACATTGTAGATCGAAATTTGACATTAACCGGATCAGCGGACTACCAGATGCATTGCTGGTCGTCCGGGGTGAAATGTAGGTCCCAGCATGGCTCCCGAGAGTGCAGGCGGCTGTGTCAGCAACAACACAAGCCTTGCCTGTGGTACGTAGCGGGGCGCGGGTCTGCACGGAGAACAGGCAAGCGAGCATGTCAGCCTGGTCCGCTGTCAGCGGCGGCGCCGGCGCCGGCAGCTCCTCCCACACCGTGCCCGGCCGGCGGGGCACCTGCTCAGAAAAAATGTAACATTGTCGCTCATCCGGCGGCCGCCTCAACATTGATGTCGGCCCGAGATCTCGGTGTTAGCCAGTGAAATCTGTCTTTCTAGGCAATGGTGCAATGATGCAAAAGAGTCTGCAAATCAGCCGTTTCATGCAGCAGCATGACACCTGTCCCGAACACACCTTCGACCAGTGCAGGATACGGAATTTGGGCTGCGAAGCAGGCTGCGGTTTGCCCTCCATGGCCGTGGCGGCCTCTGCCGCCGCTGAGTCAACACCTGCCTGGCCAGCCGTCCCCTGTTTGGCAATGCCGTTGGGGGGGAGCGGCGGCGGAGCTGGCTTTCCTTTGCCGAGAGGCGGCAGCGGCGGCGGCGGCGCGGGCGGCCTCGGCGCAGGCTTGCCTCCAGGAGGGGGCGGCGGCGGCGGCGTCGCGGGCGGCTTCGCGGCGGCTTTGCCACCGGGAGGCGGCGGCGGCGGCGGCGGTGGCGGTCTGCCCTTGAGCGGTGGATCCGGTGGAGCTGCCGGATCATGCAAGGCGAACGCCTTGTCAGAATGTGAGCCATGACTGCCTTGATGTTCCATGATCAGGCGACACAGCAGGAATCACGCAGCAGCCCAATGCGATGCACGGTTCTGATGATGAAAGCCCGTCATGAATGCATCACTAACGATGCGACTCGGATCCTCACAGCGTACCTGAATCTGGCGGCCGGGCAGCTGCCGGCTCCACGTCTGCCACTGCTGCCACCGCTGTCGCCGCCACGGCCGATGCTGGCTCTGAGCCGCCTGGCGTGCCTGCTGCATTGTTCAGGTGCTCGGCCGCAGCGTCCGAATCGCTGGCCTGCGGCACAGCCTTCAACTGTGACGGCGTCAGACCGGCAGCCGCGACTGCGTCAAGCTGTGCTGCCAGCGCCTTGCGATTGATGTGCAAGCGGCCCTCTGGCACCCCTGCCGACAGCAGCGTGTCCTGCCATGCTGCGCGCATGCCGCGGATATCTGCCTGCTGCTGGCCCGCCTTGGTCCTGCAGACACATTCTAGATATTACATATGGACTCGTCATGCGATTTCGATTGCACGCCGTTCAGCAAGGCACGCGCTGTTTGACACACACATCATTGCATGCACGATGCAATAATGCAGCAGAGTCTGACCTGCTGCAGCGCCGCAATCGCACAGTGCACCGAATTGAACAGTGCGCACCGTTCGAGCTTCTGGTGGGTGTCCTCCAGGGTGACGTCCATGAAGAAGCCGTCGAAGGCGGCCTTCTCGGCGCTAAAGGCGCTGCCCTTTGGCACCGTCATGTCGCGCGGCTCCACCCGCAGCACGCCTGGTGTGCAGACACTGAAGTTCAACACAGGAAGCCAGCGCAGGAAGGACAAATTCCACCGATCAGGGCTGTAGAGACAAGAACCTGAATCAAACGTGGGGGGTGGGAAGGATGGCGGAGGATGGGGGAGGATGGAGGGGAGGCGCCCGATCACCTGGGCCTGCAAAACCGGTGTGGAATGCAAACGCCAGCGCCGGTGTGTCCGTGTCACGGACCACGTCGCCAAACCACAGCGCAATGGTGATGTCGCCGTCAAGCGGCACTGCCATTCGAAATCCGATCAGGTCGTCCTGGCGTGATCGTCAACAGCGGCATTCAGTGCGTGGAAACTCAATGCTGGACACACATGAAGTGTGAATAGCCTGGCAGGCATGGATGTTTGGTGCATGGCAATGTAGCACACCTGGGCTGCGGCGGCGCAGGACCAGATCTGCTGGCCCCTCTGAAAGACCGCCAGCACCGAACGCCCCATGCTGACCGCCTCTCCCTGCACCATCTCCCCTGAGCCGTCTGGTGCTGGCACCTGAAACAGCGGCGCCACATGACGCTTTGCATATCGAACGACTCGAATGCACATCGTGCTTCCATTAACCAGCGCAGAAGCGATCGCCAGTGCTTAACACTATATATGCTGGTATGTGTAAACCTTCACACCTGTTTGTGGCCTTCCCACGCGCTGATGACGATGCGCTGAAGCTGCAGCGCTGTGGGCGGCAGCGGCGGCAGGGTGCCGGCGTGCAGGATCCGCTCCACATACCGCCCGTACTGACAGCCCGCCGGACCCAGCAGCCTGAGTAGGGGAGGCTATATTTACTGACACGAGGTTTGCACCACCACGGCGATGACACAAGCGCTTTCAATGATAGCTGTAGGAGCTCACGCTCGGATGGCGGCGGTCTCGGCGGACGCGCTCGGTGGCGGCGGTTGCAGCACGCCACCTCTGCTGCTCAGCGCGTGCACCGCTGACCACAGCGTCTCCTGCTGCGCTGCGTACAGCTGGTAGGTGGCCGCGAGCAGGGACACCAGCTGGAGGCCGCTCTGTTTGGCGGAGCAGCCGCGGGCATGGAGGGCCTGCAAGGAGATTTAGGCGCATGATGAGTTTCCGTCCTCAACTGTCTCCGAGACCCTGGAAAGTGCAGCATGATCAAAACGCTATGCCTTGTAAAAGCGTGCAAGTGTAGGAAGAGGCGAGTGCGCAAATGCATTTCAAATGAAATTTTGCACGCACCACAATGTGGCTGCTGCTGCCGTGCAGCCAGGTGAAGACCGTGCGGCAGACGCTGAACACGACGTCGAGCGGCATGCTGCCGATGCCGGGCGGCCGCTCCCAGGCTGTCCAGCCGTCCAGCTCCAGCACCGAGCTCTCGAATGTCTTGTACACCGCAGGCAGCCCCCAGCTCGGTCCCAGGTTGGCCACCATCAGCTGCTGCTTCTCGCCGTTGCTGCCGCGTAGCTTGCTCAGCACCGCCGCGGCGTCTGCCAAGTAGGCTATGTACTCGCGCGAAAGCTTGTGGTGGCTCACGGCGTCCTTCCAGGCGTCCCGATCCTCATCTGTGCACGATCATCGGATGTTGCCGCTGGATGCTTCCCGCATGTTTGTCGCTGTTGCTGCCGCTGTCGTGCGCTGCCGACTTGTGTGCGCATGTCAACAGCACCAGGTGGAATGATAGCAGGGCCACCCACCGTAGGCGAAAGCGTAGATGCGAGGCGCTATCTGTATCACGCGTGCCTCGCCGTCAGCGGCGGGCAGTCTACTGGCCGCAGGTGCGCCCCTGTGCCAGAAGCTAAAGGACTTGGCTGACCGGCCACTCATCGTGCTTCCCAGCAGCCCGAATGAATAGAGTATTACACAGTGCCCTTTAATCAGGCAGACGCTGTCGATAATCGGCTTTGCTCCACATCCAAAGTCGGTTTCAGCTGATCTACCAGTGACACAGCCAGTCGCCGACTGGTGTCTCTGTAACGTATGTGACAACTTTTTGCGAGCTTTACAACGTCGATTTGCGGTAGCTGTCAAGCATGAGCTCACAGAACAGGTGCAGGAACACGAAGAGGCAGTCTTGGACCGGCCAAGTGCTGGATCGGTAGCCGATCATACCGATCGGACTGAGCTGAAAGGAAGAAGGCGGCTGGGGGCAGCAAGAGATCGCGAGATCATGAAAAGGCCCAGTCAGCAGTCAGAGCTCACATTTGCAGCAGATAATCGAACTGTTGCAGGCGGCGCCTGCAGGTGACGGAGGTGCTTAAAGGGGACCATCGCCGTGCTGCCACTATGCGGATCCCGAACCTGAGCCCCGGCAGCCTGTATGAACCGATTGGCTCAGCACGCGCACCCGCAGGGCTGCCGATCTGCCAGCTGAGCTCGATCGCAGCAGCTCCTGTGAGCCTCACGGGCGTGTCTGGGTCGGGCTTTCAACAGTCGTGGCGTGCAGCCACCAGCTTTCAGCCTGCACCTGCAGCAGTCGTCAGCCAGCCAGCCGCTCCTTCCAGGCAGCAGGGCTTCAGCCACGCGCCCCTGTGCGTATACTCTCCCGCCGAGCCCGCTCTGAAGGAGCCGCTCTCTGACGTGCTCAAGCGGGCAGGCAAGAGGTGCGCCGTCAGGATTGCATTACGCCCGTCCGCGACGCATCTCTGCTCCGAGCCGCAAGTGCTGCATAAATGAGAGCAATGTTATAGTGCCTGTGATATCTGATGGCATAACAAGCGCCCGCAAGTGACGCAGCGGGTCCGAGCATTGGCGCCGGCGCAGCCGGGCTTTTGACGGCGCACCCTGTGCTTGCGCACAGGGCGCTGGGCGGAGGCGTTCCTGGCGCGGCGGCCATGGGCGTCCAGGTCCTGTCGCTCATGTGGCTCCGGACCACGGTGCGCAACCTATAACAATGAAAGGGCGGACAACGGATGCACGGACCATGGTGCATGGATGCACGGACCAACGACTCGAGGCTTGATTCTGATACTGAGTCTCTGATGCGTAGGTGAACTACCAGTACCGGAACGGCGGCACCATGACTAATGCCTTCAAAACCCTGTACAAGGTGTGTCCTATATGTTCAGACGCGATGTGCCATGCACACACGTCCGTGCGGTTGAAGCCGTGATCAGCGAACCTTTGCCGCCCGGCAGACATTGCATGCAGAACAAAGAGTGCGATTGTGATCCGGACAGGACGGCGGCATTGTGCGGTTCTACCGCGGCGTCGGGCCGGCGCTGATCCAGGGGCCCATGAGCCGCTTTGGCGACACCGCCGCCAACGCCGGCACGCTCGCGCTGCTGGACAGCTACGACTCGACCTCGGCCATGCCGGTGAGCAGGATTCACATCATATGCACTCTCACATTCTGTTGCTGCAGATGGCGCCTGCGTCTAATTCTGCTGCCTTGCCATGCAGTCGCAAGCCCACGCGCCGATGTCAAGCTTGGGACTGCTGGCCAGGCGCTGATGTCTTGATTGCACCCGAACACGATGACGCTTGAACACAGCCGGACCGCCGCCCTGCAGGTGGGCCTCAAAACCATGGTGGCGTCGGCTTCGGCCGCGGGCTTCCGCATCTTCCTCATGCCCGTGGACGCCATGAAGACCACCATGCAGGTGTCACAGCGGAGCTTTGTCCCTGCAGCAAGTGTCTGATGAAGCCATATGCTAAAACATGCACAATGCGCGCCTGATCGGCAGTCAAGGTAGCGACGCAGTACCTGACCAGTGCATGCACTGCCTGTGGGCTGTGGGCTCTTAGGTACGCATGCCTTCCACTCTACAATCGGGAATCTCATGCAGCATAGGTGGAGGGCAAGGACGGGCTCACGGTGCTGCGGAACAAGATGAAGCTGGGCGGCGTGCCGGTGCTGTTTCACGGCGCCCTGGCCGCGTCGGCCGCCACCTTCGTGGGGCACTACCCATGGTGCGTTACTTGCAGCGGATCATTCACTCACTTGCAGCTCCTAAGGTGGCGCTCCTGCACGCAGCACAGCACAGCAACCTGTTGGGGCTGCGCGGTGCCACTTGCAGGACATTCACGCACACCGCCGCCGCCGGCCGCCTCTGCGCATCATCTACTCTGCCACCTCAGTGCTCCTCATTGCGCCTGACGGCTGTTGCCTGTTGCTGTGCAGGTTCTTTGTTTACAACTACCTCAACGAGAACCTGCCGCAGGTGGGCTCGGTCTCCGCTGCCTTTGGCCTTCTGGCCTGAACCACATGCGGTACCGAACAGAATCGATTTGCCAGCAGGAGGCTCACACAGCAGCGCCCCCCCCCAGGTCTACAGTTGGAAGGTCTCATATTTGATACCATGCTTGGCCAACACCCGAGCTCCCCTGCCGTCCGCACTTGCAGTACGATGAGCTGCCAAAGCGCCTGCTGCGGTCAGCGGTCATCGGCTTTGCCGCGTCGGCCACCTCGGACACCTGCTCCAACTCCATCCGCGTCATCAAGACGACGAAGCAGACGCACAAGGTGTGTATTGCATAGATTTTTATGGTTGACCACGCATTATTCAGATTGTTGTCTCACGTGCAACTGCCACCTGCATGCTCGGCCATTTTGGTGGTCTGCAGAAGGCAGAGCTTCTACAGCTCGCCTGACGACAGTTTGGAGCGGATTACTAACGTCCTCTTGTTGCGGATGCGGTAGGACGCCGTCACATACCCTCAGGCGCTGCAGGTGTGTAAGCAAAAGCAAAGCGCTCTGCTGCATGCGCAATCCTTGCAAGCCGCCCCTTGAGCAGTGCCTCAGGGATGCAGCGGCCGCAGTATTGATCTCTGGCGAAAACAAGGGACGCCTCTGCCTGATGTTCACAAGAGTTTCAAACATGCATGTTCTCTGGGCGGCAACTGCAGGAGGTGATCGCCAAGGACGGCGTGCTCGGGCTGTTCGGCCGCGGCCTGAAGACGAAGATCCTTGCAAATGGCATGCAGGGCATGCTGTTCACGGTGAGCACACGCCTGCGGCAGCGCACGAGTTTCTTCAGAGTTCCTCGCGGCCCTTGTGGCGCAGCTTCTTGGAACACACGCTGCAATCTACTGCAGAATTTCCCGTTTCAGCATTTGCCTGTCAGAAGTGACTTGACCATCTGACACATCATCAACCTCATATTGCCGCCTGCCTCCCTCCAGGTGCTGTGGCGCCTGGGCCAGGACGCCTGGAACAAGGTGAGTAAACACACGAGTAACCGCTTCCACTTTCCTGCTCTTGCAACCCAATGCTCGATGTGGTTTCCTGTCCTTTCCCACAAGTACGGAGCTGATGTACTTACTCTTGAACCTTGCAGAACGCGGCGTGAGCTGTCGTTGGGATGACAATGGGGGGTCACGACCCACCTTTGGGCTCGCACTGAAGACCAACGCTTGAAGATTGAACGCTGCTGGGCGGACACACACTGCAAATCGTGGATCTAGGCAAAGAGGGCTGTCAGATCACGTGGCACTGTTTTCTTGGTGCGGGGGTAGATCAGGGATGGCACTTGAATCAGCTTCGTGGCTCTCAGCAATTTTGGGGCAGAAGTGTTGAGGTGCAGCAATGACTCACTTGGCATGCAAATTATTTTTTGCGGGTTAGGGCGGCACATGCACGCAGCTTTGTCGCTGCAGCCCGCCTTACTCAGGAGAGGTGTAGGCGGGTACTACTTTGGTCAGGAGTTGAGGCCCATTCGTTTGGTGTAGGTGTGAGGCGGCATGCACTTCTCCCGGTAAATTTGCATCCTTCCGCATACACCTCCCTACTGGATCATCAGGCAAAAGCAGACGCTCTGTCCACTGGCGCCTACGCCCATCTGTGCATTGGTACCTACAACTCACCAGATCTTGCACCCAGATCATCCACAGTCCAGTCTGCTGCCAGGCCATTCAGCCGGTAGCGCATGTCCCTGGTGTCTGCAGCGAGCAGGCGCCGGAGCAACCTAGCGCCGCCAGTCGCCGCCTGCCCTCACGACTGCTGCTGGCCGACCAGGAAGATGCGCTGCTGCACGGGGCCGCCAAAGTCCAGGAACAGCAGGTCGTACTGCCACTGCTTGGCCGAGTCCTGGCAGAGTTCCACACAGCAGCGTCAACCCAAGATCTTCCGCTCTGCCGCTGGGACAGCACATTGGGACAAGTGATTGAGACAACAAACTGTATCTGCAGCTCTGGCCAGGCAACTGTATAATAAAGATCTTGAGCGCCCGGCACGAGACTGTGGACTGGCAACTGCGGCGGTCACCTGGTACATCGAGGCGTTGACGACTGCCACGTTGCCGCCCGGCCCCTTGGCATGGAACTGGATCTGTAGAATCGGCACAATCCTGCCTCTTAGTGCAGGTCTCTGGCGACAGAGGATATGGCAGTGCAGCATCGCTCTGTCACTGCATGCGCACGAGAGGCGCGCTGCTGCAGATGCGCTGCTTCTCCAAAACAAAATGGATGCACCTGGAATAGGGCAGATGGCGCCTCACAATTGCGAATCAAAAATGCGCACGTGGTGGTGCTCGACACCGTCGCTGTCAGTGTAGGCGCGGTGGGGGATGCGCTGCCGCGCCGCACGGTTGCGGCTCTCCTGCCCGTACGCGGAGATCGGCGTGCCCAGCCGCACCGTCACGCGCGGGTCCTCCCTGCGCCAGCCGGCGGCAAGTTTACACGAGCTGCAAGAGTCCGATGGTGTGCGGCGCCGAAACGGCGGTGCAATGTTGATCCCTCTCTGGTATTTAACTTCCGAGTCGGATGCTCTCCGCTCTGTGTACCGGCAGCTTGCACAGTGACACAGAGCGTGCCAGCATGAGGCACGTTGACATAGCAAACGTAGACATTGCTGCGGGTACCTGATGCGTTCCAGCGCAAGGTTGAAGCAGGTGTACTCCTTCGGCTGGATGAGCAGCTCGTTGGCCGCCGCCCACAGCACCGCGCCCGCAACCGCCAGCCCTGCAGCATGCGGTGAGATTGCAGTGAACTGATGCCATTGAGTCCCGCGCTCGTGGATTTCAGAGTGCAAGGTGCACACGACTGGGCCAGGCTCGTGTCCCGCCGGCCGTTCAGGGCCGCTCTACATGTGGGTCATGTTGTCTTTCAACTGCACGCCGCCACCCAGAAAAGTCTACGACTGCCATGCAGATGTGCAGCGTTTACATGTTCATGCATGTCCAGCGGCGTCCGCTCACCGCCGATGATGACCACGGTGTAGGAGGCGCCCTCGACCGCAGACACGGGGCGCTGCGGTATGTGCTTGTCCGTGATCTGGTCGAACTCGTCCTTCTCCACCTGTTTGCAAAGTCGAAACGGCGCAGGTCAACGTGCTGAAGAGCAGGAGCCGCACAGCACCAAGTTTCTGGCCAACATGCGGTCGGATGCACAACCTACTTGCTGTTGATACTTTTGCACCTGTAGCCCAGACTGCTGCTCCGGCCGGGGCTTGGCGCCGCCGGCTGCCTGCTGCTGCGCTGTCGATGTTATCAGTGACCGCACTGGCGGCCCGCTGCCGCCAGCGAATGGCTGCGGTATCAATTGACATATCTCGTAGCGTGTAGCACGTGAAATCTTTCACACGAATCATGCATTTTGCACTGTGGATGCGCATACTGTGCTCGATGATCTGCATTGCGGGTGCGCGCATTGTCAGACTCCTTGTGAACGTGCGATCTGTGCGACATGGCCGCTGCACCTGGTATGCTTTGGACAGCAGCTGCCCCTGCATGCCTGCGTTGCTCATCGCCTGCGCCAGCGCTGCGCAGCGGGCGTCTGCACATGCTTCTGCTCCCAAGCTCGACACTGCCTGACTGCCGAGCAAACGACATGCCAGCAGCGGCGCTCGGACCCTGGACATTCTTCCTGTCTGACTAAGCGGACGAGAATGTGCTTTTGATTTCGATGCAGGGACTGCTGCACAGCGAAACCCGATACGCTGACCTGTCGAATAGCTCGAAATCGTATTCCTGCGCACAAGATGAACCCGCCGCTTGTGTCTAGGCTTTCACACTGCAGGTCTGACAGCGAGGAGAATGTGCGGTGAACAGTGGAGGAAGGTGGTTGTGCTGCATCGCCTGTATGACAGAAGCTGCATGCACTCGTTGCTTGGCTCCTGCATCAGGGTGTTGCACTCGGGCCAAATGCAGTGAAGAAATGCAGACTCGAATGCACTGGCGCAATGCAGGCTCGTCCAGGCCCCGTCCACTCAGGCTGTGCGGCTAGGTGGGTCGCAGATGAAACCGGGGGTGTCTCTAAAGGCGAGCCTGTAGACGATACAAGTCCTATGTATCCGTCCGCGGGCAAAGAATGATGACGAATTGGCGCCTACCGCGCCGGGCAATGAATACGGGTCATGTGACCTATCGCAGTGCAATCTAGCTACCGTCATGGACTGCAGACCTCTTATCATATAGACCTTACTGGCACGACTACGTGTTTGCACTGGTCTCCTGGAGCGCCATCATGCGGCAGCGCCATCGTGCGACAGCGCTGCCCGCAGTTTACTCATCACGCTCTCACTCTTGCGTCTTCTTCACGAGGTCGAACAGCTCGCCGAAGTTGTCCAGCACGTGCGTCGCCCCCGCGGCCTCCAGCTTGGCCCGCGGGTGGCCGACTGTGAGCGCGATGACGGGGATGTCGCCCGCGACTGCCGCCTGGATGCCTGCCAAAGTGAAAACCCATCCACATTTGGCCCTCGCAATCGACTGAACGGTGACATCATCCATCCAGGGTCTAAGCCTTCTGGGTGCGCAAACGTGCAGGTGACAGGACTAGCATGGTGTGCACGCCACCCCAGCCAGGGCACGTTCTGCACCCAGATGCCTGATGACGCCTTCAGATGCGCCTAATTGAAGGAATGCCAACAGACCTGAGGTCGAGTCCTCGATAGCGAAGACCTCGTCGATGCCCAGCCCCAGCAGCTTGGCGGCGTCCAGATAGGGGTCCGGGAACGGCTTTGCGCGCGCGCACTCCTCGCCCACGACGACTGCCTGCACAGCGTGGTTTGCGTGGGTTTGGTGCATGGTATTTGGCAGCACAAGTCGCATTGCAGGCCATAGATGCAGCACAACCACACACGAAGAGGCAGCAGTGACACAAAGCCCAGACACACTGGAAGTCTTGTGTACTCACGTCGAATTTGTCGTACAGTCCGATCGCCTTCAGCATCGCCTCCATGTTCGGCCTGAAGTGCCAGCCGAGCTCTGCGTCAGTCGCGCATGGCGCTGCTTGTAATATGTGTCTTTGGGGCTCAGCAGGCAGGCACGATCCGCTATACAGCTCCGAAATGTCGCACGAAACAGGCGTAGAGGAACGACATGATGAAAGGGCACGTCAGCATGCCTGGGGGCATTTGTGACGGCGGCCTTCTTGATGCCGTTGGCGTCAATCCACTTGACGAATTCCATCAGACCCTCATTCGGCTCCAGGCCCTCCGACGCTGCAGACATGGCAAGACTGCCATGTCAGATAGAGCGGCATGCACTTCGCAAGGCGCTGCCGATATCTGAGTGCGCAGCACAAGATGCAAAACCAGGTGATCGACGGCCGCTGCATGCCGCGCGCGTGTGCTGGCACATTCTCAAAATGCTGTCGCCGCAACAGCGATGGCCACCGCGCGCAGCGCACATGCATGCACCCGTCAGCCATTTGCGTGCGCCAAGCTGGCCGCGCAAAGCAGCGGGATCCATAGATGCAGAGACCAGCCAAAAGCGTACTGCCGCCACATGCCCCACGCCATGCACGCACTCAGCCAGTCTTGCCCACCTGCCAGCTCGCGGAAGCGGGCCTCCTTGTCGTCCGCAATGACGGCGTTGTCCGCTTCGCTGATGCCGGGGAACAGGAAGGCGACCGCCTCCGGGTTGTGCCCGCCCGACAGCTTGTCCGTGAACCAGGCCTTCTCGATAGGCGTGCCGCCGTTGTAGCCCTTTTCCAGCAGCAGCTCCCGCCACCTGCAGCGGGCAGGTGTTCTGACAATGCGTCGTTCCTGCCGCTGAACTAGCTGAGACGGTGCCGAGGTGACGGCTCTGCGGCGCCAGGCGGCTGTCACAGCAGATGGCTCACTGACCCGCATGTGGAGCCATCTGCAGCAAGATAGCTTGCTGCAACAGTAGATGCGCAGGCATTCGAATGAGTCCACCCAACAGCATGCTTACGGCACGCAGAAGCGATGCAGGAAACAAGCGACTCACGCTATGTAGTGCAGAGGATCGCTGTCGACGCACGTCCCGTCTATGTCGAACAGAACCCCCCTCAGCTTGCCATTGCCCGGCAGCCGCACCATGCTGACCGCCTGGCCGCCTGGCGCAGCAGACAGGACGCATCAAATTTCAGAAATCTTTCGAACGTGCTCAAGCGATCAGGACCACACACTGGGAGACTCGTGAATGTTGAGCAGCTTGCTTACCTGCTGTTGCGTACGCGGCTGGTTGCGAGTGTCGCAAATTGACACGAAGATGCAGGCACGAAAGCTCGCTCAGCACTCGGCCGCGGGTCGATCTGTCCACGCTAGAGTTCCGGTGTGTCCTGTCACCTGCGTGACATTGCGTAGTGTTGAGAACAAAAGTAAGGGTACATGCACCTGGGCACAGACGTCAGGGCAGTAGCAATCGCAGTTGCATGCTAACCTGAGACGGCGCAAAGGGGGAGGCAAAGGCCATCTAACATGGAACAAGCATCAAGCAGCCTTTCTATGTGGTGCTCAATAATGCGATATGCTGACAACTTCTGCGAGCATGAATGTCGCCCATGAATGTGCGTGCATGACTGATGGGGTTTCACGCATTAGGGTTTTGTGTGAACCTACTGCACGATTCGTTGTTCGCTCGTTGTTCAGCAGCTAATGGGGTCATTGTGACGATTGTAAACCGAAGAGAAGACACGCAGCGACACCACCTGGCTGGTATCTATATCTTATGCAGCCCTGCACGGGATAACATCACGAGGTGCTCGAGACTGAGCACAGCATGTCCACAATTGTTAGCACAGCAGTCGTCTCGTAGACTATCAACGGCCTTATCAGCCGTGCAGTTAGTCTCACCGCCGCCGTAGCCTCTTCAGATATCATGATGCGGGCGTGGCGCACAGTTTTGCCGCACAAGCAGGTGCAATGTGATATCACATGATGTATCAACCTCTCATGGGCCCCAGCGAATGCTGTTGAAAAACAATCAGAATCACACGGACGTGATGCGTTTCGTGCAAGGCGGCATGACCATGTTTGCACCGCCGCCGCTACCCACTACATTGCAGAATGCACCTCTGATGTGCACATGCTTGTGCTCAGAGTGAGAGGACACTTCATGTGAGCACGACCATGGACGCCTACTCGGCGACTCTGCAACAACAGCAAAAATGAGAAGTGCACTATGTTTGCAGCAGGTGGGGCGGCCAAAGGGTTCTCATGTTGCGAGCAGCAGGTCATTTTGTTACCACTCTCACCCTCTGGGTGCAATGCGAGCGCATCTCATGGAGGCGGCAGCAAGGTCCACACACTCTGACCAGAGTCTAATTGCTAAGACCAACTGAAAACACTCAGGTTCTGCAAACAACGTTCACAAAACCAATGCCGCATATGCGCCCTCCAAGGATTCCTTCTCCTCCATGACAGCTTCCACCAGCTCCTCCTCCCCGCCTGAGCCCTGCCCATCATCCTCATCGAACACATCAAGCCTGCCGATGGTCGTGACGCTGCCGTTGCCGCCGGTGTTAGCCGCCTGACGGCTGGCCAGCGATGCCTGCAGCTGCTGTGCGCGTTTCAGGCTATCCTGCACCCTTAGGAGCTGCCACGCGAGCAGGGCTTCGCGGTCAACTTGGTACCGCTGCCGCCAGTAGGATACCGCTGCTGCGGCCATGCCTGGCTCGCTGAAGAGGATGGCATCCGCCGCGGCTGCGGCCATGCTCGTGCGGCATGCCTGCGAGCTTCTGGTGCGAATATGCAAGACAAACTAAACTTTGTCCATACTTTGTCCATGTCAATTTTGCAGCAATACGCAGAATGGCTTTGCCGATGCTGCCATTTACCAGCCGGGCTGTCCCGAGGCGGCGGCGCCTGGTGCCGGGGGTGCGGCGGGGCAGCAGGGCGGCGGCGGCGCGGCAGCGGGACCGAAAGCGGCGGCGGCAGTTGCAGGGGCTTAGGCAGTAAGGTCCAGCGGGACTCAGGCTCCACGGCATGAGCTGCGGCCGTTCACTTTTGAGAATCGTTAATTTGCCTGTGTGGTGGCGCTCAGGAGTTGAACGGGCCAAGTGCCAGGTTGTAGATTGTCAGGGGGTGTGCACACTGAGGTCTGGCACACGGCGAGACTTTGACGGACGAGAAGACGTACTCGTAGTGTTGCCAGCCACGGGTAGGCTTCCCCAATCAGCTCCCGGTCGGAGTCGAAAGGAAACCCGAACTGCGCCAGCAGCGCGTCGCCGCTGTAGCACACCGCGCGATCGGCGCGGCGCTCATAGTATCGCACCATGTCCGCCCCCTCACGCAGGAGGATACTCTGCTCCTCGGAGGCTCGCTGCTCACACTGCCGCGCTTCTGTGAGCCTCGCCTGCGTCGTGGCTGCGGCGCTGATCTGGGTGCCCCATGGCAGGGTGTACCCGGGCTGACCCATCTGCGATGTCCATGGCTGCCACGCTGAATGATGACTGCGGCTGCGGGCCGGGTGCAGAGCACCACTGCTGGAGCTAACGCACATGCATCGCCAGCTGCCGCTGCAAACGCTGCCGTAGCCGCGTGAAGGCGTGCAGCTCTTTGCGGCTTCTGGGATTGGTGTCCATGCGGGCGTCTGTAGCTGCCTCCCGTTGCAGCTGCAGCAGCACGCCTTCTGTGCTCTGCTGCAGCTTCCGGATGGCGAGCAGCTTGCGCTCCCCTTGCGCCTGCTGATACGCGTCCGTCTGCGGCGTACTGGCCCTCCAGCTTCTCACACTGCGCCTGCAGCTCGATGAGCTGCCGTTGCTGCTGCTGCTGCTCCACAGGCGCAGGCCCCGCCAGGCCGCCAGGGCCCAAGCTGCGCTCCAAAGCCAGCACCTTTTCGCGTTGCGCCTGGTGCAGATGCCTCCAGGACGCGTCCACCTGCCAAGGCAAAGGAATGGCTCACGGAGAGCTCGTAACCACCAGCAACAACATCTACATTAAAGGCGCACGACGTTCGAACAACACCTCCTTTCGACATGTGACGCACACACCCACGCGTTGGTTTCAAGAGCAAACGCACCAGATGGACAGCGAGAGGGGTTGAGGTGACACGCGGCGGCGCGGGCGCGGTGGCAGGGCTACCCTCCGCCGCCGGCGTAGCGACGGGGCCGGCCTCCATGGCGGGCGCGGCCTCAGCGACGCCATCCGCAGTGGGCAGGGCGTGCGCGCCGGCGGCGGCGAACTCGACGGCGGAGCTGCCCTCCGCAATGGGCACGGTGGTGGACATGGCATTCGCGCTGGCAGGGGGCGCAGCCGCAGGGCTGCCATCTGCGGTGGGCACGGCGACGGGCGCGGGGTTCGCGCCGGCGGCGGCGACTTTGGCGGCGGGTCTGCCGTGCGCGGTGGGCACGGCGGCGGGCACGGTGTTTGCGCTGGGGCAGCGGCCGCGACGGCGGGGCTGCCCTCCGCGGCAGCAGGCACGCCGTTCGCATTGGCTGCGGTGCATGCGGCGGTGGGGCTGCCGTCTGCGGTTGGCGCGTTGGCGGGCACGCCTTGCACAGCCAGCTCCGCCTCCAGCTGCGCCGCGCGCTCTGCGCACTTCACCGCCTCCGTGCACGCGCGGACGTACCACAGACGCAGTGTGTCAGGCAGCGATGCCTCCTTCTGCGCCTCCCAGTGGCTCACCTGAAGGACCATGCAATGCACTCAAAACACATGGTGAGAGCGATGCAGCGTTCTGTCCACCCTGCAACTTCGTCACATCTACCTGTCTGCTGAGCTGATACTCCAGCTGATGCAAACCCGATGGCATTGGATGTCGAGCAAGGATTTCAACGTGCATGCTCACGGCGTCAATGAAAACGCAGCGAGGCTCATGATGGACACATGATGGAAAATAATGCACACGAGCAGCACATGGCATTTGTCTTGCACACCAAACTCCAGTTCGTTTCGCTACACTGCAAGCATATGTAAATGCAATGCGCACCTGCACACTGTGGCCTGCGCGCCCATGATGTCGTACACGGCCGAGCGGCTGCTGCGGGCTGACGCAGCGAGCATGTTGTTGCAGTCCGGGCGCTCCAGCGCCGCCAGGTCCTGCCTGCCCCGCCGCTGCAGCAGCTCGGCCGCTTGCTCCTCGAGATGAACTTGTTGCTGGCGCTTTGCAACGGCTGCTGCTCGCTGGAGGCAGACGCTGCGCTTTTCAGGCGGCTGAGACCGAGGCAGCAGTCGGAACTAACGCCTTCCGTGTGCTCCCAACAGGGACAGCGGCCAAAGCCACCTGCACGACAAGCAGGTTATTCTTTCCCGACTGAAACGCGCAAGCGAATGACTGTATCATCAGCAACATTCCCAGTAAGGTTCCCAGCAAGCCAGACAACAGAGCAAGAGAGATTGCAGAGAGAGAGATATTACACTGTCCCAGCCTCACTCAGGCTGATTAGTGTTCATAAAGGTCAAAATTGAGCACCCCAAATCGGTCAAACCCTGGTGAAAAGGAGTTGCTGCGTTAACTCTGCCGCTG